>QWCE01000194.1_pt1 | contig 115839 bp, 107 predicted proteins | sample 1972531 | NCBI WGS metagenome assembly QWCE01 (sample SAMN09866716, study PRJNA288562) | Human gut metagenome isolate term4_stool, whole genome shotgun sequencing... | reverse complement strand
GACCATGATCCCGTCGGTGATAAAATGACCCCTCTTTTCCCTTCCAAACAAGTCCGCTTGGACTCCTTTAAGGAGGGCCCTTTCGATGAAAAAGACCTCCTCTCTTTCTTTTCTTTTTTAGAGGAAGAGGACCGGGCTGAATTGGCTCAAGTTGAAGAATTGGTCCAAGTCAGGGAGGAAAATGTCCAAAGGATCCAGGCTCGGATCCTCCAAATCCGGGAGAGGGAGGAAAACCGGGAGGAGGCCCTTCGTATTCAGGAGGCCGTGGAAGAAAAAGAGCAAGATAAGGTCCTTCTTGAAGATAATCTGAAAAAGCTGGATGAAGAAAAGGAAGACTTTGACCGGCTCCTCATGGAAAACAACCGCCTGGAAAACCTCCTCCCCGCCTATGAAAAATGGAAGGAAAAAGACTTGAGCCTGGCTGAAGACCGGGCTCAGCTGGAGGGTTTGGAGGAAATCCTCCATGAGGAGGAAGATAAGCTGGTCGAGCTGGACCGGGAAAGGGAGGAGAAGGCCGGCCGACAAAAGGATTTGACTGACCTCTACCGAAAGAAAAGGGATCTAGGCCAAGCCAGCCAAAAAGAAGATGAGACCCTGAAAAAACTGGATCGGCTCAAGGATTTGGTGGAAGAGAGGATGGATCTGGCGGGAGAAATCCGGGTGGCTCAAGAATCCTACCTTCGAAAAGAAAAGGAGGCCGGTCGAGCCTATGAGGATGCCCTCTCCCTCCGCCGGGCCTTCCGCCTGGCCCAGGCCGGACTCATGGCCCGTGACCTGGCCCAGGGGGACCCTTGCCCGGTCTGTGGATCCAGGGACCACCCCCGGCCGGCTAGCCTGGCCCAGGACCCTCCCCGTGAAGAGGAAGTGGACCGGGCAGATCAAGCAGCCAAAGAAGCCCAGGACCGGGCTGGTCACTCCGCTTCCCAATTGGCCGGCCTCCGGGCCGGGGACCGGGAAAAAGAGAAGGCCTACCGGGACTTGGCAAAGGACCTGGGCCTTTCCTTGGCCGGAGGGGATTCCCTCGAGGACAGAGAAAGTCATCTCAACCGTGACCTGGACCGGATCCTGTCCCTGCTTTCCCATGCCCAAGAAGAAGTGAAAAAAAACCGGGTTGAAGAAGAGGAATTGGACCGGGTAATTCGGGTTCAGGAAAATCTTCGGAAGGAGATTCCCCTTATCCTTAAAAAATCGGAAGAAACCAGGACCCAACTTGCTTCAAAGCGTGAAGAAGTCATGGCCCTAAAGATCAAGGTCCAAAACCTGGAAGACCAAATCAGGGAAGGCCTAGAATCCCTCCCCTATCCCAGCCAAAGGCAAGCACAAGATGCCTTGGATAAGGGCAAGTTGGACGTCCAAAACTATGAAAAGGAAGTCCGGGAAAATCGAGAAGGCCTACATGACCTGGAAAATCAAATCCAGTCATTGATCGGCCAGGGCCAGTTCCTGGAAAAAAGACGGAAGGCACTGTGCCAGGACCCCTTGGAGGAGGCCCTGGTTGAAGAAAGGGAAATGGAAAAAGACCTGGCTGAGGCCAGGAAGGATCTTGAGGAAATCCGCTACCGGTTGACTTCCAACAGGAAGTCGGAAGAAAGGATTCGAAGTGTCCTGGATAAGCTCAAGGCCACGGAAAAAAGATGGACCCTCCTCCATCCTCTTTCCGCCACCGCTAACGGTCAGATTCCCGGAAAGGCCAGGATCAGCTTGGAATCCTACGTTCAAATGCGGTTCTTTGACCGGATCCTGGACCGAGCCAACCTCCACTTCTCCCGGATGACCTCCGGCCAGTATGACCTCATCCGCCAGGAGGACCCCCAGGACCTCCGGTCCCAGTCGGGTTTGGACCTGGCGGTCATCGACCATGCCAACGGGTCGGTCCGGTCTGTCAAGTCCCTGTCCGGTGGGGAGACCTTTATTGCCTCCCTCTCCCTTGCCCTTGGTCTTTCCGAAGAGGTGGAAGCCTGGGCCGGCGGAATCCAGATGGATGCCCTCTTTGTGGATGAGGGTTTCGGGTCCCTCGATGAAGACACTCTAAGGCAAGCTATAGCCGCCCTGGAATCCCTGACCCAAGGTTCCCGCCTGGTGGGCATCATCTCCCATGTGAGCGAGCTCCAGGAAACCATTCCCAAACAGATCGCAGTCACCAAGAGAGCGGATGGCCAGGGATCCCAAATTCAGATCATCAACCAGGGATAAAAAAGGACCAGAACGGGAGCACCCGTCCTGGTCCCTTTTCATTGATATTACTGAATGCCGACCAGGTTCATAAAGAAGGTGATATTGGCGGCGTTGGTGAAGTTGGAGAACATGCCTCCAACAACAGGGACAATGATGAAGGCCAACTTGGAGAATCCATAGACCGAGCAGACAGCTGTCATGTTGGCCATGGAAGCCGGCACGGCGCCCATGCCGAAGCCGATGTGACCACCCGCCATGACGGCTGCGTCGTAGTCCGAGCCCATGGCTTTGAAGGTGACAAAGTAGGTGAAGATGATGGTCGCGACGGTTTCAGCGGCCAGGATCAGAATCAGAGGAATAGCCAGAGCAATGAGATCCCAGAGGGCCATAGACATGACGGCCATGGACACGAAGATGCTCAGGCAAACCGAACCGAAGATGTCGATCTCTTTGGCCGGGGTGGCCTTGGAGGTCCCCTTGATGGCGTCATAGACGTTGCGGACAATGGCACCGCCGATCATACCCATGACGTGGACCGGAAGGGTGAGACTGGGAAAAAGGATCTTGAAGAGATCAGCTAAGTAAGCCCCGATGCCAAGACCGATGAAGATCATGGCGGACGCTAAAGCCACCCGCTTCTTGTCCAAAACAACATGATCATCCGCCTGGTTTTCGAAAAAGGCCTCTCTGGAAGCTTCCGCCTTCTCCGTGTTAACAGGGGTAGCAAGGTTATATTTTTTAATCAGACGGGTTGCCACCGGGCCGCCGATGATAGAGCCTGCAGCCAGACCGTAGGTGGCGGCGGCGACAGCGACGGAGACAGCTCCGGTTACCCCGGCATCCTCAGCCAGAGGGGCATAGGCGGCGGCGTTGCCATGTCCCCCGGTCAGAGGTATGGACCCGCACATAAGACCCAGCTTGGAATCCAGCCCAACGATAGGAGACATGCCGACCGCAATGGCATTTTGAAGAACAGCCAGAACAGCTGCCAGGATGATGAAAATAACGAGCTTGCCGGAAGATTTCTTGATGAGTTCACCGGAGGCTTCAAAACCGGATGCCGTGAAGAATAACTGCATAAAGAAGGACTGAAGGCTGGTGTCAAATTTGAATTTCACCAGGTTCAGCTGGTATAAAATCAAAGTTAAAATAGCAAATAAGGTGCCACCGACTACCGCTTCAGGCAGGGACCAGCGAACCAAAAAGGGAATTTTTTTCCGCAGGTATCGCCCAAAGAAAACTAAAAGGACGGCTAACAAAATTGTCTTGGCCGTATTCATTTCAATAACCATATGTACTCCCTCAAAGCGAAGTTTTTGGAACAGCAACTTGGGAAGTCGCTGTTCCAAACAGGTTCTATTTACTTATGTTTAATAGGTCAAATTATGGAGATCAACTAAACATATTCAGAAGGAGTCCCGCAGCAACAGCCGACCCGATGACACCGGCCACATTGGGTCCCATGGCGTTCATGAGGAGGAAGTTGGAAGGATCTTCTTTTTGACCCACCCGCTGAGCTACCCGGGCAGCCATAGGAACGGCAGAAACGCCGGCAGCTCCGATGAGGGGGTTGATCTTCCCGCCGGAAAGGACATACATGAGCTTTCCGAAGAGGACACCGGCCGCCGTGGCAATGGCAAAGGCAACCAGGCCCATGAAGATGATTCCCAGGGTTTCAGCCGTCAGGAAGGAGGGCCCGGTGGCCGTCGCTCCAACCGTCAATCCTAAGAGGATGGTGACCACATACATGATGATATCAGCGGCAGCGGTGACCAGGTGGGGAACTACGCCCGATTCCTTAAAGAGGTTTCCGATCATCAGCATCCCGATCAGGGGGGCTGCTGAGGGAACAATCAAGGAAACGACGATGGTAACGATGATGGGGAATAAAATTTTCTCCCGCTTAGATACGACGCGGACGGATTCCATCTTGACCTGGCGTTCCTTCTTTGTTGTCAGGGCCCGCATGATGGGGGGCTGGATGATGGGCACCAGGGCCATGTAGGAATAGGCGGCGACAGCAATGGCTCCTAAGAGGTGGGGAGCCATCTTGGAGGTCAGGTAGAGGGCAGTCGGACCGTCTGCCCCACCGATAATCCCGATGGAAGCCGCTTCCTGGGGGTTGAAACCCAGGGCCAAGGCACCCAGGAAGGCACCAAAGACGCCGATCTGAGCAGCAGCGCCTAAGAGCATGGACTTGGGATTGGCAATCAGGGGGCCGAAGTCTGTGGAAGCTCCAACGCCCATAAAGATGAGGGGTGGGTAGATGCCTAGGCTTACGCCCTTATAGAGGACATCCAGGAGTCCCCCCTCGTCCACCAGACCGGCAAAGGGAAGGTTGGCCAGGAGCATCCCGAAACCGATGGGGATCAGGAGGTAGGGCTCATATTCCTTTGCGATAGCCAGGTAGATCAAGGTACAGGCGACCACAATCATAATTAAGGACCGAATATCCATCCCGGCAATCCCCGAGGATAGGAAGAGATCCTTTAGCATATCAACCATAGTCTACCTCTCTATTCTAATGAATAAAGGTCAGCACCTGCATCAACGGTCTCTCCATCCGACACAAAAATTTGACCAATGGTTCCGGCTTTCGGAGCCATAATTTCATTTTCCATCTTCATGGCTTCCAGGATCATGACCACATCACCGGCTTCAACATGGTCACCGGCCTGGGCCTCGACCCGGAGGATCTTCCCTTGGATAGGAGCAGTTTCCACCTGGCCATTGCCTGTGGGGGCATGAGCCGGAGCGGCGGGAGCAGCAGGTGCTGCAGGAGCGGGAGCGGGTGCGACCGGCTTGGGCGCTTCAGGAGCTCTGGAAATAGGACCGGAGGCCGCCGGTGAAGAAACAGCGCCTTCCGCCACTTCCTTCAGGGTCACTTCATAGTTTTTACCGTCAACAGTTACCATAAAAGTTTTCATACATTCACCTCACTAATTTTTTGATTCGCTGGCCAGGCAACTGGCGACAATGGCAGCAATCAGTTCACTGTCCTGTCCGGGACTGGATTCAACCACCGGCTGAGGACGACTTGGGCTTGGCTTGCTTTTTTTGACAGGGGCCTCTTCTTCCTTGCCAACATACTTTAACAAGGAAATTATGAAGGAGAGTAAGATGAGGACGCCAAAGACGATCAGGATCGAAAAGATCGAAGTCGTCAGTCCCTGTGCAATGGTATAGTTTGGCATATCTTCCTCGTTTCCGCAGTTCATAAAACAATAAATAGTGATAATTTCTATATTTGGGGACCGGCTTATCGAACCGGTCCCTTCATATATTCAAGTTCCTTAGTTTTAGGCCTTGGCCTGGACCTTAGCATAGGCGTAAATGGCCGCCCCCAAGGCACCGACATATTGGGAAAGATCGGAGGTGGAAACCTCATGCTTGAGCTGCTGGCTCAGGGCATGGACAACCCCCTTGTTCTGGGCAACGCCACCGGTCATGACCACCCTGTCCCGGATCCCGATCCGACGGGCCAAGCCGACCACCCGGGCAGTAATGGCCCAGTGGACTCCGTTAGCGATATCCGCCTTATGGACCCCCTTGGCCAGCTGGCTGATCACTTCACTTTCCGCAAAGACTGTGCAGGTGGACGAAATGGAGATCTGCTCTGTGGACTGGGCGGCCAACTTGTCGAGGTCGGACACATCCACTTCCAAAATCCGGGACATGACATCCAAAAACCGTCCCGTCCCTGCTGCACACTTGTCATTCATCTGAAAGTTTACCATAGCCCCATTGGAAATCTGGATAACCTTGACATCCTGACCTCCGATATCGATGACCGTCTGGACGTCCGGAAAGAGATAGCAGGCTCCCTTGGCATGGCAGGACAACTCAGACATCTGTCCGTCCGCCCTTTCAAAGGTATTTCTCCCATAACCGGTCGTTAGTAGATAGGATATGTCATTGATGGTCAGACCCGCATCTTCCAGGACCCCATCAAAGGCCCGCATGGGCCCGGAGGTCCCGGTTCCTACCGGGATCAAAGATTTTCCGACGATTTCTTTTCCGTCCGCTAAAATAATGCTCTTGCAGGCGGAAGAGCCAATATCCAGGCCCATGGTATAGATCATAGTTTCACTCCCACTCTATTTAGAAGATGGCTTTGTTGGCCTTCACCTCATCAGCCAAGGCCTGAAGAGCCGTCTCAAGCTGTCCGAAATCCCTCATCTGCATATCCACACCGATCTTGACATGGCGGACCCCGGCATCATTCAAGGCCTTATTGAGGTAGGGATATTCCATCTCCTCAGGGTCGCAGAAGGTCATCATGAAAACGACCAGACCGTCGGCCTTATTTTCCTTTACCAAGTTTACCACATAATCCGCCCGACGGTTTTGGTGGGATTCTTCATCATAAAGAAGGACGTCATAGTCCTGGGCACCGAATTGGCGGGCCAGGGCTTCCATGGGGTCTCCTTCTTCCGGCGCATCCACCCGGAAGGACCGGGATTCATTGGCCACATCGTCGGCAACAATGGCAATGTCGTTCTTGTCAAAGATGGAGAGGAGGGTGGGATTGTCACAGATAATGCCTGAAGTTACCAGACGGACCCCCTGCCAATTGGATTCTGGGAGGGATTCCAGTTCTTTATTCAGCTCCTCCAGCATCTTGGTGTGGTCTTCCTTCCGCATGAAGTAAGAGGCCTTCAAAACGGCTCCCCGGTCCACGGCGGAAACAGCTTCCGGATGGTCGGCAACCAACTTGACGAACTTCCTCCGGGCCTGACGGTTCCTGTTGTAGACCTTGATGGTTTCGCTTAATGCCTGGTCGGTGATTTCCTTGCCGGCAATCTTCTCCAGCTCTTCCTTGACATTCTTATACTGGGAAATGCTATAGCGAATTCCATATTCCTTAGCCCGGTTCTGGGGGTGGGCCAGGAAGATGACCGGCATCTTTCCCATCTTCTCCATGGCTACCCGGATATTCTGGCTCATGGGCCGGAGGGTGTCACAGAGAACGGAGGTGATGACCCCGTCCAGGTCATCCAGGGTTCCATCCAATAGCATTTCCAAATCCAACTGAGCTAAAGAACAATAGAAGGAAGCGCAGTATTCCTTGGACAGGGAGATGTACTTGTCGTTGGTCCCCCAGAGGCCGAAGGGAACCATACCGGCGGCATGGACCAGCTCCTCGGGCGCATAGTAGGGCATGCAGCCGATAGCTTTGTAGCCCTGAGATTTGTAGGAGGCCAGCTGGGCCTTGGGGTTGTTGGCAATTTCGTTAAAATCCTTGAGCAATGCATCAATAGCCATTACTTGGTCTCCTTTCTCATCTGTCTTCTTTCTTCCATGGCTTCCACTAAGCCCTGAACCCGGGTCTCATATTGGGCCACGTTGAAGTTTCTCGGATCAGCCTGGTCTCCGTCAAAGGCGGCGCAGGGGATACCCAGGTTTTCCGTCCACCGTCTCTGCATCTCCGGCATATAGCCCGACCAAGGCTTGCAGGAACGGTTGTAGTTGATCAGGGCCCCTTCAACCCCGTTCTCCCTCATGAGTCCCTCTCTCCACTCAACGCCTTCTTCCAGGCAGACGCTGTTGGGGGCCTTGCAGTAGGCTCGGGCCATGGAGTCGATATCGTCATAGACAAATCCAAAAGCCGGCGCATAGACAACGGCCGTTACGTTGATGCCGTTTTCCTTGAGGGGGTGGTAGAGGTTCCGGAGGCCCGGCCAGCAAGGAATGCCTTCAAAAAGGATCCGGTAGTTTTCCTTAAAGGGAGCCGTGGACTTCCCTTCCTCATGGTAGCGTTGGAGGTCTTCTGCCAATTGTTCAAAGGCTTTTGCTGTTTCCGGTTTGGCACGGGCCGTCACTACGTCGGCCATATGGTTGAAGAGGTCAAATCCGGACATGGGTGAAGGTTCATAGGAGCAGAACTTGCAGACCTTGAGCCAGGCTTCCGAGGTCCGGTTGGCATTGGCGCAAACTTCCTTGAACTTTTCCTCATCAAACTTCTTTCCGGAGATCTCTTCCAATTGCTTGATCGCATCCTGGAACTGGGCCTTGAGATATTCCACGTTGTCATCCGACACGCCGAATTCATTCCGGTAAGGGATATCCACCATAATCAGGGGAATGTTGTGCATGCGGGCGATATTTTCATACCACTTGGTCATGCAGTTGCAGATGTTGTTGCAGCAAAGGACGAAGTCCGGCTCGGGAACCCGGCGGGATTCGTTGGTTGTCTCAATGCCGGCGGCATAGGCCAGAGAGATCCGCGCGTAACCGCAGATGTCGTTATCATAGCCCATGTCCTCCGCTTCCTGGCACATCCTCTCTCCGTCGTGGCGTGCGGCAATACCGGCCGCCTGGTTCTCAGGATAGACGACCGCCAGGTCGAAGGCCTCGGCCAGCTCGCAGGGGAACTTGGAGGCAGACCAGCCCACAGGCTTTCCGGCTTTTTTATCATCCCAGGCCTTTTGGTAAACATTGGTCACAATATCCTGAAGGGCTTTGGCACCGGGTAAAACTTCCCTTTTCTTTTTCTTTGGGGCTTCCTGCTCAACTTTTTGTTCAACTTTCTCAGCCACAATGAGCTCCTTTCATCAATATGGATTTCACTCCTCAACGCTTAATGAAGATTGTCGTAGTCCCGGATGACCCTGGGGGTCAGCATCTGGTGGATGGGACAGATGGAGTCGGGATTCTGGTAGTAGCCTTCAGCAAAGGCGATGATATAGGCCCGCATCTTGTTCATTTCCACAATTTCATCGACCAGTCCAATCTTGGCGCAGTATTTTGGTGTAGATTTTTCCTTGTAGTTTTCGATCAAGTGGTTCATCTTCTCGATCGTGGGTTCCAGGTCATGACCGGCCGCTTCTTCCTTCACCAGGCGGCGGGAGTACATGGCGGCAGCCGCTGTCTCCCCGTTCATGACGTTCATCTCGGTTGCTGCTGTTCCCAAGGAGAAGACGTTGGTCGTATGCCCCTGGGGACCGCCCATGACATAGTGGGCTGCAGCGGAACCGGTCCGGACGGTGATTTCCATCTGGGCCAGCTTGGAGTTCTGGATGGAGTAGATGAGGGATTGACCCAGGCCCAGAAGTTCGGCCCGTTCGGCGTCATCCCCGACATCGATGCCGGTGGTGTCCTGGAGCCAGACAATGGGGATCCGGTCTCTTGCACAGAGGCTGACGAATTCGTTCATCTTAATCAGGCCCTGGCGGTAAAGTTTCCCGCCTAAGCCCACTCGGCCCTGGACATATTCCGGATAGTTCATGATCAGGCCCTGGTTGTTGGTTACGGTTCCCACCAAGAGGCCATTGACCTTGGCCAGGCCGCAGATGATTTCCGGACCATAGCCCTTCTTGAATTCCATAAACTGGGAATTGTCGAAGAGACGGGCAATCAGCTCATAGGGCTTAAACTGGCGCTTCTGGTTGTGGGGAATCAGGGTATAGAGGTCTTCCTGGGAATACTGGGGTTCCTGGGGGTCATCCACCCGGAAGAACTGGAGGTTATAGGCCGGGAGGTAGTCGATATACTTCCGGATACCGGCCAGGACCCCTTCCTCATCCGCATAGACTTCACGGAAGAAGCCGGTTTCCGAATAATGGACCCGGACTTGACCGGGAGCCTCGGATGTCCCCTTTTTGGTCGCCTCAATCAATTGCTGGGCCCCTTCCAGGTCCATATAGCCCTTGGGGTTCATCCCGCCCAGGATTCCTGCCCCGCCGACCGCCATATTGGCCTTCTGGTGGGCAATGAGGATGGTGGGCGAGATGGAGTGGTATCCCCCACCGGCCGGGTTGGTTCCGAAAATCCCCACGATGACGGGGATGCCCAGCTGGTTGAGTTCGGCATTCCGGTAGAAGGGGGCCCCGCCTCCCCGGCGGTTGGCATAGACCTTCTCCTGCTCATCCAACTTAACGCCGGAGCAATTTAATACATAGACCAGGGGAATTTTCATGAGCTTAGCGGTGTCGGAGGCCCGGATCAGGTTCTCCGACTGTCCGGGAACCCAGGCCCCTGCCAGCTTCTTGTTATCGGATGCAACGATGACGCACCACTTGCCGGAAATTTTTCCCAGCCCCTTGATAATTCCCGTGGACCCGTTTTTATTGTCCTGAGGGTTGTAGAGGCTGTTTAAAGGGAGGAATATCCCGTCATCCACCAGGATCTTAATCCGCTCCATGGCGGTCATTTCCCCGGATTGGTGGACCTTATCCGTGGGCTTCCCGGCTTCCCGGGCTTCCTGGATTAATTCCGCAATTTCTTTCTCAATGGCCTTTAATTCCTGGCAATTTGCTTCATCCACCTTCCTAAGAGGACTTCCTACAGAAGGCATAGCCTGGAAATATGAGGGCATGGAATAGAGTTCTTGACTCACGCTAGCGTCTCCTTTCATGAAAGGGCCCCGACCGGGGTCCTTGCCCTTATCTACTTCTTCAACTTAATAAATACCTGACCCGGGTCAATCTCTTCGCGGATAATCCGGATAATCTCAGGATCCGGTCCTTCCATAAGCTGGGCACGAGAGGTATCAATCTCGAAGCCGGTATTCTCCTGGCAGATTTCAGGGCTGGAGTAGGGATAATAGTAGGCTAGGTACATTTTCTTCGTTTCGTCGTCAAACTTGAAAATGCCCAGGTCGGTGACCACCATCCGGGGACCCCGGTCCTCAGGAAGTCCGGCGGCTTTCCGGCTGCCCGGCCCGGTCATCCAACCGGGACTGGTGATATAGCCAATCTTGTCAACAAAGCGTCTGGATTGGTGCTGCATCATGATGATGGTGTTTTGGTAGGTGGCAATCCCGTTGGCTCCGCCGGATCCGGTGAAGCGAACCTTGGGATTGTTGTAGTCTCCGATGCAGGTAGAATTGACGTTGCCGTAAATGTCGATTTCCGCCCCTCCGATAAAGGCAATCATATTATCCTTCTTGTTGAGATAGGAATTGGTTTCAAAGCCCACGAAACGAACGTTGGGCCACTGGACGGCGCAATGGGCCATAAAACGGAGGTCCCCCACTGAACGGGGAACTTCAACCGGGGCACAGTCCATCAGACCGGACTCCACAATCAAGTGGCAGGAGGGCTGGATGACTTTCTTGGCCAAGGATGCCCCGATCAAAGGAAGGCCGGTTCCGACGGTAACGATCTGGTCTTCTTCGATGAACTTAGCGATGGCATAGGCCTGCATTTCTTGTTTGGTATATTGTGTATAATCGCTCATGTCTCTCTCCTTTCTCCTGATTTATTTGATGGACGTGGAGTAACCCAAACCGGGAACCACTCTTAACTTGGTCAGGCGGGCGCCACCGATTTTATCCAGGAGCTGGTCTTGATTTTCAACGGAGTAGATCCACTTCTGGCAGTAGTCTTCAAAGGTCTCAGGAGGATTCTTTTCATCGTATTCCAGACCTTTTTTCTCCAGGCTGGCCTTGGCATCGGCAGCATCCTGGTAGCGGGAAGCCTTGTCATACTCCCGGAGGGCTTGGGGATCGTCATCATAATAGCCATAGCACTGGGAGGGCCAAGCACCGAAAGGAACATGGACCACAGCATCTACACAGCCGCTGAAGATGTTGGGCTTGCTGGGATCCTGCCGGATAAATTCATTGGAAACCAATTCATCACAGGTGATGATGACCTTCTTGGCGGCGATAGCGATATCGACATCGTGGAATTCGTCTCCCATGATGATGGCTGTTCCGTCGGGGCTGGCCATCTGGGCATGGATGATGGCGGTATCCAGCCGGGGTACGGGGACGGCGAGGATTTCTTCGCCGGGTTTAAAGGGATTCTCCATCCGAACCAATTTCTTGTTGTCCACCTTGTCCAGGGTCTTTCTCTTTTCCTCGGACATCCCCCAATACTCTTCCAGGCCGGAAGCCTGCATTAAACTCACCGGGAGGAAGGGAAGGCCTAAGGCGGAAGCATGGAGCTGGAGCATTAAAACGTCTTGCGAATAGTCCTCATAATTCAGTTGGCCGCTTTCAATGGCTGCCCGGAAACGACGAGCCACATTGGTAAATCCGGAGTTGGCCGTATAGCAGTTGATGTAGGCCTTGACCCTTCCTTCACCGATCAAGAGGTCCCAATCGCCGCCACCCGGTCCGGGCCAACCCACAAAATCCTTCTTTCCCTGACGCAAAATCTCGTATACGGCCGCATAGGGCTTGCGGTTGGTGGTAAATCCGCCCAAGCTCAGGACGTCGCCATCTTCTACATATTTGGCAACCGCCTCCGATAGTGACATCGTTTTGTCCATGTCATCCTCCTTCAACCTTTCAGGTGTCAATTTTGACTGGCCTTCAAACTTGAACGCTTTCCATATCGTGGAACGCATTCCCAGTCTTTCTATTTAATGATATAAGATAGGGACTTTTTCGTCAATTTATGCCCTGGAATTCTTTAGACTTTTTTCATCTGTTATAATACAAGTATCATTTATATCCCCTAGCCCCTATTGGACTTATTTCAGCAAAGGAAAAAGCATGTCAACGATTCAATCCATCGACCGGACCATCGATATTCTCAACCATATGGTCTTAGACAAGGAAAGCGCCATCGCTGACCTCTCCCGGGACCTGGATCTGGCTCCCTCTACCGTCCACCGGATTCTCCAGACCCTCCAAGCCCACTCCTTCGTCGTTAAAAATGAGGAGGCCAAAACCTACTCCCTGGGCCCTGCCCTCATCCGTCTTGGCCAAAAAGCCTCCGCCAACAATTCCCTCCTCAAGCTCTCCCAATCCATTCTCAAGGGCTTATCCGAGGAGGTGGGTGAAGACACCTACTTCGTCATCCGGTCCGACTACAAAGGGATCCTCCTTTCTCGATACGAGTCCCCCACCCGGTTAAAGATCGTGGAGCAGTTCGGCTATGGTCTGGACCTCCACTGCGGGGCCATCCGCAAAGTCCTCCTGGCCTTCTCCGGCCCGGTCTTTTGGAAGGAATACCTGAACTATATCGGAAAAGTGGGAACCGACTACCCCATTTCCTCCCAAGACCAATTGCTGGAAGACCTTCGGGACCTGGTCAAAAACAAAGGGGGCTGGTCCTATGGCGATTATATTCCCGGTTGCTATGGGATCGCTGCCCCCGTCTTCAATGCCGACGGGTCCCTCGCCGGTTCCATTGGAACCATCGTCCCTGAGCTCCACCTGGCCTCCAAGGAACTGGACCAGCTGGTCAGCCTGGTCAAAAAATATGGCCTTCAGTTCTCCCAGCTTCTAGGTTACCAATAAGGATTTACAAAAAATGAAAAGGAGGAAGGAATTTCTAATCAATTCCTTCCTCCTTTTTGTTCCACAAAGAATTTATAAGGCACGGATAAGGGCATCGACGGATGACTCCTTGGTCGCCCATGAGGTGACAAAGCGGACCGAATACATTCCCTCCCCCTCCTCCGCCCAATCTTCAAAAGCGAAGTTCTCTCGCAATTCCCGGATTTTTTCTTTGGTGAAAATGGGGAAAATCTGATTGGATTGAGCATCTTGAATCAGGTTGTAACCCTTTTCTTGGAGGGCCTCGGCCAGCTTCATGGCCAGCTTGTTGGCGTGGTCAGCCAGGTCATAATAGAGCCCATCCTCGAAGAGAACTTCAAACTGGATCCCGGTGACGAAGGACTTGGCCAGGATAGCCCCGTTCTGCTTCATGATGACCCGGAAATCCTCCTTGAGTTCTTCTTTCATGATCACCAGAGCCTCCCCGATCATAGCCCCGTTTTTGGTTCCCCCAATGAAGAAGGCATGGGAATACTTCGCGAAGTCCGCCAAGCTCATGTCATTGGCCGGCGAAGTCAAGGCTGAACCCAGTCGGGCTCCATCGATATATAAGAGAAGATTCCGGCTCTCACAGTAGTCATACAGGGCCTTGATTTCTTTTTTGCTATACACCGTGCCTACTTCCGTCGTGTCCGAGATATAGACCAGCTTGGGATGGGCTGTATTTTCTGCTTGATGGCTTTGGACCAAGGGATCGATGGCTTCCGGACGGAGCTTGCCGTCCGGGCTATCCGCCAGGTAAATCTTGTGTCCACGAGATTCAATGGCCCCGGCCTCATGGTCATGAATATGGGCTGTCCGGGCCCCTATGACCGCCTGGTGGGGACGGAGAAAGGCAGCGATGGCGACCAGGTTGGCCTGGGTTCCGCCCGGGATGAAGTGGATATCCCCATCACTCCGGCCCATCTCTTTATAGAGAAGTTCCTTGGCCCGGTCGCAGTGGCTATCGTAGCCATATCCGGCCTGGGGGGCAGTCAGGTAGTCCCTCATCCGGTCCAAAATTTTGGGATGGCAGATTTCAGAATAGTCGTTGACAAAATACTCCATAAAAACTCCTTTGGAAAGCAAAAGAAAAAGGTGTCCAAGACCGGCTTGGGCACCTTTTTTGATCAATTACATGGATTCAGGGGCAGAAATTCCGATCAGCCACAGGGCGTTTTCCATGACTTGGCGGCAGGCCATGACCAGGCCGATCCGCTCATTGGAAAGCTCGGGATCTTCGGGAACGATGACCTTGGAAGACCCATAGAAAGAATGGAAGGCGGTGGCCATCTGCATCAAGAAGTTGCAGATTCTGTGTGGCCGGCGAAGGACCGCCGCTTCCTCAACGATGGAGGGGAAGTCATCCATGAGCTTCAAGAGGTCCACTTCCTTTTCCTCATTCAAGCGGGTGAACTCGGTCTGTTCCTTAAATTCAGGGGCATTTCTCAAGACACCGCAAGCCCGGGCATGGGCATACTGGATATAGTAAACCGGGTTTTCATTGGAATGGGACCGGGCCAGAGCCAGGTCGAAGTCCATCTGGCTCTCCACTGCACGAGAAGCAAAGAAGTAGCGGGTGACATCCACGCCGACATCATCAATCAAGGCCTGGATGGTGATGGCGTTGCCGGACCGCTTGGACATCTTGACTTCCTGGCCATCCTCCACCAGGTGGATCATCTGGATCAGGTCCACTTCCAAGTCGTCAGGGCCAAAGCCCAGAGTCTGAAGGCCCGCCTTCATCCGAGCCACATAGCCGTGGTGGTCCCCACCCCAGAGGTTGATCATCTTGGTGTAACCGCGGTCATGCTTAAATCTGTGGTTGGCTAGGTCCGGGGTCATGTAGGTCAATGTGCCGTCGGACTTGACTAAGACACGGTCCTTATCATCCCCCCACTGGGTGGTCTTGAGCCAGAGAGCTCCATCTTCTTCATAGGTGACGCCAAGGTCTTTGAGCTTTTGGATGGTTTCCTCAACCAGACCGGAATCGTAGAGCCACTGTTCACTGACCCAGGAATCAAACTCCACCCGGAGGTCTTTAAGGACCTGCTCAATTTTCTTGAGCTCCACCTCATAGCCCTTCTGCTTAAAGTGTTCGATCCGACCTTCCTCCTTGTGGAGCCAGACATCCCCTTCTTCAAGAGCAATATCCTCACCGATCTTCTTCACATCATCAGCAAAATAGCCATCTTCCGGCATTTTTACATCCTCGCCGAAGAATTGGGCATAGCGAGCATAGACGGACTTGCCCAGGTTGATCATCTGAGCACCGGCATCGTTAATATAATATTCACGGAGAACGTCGTAGTTGGAGGCCTTATAGAGTCGGCAGATGCAGTCTCCCCAAACAGCACCACGGGCATGGCCCAGGTGGAGGTCACCGGTCGGGTTGGCAGAAACGTACTCGACCAAAACGGGCTTACGGACGCCGGAATAGTTCCATCCGTACTTATCTCCCTTTTCAAAGACCCGGCTGATGACAGCGCCCAAAGAATCGGATTTCAGGCGGAAATTAATGAATCCGGGACCGGCCACTTCCACAGTATCAATCAAGTCCTTCTCCTGAAGGAGGGCCTCCTTCATTTCATCAGCGATGGCCCTGGGGTTCTTTTTCAATCGCCCGGCAAGCTGCATAGCAACCGGGGTGGCATAATCGCCATATTCCGTGTTTTTGGGGATCTCGATCGTCACGAGACCTTCCCCTTCCACTCCGTAGAGGTCTTTCACAACCCCTTCAACAGCACTTTGAAGTTTGTTTTCATTATTCATAAGCTACTCCCATCTGACCATACTAAAAATAAACGAATTTGATTCATTTTACCATATCTTGAGTGATATGGGCAGAAAAAAGCCCCCGGCTCAAAGCCGGGGGCAAGTGAATCATTTACTCGATGATGAAATAGCTTAAGACATCATCTCCGCTGCGGTTAAGATGACGATGTTGGCAATACCGACGATGATGAGGAACTTCCACACGAACTTCAGGTAGGTGGAGTACTCAACACGGGAGGCAGCAACGCCGCCCATAACAACACCCGAGGTCGGGGTGAAGTAGTTGATGACGCCGGAAGCGGCGGAGAAGACCATAATCATGATGGTCGGATTGAAGCCCAATTCTGCAGCCAAGGGGCCCATGACCGGGATGGAGAGTCCGGCCAATCCGGAAGTGGAGGGCACCAGGAAGGAAAGAATCAGGTAGATGATATAGGCCAGAGGAATGAAGACCAGGGCAGGGACGCCGGAGAGGAGCTGGGAAGACTTGTCCAGGATCCAGAAGTCCATGTGGGTGGCATTCATGACAACGGTGATACCACGAGCAGTTGCAATGATCAGGGCAACGGAGATCAGGTCCGCTGCACCGGCCAGGAAGGAGTTAATGAAGTGCTTCTCCGAGAAGCCGGCAATCACTGCAACGATGATAGAAGCAAAGGTGAACCAGGCGGCTAACTGAGTGAAATACCACCAACCCAGGGGCTCACCGGTCAGGAAGTCAGTCCAACCCATGGCAGCCAGGAAGGCATCTTCGTCGCCGCCAAAGACAAGGTCGGGCCAGGAAATCAAAGAAATGATCATAACAATAAAGGAGATGCCGAAGACGGTCAGGATAGCCTTATGCTTGCCGGTGAATTCCAATTCGGCAGCCTTGGCGGCTTCCTCGCCCAGTTCTTCTTCCATGATCTGCTGTTCACGGACAGTTAAAAGGGTGGAACCCTTGTCCGCCTTAACCTTCTTGGCATAAGAAGTGACATACCAAGCTGCAATGGCATAGGTGGAGAGCCAGAGAATAACGCCCAGGCCCATGATTAAGGTGACATTGGGCTCAATGCCGACGGACTTGAGGGACGACATGGCAACGCCGGTAGCAAAGGGGTTAATGGTGGAACCCAAAACACCGGAGGTAGCACCGATCAAAACGGTGGACAGGGCAACCAGGGTATCGAAGCCGGCGGCGACCATGGCGGTGGTAATGAGGGCATAGAAACCGATGGTTTCCTCAGCCATACCGTAGGTGGTTCCGCCCAAGGAGAAGAGGAACATCAAAATGACGATCAGTCTTTCTTCCTTGCCCTTCATCTTTTTAACCAGGTGGAGGACGCCGGCTTGAAGGGCACCGGTTTCCATAACGATACCGATAAATCCACCAATGCAGAAAATAAAGACGATAAGGTCAGAGGCATCCATAAAACCATTGGGGATGGACATGAAGAAATCTTTAATCCCGGCCCCAACAACCTCAACATGCTTGCCTTGCTCAAGAATCTCAAGGAGAGAGCCGTATCTTTCAGGATCCAAGTTCTTGATCACGCTATCAGAAATGGGTGATCCGGACAGAACTGCAGATACAATGCAGAGAACGAGAAGGATCAGCATCAAAATACTAAAGGCTGATAGGGACCCTCTCTTTTTCTTTTCAGTCATAAAATGACTCCTTTCGGAATTTTTGCTCTTCGTGAGAAAAGCATTTGACAGATGATCCGCCTGAAGGCCCATTCATGAGAATGGGCCTAGATGCGGGGGTCTTTCCTACGAGTAAATGATTGTTCCCGTTTTTCCTTCCAAGGCTTCCTTGGCTCTCTCAAGAGAGGTAATCAAGGCTTCCTTGCCTTTGTTGGCTTCAACAAAGGATAAGCAGGCTTCCACCTTTGGCAACATAGATCCCTGGGCAAACTGACCTTGGTCAATATATTCCTTAGCCTCAGCCACATTGATCTTTTCCAAAGCTTTCTGGTCCGGCTTATTGTAATTCACATAAACCTGGTCAACAGCGGTTAAAATCACGAGGAGGTCGGCACCGATATCATTGGCAAGTTTGGCCGAAGACCGGTCCTTGTCAATGACGGCCGGGACACCCTCATAGCCGTATTCCTTTTCAATGACGGGGATGCCGCCACCACCGGTGGTGATGACAATATCGCCCTGGGCAACCAATTGGTCGACCACGTCAAGCTCAACAATCCGCTGGGGCATGGGCGAGGCAACCACCCTCCGCCAGCCGCGGCCAGCGTCTTCTTTGACAGTCCAGCCCTTTTCCTTGGCTTCCTTTTCAGCAACTTCCTGGGTCATGAAGGAGCCGATAGGCTTAGTCAGGTTTTGGAAGGCCGGATCTTTTTCATCAACAACAACCTGGGTTACCAGGCAGGCCACCGGGCGGTCTTTGATCCCCCGCTTGGCCAGCTCATTCTGGATGGACTGGACCAGGTGGTAGCCGATATAGCCCTGACTCATGGCCCCACATTCAGGGAAGGGCATGGCCGGGGTCTCTCCCCCATTGGAGGCGGAGAAGGACATGGCGTTGTTGATCATACCAACCTGGGGACCGTTCCCGTGACCGATGATGACATCATAGTTCTCGGAGAGGTCAACAATGGTGGAAGCGGTCTTCTTTACCAGGGAGAGTTGTTCTTCAGGCGTGGAACCCAGGGCGTTTCCGCCCAGGGCCACGACGATTTTCTTTCTTGTCATAGAGTAAATCCTACTTTAAGGTGGCGAACATGACCGCTTTGATGGTGTGCATGCGGTTCTCTGCTTCATCAAATACCCGGGATTGCTTGCCCAGGAAGACCTCGTCGGTCACTTCCATCCCGTTCAGGTCATACTGATCGCCGAACTCCTCGTTGATTTCACGACCGGTAGAAGTTTCCAGGTCATGGAAGGAGGGCAGGCAGTGGAGGAAGATGGCTTCAGGATCAGCCAGATTCATCAATTCCTGGGTCACTTTGTATTTGTGAAGTTCAGAAATCCGCTTCTGGTAGATTTCGTGGGGCTCGCCCATGGAAACCCAGATGTCAGTATAGATGGCATGGGCACCCTTGGCTGCTTCTTCCGGATCTTCAGTGAACTCAACAGTGGAGTTATAGTATTTTGCGAATTCCTTGGCCTTGGCAATGAGGTCCTTCTCCGGCCAGAGGTCCTTGGGACCGCAACCGACGTAGTTGAGACCCAGCTTGGCACAGGTGATCATTAAGGAGTTGGAGACATTGTTCCGGCAGTCGCCCATGAAGACAAATTTGAGACCCTTCAGATAGCCGAAGTTCTCACGAACGGTCAGCATGTCGGCCAACATTTGTGTAGGATGGGAAGCATCGGTCAGTCCGTTCCATACGGGAACACCGGAATATTTTGCTAACTTTTCAACCAGTTTTTGGTCGAAGCCGCGGTATTCAATACCGTCATAGAAACGGCCTAATACTTTAGCGGTGTCTTCAATGGATTCCTTATGTCCCATCTGGCTTGAGCCGGGGTCCAAGTAGGTGACGCCCATACCCAGGTCCATACCGGCTACTTCAAAGGAGCATCTGGTCCGAGTGGAGGTCTTTTCGAAAAGAAGAACAATATTCTTTCCTTCAAGATACTTGTGAGGAGTACGGGTGTGCTTCAGGCTTTTGAACTTGGCGGAAAGGTCGATCAAGTAGGTGATCTCTTCCGGGGTGTAATCTTGAAGGGTCAGAAAGCTCCGACCCTGAAAATTAATTGGCATAGTTTGCCTCTTTCTAATGGTTAATCATAGGCCGGGTCAAGAGAACCCGGCCCATGGGTCAAGAACAGACTACTTGGTCAGCTTTTCGATGGGCTCACGAATCAGAGGCATGGACATGCAGCGTGGGCCACCACGACCGACGGTCAGGTTGTCGGAATCGAGTTCCAGAACTTCGAAGCCGGCTTCCTTCAAGGATTTGTTGGTCGCATAGTTTCTCTTGTAAACCAGGATTTTTCCGGGAGCCAGGGTCAGGGTGTTGGACCCGTCAGTCCACTGCTCTCTCTCGGCAGCAATGACATCGCCGGCGCCACAGGGGAAGAGACGGACTTCTCTGCCCAGGATGTTGCTGAGAATTTCCTGGAGGGAACCCTTCATCTCCTTAATGACGATCTCGCCTTCCTTGTTCTCGTCCTTGGTCAGTTCGAAAACGCGGAGGGTGGCAGTGATGCCGGGATGGTAGGTGAAGGCATCGTAGTCGATCATAGTGAAGACGGTGTCAAGGTGCATCATGGCACGGTTATTGGGAATATCAAAGGCATAGATTCTCTTGATATTGTTGGCCCCCTTCTCCCAATAAATGTTATGGGCTAATTTCTGAAGGGCATCCGCCTCGGTCCGCTGGGAAATACCTACAAAGAGGGTATTTTCATCGACGTTGAAGACGTCACCACCTTCGATGTGAAAATGCTCATGACGACCGTAGAGGTTGGGAACCTTGCCGGCATATTCGGGGTGGTAACGGAAGATATAGTCGCAGTAGATAGTCTCACGGTTTCTGGTCACGGAGTACATCTTGTTGACGACAGCAGAGTCACCAACAGAAGCAAAAGGATCGCGGGTGAAATAGAGGTTGGGCATGGGGTTCAAGATCAGCTGGGAGCTTCTATCCAACTCGTCGATCAGGAAGTTGGTTTCCACTTCGGGCAGCTCATCGAATTTGACACCGGCCATGGTCTTCATGACCAGTTCCTTATTGTCCTTGTACTGGCTGAAGAACTGCTTAAGAATGTCATGATAGGTTTTGGTAACGATTCCTGCATCATCCAGGAATTCATCTAAAAATTGGTCTTTAAGGTCGGGGTTGGCATCCAGAGTTTCAGCCATGAGGTCTTCCAAGTAAACAACCTCTACACCCTCTTCACGCATAATGTCAGTGAAACGGTCATGCTCGGCCTGGGCCTTGCTTAAATCAGGGATATCATCGAAGAGCAACTCTTCTAGTGTGTTGGGAGTGAGATAGAGCAGCTCATCACCGGGACGGTGGACGAGAACTTTCTTCAACCTGCCAATCTCACTAGTAACATTAATTGGGTTCATGTAATCTCCTTTCAAAGATTAAAATAAAGTGACCTTAAATCAACAAGGGTTAATCGTTTTCCAGCCTGGTGTACGAGGACACTAAAAAAGGAAGAATCTCTCCGCAAGGGGGCTAATGCAAAAGCAAAACCCTCTCTATGTTCAGGACCTCCCACTTCTATCAAATTCGATAGAAGTTAAGCGGAAGTCCATCTTCATGGTGAGATACTCCCTATCTGAAAAACTATCTTCCCTGGGGATAATATATCATAGTTTCTAAAAAAAAAGAAATAATTTTTAAAATTTCTAAGGCCAAGTAAAAAAGCCTGATTATCAGCAATCAGGCCTTACAATAATTAGCATTTCTATTCATTCTGTCCATGTGTTAGGAATGGCTAATTTTTCCGCTTCCTGACCATGTCCCCTACTTGGCAGAACTCCTCCAAGGGGATCCAATAGTCCTCCATAGGAACTTTGGCTTCCTCCTGTCGGGATCCTTCCTGATCCTCGATATGCGAAATTTTGAAGGAAAGGGTACAAGCTTTTGCCCTGACCATTTCCACCTCATCGCCTCGAGAAAACTTATTCCGGCATTGGATGAGGACCCGTCCCCCGGCCCGGTCGATTTCCCGGACCACTCCAATGAAGTCATAGTCCTGGATATACGATGTGGTGTCATAATTCTGCCCGCCCAATCCGGGATTTCCAAAGAGGAAGCCGGAGGTGAAATCCCTGTGGGAGGTCTTGGCCAGCTCCTTCATTAAGTCATCAACCAGGTCCTGGTTCAACTTCCCTTCCAGGGCGGCATCCATGGCCTGGCGATAGGCCCTGACCACACAGGCGACGTAGAAAGCAGTCTTGACCCGACCTTCGATCTTAAAAGACCGGATGCCGGCGTCCATGAGGTCGGACATATAGGGGAGGAGGCAGAGGTCCTTGGAATTTAGGATGAAGGTCCCTCCCCCATCCTCCCCGATGGGATAAAATTCCCCCTCCCTTTTTTCTTCCATAAGATGGTACTTCCACCGGCATGCCTGGGCGCAGTCGCCCTGGTTGGCATCCCTTCCCGTCATATAGTTGGACAGGAGGCAGCGGCCACTATAGGAAATGCACATGGCCCCATGGACAAAGCACTCCAGATCCACATCTTCATAGGCGTTTTCCCGGATCCGGCGGATTTCCTCTAAACTGAGTTCCCGGGCCAAGACGAGGCGCTTAGCCCCCAGGTCTGCCCAGAAGTTCACCGTATCTGACGAAGTGATGGAAGCCTGGGTGGAAACGTGGATTTCTACGTCTGTATTATTCTTAAAAGCCATAAAGATACCGGGATCCGAAACGATGACGGCATCCACTCCAATGGATTCCAGGAAGAGGGCATAGTCCTTTAAGCCGTCCAGGTCATTATCATGGGGAAGGATATTGGTCGTCACATGGATCTTGGCCCCCTTGGCATGAGCATAGCGGACGGCTTCTTCCAATTCCTCACGGGAGAAATTTTTTGATGCCTTCCGGAGTCCAAAGCTCTCCCCGCCCAAATAAACGGCATCCGCCCCGAAGTGGAGGGCGGATTTCAGCTTTTCCATGTCCCCTGCGGGAGCCAGGAGTTCAAACTTACCTTGATTTGCCATTGGCGGTCTCTGTTTCCATAATGATCGAAAGGATCATGGGGTTTCTCTGGATTTCTGCATAGACATAGGACTTGATCTTATCCCGGATTTCCGATTTCAGGAAGGACCAATCCTTGATATTCTTCTTTTCCGCATTGTCGAAGATGGCACGAACCTGCTTCTTGATCTCCTGGATCATGTCGATGTTGTCCTTCATATAGACAAAGCCTCGGGAGATGATTTCAGGTCCGGCTGCCAGGTGGGCGGAATTCTTGTCCACTGTTGCCACAATGACGATCATCCCGTCATCCGATAGGCGCTTGCGGTCGTTCAGAACCACATTGCCCACATCGCCGACCCCCAGACCGTCGATCAGGACCTTGCCGGCCTGGACTTCGTTATCCGTGTTCGCCTTAACATGGGCCCCACGGCGTTCAAATTCGAAGACGGTTCCGTTTTGTCCCATCAGGACGTGGTCTTCCGGCATACCTAAAGACATGGCCAGCTCTTTATGGGCGACCAGCATCCGGGTCTCCCCGTGGGCCGGAATAAAATACTGGGCCTTGACCAGGGAGTGCATGAGCTTCAGTTCTTCCGCACAGGCGTGGCCGGAGACATGGACCTCGGCCAGGGAGGAATAGATGAGCTTGGGTCCCATCTCCGTCAAATTGTTGAGCATATCCCCAATAGCTTTTTCATTTCCCGGGATCTGGGAAGCCGAAAGGATGATGGTATCCGTAGGCTGGATTTGAATCTGGCGGTGGGCATTGTTGGCCATCCGGGACAAGGCCGACATGGGCTCACCCTGGGACCCGGTAATTAAAAGGGTCACCTGGGAAGGCTTGTAGTTGCGGACCTCATTGATGTCGATCAGAGTGTTTTTCTTGACCTTCAGATAGCCCAGGTTCATGGCCACATCCACGTTGGTCAGCATGGACCGTCCTGACAGGGCCACCTTCCTGTGGTTGGCTTCCGCCGCCCAGATGATCTGCTGGACCCGGTGTAGGTTGGATGCAAAGGTGGCGACGATGATCCTATCCTTTGCCCGGTTAAAGATGTTCTTGAAGGTCTCCCCCACTGTCCGCTCGGACATGGTATAACCCTGGTGCTTGACGTTGGTGGAATCGGAGAAGAGGGCAAGGACCCCTTCTTCACCGAGGCGGGCCAGGGCCTGGAGGTCGGTGGGTTGCTCATCAATGGGGGTGAAGTCGAATTTGAAGTCACCGGTGAAGAGGACCGTACCAACCGGGTTGTGGACAGCAATGGCACAGGCATCGGGAATGGAATGGGCCACCCGGATGAATTCGCATTCAAAGGCGCCCAGCTTGATCCGGTCACCGGCCTGGACGTACTGGATCCACTTTGTGGACAGGCCGTGCTCATTAAATTTGTTCTGGAGCATGCCTCCGGTCAGGCGGGTGCAGTAGATATTGACGGGGAGCTTTTTTAGAACATAGGGTACCGCCCCATAGTGGTCTTCGTGTCCATGGGTGATCAGGATCCCCCGGATCTTGGACTTATTTTTTTCCAAATAGGTGATGTCGGGAATAACCGTGTCAATCCCGGGCATATCCTCGTCCGGAAAGGTCAATCCGCAGTCGATGACGATGATGTCATTCCCGTATTCCACAGCGGTCATGTTCTTCCCGATCTCTTTCAGGCCGCCAAGAGGGATCACCTTGAGTTTCTTGGACCGGCTGGCGGGCGCCTGCTTTTTTTCCGGGCTTCCGCCTGTAGGCTTGGTAGACCTTGTCCGGGTCTTGGTTGAAGAGCCAGCCTCCCCCTTTTTCATTGAAGAGTTTGATCCTCCGGTCCTTCTTCGACCGGCGGACTTGCTTTTTACCTTTACTCTGGAAGAAGAGGCATGGGATGGCCTCCCCCCTTGACCGGACGCTTTCATCCGGCCCTGATTATTGTTCGTTGTCAATTTCCATTCCTTTCCTTGTATTCCATGCTCTCTCATCGTTCCGGTCCTTGAGGATGTCCTGATAGGCCTCGTTCGCCTCCTCATATTCCTTGGCATCCTCCACCAGTTGAAAGACCATATCCTCTTTGTCGGAATAATAGCGGAAAAGGACAGGATCCTTTGTCTCCGGATCCTCTAACCAGCAGTAGTCCCTCTCATCTAAGGTGAAGGAAGCGAGGATTTTTACCTCAACGGCCTCCCCTCCCGCATAGAGGGTGATGGTTTCTTTCTCTTTGTTTTTCATGATGAAAAACTCCTTTTCTCTTTATCCAACCAAGTTTGCAAAATAAACGTCGCAGCAATAGAATCGACGTATTTTTTTCGATGTTCACGACGGACACCCGTTTTTTGAAGGACCCGGTCAGCGGATAGGGTCGTCATCCGCTCATCTTGGTAAACCACCGGTTGTCCGAGTTCTTTTTCCAAGGCCCGTCCTAGGCTTTTGGCCCGGTCAACGGACCGTCCCTGGTCCCCATTCATGTGTTTAGGAAGACCAAGAACAACTTCCCGGACTTCTTCTTTTTGAATAATGTCCAGGATTTTTTGGATATCTTCTCTTTGGGAAGTTCTCTGAACGGTGCCATGAGCCTGGGCAATCAAATAGGAAGGGTCGCTTAAGGCCACCCCGATCGTCTTACTGCCCACATCCAAGCCCATTGCCCGACTCATCCTTCCCCCATCTCTTTCACTCTTGCTTGATCTCTCGGTTATTCCTATTCCATCTCTCGGAAAAGCCAGGCCGGACCCATGATCCGGCCTAGGCATTCTATTCTAATTCTCTTTTTCCTCTGTCTCCGGGTCTTCTTTTAAATAGTAGGCCAGGAGTTCCTCCAGGAGCTCATCCCGGTCGATTTGACGGATGAGCTTTCTGGCCCCCTTGTAACTGGTAATGTAGGTGGGATCCCCGGATAAGATATACCCGATCATCTGGTTAAATGGCGAATATTCTTTTTCTTCCAGGGCTTGGTAGACTTCTTTGAGGATTTCCCGGAATTCTCTTTCCCGGTTAATCGGCGTAAACAGCATGGTTTCTGAATAATCTTTGGCCATTTCCATCCTCCTATTTCAATTGTTCCTTCAGTCGATCTTCTAGCTTGGCAAGGGCCTCATCAATTGCCCCGGGGTCCTTACCGCCGGCTGTGGCAAAGTTTGGACGTCCTCCGCCGTTTCCACCGGTGATCTGGGCCAATTCCTTGACCAGTTTCCCGGCATGGCCCCCCGCTTTTACCGCTGCTTCATCCATGGAGACCACCCAGAATACCTTCCCGTCCAAGTCGGAAGCAAGAACCAGGATCATCTTCTCCTTCCCCTCTTTCAAGGCATCGGCTGTTCCCTTGAGCTCATCCATGGTCTTCCCGGACAGGTGGTCCTTGACCAGGCTAAAGCCTTCAACTTCCAGGGTACGGCTCTCCAGTTCCTTCGACAGGTCCTGGGCCATCTTGGATTCCATGGAAGCCAGGCTCCGCTTGAGTTCCTTATTCTCATCCAGGAGCTTGAGAATCTTTTCTTCCAGATCGGATCCGCCAACTTTGATCAAGTCCTCCGCATGCCGGATGGTCTCCCGGTCATCCCTGGCCATCTCATAGGCCGCCCGACCGGTAACCGCTTCGATCCGCCGGATACCGGATGAAATCCCCTGTTCAAAGAGGATGCGGAAGGAGCCGATCCGGGCCGTATTCTCCACATGGGTTCCCCCACAGAGTTCCTTGGAAAAGTCCCCCATGGAGACGACGCGGACATGGTCCTTATACTTATCTTCAAAAATTCCGATGGCTCCGGTTTCCATGGCTTCCTTCAGGGGAAGGATGTCCGTGTGAACCGGATAAGCCTCATATATCGCCCGGTTAACGATAGCTTCCACTTCCTCAATCTCCCGGTCGGTCATGGCCTCATAGTGGGAGAAGTCGAAGCGGAGTCTCCGGTCATCGACATAAGAGCCCGCCTGGTTGACGTGGTCTCCTAGCACCTGGTGGAGGGCCTTGTTCAGGAGATGGGTGGCGGAGTGGTTCTTCATCACATCCCTCCGGAAATCCCGGTCCAAAAGGGCTTCCAAGTCATCTCCGACAGACAGGGTCCCCTCCAAGACCTCCAGGACGTGGATGTAGTGGTCGTCCTTATCCTTTTGGGTATCCAGGACCCGGGCCTTCCAACCTTGGCCTTCCAAATATCCCCGGTCGCCGACCTGTCCCCCGCCTTCCCCGTAGAAAGGCGTTTGATCCAGGAGGGCCTGACCCTCCTGACCGGCTTCCAGTCTCTCGGTCTCCTTTCCCTCATGGAAGAGGGCCAGGACCTTACCCTGTCCCCGGAAGGACTCATAGCCGGTGAAGTTGGTGGAGGGGTAGGCGGTCAGGTCCAGGACTTTCTTATCCTCCCATCCGTGACCTCCCTTGCGGTTGGTCCGGGACTGGATCCTCTGGTCCTCCATCATTTTGTGGAAGGCCTCCTCATCCACCTCAATCCCCCGTTCCTTGGTAATTTCCCAAGTCAGATCCAGGGGGAATCCATAGGTATCATAGAGTTTAAAAGCGTCTTGGCCGGAGAGGACCTTTTCCCCGGATTCCTCCACCTGGGCCAGGCGGGATTCCAGGAGTTCAAGGCCCTGGTCGATGGTTTTCTGGAAATTCTCTTCTTCCCGGACAGCAATCTTGAAAATCCGGTCCCGGGATTCGGTCAGGCCGGGATATTCTTCTTTATAAACAGGAATGACCTGGCTCATGGTTTTAGTCAAAAACTCTCCTTCAATCCCTAAAAGTTTCCCATGGCGGTAGGCCCGGCGGATGAGCCGGCGGAGGATATAGCCCCTTCCCTCATTGGAAGGAACCACTCCATCGTGGATAAGGAAGGTCATGGCTTTGGAGTGGTCGATGATGATCCGCATGGACTCATCCACCTTTTGGCTTTGACCATACTTCTTCCCGGAGAGTTCTTCGATCTTCTCCCGGAGGGGCATGAACTCCTCCAGTTCAAAGATGTTGTCCTTATCTTCCGTAATCAAGGCCAGGCGCTCCAGGCCCATTCCGGTATCAATATTGGGGTGGGCTAAAGGAATGTAGGTGGTCCCGTCAGACTGGCGGTCAAACTGGGTGAAAACCAGGTTCCAAATTTCCATAAAACGGTCGGAGTTTTCGGTGGGGTTGGATCCTTCCCCATAAGCAGGACCACGGTCATAGTGGATTTCCGAGCAGGGGCCGCAAGGTCCCTGGTCCAGCTCCCAGAAATTGTCTTCCTTTCCCAGCTTGAGGATTCGGTCCGTAGGAATCCCGATTTCATCCTTCCAGATTCCGTAGGCTTCGTCATCGTCAATAAAAACGGACACCCAGAGACGGTCCTTATCCAGGCCGATTTCTTCGGTTAAGAAGGTCCATGCCCAATGGATGGCTTCCCTCTTAAAATAGTCTCCAAAAGAGAAGTTCCCCAGCATCTCAAAGAAGGTCCCGTGACGGGCAGTTTTGCCGACGTTGTCAATATCCGCTGTTCGAACGCAGCACTGGGATGAAGTGGCCCGGTTCTTGGCCATCTTCTTTTCCCCCATAAAATAAAGCTTCAGAGGAGCCATGCCGGCGTTGATGAGCAAGAGGCTGGGGTCATCTTCAGGAACTAAAGAAAAACTCTTTAACCGCACATGGTCCCGGGCCTCAAAAAAGTCCAGGAAAAGCGTGCGACATTCGTTCAAATTGATTTTTTTCATGGTCATCTCCCTTTTTTTACCTGGGTCAATTATATCATAGAGCCCATCTCATCAATGCACCAAAAGGAGGACCAGCTGAAAAAAGAGCTGGTCCTCCCACCACATTCGCTATTATGGATCCGACCCGGATCCTAGACCGCCTTGTAAATCTCGGCCATATCCGCCAGGGTCTCCCCTTCGACCGCCTCTTCGATGGCCCGACTCATCCTCCGGATGATCAGGCGGGTGGGGCAGTTGGTGTTTCCTCCCGGGCATTCCCCACACTGGGTGCAGTCGGAAAGCCAGAGGTCCCCTTCCAAGGTTTTCAAAAGGTCCAAGACCATGATGTCTTGGGGGTCCTGGACCAGTTCATAGCCCCCCTTGACTCCTCGGATGGACCGGAGGAAGCCGTCCTTTTTAAGGGTTCGTAAAAGCTGTTCCAGGTAATTGTCGCTGAGATTGAGACTTTCGGCAATTTCCGTCGTAGGTATGGGGCCCTCCCCTGCCTTAGCAGCAATGTAGGTCATAGCCCGGAGGCCATAGCGACTTCTGGTGGTCAGTTTCATGGCAAACCCTCTCTATATCCGCAATACTCATTCTTCCGGTAAGCGGAGAAATCAAGAATGAAAAACTGTAGTAAATTACTAGACTTATTTTACTACAAAATTCAAGATTTTTTTAGGGATATAAATGGTTTTTACCAATTTTTTATCCAATAAGTGACGGGCGACCCCTTCATCCCTTTGAGCCAAGTCGAGAGCCGTGTCCTGGTCAGCATCAACCGGCATCTGGATGTAGCCCCTCAGCTTCCCGTTGACCTGGACCGGCATTTTTATGGTCTCGCCCAAGAGCTTATCCTCATCATACCGGGGCCAAGAACCGTCGGTGGCCAGATGGCCTTCAAATCCTGCCCTCTCCCAGAGTTCCTCGGTAATATGGGGGGCGACCGGGTTGAGGAGGGTCAGGTAAACCTTCCAGTCCGCTCGAGTCATAGTGCCCAGTTTCCGGATCTCGTTGGATAGGGTCATGAGCTGGGCAATGGCCGTGTTGAACTTGAGGGATTCAAAATCTTCCGTCACCTTTTTGATGGTCTGGTGGATGGTTTTCTCCAGGTCAGGAGTGAAGTCCTGGCCATCGGTTAAGAGCTCTTCCATCTTCCAGACCCGGTCCAGAAACTTCCGGCAACCCAGGACCCCCTGGTCAGTCCATGAGGCGGAGTTGGTGAAGTCTCCAATGAACATCTCATAGGTCCGAAGGGTATCCGCTCCGTATTCCCGAACGATCTCATCCGGGTTGACCACATTCCCCCGGGACTTGGACATCTTCTCCCCATTTTCGCCCAGGATCATCCCATGGGAGGTCCTTTTGTGGTAGGGCTCCTTGGTGGAAACCACACCAATATCGTAGAGGAACTTGTGCCAGAATCGAGAGTAGAGAAGGTGGAGGGTCGTGTGCTCCATTCCCCCGTTATACCAGTCCACCGGTCCCCAATACTTCTCCGCCTCACTTGAGACGGCCTTCTTGTCATTGTGGGGGTCCATATAGCGGAGGTAGTACCAGGAGGAACCCGCCCACTGGGGCATGGTGTCCGTCTCCCTCTTGGCCGGCTTGCCGCAGATGGGACAAGTCGTGTTGACAAAATCTGTCATCTCCGACAGGGGGGATTCCCCATCCCCTGTTGGCTCATAGTGGTCCACCTCCGGCAGTAAGAGGGGGAGGTCCTCTTCGGGGACGGGGACCCAGCCATGGTCCGGACAGTGGACCATGGGAATGGGTTCACCCCAGTAACGCTGGCGGGAAAAGACCCAGTCGCGGAGCTTATAATTGGTGGCCCCCTCTCCCAGCCCCTTATCCTCTAACCATTTCGTCATGAAGGAAATGGCCTCTTTCACCGGCTTGCCGTTGAGGAAGTCGGAATTGACCAGAGTCCCCTTTTCCACATCGGTGAAGGGAGCTTCCTCCACAGGGACCTCTGCCCCGGAGACGACTTCAATGATGGGCATGCCGAACTTTTTGGCAAATTCCCAGTCCCGGCTGTCATGAGCCGGAACCGCCATGATGGCCCCTGTTCCATAGGAGGTCAAAACATAATCGGAGATCCAGATGGGGATTTCCTTCTGGTTGGCCGGATTGATGGCTGTCAAACCTTCGACCATAACCCCGGTTTTTTCCTTGGCCAGCTCACCACGCTCGAAGTCCGATTTCAGGGCTGCCTGGTCCCGGTAGGCCTGGATGGCCTCCCAGTTGGTGATCCTCTCCTTATTTTCATCAAGGATGGTATGTTCAGGAGCCAAGACCATATAGGTTGCCCCGAAAAGGGTGTCGGGACGTGTGGTGTAGACGGTGATCTCCTGGTGACCCTCTTTGATAGCAAACTTGACGTTAGCCCCATGGGACCGGCCGATCCAGTTGATCTGTTGTTGTTTGATCTGGGGCATGTAATCCACTTCATCCAGGTCGTCGATGAGGCGGTCGGCATATTCAGTGATCTTGAGCATCCACTGGTTTTTGACCTTATGAACCACGGGGGTTCCGCAGCGCTCACAGGCCCCGCCTACCACCTCTTCATTGGACAGACCCACCTTGCAGGAAGGACACCAGTTGATGGGGACTTCTTTTTTATAAGCCAGACCGTGTTTATAGAGCTGGATAAAGATCCACTGGGTCCACTTATAATAGTCGGGATCCGTGGTGGAAAATTCCCGGTCCCAGTCAAAGGAGAAGCCGATGGCCTTGAGCTGGTCCTTAAAATGGGCCACATTTCGCTCAGTGACCAGGGCAGGATGGATATGATTTTTTATGGCATAGTTTTCCGTGGGAAGGCCGAAGGCATCAAAACCCATGGGAAAGAGGACATTATATCCTTCCATCCGGCGCTTCCGGGAAACAATATCCAGGGCCGTATAGGGCCTGGGATGGCCGACATGAAGCCCCTGTCCCGAAGGGTAGGGGAATTCCACCAGGGCATAGAACTTCTTCTTGTCGGAATCATTGTCCGCATGAAAGACGTCCTTTTCCGCCCAAAAGGCCTGCCACTTTTTTTCAATTGCATTGGGATTGTATTCCATAAATTGACTCTCTTTCCTTGACCAATTTAAAGGCTGCCGACCGTCCGAGGGTATGGGAGGACATCGCGGATATTCCCCATGCCCGAAAGGTACATGACCAGACGCTCGAATCCCAGACCATAGCCACCGTGGACACATCCGCCGAAGCGTCGGAGGTTGATGTACCACTCATAGCCTTCCGTCCCCATTCCCTTCTCATTCATGAGGGCGGTAAGCTTGTCCGCATCCGTTTCTCTCTCCGACCCGCCGATCAGTTCGCCGATGCCGGGAACCAGCATATCGAAGCAGGCCACCGTCTTTCCATCATCATTCTGCTTCATATAGAAAGACTTGATCTCTTTCGGGTAATCCGTGACAAAAAGAGGACCATGGACCACTTCTTCCGTCAAATAGCGCTCATGCTCGGTCTGGATGTCGGACCCCCACTTGACCTTGTAGTCAAAGCGGTCATTGGCCTTCTCCAGGATTTCAATGGCCTCAGTATAGGTCATCCGGGCAAAGCTGGAGTGGCGGACCTGGTTGAGCCGGTCAATTAGGCCCTTGTCAATCCATTGGTTGAAGAAGTCCATCTCCTCGGGAAGAGCTTCCATGACGTGGTTGATCACGGATTTGACCATGGCTTCCGCATTGTCCATAGTCATGGCATTATCGGCAAAGGCCAACTCGGGCTCAATCATCCAGAACTCAGCCGCATGCCGGGTAGTATTGGATTTTTCCGCCCGGAAGGTGGGACCAAAGGTATAAACATTGCGGTGGGACATGATGAAGGGCTCGACTTCCAGCTGGCCGGAAACGGTGAGGTTGACCTCCCGGCCGAAGAAGTCCTCCCCATAGTCCACTTCCCCCTCTTCCGTCTTGGGGACTTGCCCAAGGTCCAAGGTGGTTGCCTGGAACATCTCCCCTGCTCCCTCGGCATCCGATGCCGTGATGATAGGCGTATGGACGTAGGTGAAGCCTTCTTTGTGGAAGAAGTTATGGATGGCATAGGCCAGCTCGGACCGGAGGCGGAAGACGGCCATAAAAGTGTTGGTCCGGGACCGGAGGGAGGGGTGGTCTCTCAGGAATTCAAAGCTCTGCCGCTTGTTCTGGAGGGGGTAGTCCAGGCTACAGGCATCCAGGAGCCGGATGGATGAGGCCTGGATTTCAAAAGCCTGCTTGGCCTGGGGGGTGGCGACCAGCTTCCCTTGAACTTCAATGGAAGATCCGTTGGGAATGTGGGCAACCTCACGGTAGTTTTCCATATCGGATGATGCCACCACCTGGACAGGCTTGAAGAAGGATCCGTCGTTGACGATGAGGAATCCCACGTTCTTTGAAATCCGGGACTGCTTGATCCAGCCTTGGATGGTCACTTCTTTTCCGACATAGTCATCCGTATGCCGGTAGAATTCTTTAATTTGCATTCAGGCCTCCTTATTATTGAAGACCATCGGAAGGATCCCCATCAGGATCCAACTTCCGGCCTAAAATTTCCTTTTTCTCTTCGAGGAATTCCTTCATTTTCCCCTCAAATCCATGGGTTGTCGGCTGATAAAATTCGCCTTCCATTATCTCATCCGGGAGGTAGTTTTGCAAGACAAGGGCCCCGGGGTAATCATGGGGATAGAGATAGCCCAGGCCTCGGTTGAAGTCCCCTGCCCCGGAATAGTGGGCATCCTGGATATGGAGGGGGATGGCCTGGTCAGCGTGCTTGCGGTAGTAGTCCAGGGCCCTGTCAATGGCCAGGTAGGCCGCATTGGACTTGGGGGCACAGGCCAGGTAGATGGTCGTCTGGGCCAGGATGATCCGGGCCTCCGGCATCCCGATCTTGTAAACCGCCTCCATGCAGGACTGGGCCAGGACCAGGCCCATGGGCTGGGCATTGCCGATATCTTCCGAAGCCAGGATGACCAGGCGGCGGGCGATGAACATGGGATCTTCCCCACCGGCCAGCATCCGGGCCAGGTAATAGATGGCGGCATCGGGGTCGGACCCCCGGACGGACTTGATGAAGGCGGAGATGGTGTTGTAGTGTTCCTCCTCCCCCTTATCGTAGCTCAGGACCTTGCGCTGGATGGAATTTCGAATGTCTTCGCTATCCAAGACCAGCTTTCCTTCTTTGGCAGGGCTGGAAAGAAAAGCGATTTCCAGAGAATTCAGGAGGATCCGGCTATCTCCGGAGGAGGCGGAAATCAGGGTCTCCCTCGCCCCATCCGTCAGGCTGATGTCTTCCTTTCCCAAGCCCTTTTCCGGATCGGTCAGAGCCCGGTCAAGAATTTTGCCCAGATCCTCCCGGTCCAACCGGTGGAGTTCCACCAGCTGGCAGCGGGAAAGAAGGGCCTTGTTGACTTCAAAAAAGGGGTTCTCTGTCGTGGCCCCGATCAGGGTGATGGTCCCGTCTTCCACGTGGGGAAGAAGGGCATCCTGCTGGGCCTTGTTAAAGCGATGGATCTCATCAATAAAAAGGATGGTCCGAATATTGTCGAAGCTGATGGCATCCTGGGCTTCCCGGATGACTTGTCGAACTTCCTTTACCCCCGCCGTGACAGCCGAGATTTTTTTGAAGGACCTCCGGGTGGTTTGGGCGATAACATAGGCTAAAGTGGTTTTTCCGGTCCCCGGGGGGCCAAAGAGGATGAGGGAGGGCACTCGGTCCGCCTCAATCAGCCGGCGAAGGGCCTTTCCTTCCCCCAGGATCTCCTCATGGCCCATAAATTCATCCAGGGACCTGGGCCGTAGGCGGTCGGCCAGAGGGGCCGTCCGGCGAATTTCTTTTTCTCTTTGGAGGTCAAATAGGTCCATGACGTCCTCCTTTCCATGAAAAAAAAGAGAGCGCAAGGCTCTCTTTATCCGTCTACATTCTGACGGGTTAATCTTCCTTATCCTCATCCTTCAGAAGCTCCAACTCGTCATAGAACTTCTCCACATCTTCAAACTCCCGGTAGACCGAGGCAAAGCGGACATAGGCCACTTTATCGATCTTCTTGAGCTGGCTCATGACCAGGTCACCGATATAGGTCGAGGAGACTTCCTTTTGGTTGAGGTGGTTGAGGGCCGTTTCGATCTCATCCGCCGCTTTTTCCAGGCGGTCAACGGCGATGGGTCTTTTTTCACAGGACTTGATCATCCCCCGGAGAACCTTAGCCCTGGAGAAGGATTCCCGCGTCTTATCCTTTTTGACGACCACAATGGCCTGGTCTTCAAAGCGTTCATAGGTGGTAAAGCGCTTGTGACACTTAAGGCAGACCCTCCGACGACGGATGGCCATGTTATCTTCAGTCGGACGTGAATCGATCACCTTCGTGTCCAAAAATGAACAGAAAGGGCATTTCATATTAGCGGTACTTTCTCAGGAAATCAGGGATATCCAGGCCGTCATCCTGGCGGTCCTTGGACGGGGAGACGGTCTCATCCTGCAAGTCCTTGGACGACTTGGAAGATTCACTCTTGTTGGCATTGAGCTGCTTGGAGTCGAAACCGGTCGCAATGACGGTGATCTTGAGGTCATCGCCCAGGGATTCGTCGGTCCCGGCACCGAAGATGATGTTGGCATCGGAGTCAACCGCTTCGCGGATAAGCTCAGCCGCTTCATTAACCTCGAAGAGGCCGATGTCGGCAGCTGTGACGTTGACGAGAACAGCCTTGGCTCCATCAATGGAGGTCTCCAGCAAGGGGGACTTGACAGCGGCCTTAGCCGCATTGACAGCCCGGTTTTCACCGGAGGCCAGGCCGATACCCATGTGGGCAATCCCCTGGTTTTTCATGATGGACTCCACGTCGGCGAAGTCCAGGTTGATCATATTTGGAACGGCAATAAGGTCGGAAATGCCCTTAATTCCGTTCATAAGGACCTGGTCAGCCATAGCGAAGGCTTCCCTCATGGTTGTCCGGCGCTCGGCAATCTGGAGGAGGCGGTCATTGGGGACAACGATCAGGGTATCTACCTTGTCCTTAAGGGCCTGGATGCCCGCTTCAGCCTGGCTGGCCCGCTTCCGTCCTTCGAAACCGAAAGGCTTGGTCACCACACCTACGGTCAGGATGTCCATCTGCTTGGAGACTTCGGCAATGATGGGGGCTGCACCGGTCCCGGTACCCCCACCCATTCCGGCAGTAATAAAGACCATGTCGGTGTTCTGGAGGAGGTCCTGGACATCGGACTTGGATTCTTCCGCCGCCTTGGAGCCGACTTCCGGATTTCCGCCGGAGCCCAAGCCACGGGTGAGTTTGGTCCCGATCTGGAGTTTCCGGTCCGCTTCCACCACATCCAAAATCTGCTTGTCCGTATTGATAGCAATGAACTCAACGCCGTCCAGACCTTCCGTCTGCATCCGGTTCAGGGCGTTGTTTCCGCCACCGCCGACACCCAACACTTTGATTTTTGCTAAACCGTCGTTGTTCAATTCCATGTCAAAATTACTGGTCATTGGTCCCCCCATGCTTCTTCTACGCTCGAAGTCTCAGGCAAGATCCGCCTTAGCTCCGACTCTTACGCCCGTCTTTCTGTTTTACTTTTCTGTGCCGGCTTTCTCAGCTTCAGTGACGACAATCATTTCCCGACCATCTTTGATGATGATTTCCTTGGCAGGAATGGACTTGGTCTGAATTTCCTTTAAAGCGGCCGTTACGTTGTTGAGTTTTTTGAAAATGTCATCCGGTTCCCCAAAATGAACGAGAATATCTTTAATCATTATATCAATGTTGCCCGTTTTATCAAAGCTTACAAGCTTGATATTGTCCGATAATTTCGTTTTTAAGAGGGCAATCATGAAGTCGATATCCCGGGGATCATCGGAGAGGGTTTTTCCCTTTTCAATGCCCCCCTTATTCCACGCGACTTCCAGGGGAACCACCCGGTCTTTGATCACATTGCCTTTTCCCTGGTCCAGGACCATCCCCAGGTTGTCCACCTGGTAGGGCGGGTCTCCCTTGAGATTAGCCAAAATATAGGATTCCTTGACCAGAACATTGATCCGATCAGGCAGTTCTTTGTCGATGGTTACCTCCCGGATCCCCTCCACCTTCTGCAGGTTCAGGATGGCTTCCTTGGGTGAATAGAGAAAAATATTTCCCCTGACCTTCCCCATCTGGTCCACCACTTCCCGGTCCGTTAAAAGGGTGTTCCCCTCAACGTTGACATATTTAATGGTGAATGTTGAAGATTTAAGAGCAAAACCGACAATTCCTACCGCCAAAAGGAGGAAGACCAGGACAAAGAGACGGATTCGCCTTCTTTTCTTCATTGGCTTTTTCTTAGTTCCCATGGGTCTGCCCTCCTTCCTTGGATGGAGGCCTTGTCCTCCCGGTCCGGGATAGGGACTCCGCTTCTCTGGAGATGTTCAGGACAATCCCCATCATCATGGAAACAGCCAAGAGGGAGGATCCTCCGTAGGAGATAAAGGGCAGGGTGATTCCGGTTGGCGGAACCCGGCCGATGGTCACCCCGATATTGACCATAGCTTGAAAGGCAATGATAAAAGTGAGACCGAAGCCCATGAGCTGGCCAAAGCGGTTGGGACAGGCCCGGACAGCCTTGACCATCCGGTAGATCATATAGGCATAAAGGATGATGAAGAGGGCGGCCCCCACAAAGCCCAGTTCCTCGGAAAGGACGGCAAAAATAAAGTCGTTGTGGGGCTCATCGGCCAGGTAGTCGAACTTCTGCCGGCTCTGTCCAAATCCCACCCCGAACAGGCCCCCTGTCGTTACAGCAAAGAGAGACTGCATGAGCTGCCAACCTTCATTCAGCGGATCCTTCATGGGATCCAGCATAACAAGTAGTCGGTCCAGCCGGTAGTTTCCTTCTCTGGGCCAAAAAGCATAGAGGAGGCCGGCTATGGCGAGCAAAACCACCGGAAGAATTTCCCGGTTCTTCATCCCGCCCACAAAAAAGAGGACCAGGAGGGTAACGGAGATGACGATGACTGCGGAGAAGTTGGGTTGGAGGCTGACGGGAAGGACGGTAATCCCAATAAAAACCATGATCAGGAAAAAGGACCTCCAGGCTTCCTTCCCCTTCTCCAGGGCCCGGTTCCGCTTGGCAAGGTAGCGGGCCAGGAACATGACCGATCCAATCTTGAGATAGTCGGACGGCATGATGGTAAAGGATTCATGGCCGATCCAGCGGTGAGCACCGTTACGGACAACCCTGATCCCGGGGACAAAACAAAGAACGCAAAGGATAAAGGCCAAAAGATAGAGAAAATAAGCGTAGCGCCGATAGGTCCGGTAGGGAATCCGGGAGACCAAGACCATGGCAAAGATGGAAATCGCCGCCCAAACCAGGTCGCGTTTTAAGACATAGTTGGGGTCCCCAAATTCCCGGAGGGCCCAGGGAGCCGAAGCGGAAAAGACCATGATGACGCCGAAAATGATGAAGCCCAAGGCCAGGGCAAAAAGAAGGCTGTCGACCTTCCCCTCCGGCCTGGCCAGGAAGTGGAAGAATCCGGCTTTCTTTTTTTTATTCACTTTTCCTTTGGCTTTTCCGGCTCTCATGGAAACTCCTTTTTAATCCCTATTTTTTCAAGTCCTTAACCAAGTCCTTAAACTCCCGGCCTCTTTCTTCAAAGTTATTATACATTCCCCAGGATGCTGATGCCGGAGAAAGAAGGACCACGTCCCCTGCCTGGGCCAGGTCGTGGGCCTGGTTGATGGCCTCCTTGAGGCTATCCACCATGACCACCCGGTCCCCCATTCCCCGCTCTTCCATTCCCTGCTTCAGGCTGTTCCTGGTCTGACCCATGAGGATCATGGCCTTTCCCTGGGGACGAAAGGCCTCATAAAATTCATCAAAGGGGACGTGCTTATCGTAGCCGCCTGCGATGACGATAAGGGGGGCCTGGAGGGAGTGGATGGCCCGGACGGCGGAATCCACATTGGTGGCCTTGGAATCATTGATATAGGTGACCCCGTCGATCGTGTCAACCACCTCCATCCGGTGTTCGATCGCCCGGAAGCTTTGGAGGGCTTTTTTGATAATGGGCCAGTCCAAGCCGATATCATGGCAGAGGCCGGCTGCAAATAGGGCATTATCGACGTTGTGGCTTCCTACCAGGGTCCAGAATCCGGGTTCCCGGATTTCCCGGGCCCATTCCCCTTCCGGGTCGATCCACTTGACCTGGGCCTTGAAGCGGCCGGATTCAAAGGCCTCCTTGGAGGGCCGGTCATGGGGGTTGAGGTAGAGGATATCCTCCGGCCCCTGACTCTTGGAGATGTTAAACTTACAGGCGGCATAGTGGGAAAAATCCTTATGCCAGTCAATGTGGTCAGGGGTGACATTGAGGATGGCCGCAAAGCGGGGCTTGAACCGGTCCACCGAGGCCAACTGGAAGGAGGAGGATTCGATGACCAGCCAGGTGTCGGGGTCCGCCCTGTCCAAGGCTTCAAAGACCGCCAGGCCGATGTTCCCACAGGCAATGGCGGGATGGCCGGATTCATTGAGGATATGGGCCACCATGGAGGTGGTGGTTGTCTTTCCATTGGACCCGGTAATGGCCACCATGGGCTGGTCGGGAAAGAGCCGGTAGGCCAGCTCAATGTCGGAACAGACCGGCAGGCCCTCTTCCCTGGCCCTTTCCAGGAGGGGCTTGTCCAGGGGGATGACCGGAGCCTTGACCACATAGGCCAGGTCGGACCAAGGGATCGCATCCAGGTCCTTAGCCAAGTCCACCTTGGAGGGGTCAAGACCCTCCTTGACCAGGTCATCAAGCTTAACCTCCTGGTCATTATAAAGAGTCACCTTCCATCCTGCTTTGGGGAAGGTGGAGAGAATGGCCTTTCCGGTGACGCCCAGGCCATATAAAAGAATCCGATTTTTACCTTCAGGGCTTTTGATCTTCATGGAAACCTCCTAAAAAATAGACAGGGTAAGCAAGGAGAGAAGGAGGGAAACCAGGCTGAAGGCGATGGTGATCTTCTCTTCGGGATATCCGGACAGTTCAAAGTGGTGGTGGATAGGGGACATTTTGAAGATCCGCTTCCCCCCCGTCCGTTTAAAATAAGTGACTTGGATGATGACGGATAGGGCTTCCATCAGATAAACTCCGCCCAATACCACCATGAAAAGGAGGCGGTTATAAAGAAGGAGGAGGGAGACGATGGCGCCTCCAATGGCCATGGACCCCGTATCCCCCATCATGACGGAAGCGGGATGGGCATTAAAGAAAAGATAGCCCACCAGGGCTCCGGCAAAAATCAAGGCATAGTAGTAGATGACATTGCTAACCGCATAGGGATAGATGAGGGCGGCCAAGGCGAGGGCAAGGAAGATAGGGATGGAAACCCCGGTGCATAGGCCATCCAGGCCGTCCGTTAAATTGACCGCATTCACTGACCCCACCACCACAAACATGAGGATGGGAACCCAGAAAAGGCCCAAGTCCAGGGTGACATTGAAGAAGGGAATCTTCTGCCGGGCCAGGTCTCCATTGACCAGGAAGGCCAGGCTGACCAGGATAAAGGAAAGGCCGAATTGGAGGTAGAGCTTTTGACGAGGGGTCAAGCCCTCATTCTGCTTTTGTTTGACCTTCTCATAGTCATCCAAAAAGCCGATCAGGGCAAAGCCCAGGGTGCCCAGGAGGAGAAAGAGGCTTTCCGGGCGAAAACCGGTGAAAACGAAAAGAAGGACCAGGCTGACCAGGGTAAAGACGGTGCCCCCCATAGTAGGTGTTCCCGCCTTTTTATAGTGGGCTTTATTGCCTTCTTCCCGGATGGGTTGGCCGATCGCCTTCTTTCGGGAAAAGCGTATCCAAAAGTAAGTTCCCAAGCCGCTGAAGAGGGCCGCTAAAAAGAACGTCAGTAAGCCCGGGTATTGTAATTCCATCATTATTTTCCTTTCCGTATGATCAGAAACAGGGACCAAAAGCCTTGTTTTAATTTCCTTCTTTTTCCTTGTCTAAAATGAAGCGGATCCGGGTGGTTCCCGGGACCTTTGTTCCCGGCTTGGGATCCTGGTCAACGACCTTCCCCTCCCCCCTGGTATCAAAGGGGATAGAGGTCGCCTGGAAGGTATCCTCCACTTCCTTCTTGCTGGCTCCCGTCATATCAGGAACCAGATAGGAGGCCCGGTCGTCGGGATAGAGGGTGATGGTTTGGCCTTCCCGGTAGAGCCCTCCCGCCTTGGGCATCTGACTCCCAATGACAGAAAAGTCCGACATGGACCCATAGCGGGTGAAGGGATAGCCGGTCTTTTCGGCTTCTTCCACTGTTTTTCCAACGAAGTCCGGCAGGGCTTTGCCGTCTGACGGACCCTTTTCCCCTTCTTTCTCTCCCCTCTCCACATACCGAGTCAGGGTCTGGCTGGCCACAGGAACGGCAATCAGGGATCCGTAGCCCTGATTGTTGGGAGTGTTGACCACAATTAAAATCGACAGCTTGGGGTCATCCGCCGGATAAAAGGCAAAATAGGAAGCGATGGTATCCCGGGTATAAACTCCATCCTTAGCGATCACGGTGGTTCCGGACTTTCCGCCAACCGGCTTGCCCTGGAGTTCTTTAAAGGGCTTGGAGGCTGAGGCCTGGAGGTAATCCCGCATGGTTTTGACCGTGTCCTGAGAGAAGATGGGGTCCCCTTTTTCCACCTGGTAGGAGGAAAGCAGGGTCTTATCGGAATTCATGGATTGATAAAAAATATGGGGCTGGATATAGTAGCCACCGTTGATGGTGGTGTTGGCCATGGTAAGGATCTGCAGGGGAGTAACGGAGAGGCCGTGGCCATAGGACATGGTGGCAAAGCGGGCCTGATCCATGGCGGACAGGGTCTTGGGGATGACTGATGAAGCTTCGGCCGGCAGGTCGATCCCACTCTTCCCACCCATATGAAGGGCCCGGAGGTAGGAGGTGAAGCGCTGGGGGCCAATCTTCCAGACAATCTGGACAAAACCGCTGTTGCAGGAATTGACCAGGGCATCCTTCAGGAGCTCTTCGCCGTGGGCCCGGCCCCTATCACAGGAGATCCGGGTTTGGGGGGCAATTTGAATAGAACCCTGACAGAGAACATGGTCTGTATCCTTGGAAAGGGCCTGGCTGTCCAGGGCCAGGGCAGTGGTGATAGATTTGAAAACGGAACCCGGCTCATAGAGTCCGGAAACCGCCGGATTCTTCCAACGCTCATAAAGAAGGTTAAGCTTGTCTTCCTCCGTCATGGAGTCCCAACGGACCCGGTCTTCCGTCTCCTCGGGCTGGCGGGGTTGGTTGGGGTTGAAATTGGGCAGGCTCTCCATGGCCAGAATCTCCCCGGTATTGGGGTTGGAAATAATCCCGGTGATGGATTTAGGATCATATTTTTGGACACACTTGGCCATCTCCTCCCGGAGGATTTTCTGGGCCTCCAAGTCGATGGTCAGACAGATGGATTGGCCGTTAGAAGGATCAAAGGACTTCCCTTCTTCGGTGGGAACCACCCGTCCCCGGAGGTCCTTGGTAAAGACATCTTGGCCGGCCGAACCTCTCAGGACCTGGTCGAATTCCTTCTCCGCCCCGTAAATCCCCAGACCCTCATCATTGGTATAGCCCAGGGTTTGGGAAAGGAGGCTGTCATTGGGATAAAAGCGCTGGCTTTCATGCTCCAGGGACACCGCCCGGATGCCCGAGGCAGTTAAAGCCTGGATCTCCCCATCGGAGACCTTGTCTTTGATCCGAATATAGTCCTTTTTGGAATGGAGGCTGTCCATAACCTTGGCCGGCTCCAAGCCCAATATGTAGGAAAGGGTATCCGACACCTCCTGGTAGTCGGCAGGGTCCACCTGCTTGGGCGAAAGATAGGCAGAGGTGATGTTGACAGAGATGGCCAAGGGCTCCTGGTTCCGGTCATAGATGGCCCCCCGCTCCGCCTGGGCGATTTTCTTGGTCCGCCTCTGGGCATAGGCCTGGGCTCGGTAGTCGTCGCCTCCAATGACTTGCAAAGAAAAAAGCCGGAGGAGAAATATGACCGTCACGACCAGGAGGCTGAGAAAAATAAATTTCGTCCTGGCATGAAGGTTAATTTCATTCGGCTTTTTTGTTCGTTTAAATTTTCTGAAAAGCATGCCTCACCACCTGGTTTCTGAGCGGCAGCGATTATCTTCCTTGATCAGCCAGTTGATTTTGACTGCCGGGATCCTTGTAGACATCCTTGGGATTGGCATGAATGGAGATGATATCCTTGTCTTGGGGCTTGACCATATGAAGGCGTTCTTTTGCCAGCTTTTCAATCCGGTCCGGATCGGTATAGGGAGCCATTTTCATGGTCAGGAGATCGGTCTCTGATTGGAGAGCTTGGACTTTTTGCCGCGTTTCATTGATTTGATTTTGAACCATTGATACTTCATTATAACTGATTAAGTTAGCGATAAGCAAACCAACAAAAGCGGTCAACATGACCAAAAGAGAAAGCCCCTGGGCAGGAGTGAAAATTGCCCTCTGCCCGGTCCGGGCAGTCTTCGATTTTGCTCCGAATCTTTTCTTTCCCTTAGCTCCAACTTTTTTGGGAGATTGCCTCCTCCCCTTCTTCTGAGCCGGCTCCGGCAGGTCCTGAATGATTTCAATCCGGCGTCTCTGGGCCGGTCTCTCTATGATGTACTGTCTTGCTGGCTCACCCATTGTTATCCCCTAACTTTTCTACAATCCGGAGTTTGGCTGATCGGGCCCTCGGATTGGACGCGGCTTCCTCCGGGGAAGCCTCAATCGGTTTACGGTTTATCCATTGAATTTCAGGCCGGTGTCCGCAAACGCAAACCGGAAAATCCGGTGGGCAGATGCATCCGGCCGCCATTTTTTTAAAGGCTTTTTTTACAATTCGGTCTTCCAAAGAGTGAAAGTCGATGACGCAGAGTCGGCCACCCACATCCAGACGATCCACTGCCTTTCGCAAGGTCTCTTCCAGGACATCCAACTCGTGGTTGACTTCGATTCGTAGGGCTTGAAAGACCTGTCGGGCGGGGTGCTTGTCCATCCTGGCCCCCTTGGGGACCGCCCGCTTGATGATGTCCACCAGGTCAGCAGTGGATTCAATGGGCCTGGTCTTCCGGGCTTGGACAATAAATTCTGCAATCCGGTCGGCCCACCGGTCTTCTCCATAGTCATAAATGATCCGGGAAAGGTCCTCTTTGGAATAGCTTCGGAGAATATCCTTTGCCGTCGGGATCTCTGCAGACCGGTCCATCCGCATATCGAGCTCAGCCTCCTGGTGGTAGGAAAAGCCCCGATCCCCCTGGTCCAATTGGTAGGAGGATACGCCGATGTCCATGAGGATCCCGTCCACCCGTTCAATGGCCAGGTGATCGAGAATATGGTCGAGGTCTTTGAAATTGGCGTGGACAAAACGAACATGCTCGGCCCAGGGGGCCAGATTCACCTTGGCGGCGTCTAATGCCTCGACATCCTGGTCGATGGCGATGAGTCTTCCGTTTGCCAACGCTTTTACAATCTCTTTCGAATGGCCTCCCCCGCCAACCGTACAGTCGACGTAGGTGCCATCCTCTTGAATGCGCAGACCTTTCAAGGTCTCTTGAAGGAGGACAGGCGTGTGCTGGAATTCCATAAGCCCTCCTTGCTAGAGATCCGTATCGGTGGCATTCAGAGATTCTGTAAGCTCGTCATAGTCCATGGCGTCGGAATCCATATAGGAGGCCCAGGCCTCTTTGGCCCAAACCTCGATCCGGTCACTGACGCCTACAATGACGGCATCGTTTTCAATGCCGGCATAGGACCGTAAATGGGGTGGAATAACAAAACGACCTTGCTTGTCCAAGCTGACTTCCATGGCTCCGGCATAAAAGAGACGGGAGAAGCCACGGGCTGCCTTAGCCGTCAAGCGGAGCTTGCGGATCTTTTCATCCATCCGCATCCACTCCTCCTGGTCGTAGATAAAGAGGCAGTCTTCCATACCTCGGGTGATGTAAAAGGGTTGGGAAAGCTGGTCGCGGAACTTAATCGGCAGGGAAATCCTCCCCTTGCTATCCACGCTGTGGTTGTATTCCCCTAGAAACATAACTTTCCTCCACTTTTCTCCACTTGCTTCCACTTAAACCCATTTTAGGCCATATATTCCGAAAGAACAAGGGCTAATTCATTGTTTTTTCTAAAATTTTGCATAAAAAAAGAGCAAGCTTCTTTCAGCTTGCTCCCTTAATCGGGCTTGGATTTTCAATCTTTTTCAGGGAATGGCTCCCCCATTCTTGAAAAAGTGGAGGGAATTCCCATTAAAGCGAGGAAAAAGATTCATTTTCCTTCTTATGATAGGGATTCTTGCCGGGTATGGAGGCGTTCTCCGGCTTTTTCGAAAGGATGATGAACCAGACCAGGCCGACCACAATGCCCAGAATGGCCAGAATCTGTGCCACCCGGAAGTCTCCAACCATGAGGGAGTCCGTCCGAAGACCCTCAACAAAGTAGCGGAGAATCCCATAGCCCACGAAATAGAGGCAGGTCACCTGACCGTCCCTCCTGAGCCACTTCCTCGTATAGAGGACCAAGAGAAAGAAAAGGAGGATATCTCCCAAGGACTCATAGAGAAAGGTGGGATGGTAGGATACCCCGTCAATAATGACCCCCCAGGGAAGGTCGGTGGGCACTCCATGGGCTTCATTATTGATAAAGTTTCCCCAGCGTCCAATCCCCTGGGCCAGGGCCAGTCCGGGCATGATGATGTCCGAGAGGCGGGGAAACCAGAATCCCTTCTTTCGGGCGAGAACCAAGCCCACGATAAGTCCGGCAATGATCCCGCCTTGTATGGCCAGGCCCCCATCCCGGATGTTGATGACATCCAGGAAGGAGTCGTAGCGGTGCCATTCAAAAATGACATACCAGAGCCTGGCCCCCACCACCCCGAAGGGAAGGATCCAAAGACCGATATCATAGGCATCATCGGGATCCATCCCCCGTCGACCCATCTCCCTGGAAACCAGGTAGAGGGCCAGGACCATCCCGGTGACGATGATAATAGCATACCAGTAGACGTCAATTCCAAAAAGGGAAAAGGCGACACGGTCCCCTGTATATTGCATAGGCATTCCTTTCTTCGACTAGGCTTCCTCCCAGTTGGAATAAACATCCTGGACGTCGTCATTGTCCTCCAGGTCGGAAATCAGCTTTTCGATCTGGCCGGAGGCCTCTTCGTCGGCCACCTTAACCTTGTTCTTGGGCAGGTAACCCACCTGGGCGGAGGAAAAGCGGTACCCCTTTTCCTGGAGCTTCTTACTGACCGTGATAAAGTCAGCCGGCGGACAAGTGATCAAAAAAACATCCTCTTCACGGACAAGGTCCTCGGCCCCGGCATCCAGGGCATCCATCATGACCTCATCCTCATCCTTGCCCTCTCCATCAACGACGAAAATCCCCTTCCGGTCAAATTGGAAGGTGACGGAACCCGGGTTCCCCAGGTTTCCCCCGTTCCGGTCAAAGATATACCGCATCTCCCCGGCCGTCCGGTTCTTGGAATCGGTCAGGGTCTCCACGATAATAGCCACTCCTTCCGGTCCATAGCCCTCATAGACGATGGAGAAAAACTCGGCATTGCCCAGCTCTCCGGCCCCTTTTTTGATGGCCCGTTCAATGTTGTCGTTGGGCATATTTTCCGCTTTGGCTTTTTCAATGGCCGATTGGAGGGCGGAGTTATATTCCGGTTCCGGGCCGCCTTCCCGGACGGCCACCATGATAGCCCTGGACATCTTGGTAAAGACCTGGGCCCTCTTGGCATCCTCTTTTCCTTTTACGTTTTTCACCTTGCTCCATTTATTATGTCCTGACATGACTAACCTTCTTTCCTTGTTTGATCAATCTCTATATTGTCATACCCCTTATTTCGGATTCACTTCCGGGAGCATGAGCCTTTGTTTTTCCTCAAATTTTGCCTGGCCGGCACTGATCTCCATGACCTGGGCCCGGATCCAACCGACCCGGTCTTCCGGGATGAGCCAGGTTAGAGCGACCCGGTCCGTAAAGACCCGGTCCCTTTCGACCACCGGGGATTCCTGGAGGAGGTAGTCGCATTTCCCCAAGCTCTCGTAGGCAATCTGAATGTCCACTTCTTTCCAGGGGACGTAGGAAGTGACCCGACCGGCTTCCAGGGCCTCCCGGGCTGCCTGGCGGTAGGCCCGGACCAACCCCCCGGCCCCCAGCTTGATTCCGCCGAAATACCGGGTGACGACAATGACCACATTGGTCAGCTCCATCTGTTTGGCTGTCTCCAGAATGGGCATACCGGCTGTTCCTGAGGGCTCACCGTCATCATGGAAGCGCTGGATGAGGCCGGCCTCCCCGATGATATATGCCCGGCAGTGGTGGGTGGCCTGGGGGTGGGCGGTCTGAACGCCATCAATAAAGTCCAAGGCCTCTTCCTCACTTTGTACAGGGCAAGCCTGACCGATAAAGAGGGATTTTTTGATGTCCAATTCAATCCTTGACGCTTTTTCTATAGAATAAAAAGTCAAATCTCCCCCTCCTCTCACGGGTCATTCTTTATCCCCTCCACCCTCCAAGAGATCCGGCGGAGGCTTCCTTCTTTCCAAGGCAGGATTCTTCTTTAAATAACTATCCAGGACCCTTTCCCTGGTCCGGACCCACCAATGGAGGCCTTCTTCATCCCCCCACTCCCTGATAACCTGAGACTGGTCACGGAAGGCTTGGAGGTTGCCAATGGCTTCGTAGGGAAGAAGGAGGTGGACCCTGTCTTCCTCCCCATAAAGCTCCACAAGAATCCGGTCGACCAGGCCTTCCACCGACTCCGGATCCTTGGCTGAAATTCGTAGGGTCCTGTCCCTGTCGGTAACAAGGGGTGGTCGGGCCAGGTCGGATTTGTTCATAAGAAAAAGGATGGGCGGCGGGTCCCCCTGTTTGCGTAGGGTTTGAGTGACCAGGTTAATTTCCTCCTCATAGGCCGGGTTGGAGGCATCGATAAGGACTAAAAGGAGGTCGGCCGACTCCGCTTCCGACAGGGTGGATTCAAAGGAAGGCAGGAGCTTGTCCGGGAGGTCATGAATAAAACCCACCGTATCCACCAGGAGGAAGGGAGGCTCTCCTTCTCTTTGTATCCTCCTTGTGGCGGTATCCAGGGTAGCAAAAAGCCGGTCATCAGCATAGACATCCTTATCCGACCGGGCAGGCCCGCCAAAGAGGTCCAGGGTCCGGTTCATGAGGGTGGACTTGCCCACATTGGTGTAACCCACCAGGGCAACCAGGGGGACGGAGCCCGACCGCCTCTTCTCCGCCGCCTGGGCGGCCTGACCGGAAAGCTTGTTTAGCTTTGCTTTAATGGACTTGACCTGGCTCAATATGGCCCGACGGTCGGTCTCCAGCTTTTGCTCGCCGGGTCCCCGGGTCCCCACCCCGCCACCCAGTCGGGAGAGGGATTCCCCATAGCCCCGGAGGCGGGGTAGGCGGTATTCCAGCTGGGCCAGGTGGACTTCCAGCTTGGCCTTCTTGGTTCGGGCCCTCTGGGCAAAAATATCCAAGATGACATCCACCCGGTCCAGGATCTTGGCATCAATGGCATCCTGGAGATTTTTTCGTTGGGAACCCGTCAATGATTCTTCAAAAATAACCAGGTCCCAGCCATTGGCCTTGACCAATTCCGCCAGCTCACTCACCTTCCCAGATCCAATCAAAGTCTGGGGCGCATAGGAGGAAACTTCTTGACTGACGATAGCGGCAACATGAGCTCCGGAAGAAATCACAATGTCTTTCAATTCTTGCTTTCTTGCTTCTATCTCGTTTTGGTCCTGATTGGTAAAAACAAAAACCAAAACCGCTTCTTCTGCCATCGTCTCCTCCTTTCATCATTATCTTATACGTTAAAGAGGATAACAGATTCCTGTTCAAGATGAAAGCGCTAGTTAATCTCCCCTGTAGGTGAGCAACTATCGTTTTTGTGGTAAAATGCTCTTACTATGATATGCCGAATTTTAACCATTTTTTCCGCCAGTCCGGTTTGAAAAATCAAGTCGGCTGACGGCAAAACTTTTTGGAGGACATTTTGCATAAATCAATCGGAAAAACGATCGCAAACAGCATAGGGATTTTCTTCGTCTCCCTTCTGATCTTCTTAGGCATCCTTGGCGGCTACCTGGCCGGTTCCATGCTCCTCATCGCCTCTGAAGCTCCTGAGGTGGATTCCAAGGAGCTCCTTTCGGGCTTAACCGAATCGTCCAAAATTGTCGACCAGGATGGGAAGCTCATCAAGCAAATTGAAACGGCTGAATTCCGCAAGGTCATCCCCTATGACAAGATTCCGGAGGACCTGGTCAACGCCTTCGTCTCTGCGGAAGACAAGCGTTTTTGGACCCATAATGGGGTTGACCTCTTCGGCATTGCCGCTGCCTTGAAGGATTTGATGAGTTCCGGCAGCCTTCGCGGGGCTTCGACCATCACTATGCAGCTGGCCCGGAATGTCTATTTGAATTATGACGTCAACTGGACCCGGAAGATCCAGGAAATGTACCTGGCCCTCCAGATGGAAGAGGCCCTTTGCTCCCGCCTGGGCAAGGAAGAAGCCAAGAAGAAGATCATGGAAAGCTATCTCAACCGGATTTTCTTCGGCCAACAGGCCTATGGGGTCGAAGCTGCGGCGGAAGTCTACTTCTCCAAGCCCGCCATCGACTTGGACCTCCCCCAATGCGCCACCCTGGCTTCCGTCGTCCCCGCCCCCTCCCACTACTCCCTCTATTCCACCTACCGTCCTTCCCAGGTGACCGATGAAAGGGTTCTGGGCGAGACCACCATCAATGGGGAGCGTTATGTCTGCGTCTACAATGCCCCCGCCTATGAGCGGTCCAAGTACGTCCTTAAGGAAATGCTGGCCAACGGCTATATCACCGAAGACCAATATGAGAAGGCCTCCAAGGTGGATGTGGCGGGGACCATCAAACCGGTGACCAAGCAGATGGAAGCCTCCACCTCCTATTTCACCGACCTCATCCGCGACCAAGCCATCCAAATTCTTATGGACCAGGGCAACATTTCAGAGGAAGAAGCCAAGAACAAGCTCTTCTACGGTGGCCTTTCCATCACTTCTACGATCGACCTGGCCCTCCAGGAGAAGCTCCAACAATCCATCTCCTCCATCAACACGACCGTCAACCAAACAGCAGGTGGCTCTTCCCGGAACTTCCGCCTCAACCTCAACTACGACCGCTGGGGCAATGTCCTCAACGCCAATGGAACCATCATCTATTTCAAAAAAGAAAACCTCATGGATGACCAGGGCCGGGTGGTCCTGCCTCCAAAGACTTTCACCCAGGATGAGGACGGGTCTTTGACCATCCAGCCGGGCAGGGTCCGGGCCTACAAGGGATCCCTGGATATCACCAACTTCTACACCTGGGATGAAAATGATGTCTTCCGGACCCACCAGGTGGGATCTATTGCTATCGGCGAGGACTATGTTTCCAAGGACCAGGACGGGACTATCCATATTTCGGCCGACTATTTTAAGACCAGTGAGAATCAGCTCTATTCCATCCGAGAGGACGGGGCCCTGGTCATCAATGCTGACCACTACACCTATGATGAAGTAGGCGTCAAGCAGCCACAAACAGCGGTGACGGTCCTTGATACCAAGACCGGTGAAGTCCGGGCCATCATCGGCGGGCGGGAGGATGATAACAGCAACTTCGTCAACCGGGCCTACGGCCTCCCCCGGTCCCCCGGTTCTTCCATCAAACCCATTGCGGAGTACACGGCCGCCCTTGCCCAGGGCTATAACCAAGCCTCTCCCATGGACGATGTCCCCATCTCCATGGTGGACGGCAAACCCTGGCCTTCCAACAACAATGGACGCTACCAGGGGATCGTCTACATGAAGAAGGCGGTTTCCGAATCCCTCAACCCCCCTGCTGTCCGCTGGTTGGACAAGGTCGGCATGAAGGCCACCAAGGACGCCCTGACCCGCTACGGGATTATCAACAAAGACCACCGGGACCGGGACCACTTTATTGAAGAAAGCGAGTCCATCGCCGGGGCCAATGATGAGAACCTCTCCCTGGCTTTAGGGGCCATGACCCGGGGACTAACCACCCTGGATATGGCCAACGCCTACCAGGCCATCGGCAACAACGGAAAGCGGATACCCGCCCTGGCCATCTCCAAGATTGTGGATAATAGCGGGAAGGTTTATTTCGAAAATAAACATCCCGAAACCGAAGTCCTCAATCCCCAGGTCAACTATCAACTCCTGGATATGCTCCTGGCGGCATCCAAGCAGTCCTGGATCAACCCCAGCATCTACATCCGGGGTCTTGACCAGGGAGCCAAGACCGGGACGACCAACGACAATAAGGACTACTGGTGCTGCATCACCAACCCCTATTACACCACCTCCGTCTGGGTGGGGATGGATAATGCCCAATTGTCCATGGCCTCCAATTCCGCCAACGGGGTCACCATCTACGGAAGAGTGGCCAAGATCCTCATGGAGGACAAAGAACCGGCGAAATTTGAAAAACCCGAGGGGGTCTATCCCACTTACCTCTGTGCGGCTTCCGGTCTCAAGCCGGGTCGCTTCTGCAAGCACGATGACCGCCATCCCATCATCCAGGTCCTCTGTTCCAAGGAAACCGAACCCAAGGATGTTTGTGATATCCATGTATCCCGTCTGGTGGATACCCGGAACCTCCTCCTGGCTACCTCCAAGACACCTGAAAAGGTCAAGGGCTACTGGGTCTTCACCCAAAGAAAAGAACCCTATGATCCACAAAAATTCAATGGAATTACCCCGGAAGACTGGCGGACTGAACTGCCTACCATCTATTCAAACCTTGGTCCTGTTGAGCCCGAATCCTCTGATTCCGCCGAGACTCAAGAGAGCAAGCCCCCTGAAGATAAACCGGGAGAAGCGGTCAACCGGCAACAGGGAGGTCAGGCCGGGGCAGAATAAGAAAGAGACAAAAGACCAGCCTTCACATAAGGCTGGTCTCTCTACATACGAAATGCGAAAGGAAGGGACCATGGCAAAAATTCTGATCTGTGAAGATGAACGCTCCATCCTGAATATTGAAAGAGCCTACCTGGAAAAGGAAGGCTATGAAGTGACCACCTCCACCAACGGCAAGGAAGGCTTAGCCCACTTCCGGAAGGTCCAGCCGGACCTGGTCGTTCTGGACCTCATGCTTCCGGGCCTGTCCGGCGAGGACTTCCTCAAGGAGATCCGCCGGGAAACCAAGACCCCTGTCATCATCGTCTCGGCAAAAACCGATGTGTCCAACCGGATCGGTAACCTCCGGGAAGGGGCTGACGACTACATGACCAAGCCCTTTTCCGCCAGGGAGCTGGTCGAAAGGGTTAAGGCCATCCTCCGCCGGGTCTCGACCTCGGAGGAAAGCTCCACCGCCCTCCTCTCCGGCGATGGCCGGGTGGAGATGGATCTGGAATCCATGCGGACCTATAAAGACCGGGAGGAAATCCACCTGACCAAAAATGAATTCCTCATCCTCCAAACCCTCCTCTCCCACCCCAAAAAGATCTTCACCCGGGACGAAATTATTGAAGTGACCTTTGGCATGGACTATGAGGCCTATGATCGGGCCATCGACACCCATATCAAAAACATCCGCCAAAAGATCGAGGATGATCCCAAAAATCCGGAATACATTCAAACGGTCTACGGTGTGGGTTACCGTGCCGGCAGTCCGGCTAAGGAATCATGAGACTCCGAACTCGGTTGGCCATCCAAGTCCTCCTCTTCATGACGGTGGGGGTCTTGGTCATTGCCGGCGTCCTGGTTTTCTCCTTTACGGATTCCTTTGACCGACTCCTGGTCCATGTGGAAGAGGAAAGGATCCAAAGGGTGGTCGAAGATGTGTCCGACATTGTCCGCCAAGAGGGCTTTTCCTTCCGGGAGGATTCCTGGCGGGAAAAATTGGCTGCCTATGCCAAAAATTCCAATATCAATATCTCCATTATGGATGAGTCCTCCCGGATCCAGGCAAGCTATGAGGGATTGGTTGAACATGAGGACCAGAACCTCCAGGTTGCCCGCTACCTCCTGGTGGATAATGACCAAAACCAAATCGGGACCCTCCTGGTCACCCATGACCTCAACAACCCCATCTATGAAAGCCTACAAAACCGCTTTGTGACCGGGGCCCTGAGCTCGCTGGCCTTCCTGGTCCTGGCCTATTTTGTCGGTGCCTTTTTTCTGACCAGCCGCTTTTCCCGTCGCATCACTGAGCCTATTGAAATCCTCTCCAAACAAACCTCCCGGATCGCCCGGGGGGACTACGACTTGGATCCGGTTCCTTCCAATGTTCCGGAAATTCAGAACCTCTCCTCCAACCTTAACTACCTGGCCTCCAGCCTGAAAAACCAGGATAAGACTCGACTGGACTATGCCCAGGATATTGCCCACGAGCTTCGGACCCCCCTCACCAACCTTTCTTTGGAGTTTGAAGCCCTGGAAGACGGGGTCATGGATTGGGACGAGGAAGTCCTAAAAGGCCTCCAGGCCAATGTTAACCAGCTCTCTTCCATTGTCATCGGCCTCCGGGAATCCTTCGATGATGCCTCCTCCGAGAACCGCCTGGCCTTCGAAGCCACCAACCTCACCCTCCTGACCGACCAGGTCCTGGATTCCTTTGAAGGGGCTATCCAGAAAAAGGGTGGGAACCTGATCCGCGTCCTGGACCCCATGATCAAAATCGATACCGACCGCCGGCTCTACCGCCAGATCCTGGGAAACCTCCTTTCCAATGCCATCAAGGCCATTGATCAGGGAGGAAAGATCAGAGTCAGTTTGAACCAGGCAAAAAACACGGTCTATTTGACGGTGACGGATAACGGGGTGGGCATTTCCAAGGCGGACCAGGCCCATCTCTTTGAGCGTTTTTATCGGGTGGAATCCTCCCGAAACAAAAAAATGGGTGGGTCAGGCCTAGGCCTTTCCATCACCCAAAATTTTGTCCACCAGCTGGGCGGACAGATTGAAGTCACTTCCCGGCCCGGTCGAGGGACCAGTTTCCGGGTTATCTTTGAACAAGATCCTTTGAAAGACTAGACAGGCGGTCCCCATAGGCGGACAGGATGTCAAACACTTCCTCCCGGGTCCCTGCCCCGTTCACTTCCTTCCGGATCCTGGCCGCCCCGAAGAAGCCTTCGATATAACAAGGAAGCTGGGTCCTCATGATGAGGAGGGCCCCCCTCTCTCCCCTTTCCCGGATCTCCAGGTCATAATGGCGACGAACCAATTCCAGAACTCGGTCATAGGTCATGACCCGGTAGGTCCCCTTCTCAAAATACTCCTTAATCTGCCGAAAAAGGAAGGGATGGCCCATGGCCCCTCTTCCAATGGCAATCCCGTCACAGGAGGTCACCTCCAACATGGCCTTGGCGGCCTCCGGCGAATCCACATCCCCGTTTCCAATGACGGGGATTTTTACGTGGTCCTTGAGCTTCCGGATGGCCTCCCAATCCGCCTTCCCCGAATACATGGCCTCCCGGGTCCGGGCGTGGAGGGTCAAGGAGGCAATCCCTTCTTCCTGGGCGATCCGCCCGATCTCCAGGTAGTTGATGTGGTCCTGGTCCCAGCCCAGACGGAACTTGAGGGTAACGGGCTTGTTGGAAGCCCGGACCATAGCCCTCATGACCCGACCGGCCAGGAGAGGGTCCTTCATCAGGGCCGACCCCTCCCCATTTTTCACGATCTTGGGTGCGGGGCAACCCATATTAAGGTCGACGGCCACAAAGTCCTCCCTGGGGTTGACCTGGTCCTCCACCACCCTGGCCAGGATTTCCGGCTCATGGCCGAATAGCTGGAGGGACAGGTCCCCTTCCTCAGGATGGGTGGCCATGAGGTCTTGGGTTTTTCCGCTTCCGTAATAGAGGCCCTTGGCGGAGACCATCTCCGTAACGGCGAAGTCCGCCCCTCCTTCAAAGGCCAGGCGGCGAAAGGAAAGGTCGGATACCCCGGCCAGGGGGGCCAAGCCGACCTTCTTACTTTTCATTGGCCCTGGCCCGCATGGTTCTTTCATAGATGAGGCGGAGACCCTGTAGGGTCAGGTCGTGGTCGATGTATTGGGTGTAGACGGAATTGGAGGAGAGAAGGCTGGAGAAGCCGCCGGTGGCCACCACGGTCACCTCCTTGTCCCTGCCTTCCGTTTCCTTAATCTCATCAATCAAAATGGCGGTTAGGTGGTCGACCAGGCCGATATAGCCTTGGATGATCCCCACCTGCATGGCTTCGGCTGTGTTCTTCCCGATCGCATGGTCCAGCAATTGGAGCTCCACTTTGGGGAGTTTGGCGGTCCGGGAAGTCAGACCGTCCGTGGCAATACCTACGCCGGGAGCGATGGTCCCACCCAGGTATTCACCTTTGGAGGAGATGACATCGTGGGTGATGGCGGTCCCGATATCCACAACAATAAGGGGGCCTCCGTACTTCTCATAGCCGGCTACGGCATTGACGATCCGGTCCGCTCCCACATCCTTGGGGTTGTCCATCCGGATGGCCATCCCGGTCCTGGTCCCTTCCCCCACGATGATGGGCTCATGCTTGAGAAAGCGACGGGACATGGTGGACATCCGGTGGTTCATCAGGGGAACCACGGAACCCAGGATGACATCCTTAAGGCAGGAGGCGGAATAGCCCCAATGGTTGAGGATCTGCTCAATTTCAATCCCGTATTCATCCGAGGTCTTAAGGGAGTTGGATTGGAGACGCCATTGGTGCTCGATGGTGGATCCTAAAAAGATCCCCATGGTGATGTTGGTATTGCCCACGTCCAGGGCAAGGAGGCGGGAATCCGGTACATTTTTGTTTAATACGCTCGCCATGGTAAAACAACCTTTCATCCGAGTAAAAAAGAAACCCGGTCGGCCTGGGGACCGACCGGGAAGGTTCAAATCGATTAGTGACTGGTCAAGCTAGAAGCCGTCTTGGACTTTCCGGTCTTGGCATCATAGGCCCCCATAACCGCTAGGGCCAGGACAGCCGCAAAAACCGCTTCCGGAAGACCGTTGGTGGCAAAGACGCCCAGGACCATGGCCCGAACCGCTTCCATATTTCCCCCGATCATCTCAGCCAAACGCTGCCCATAGACCAGGTAGATTCCACCCATGACCATGGTGGTGTGAACCATGGTGCCCAGGAAGGCGGGGATGGCATAGTGGAAGAAGGGGTTCTTGCCCTTTAACCGGTCCACCAGGAAGCCTACAAAGAGGCCGAAGAGGAGGCGGGGCAGGATGGACAGGAGGGGGTTCATAAAGAAGGGGGTCATGAGACCTTGTCCCCCCTGAAGGGCCCTGAAGAAAGAAGTCAGGCCGAAGGCCAGGCCCAGGATTCCCCCGTAACGCCAGCCACCGATGCAAGCCCCGATAATGACCGGGATATGCAAGGAAGTGACGGAGATGACGCCAAAGTTGAAGTAGCCCAGGTGGGTGATGTCAATCACCAGGATAATCCCGATGAGGAGGCCCAGGTAGGCCAGGTTCTTTGCATTGAAAAAATGTTGATCTTTTGTGTTCATGAAAAACCTCCGATCCGGCTCGCTCAGGATGCCGGTCTGTTTCGAGTCATTAGGAAGGGTAGGACTTGAGTCCGTAAGCTTCTTCCGCTGACTCCCCTGCGTTGACAATGGCTCTTTGTAGGACTTTAGCCCCCAGGATACCTACGAGGTTAGGTTCCGCATCTACCTGGTTGGAAGCCAGGCAGAAGAGGCTATCTCCATCAAAGAGGGTGTGGACGGGTTCGATGGCCCGGGCCAGGCCGTCATGGCCCATCTGGCAAACTTTAAGGGCCCCGGCCTTGTCCAGCCTTGCATTCGTGGCGATACAGCCAATGGTCGTATTTTTTCCCAGGAGGTCGGCCCCTCTCTCCCCGTCCAGGAGAAAGTCCATGGTCGATCCCTGCTCCCCATTGGGGCCAAGTAGGCCGGCGATGGGGAGGTTACCCCTTTCCGGATCCCGGATGTCCCCCACTGCATTCACAGCGACCAGGCAAGAGACCACCAGGTCGCCAAGCCGGAGGGAGGCCTGACCCAGGCCGGATTTCATGGCCCGGTCCATGCCGGCAATCTTCCCCACAGAGCAGCCCGTTCCGGCGCCGATATTTCCCTGGGAGGCATCCTCCGAGGAGGCATGGAGAAGAGCTTCCCTCCCCATGGCCATATTGGGCCACTTGACCTGGCCCAGGCCCAGGTCATAGAGGACGGCTGAGCAGACGATGGGGACCTTGGCAAAACCGGTTTCCAAACCTCGGCCTTGAGCCGCCAATTCATTCATTACCCCGGATGCCGATTCTAAACCAAAGGCCGAACCGCCGGATAGGACCACGGCGTGGACCTGGGAAACCTGATTTTCCGGCCGGAGGAGGTCGGTTTCCCGGGAGCCCGGGGCCCCGCCCCGGACATCCACCCCACCGGTGGCCCCTTCAGGGGGAAGGATGACCGTCACCCCTGTCCCCCAGTCCCTATTTTGGGCATGGCCCACCCGGAAGCCCGGAACATCAACCAAATGACCTGGATACATGGGACCCCCCTATTTCTTTATCTTCTTCGTTGTCGCCACCGGATCCAGACCCATGGCAGCCCGGATCAGACCCGTAAAGAGGGGGTGGGGGCTGTTGGGCCGGGAACGGAACTCAGGGTGGAATTGGCTGGCAATGAAGTAGTTGAGGTCGGGTCTTTCCACGATTTCCATCAGGTTCATGGAGAGCTTTTCCCCGGAGAAATGGAGACCCGTCTTCTTTTCAATCTCATCCACATACTTGCTGTTGACTTCATAGCGGTGGCGGTGGCGTTCCACAATATCCGACCGTCCATAGAGCCGGTAGGCCAGGCTTCCTTCCTCTACATGGCAGTCCTGGTTGCCCAGGCGGAGGGTCCCGCCCAGGTCATTCTTATTTTCCTGGTCCGGGAGAAGGTGGAGGACAGGAATACCGGCATCGGGGACAAATTCCGTGGAATCCGCCTCCTTCCAGCCCAATTCATTCCGGCAGGCCTCAATAACCGTAAGTTGCATGCCCAGGCAAATGCCCAGGAAGGGCTTGTCATGGACTCGGGCATATTCGATGGCATTGAGCATGCCCTGGATCCCCCGGTTACCGAAGCCGCCGGGAACCACGATCCCGTCCATGTCCTTAAGGACCGCATCCATGGAATCCCGGGTCAGGGATTCGGAATCAATGTAGTCCACGGAAACCCGAGCGCCCAAGTTATAGCCGGCATCGGTCAGGGCCTCATAGACAGAAAGATAGGCGTCCCTAAGCTTGGTGTACTTGCCGACCAGGGCGATGTGGACTTCTTTGTCGGCTGCCTTAAATTCCCGGCACATGTCTTCCCAGCGGTCAATCCGGTTGGCCTTGGGCTTGAGCCCGAAGTGCTTGAGAATATAGGTGTCCAGGTTTTGCTGGTGGAAGACCAGAGGGACCTCATAGATCAGGTCCACGGTCTTGGATTCGATGATGGCTTCCCTGGGGAGATCACAGAAGAGGGAAATCTTCTGGAAGACCTCATCAGTAATGGGCTCCTGGGCCCGGAGGATGAAGACGTCCGGCTTGATCCCGTAGGACATGAGTTCCTTAAAGGAGTGCTGGGCCGGCTTGGTCTTCAGCTCATTGGAGGCCGGAATGGTGGGAATCAGAACCGTATGAATATACATAACATCATCCGGTTGGGAGGAGTGGATTTGCCGGATGGCTTCCACGAAAGGCTGAGATTCAATATCCCCCACCGTGCCTCCGATTTCCGTGATGATAAAGTCCGCTCCGGTATCTTCCGCCACCGTAAAGACCTTTTCTTTAATCACATCCGTTACGTGGGGGATGACCTGAACCGTCTTCCCCCCATACTCCCCGGCCCGCTCCCGGCGGATGACCGTGGAATAGATCCGTCCCGAGGTGATGGAGGAGTTCTTGGTCAGTTCCTCATCAATAAAGCGCTCATAATGGCCCAGGTCCAGGTCCGTTTCTCCCCCGTCCTTAGTCACAAAAACTTCTCCGTGCTGGTAGGGAGACATGGTCCCCGGGTCAACATTGAGGTAGGGATCAAACTTCTGCATAAATACCGAATAACCCCGGTCCTTGAGCAAACGCCCCACACTCGCTGCGGAAATTCCCTTGCCGATCCCTGAGATGACACCGCCCGTTACAAAAATAAACTTCGCCACAATCTCCTCCTCAACCTCTACTTGCCCAGCTTCAATTCGCGTATCTTCAGGTTGACGGCTTCCATCAAATCCGTTCCCACATGGATGGTGGTATTGGATTCCGCCTTGCCCCTCTCCTTAATCAGGAGGACCAGGTCCCCCTTCTTGGGGTCCCAGGCCCACTTTTTGACCTCATTCCAGGGAACAAAGACATTGTTGGACAATATCCCATTCTCCGCCAGATAGATGGGGGACTTCATGAAGTAGAAGAAGACCACACCCAGGCCCACCATGATGGCCCCGTCAACCCACTTCTTATTAAAGCAGGACAGAACGCCCAAGCCTACCATAAGGAGGCAGAGGAGGACATTGGTTTTGGCGGTCGACCGGTCAAAGCGGGAGACTTCCCCCTGCAACTTCCGGGTTCCCCGACTGGCCTGGATAAGCTGGAAGAGGAAGTAGGCCAGAAGGCCCCCATATATAACCGTAATAAAGGTGATTCCCAGGGGCCCCTCGGAGGTCAGGAGGGGATTTCTCGCCACCTGGCCGGAAGTGGCCATCTGACTGCTGATCCCTTCTCCGCTCATTCGCATGCTCCTTTCATCTCTTCAAAAGTATGACCATATTCCTGGAATAAGGATTCAAAGGCATCCTTGCGGACCGTTTCCTCATCCAAAAGAAGATTAGCCAGTTTCTCCATCATGGTTCGGTTGGCTTCCAAAATTTCCATTGCCATATCATAAGCGGACTTCATCAGCCCCCGGACTTCTTTGTCGATCTGTCGGGCGGTCTCTTCCGAATAGTGCTTGACCTGGCCCAACTCATTGCCCAGGAAGACATTCTCCCGGTCGAGTTCATAGGCCACCGGCCCCAGGTCCGGGCTCATCCCGTAGCGGACGACCATGGACCGGGCCATCTCGGTTGCCCGTTCGATGTCGTTGGAGGCCCCGGTAGAAATGTCATCCAGGAAGAGAGCTTCAGCGGCCCTTCCACCCAGGAAGGAAACCAGCTCGGCCTTCATGGATTTCATGGACATAAACATGCGTTCATCCTCAGGAAGGAAGGCGGTAAATCCTCCGGCCATTCCCCGGGGAACAATAGTGATCAGGTTGACCTGGTCCGTATCCGGGAGGGCCCGGGTGACCACGGCATGGCCCGCCTCATGGTAGGCAGTCAGGATTCTCTCCTTTTCCACCACCTTCCGGGACTTCTTCTCCGGACCGGCCTGGACCTTGATGGCCGCTTCTTCGAAGGTGGCCATGTCGATCAGGCGTTCATTTTTTCGGGCCACCAGGAGGGCTGCTTCATTAGTCAGGTTCTCCAGGTCAGCCGGGGTGAAACCTCCCGTCTGGCGGGATAGGGCATCTAGGTCGACATCTTCGGCGATATGCTTGTTTCTCAGGTGGACCTTGAGGATTTCCGCCCGCTCCTTGGCATCCGGCATGCCCACCATGATCCGCCGGTCAAAACGGCCCGGGCGGAGGAGGGCGGGATCCAGGATGTCAGGACGATTGGTGGCGGCCATGATGATAATGCCTTCATTTTCATCAAAGCCGTCCATTTCGACCAGGAGTTGGTTGAGGGTTTGCTCTCTTTCGTCGTTTCCCCCACCCAGACCGGCCCCGCGACGGCGGCCAACTGCATCTATCTCATCCACAAAAACAATGCAGGGGGCGTTTTTCTTGGCCTCCTTAAAAAGATCCCGAACTCGGGAAGCGCCCACGCCGACAAACATTTCAACAAAGTCGGACCCGGAGATGGAGTAGAAAGGAACGCCGGCTTGGCCGGCAACGGCCTTGGACAGGTAGGTCTTTCCGGTGCCCGGAGGACCGACCATGAGGATTCCCTTGGGGATCCGGGCCCCTACCTCCTGGTACTTGTTGGGACTTTTTAAGAAGTCCACCACTTCTCCCAACTCCTCTTTTTCCTCTTTTAAGCCGGCGACGTCTTCAAAGGTGATCCGCTTACCCGTATCCTTGTGGAGTTGGGCCTTTGACTTGCCGAAGGTGTTCATCCCTCCTTGGGCAGCCTGGGTTCTTTTATAAAAGGTGTAGAGAATAAAGCCCATAAAGCCCATGAAGAGGAGGTCGGGGAGGAGGGCCAGGAGGAAGTTGGGCTGGGGCGTTTCTTCAAAGACCATCTTGACCTGGCCCTTCTCCACTCCCTCTTTGATGTACTGGTCATAAAACTCCGGGAAATATTCCTTTGGGATAACCACCTCAAAGGATGAGGCCTTTTCATCTTTCAAGACCCCCCGAAGCTTGTCGCCTTGGTAAACCAGGCTCTTTACCTGGTCCTTATTAAATTGCTCGATCAATTGGCCGTGGGTCATGGCCTCCTTGGTCCCCGGATTCCATCCGCCAAAGCTGAAGTACATGGCGATGATGGCGATGGGGATCAGGTAGCCCAGCAAGAGTCGCCAATTTCGGTTCCTGTTATTATCCATGCTTTCTTTCCCAACTCCTTTTTTCTTCCATATCCTCATTAAGATGAGGAGGTTAAAATTTACTTATAATATCTTTCCTTCAAGATCGCTACAAAGGGAAGGTTGCGGAGCTTTTGGTTGAAGTCCATGCCGTAACCGATCACATACTCATTGGGGATTTCAAAACCCACATAATCGGCATGGAATTCGTTGGCCCTCCCCCCTTCCTTGTTGAGGAGGGCGGCCACCTTCACCGACTTCGCTCCCCGGTCCTTGAAGTTCTTGGTCAGGTACTCCAGGGTGTAGCCGGTATCAATGATGTCCTCAATAATCAGGATATTCTTTCCCATGAAGGATTCCTGAATATCCTTGATGATCCGGACGTCCCCGGAAGAGACGGTGGAGGATCCATAGCTGGAGACCGCCATAAAGTCGATTTCCACATCCAGGTCGATTTCCTTCATAATGTCGGCCATAAAGATCACCCCGCCCTTTAAGGTGCAGACCAAAAGAAGGTCTGCTTCCTCCTTTTCATAGTCCCGGGTAATGATCTTGCCCATTTCTTTTACCTTGGCTTGGATCTCCTCTTCACTGATCAGGATCCGGTCCACATACTTCATTAAATCTTGGTCCATTTTGGCCTCCACTCCATTTCAACTGCTGGGGTTTCCCCCTCCAGGGGACCATACCCTGACCGTCCGGCCCAGGGTATCCAGATGATCCTTTCCCCCTCCCAAACAAGGGGGTAGTTTTCTCGTAAACAGGAAGGAATCTTCCATTCGTTGAAGACCTTCCGCAGGGGCTTTCTTCCACCGCCGAATTTTTCAAAAAGCTCTCCGGGCCGGCCGGGGCCAAGAGAAAGTCGGGTCAAGGCCTGGGCCGGAAAGTAAGCAAATCGGGGGTTGGTCAGGCGGTCAGCAGAGACCGGTCCCCGGCAGGTCCGAACCAGGATCTGTCCGGCCGGATAGGCCCAAGACAGGGACAGTGTCCGGGAATTCTCCGGAAGGCGAAGGGCTTTTCTCTGCCCCATCTCCCCTTTATCTGTGGCTGATTTTTCTCCAAAACCGGGGTCCGGGAAAAAGGAAAGACCCTGAAAATCACATAGAATTATCATACCACAAAGCCGGGTCCATGTTGAAACCGACCCCCCCGCTAAGTGGAAAATTTGTTCAATATCTTTATAGGTGACTTGCCGGTCGCCATCCTCAAAAGAAAGGAGGCTCCGGGTTAAGTCTCGGATAACCCGGTAGGCCAGGGCCGGGTCCAGGTCCAAGAGGTCTTTTTTCCGCAAGCTAACCCCTCCCAAAAGATGGGCATTGCGCTGGAAGACCCATTCGTCAATCTCCCCCCGGGCCAGAAGCCGGTCCAGGTCCGTCAGGTCCTCTTCCATCCGGATGTAAACCATGTCAGTCAAGGCTTTTTGGCTCATCCGGTCCAAATAATCATTCTCGGCCTGAAGGATCCGGGCAAAGCGCGAAAGGGCCCCGACGGCCTGGGGGTTAATTGTCGATTGGATATCAGGAAGAAGGTGGAGGCGGATCCTGTTCCTTAAAAAATCATCCTCCCGGTTGCTGGCATCTTCCCGGAAAGGGACCCCCCTCTCTTCCAAAAAGCCCAGCAAATCTTCCTTGCTGAGGTCCAGGAAGGGGCGAAAAATCCGGTATCCCGGCCATGGTCCCGGTTGGGGGAATTTTCGGTCGGAAAGAGGACGGATCCCACCTCCTCCTTCCACTCCGCTTCCCCTGAGGATATGGAGGAGGACCGTTTCCGCCTGGTCGTCCTGGTGGTGGGCCGTCAGAAGGATAGGGGGATGGTCGGCATGAACCATCCGGTCTTCAAAAAACCGGTAACGAGCCCGACGCCCTGCCGCTTCCAGGGAGAGGCCCTCTTCCTTGGCCAACTTGTTCACGTCCACAGACTCGGAAAAGCAGACAATCCTGTGGTCTCGGCACCAGGCTTCCACAAATTCCTGGTCTCCGTCCGCCTCCTTCCCCCGAAGCCGGTGGTTGAGGTGGAGGACGGTCAGGTCGTGTCGAAAATGACGGGCCGTTTCCAGAAGGGCCATGGAATCCGGACCGCCGGATACGGCAATAAAAAGGGAAGAAGGGGCACTTCCCGGCCCCTTCTTCCACTGTCTGGTCCACTCTTCAAAGATTTTATTCGTAAAAATCATCGTCATCTCCGCTTATTCCCGGAAGCCGGTGGATTACTCTTCAGGCTTGTTCTCGCTTGGCGTCTCCTCGGAAGAAGATTCTCCGCTCTGACCCTCTTGTGCAGATTCCTCGGATTCCTGGTCCTTTCTTCCCTCCAGTAAGCCCTTGACCGCTTCCTGGTTGACATCATAGGATCCATCCTGGGTCTGGACCAGGATTTCATTGGGTCGGATCATACCCAGCTTTTCATGGGCATATTTTTCCACATAGTCATCGGTCTTGACCATCTTGAGCTGGTTGTTCAGGTCATCCAGGGAAGCCGCCAATTGCTTCCTCTCCTCTTCCAACTGACTTTGGACTTTTTTGGCCTCGGCCAGCTGCTGGTTGGTCGAATAGAGTTTGACACAGGCCGGTACAAGAAGGAGGAGAAGGATTACACCGGCGACGATGAGGTAGAGGAAGGGCGTGGACCCTCCCTTTTTCCCCCCATCCTTGCGAGGATGGGACCGCCGACCTTCCCTGGACCGACGGTCGGGCCTTTCTTGGGGATCCTGCCCACGTCTCCTTGAAGAGGGACGGCCCCCTTCTTCCTCATAGGGACGACCGACCCTATCCTCTTGTGAAGGCCGGGGCCTCTCCCTGTAGACCTCCTCCCGATTTCTCTCCCCATGGGAACGGTTAGGTTCCTGGGGAAGGATGGAACGAAACTTACTCATAATCACCCTCCTCAATCTCTTTATAGAGGGAGTCTGCGTCCTCCTTGCGAACGACCTCCGGTGTTTTCAGAACACGAATATAAAGGGGGGCCTTGGCGAAGGAGATTTTCACGAGATCTCCTTCAACCACCTCGGTTCCCGCCTTGGCCGACCGACCATTGACTTCAATCCGGCCGCCGTCCGCCGCTTCTTTGGCGACGGTTCTCCTTTTGATGATTCGTGAATTCTTCAAAAACTTATCAATTCGCATCTTGCACCCTTTCCCCTCAATAGGGCCCGAACCCATCTTGTCCGGACCTCATCTTTTTTTACCAGTATACCAAATATCAGAAACGGCCGGAAGAACCGAATCCTTCATGGCCCCGGTCCGTCGAGTCCAATTCCTCCACTTCTTCAAAAGCCACCTGGATATAGGGCAGGAGGACCATCTGGGCCACCCTCTCCCCCTCCTCCAACCGGATGGGGTCCTTCCCATGGTGGAAGAGGGGAATCATGATTTCCCCCCGGTAGTCGGGATCGATGATCCCCACCCCGTTGGACAGGATCAGCCCCCGCCGGCCCAGGCTGGACCGGATACAGACCAGGCCGAAATAGCCCTCGGGAATGGACAGCTTGACCCCGGTATGGATGGTCTTATGGTCCCCCGGCTCGAAATCCACCCCGCCCTTGTCGGCGATAGAAAGGTCCATGCCGGCAGCAAATTCATTGGCATAGATGGGGGGTCTCCCCTCCGCAATCACCTTCATAGTCTTCAATTCTTTCTCTCCCGTCTTCTCCGACAAATCTCCTGCCCTCATTTCTATTTTTCCCTCCTCCTAGGCCAAAAGGAGGCCGGCCTCGGGGTGGGCGATGATCCAGTCAACCGCCTTGACAAAGCCCATCCGGTCGACCGGATCCGTGGTCATCTTGGCGGCTTGAATGGCCCGGTCCGACCCGTCGCTCATGGCGAAGGACCAGCCTGCTCCCTCCAGCATCTCCACATCGTTATCGAAGTCGCCAATGGCCACCACTCGGTCCATGGGAACCTGGAGGGTCCGGGTCAGGGTCCGGATCCCTTGGAGCTTGTTGACCCCTCCGGCCATCACTTCCACCTTATCATCCCCGGATTGGGTGGCCGACAGGCCTCCGGACGAATTGATCTCATCGATGAGCCCCTGGAGATCCTTCTTCACATAGATGTTCATTTTGAAGGCTCCTTTTTCCAGAAAATGGGGCTTCCGAGGGGAAAAAGACCCGACCTTCATTCCCGTGTGCAAGTTGACGATCCCGGAAGCGATGCAGGAGCCCAGGAGCCGGGACCAGGATGTCGGGAAATAGCAGACCTCTTCGCTATAGAAGAGGTAGTTCCAGCCTTCTCTTTCTGCCCGGTCAATCAGGGCCTTGGCCTCCTCCGGCGGGATGGGGTAACCTTGGGCCGGCCCTACCCCACCCGGGAGGCATAGGGCCCCGTTGTTGGCAATGATGTGGCCCCTTATCCCGTATTTTTTGAAAAGATACCGGATATTCCCAGCCGGCCGACCGGAAACCAGGACAAAATCCATCCCGTGGTCATTCAGGCGGTGGACGGCTTCCACGTTTTCTTTCGGGATCTTCCCCTTGCGCGCAATCGTATTGTCAAAATCGCTGCAAAAAAGTCGTTTCATTTGGGCTCCCTTCAGGATAAAATGGGTAAATTCCCCTTATTTTAACATAGAGGCCGGGGGAAACCTAGGAGGGAAAAGGAGACAAGGGTTTAAGATATTCCGGATCTGGTAAATATAAAGTATATGTGTTTTAAATAGAAGGAGGACGATGAAATGAAATGGCAAAACCGCAGACAATCTTCCAATATACGCTCCGGCGGACGGGGACGGGCAGGCATGGGCCTGGGCCTGGGTGGCATAATCATGGGCCTGGTGGTCTTCGCCCTGACCGGGAACCCCTTCGCCGCCCTGAATGCCGGCCTATCCGGCGGAGCCATCCAAACCCGGGATATCAAGCAGGAGGAGCTCCAGCTTTCTGAAAAGGAAAAGGTCCTTTATGACTATTCCAGCGTGGTCCTGGCCGACACGGAGGATACCTGGCATAGTCTCCTGGCCAAGGAAGGCACCCAATATAAGGAGGCCACCATGTATATATTCCAGGATAATGTCAAATCCGGCTGCGGCATTGCCCAATCCGGCATGGGCCCCTTCTACTGTGGCCAGGACCAATCCGTCTATATGGACCTTTCCTTCTATGACACCTTGATTAAGGAATTCGGTGCCGATGAAGGCGACTTCATCCTCTCTTATGTCATCTCCCACGAGATCGGCCACCATGTCCAAAATGTCCTGGGTATCATGGACCAGGTCAACCGCCTCCGGTCCAAGGCCAGCCAATCCGACTTCAACAAACTCACCCTCCGATTGGAACTTCAAGCTGATTACCTGGCCGGGGTAGTGGCCCGCTACCAGGCCGACCGGGGCTATCTGGAGAAGGGGGATATTGAGGATGCCATCAAAGCCGCCTGGGCCATCGGCGATGACACCATCCAAAAACGAATGCAGGGCCACGTCACCCCCGAATCCTTCACCCACGGGACCGCCGACCAAAGAATGCGCTGGTATAAGAAAGGCTATGATACCGGAGACCTCTCCCAATTCAACACCTTCGACACCGACAAATACCCCGACGTATCCGACCTTTAAATCCTCCTCCAACGAAAAGAGGCTGTGTCCGAAAGATTCTCTCTTTCAGACACAGCCTCTTTTTTCTGCGTATACCGCCCCAACAGAATCTAATAAAAGCCCATCAATCCCTCCACCCAAAGAACAAAGGAGTGGGGAAGGATTTTTGAGAAAAATCGGATGATATAGGCTGTAGGGTGGGTGATCGATAGGTCCTTCCCCCGCCGTGACCGGTCCAGGGCCTTCCGGGCGACCCGGTCAACCCGGTCCAGGCCCAATCGTTTCAACCCGGTCGGCCCGATTCCCCCGGAAAGGTTGAAAAATTCGGTCATCATGGGGTTGGGACAAACCGCAGTTACTGAAATCCCCCTCTTCCTAACCTCCCGGTGGAGGGCTCGGGAGAAGGAAAGAACATAGGACTTGGAGGCCGAATAGATGGCCAAACCCGGTTGGGGAAGGAAGGCGGCAACGGATGCGACATTGATAATCCGCCCCCCCTTCCTCATGAAGGGAAGGCAGATGTGGGTGGCCAGGGTCAGTCCCCGGATGTTAAGGTCCAGAAGGCCTTGAATATGGTCCCCCTCCAAGTCTTCAAAGATCCCGGCCTTACCGATCCCGGCATTGTTGATGACCAGGGCCAGGTCCGGTTCTTCTTTTTCCATGAGGTCTTTGAGCTTCCCTGCCCACTCCTCTCCACTCATGTCCCAGGGAAGGAGGCGGCAGGGGGTCTTCAGGGATTGAGCCAGTTTTTTTAGACGGTCTTCCCGGCGGGCAAGGAGCCAAATCTCATCCATGGCCTCTTCCTGGTCGACCAGTTCGGCCAATGTCCATCCCAATCCTGAGGAAGCTCCTGTGATCAGTGCCACTCTCATTTCGATTCTCCTCCATCAAGCAGTTTTGCCATGCCCGCTTCCAAATCCCCTTCCATCACCATTCCCTGTATGGTTTGAACCACTTTTCCCTCCTTGATCAAAACTGTAGTCGGATAGGCTGCCACCTGGAAGGCGGAGACCCCTTCCAAGTTCGTATCATAATAGACCGGGAAAGAAAAATCCTTGTTTTTCAAAAACTCTTGAGCGGATTCCTTGGTCTCCTGGAGTCCATCCGTTACATTTAAGAAAATAAAGTTTACCTTATCCTTATACTCCCGATATGTGGTATCGAAGAGGGGCATTTCCGCCCGGCAGGGTGGACACCAGGAGGCCCAGAAGTTGAGGACGACCGGCTTGTCCATAAAATCTTTTAAAGAGACCTCATTCCCCATGGCCCCTTCCATAACAAAGTCAGGGGCTTCCACCCCCGTCTCTTGCTTTTTTTCGACCTTTGTACTTTGGGGAAGGGTTTGAGCTCCCTTATCTTTAAGAAAAGAGTAGGACAGGCCGGCGAAGACCAGGCCCAGGATGATGGCCAGGAGATAAACCAGCCCCCAATTCTTTTTCGCATTCTTCTTTTGCATCATTGACTTCCCTTCTACTTTAGGATAGGACGGTGAACAGCCTCTGGAGGAGACCCGTCGCCATAAGAAGGCCCATGATGACAAGAGCGATACCGGAAACTTTTTGGATAGTCCCATAATGGGCCTTGATGCCATCAAAGGTTGATTCCAGCTGGTCGATCAGGAGGGCGGAGAGGAAAAAGGGGATGGCCAAGCCCATGGAATAGGCAAGGAGCATGGCTAAGCCTTCCACCATGTGGGCCTGTTGACCGGCCAACATGAGGGCGGCTCCAAGAAAGGAACCTAAGCAGGGGGTCCAGGCCAGGGAAAAGGTCAGGCCGAAAAGGAAGGACTTCCATGGCGTGAGTTCTGCCCTTTCCTTCCCCGCTCCCATACCCCGAAAGAAGGAAAGCTGGAAGAGGCCCAGGTATTGGAGGCCGAAAAAGACCACCACTCCTCCTGTAAGAAGGTTGACCAGGACCCGGTGCTTTCTCAAGAGAAAGCCCAGGCTTCCTGCCAAGGCCCCCATAGCCATAAAGACCAGGCTGAAGCCCAGGATAAAGGCCAGGACATTCTTGACCATTCCTGACCTGGTCCTCCCCCCTCCTCCGCCGAAGTAGGCCAGGTAGATGGGGAACATGGGCAATAGACAGGGGGAAATAAAGGTAATCAGACCTTCTAAAAAAGATAATAAATAGGGCATGGTCTCAGTTGCTCCTTCCGTCTTGCCTTGCTTCCGATCGGGGCAAGGCCCCTTGGATCAGGCGGATATGGTAAAAAAGATATTGTTGGATTAAACCGGCATGAGGAGAATAGGCGGCCAGGTCCATCTCTCCCCCATAATAGTCCCGGCTAACCCTCTCCATCCAGACGTCGATAGGGGCCAAATCCAGCCGCCCATAGGCGAAAAGAGCCACACAGGAGGCAATCTTGATCCCTACGCCGTAGAAGGAAAGAAGGCGGTCCATGAGGTCAGGATCGGAGAGGTCACGGTAAGTCTCCAGGATACCGGGGGCCTGAGCCAGGTCAGCGGCCAGCCTCCGGATGTATTTTTCCCGGTAGCCCAGTCGAATCCTCATGAAGGAATCCTCCGAAAAAGCGTGGACCTCCCGGGGGCCCGGGAAGCGGTAGATGGGCCTTCCCTCCCCATCGAAGGCCAGGAGGTCTCCCCCCTCTTGGGCCAAAGTTTCCACAGCCTTTTGGATAGCGGGAATATTCTTTCGCTGGGAAATGACAAAGGTCACCAGGCATTCCCAGGGATCTTGGCGGAGGATCCGGATCCCCTTGCCCGATTCCAGGGCTTGGGCTAAAAAAGAATCCTTCTTGGCGTCCACCCCCTCCCGAACGGCCCGGTAATCCCTATCCAGGTCAAAATAAGGGGCCCAGATTTCTTCAAAATCCTCATCCGAGCAATCCATGTACACCCGGCCCTCTCCATCCTGGCCCAGGAAGAGGACTCGGTCCTTAACAGGGAGCCGGTAGGTTTCCATGGTGGTTTCCATTGAATGAAGAAGTGAGAAAAGCTCAGTCTCACGGGGAGGCTGAGCCGGTATTAAGCGGAAACACTGGCCGCTTTCTGCAATCTTCTTCAGGTCGAAATCGGCTTGGGAGGGGAGGCGGATCAAGGATCTTCCTTTCAAATTTTATACCCCAGGGATAGCCTGGAGAACCAGCTGGACCAGTACCCCGAAGGCCGCCCCGCCCAAAAGGAGCTTGGTCATATCCGTTTTTTTGGACAGGAAATAGAGGGCAGCCAGGAAGGGGATAAAGGCCATGAGGTCCAGACCGATCCCCCCAAAGCGGACAAAAGCCCGAGCCCCTTCTTCCATGCTTGAGGGGAATAGGTTGGTGAAAAACAGGTTAACCGTGATGGCGGCGATCAGGCCAACGGTGGCGGACCGGAGGGCTTGGATGGCCCAGTTGAGGGGTTTGAAGGTCCTTCCCTTAAACATGAGGTGGGCCAGGATGGTCATGAGGATGATTTGGGGGGTGATGACGCCCAATGAGGCAACAATGGATCCCAAAACCTGGCCAAATAGGCCCAGACCCAGGGTCGCCCCCATCTTTGTCCCCACAAAGGTAGCCGCATTGATGGCGATGGGACCGGGGGTCATATTGGAGATGGTGAAGACGTCGGTCCATTCGGTGGCGGACAACCAGGCCTGGTCATGGACCAGGGCTTGCTGGAGGAGGGGAAGGGTGGCCAGACCACCACCGAAGGCCAGGGCCCCAACTTCCAACAGAACCAGGTAGAGTTTGACGAAAAGAATCATTGGGCCACCTCCTCGGACTCATTCTCTCCATCTTCTTTCAGGATGAAGCCGAAGACCACGATGCCGATGACGATCATGATCAGGACGATGTAGGCCACATCCAGGATCTCAAAATAGGAAGCGACAAAAGCAAAGGCCATGAGGGCTAGGGAGAGGGCTTTATGCTTTTTCACGGCGGGGACAAAAAGGCCCTTGACGGAAAAAATCAGCATGGCCACGATAACGCCTGACATCGCCCGGAGGGCGGCCCTGACCAGGGGGTTATTGGCCATGGCCGAATAGATGAAGTAAACCACTGTGATGATGATCAGGGGCGGGAGGGTGGAGCCCAGGATCCCCATAAGCCCCCCGAAAAACCCGTCCAGCTTCATCCCCAGCAAATAGGAGGTGGAAACGGCCATGGCTCCGGGGCCCGACTCCGCTACGGCAATGATATCCAACATATCATCATCGGAGAGGAGGCCTCGCTTCTCCACAAATTCCTGGCGGATGATGGGGATGATAGTGTAGCCTCCTCCGAAGGTGACGGCATTAATCCGGAAGAGGGTGGAAAAAATGTCCCAACCGGAAATCTTTTTGTCCTTGACCGGACTGTTCTCATTCTTTTTCATGGGGTCCAATACTTTATCCTTTCTGATCGCCGGTCGAAAATTCCCGGCCAAGCCTTAGAAGATTTTAGAAGACGATGTCACACATTATACCAAATCTCACCAAAAAGTTTCAGAGATGGGCAATATGTAGTAAACTGGGTATGCTTTTATTTTTTATCGCACCCTTTTTATTCTTTTACTAAGGAGGAATCTATGTTCGAGAAATACTTTAAGCTCTCTGACCATAAGGTAACGGTCCGGAGCGAAATTATGGCGGGCATTACGACCTTTGTGACCATGGCCTACATCCTGGCGGTCAATCCCCAGATTCTAGGCGATGCAGGCATGCCGGCCGGGGGCGTATTGATTGCCACCGCCATTGCATCCGCCATCGGATGCTTTTGCATGGCTATCTTCGCCAACCTGCCCTTTGCTCTTGCGCCGGGGATGGGCCTGAATGCCTTCTTTGCCTACACGGTGGTCTTGAAGATGGGCTATCCCTACCAAATTGCCCTCTTCGCCGTATTCCTGGAAGGCTTGATCTTTATTGTCCTTTCCCTGACCAATGTCCGGGAAGCCATTTTCAATGCCATCCCCTTGTCCCTGAAAAACGCCATCTCTTGCGGAATCGGCCTTTTCATCGCCTTTATCGGCCTCCAATCCGCCAAGTTGGTGGTTGCCAGCCCGGCCACCCTGGTTTCTTTCTCCGGCCTGAATAAGAACTTCAACACCGCCGGCATCTCTGCCCTCCTCTGCTTGATCGGGATCATCATTATTGTTGTCCTGACCCACAAGAAGGTCAAAGGAGCCATCCTCATCGGCATCCTTTCCTCCTGGGTTCTAGGCATGATTGCCCAGGCCGCCGGCCTCTATGTTCCCAATATTGAAGAAGGCTTCTACTCCCTCTATCCCTCCTGGTCCGCCCCCCACTTTGAGGAGTTCTCCGGCCTGGTCGGACAAGCCTTCAAAATCGACTTTTCAGCCATCTCGCCCTTGGAACTCTTCTCCATCACCTTTGCCTTCCTTTTCGTCGATATCTTTGATACCGTCGGAACCCTAGCCGGCGTAGCCGCTAAGGCAGATATGCTGGATAGCCAAGGCCGTCTCCCCCAGGCCCGCGGTGCCCTTTTAGCCGACGCTGTCGCCACCTCCACCGGAGCTGTTCTGGGGACTTCCACCGTCACCACCTTCGTCGAATCCTCAGCCGGTGTGGAAGCCGGCGGACGGACCGGACTCACCGCTGTCACCACCGGTGTCCTCTTCGCCCTGGCCATGATTCTCTCCCCGATCTTCATTGCCATCCCGGGCTTTGCCACCGCATCAGCCCTGATCTATGTCGGCTTCTCCATGTTCACCGCCGTCGTCAAGATCGACCTGTCCGACCTGACCGAGGCCTTCCCCGCTTATTTGGCCATCCTTTCCATGCCCCTCTTCTACTCCATTGCTGAGGGCATCTCCATGGGTGTGGTCTCCTTCGTCGTCCTCAAGCTCCTGACCGGGAAGAAGAAGGACATCTCCCCCCTCATGGCGGTCCTCGCCTTCATCTTCATTCTCCGCTACATCTTCATGTAGGCTGAGAAGCACGAGGCTTACTGGTTCATGTAGCCTCAGAAAAACACAAAACTTATTTCTAAAGAGTGTGGAAAAACAACATGTTGTTTTTCCACACTCTTTTTTATGGGTAAGTCAGTGTAGTTTTCACCCCTGATATTTTTGAGACTCAAAAAAATATCAGGGCTCCAGACCCTGCTATTCCCTTTTTTTCTCGAAAAATCAGGGTTTTCCACCCTGACAAATTTGCGATCCTATTAGATTGTCAGGGTGGTTTTTGACCCTGATGTTTCTATGATTCGTCAAGTTATCAGGGTTTTTACCCTGCTTTTCTTGCCATTCGCCCGATTATCAGGGTCATTTTCGCTCCTGATGTTTTTGAGATTCTGCGAATTGTCAGGGTTCCAAACCCTGTTATCCTCATGTTTTTCCAAATTGGCAGGGTTCCTGCTATTATCGGAGTCTGAATTCCGCTACAAATAGGGTTCCCGCTCTGGTCAAGCCAGGATTTCGGCCCTAACCAGGACGATCCCACCCTGGAGGGCTCATATTCCGCCATAGCTGACCCACTTGGGATATAATAAAGCTGGTGGGTCCGGGCACCGGGCTCATGACCAATGAATCTCATTGGCTTTTTTACACAGGTTGTACAGAAATAAAGGGGGGATCATGTCAAAAGACTATTTAAGCGGTGTGATCGATATCGGGTCCAATACCATCCGGCTCAATTTGTACCGACCGACAAAAAATGCTGAGGGCTTTAAGACGGTGGTCTCCAAAAAGACTTTTGCCGGCTTGGCCTCCTACCTCATCGATGGGAAGATGACGGAGGCCGGGATCCAGAAGGCTTCCAAGACCCTGAAGAAATTCAAGCGGATCCTGGATGACTTGGAAATTGATGAATGTTATGCCTTTGCCACGGCTGCCATCCGGAATGCGTCCAATGCACAGGAAATCTTGAAAAACATTGAAAAAGAATCCGGTATCCAAGTGGAACTGGTCTCCGGACAAGATGAGGGCTACTTCTCCTATTTGGGCCTCTGCCTTGACCTGGGTCCCTTCGAAGAGGGCTATGTCATCGACATCGGGGGCGGGTCAACGGAGGTTACCCTGGTCAGAAAAGGCGAGTACATTTCTACTTTATCTATTCCTGAGGGCTCCCTCTCCCTCCACCGAGCCTTCGTCAAAGACTTGATTCCCACCGTCGAGGAATACCGCTTAATCAAGTCCTATATGGTCGAGCTCCTTGAGCGCTACCCCCTCCCTCTGGCCGCCTCTAACCAGGCATTCGGCGTGGGCGGGACCATTCGGGCAGTCGGGAACTTAGCCCAGGAAATCAACCAAAAGGAAGGCAATGGGCAAACCACTTTAGCGGAGATTGAAGACCTCTCCCTCCGCTTTTTAACCCACGACTCCTCTTCCCTAAAGACGGTCTTAAAAGTTACCCCTGAACGTCTCCACACCCAGCTTCCCGGAATGATCATCCTCCAGGAGGTGATGAAGACCCTCTCCTGTTTTGACCTGACTATTAGCCAAAACGGGGTGCGTGAGGGCTACTTGTTTAATAAACAAAAGGAGGTTTGACGATGGACCTTGGCGAAAACCGCTTGGCAGACAGCATCCCCGTGGCCGATAAAACCCCCAATGAAGACGAAAAATGGGACACCTCATTCACCCAAAACCGGGAGCTCTCCTGGCTCAACTTCAACCGCCGGGTCCTGGAGGAAGCCCTGGATGACGATGTTCCTCTTTTTGAAAAGCTCAATTTTATTAAGATCTTCTGTTCCAACCTGGATGAGTTCTGCATGGTCCGGGTGGGCAGGCTGACCGACCTGGCCCTCTTCAATGAGGATAATATCGACAACAAGAGCGGGCTCACCCCTTCCGGCGAGCTCCGGGCCATCTTCCAAAAGATGCAGGATCTCTACCTCCTCAAGGACCGGGTCTTTGAAAAAATTGACCGGGAATTCGAGAAGTATGGGGTCTACAACCTCACCATTGATGAGCTGACCAATGCCCAAGTCCGGGCGGTGAAAAAGTATTTCCAGGACTATATCTTCCCCATCCTTTCCCCCCAGACCCTCTCCCTCCACCGCCCCCTGCCCTTCCTGGAGAACAAGTCGGAGTATGTCATCCTTAAGCTGGAGAAAAAGGGAAAAGTCACCTACGGGATCGTCCCCATCCCTAACTTTCTCCCCAAAATCATCAAGCTGCCCACGGATTTGGGCTACCCCTTCATCCGGACCTCTAAGGTCCTTTATGAGCATGTGGACCTCTGCTACCCCAAGTTCAAGATCCTCCAGAAGACCATCATCCGGGTTACCCGGAATGCCGACCTGTCTGCGGATGATGAGGTTTCCTATGAAGACGTGGACTACCGGTCCCTGATGAAAAAAATCCTGAAAAAAAGAAACCGCCTCCAGGCCGTCCGGGTGGAAGTCAATGAGAAGGACAAAGAAGCCTTTGTGGATTTCCTCTGCGGAGAACTGGGCCTGGAACCCGACCAGATCATCCAGTCGGATGCCCCCTTGGCCATGGATTATGTCTCCGAGCTCAAGGAATACCTGGACCGGGACTTCATGATCAACCACACCTACGACCGCTACCTCCCCCGTCTGGGTGAGCGGATGGGCTTCTCCGGCGACCTGATCGAGAGGGTCCGGGAAAAGGACTGGCTCTTCTCCTATCCCTACGATTCCATGGACTCCTACCTCAAGCTTATGGACCAGGCGGCCCATGACGACCGGGTGGTCTCCATCAAAATCACCATCTACCGCCTGGCCAACAACTCCCGCCTGGTGGATGCCCTCTGCCGTGCGGCCGAGGCCGGCAAGGAAGTCCTGGTCCTCATGGAACTCCGGGCCCGGTTCGATGAGCAGTCCAACCTGGACTACTCCCGTGAGCTCTACGATGCCGGCTGTGACATCATCTACGGAATGGGAGGCTATAAGGTCCACTCCAAGGTCACCCTTCTTACCCTAAAGAACGGGAACTCCTGGTCCTATATCACCCAGATCGGAACCGGGAACTACAATGAATCGACGGCCATGGGCTATTCCGACCTCTCCCTCATGACCGCCGACCCGGAAATCGGGAACGACGCCAACGACTTCTTCCGCAACCTCCAGCTGGGCAACCTCTTCGGATCCTACAAGCACCTCCTCCAGTCCCCATCCACCGTCAAGCCCACCCTCCTCGACCTCATGGAAAAAGAGAAGGAAAAGGGCCCTGAGGGCTTCTGCTTCTTCAAGATGAACTCCTTCACCGACCGGGACTTCATCGACAAGGTGGCGGATGTCTCCCGGGCCGGGGGCCGGGTTCAAATGATCATCCGGGGGATCAACTGCCTCCTTCCCGGGATCCCGGGCAAGACCGAGAACGTGGAATGTCACTCCATCGTGGGCCGCTTCCTGGAGCATGCCCGGATCTACATCTTCGGCAAGGAGGATCCCAAGATCTACATCGGATCCGCCGACCTCATGACCCGGAACACGGAACACCGGGTGGAAATCCTCTGTCCGGTCTATGACCCCCAGATCAAAAAAGAAATTCTGGACTTCATGAACCGGCAATTCCGGGATAACAAAAAAGGCCGAGTCTTCGGCCCCGACGGGGACTTGCACCCCATCGAAGATGGAAAGGACCCCTTTATCGCCCAAAACCATTTCATGGAAGAATCCTCCAAAAGCCTGGTTAAGCTTCCTTTGGATGAAAAAAAAGGACCCTCCCTCTGGTCGAGGATCAAGTCCTTCTTTTCCTAGTTTTTATTCAGCAAGCGACTGACCGCCTCCGCCTCCATCTGGCCGGGGGCGGTTTTTTTTCCTAGACATCCAAAGGTCCAAAGAGAGGGATTCGTCGGGCCGGACAGGCGGCTGGCCCTTCCCGCTTCACCCATCCCGACCAGGATGGGGCGGATGTCCGACCTCCGGTCCATGGCCCGGGCCAACCCTTGGGTGGGATCTTCCAGGTCCTCAGGCCGGTCCACCCGGAAGGCCAGCTTCTGATAGTCGGACCCGGCTTCCACCATATCCAGATAAAGGCCCTCCGCCTCCTGGGCGGAGTAGGGGCCGTCAAAGCGGTGGGCGGAGAGGATGAGGCCCATCTTTTTCGCCCGGACCAAGTCCCCCAAGTTCTTGACTTCCTCCCTCCCCATGGACCACTCCAAGTCCACCAGGTCGGGTCTCGGGCCCTCCTCGGGACAGGCCTCCAAAAGGTCACGCAGGATGACCGCCTTTTTCTTCTCATCCATCCCGGAATTTTCCCCTCCCTCCCGGGCGGTTCGGAGGGTCAAAATCAGGGGATGGGGGCCGATTCTTCTTTTGATCGCCCGGACAACGGAAAGGAGGGTAGTTTCCGTCCAGGCCCCTTCCCAGGCATCTGCCCGAAATTCCAGGTAGTCGTAGGTCAGGCCCTCCAAAAGATTCAGGCGGGCCATAGCCTCTTCCCGATTCCTTGCCGACAGACAGACAACCAGCTTCATCCCCTTCCCCCTTGAGCCAGGTCCAAGAGGAGAGCCCGGGTCTTTTCCCAACCCAGGCAGGGGTCGGTGATGGATTTCCCCTCCACTATCCCGTCCTCAGCCTGGGCCCCGTCAAGGAGGTAGGATTCCACCATGAAGCCCTTGACCAGGGTCTTAACCCAAGGCAGGCGGGAACGGAGGTCCATGAGGGTCCGGATAATATCCACCTGCCGGTCCGGATCCTTGCCGGAATTCGAGTGGTTGGCGTCCACCAAAACGGCCGGATTCATGGCCCTGCTTTCCTTGAACCGGTCCCGGACCTCTTCCAGGAATTCCCGGCCAAAATTGGGCCTGGGCCGGCCCGTCCGGTCACTGTAACCCCGGAGGATGAGGTGGGCATAGGGGTTGCCCGAGCTCGCCCACTCCTTCCCCCGGTAGGGAAAGCGCTGAGCCATATGGATGGAGAGGAGGGAGGCCATGGCCACCGAGAGGTCGCCTGATGTGGGATTTTTGACCCCCACCGGGATGTCCATGCCGGAAGCCAACATCCGGATGGCAGGGCTTTCCACCGACCGGGCCCCGATGGTCAGGTAGTCCATGAGGTCATCAAAGTAGGTATAGTGGTCGGGATAGACCAACTCCAAGGCCGGGGCAAAAGAGCCTTCCTCCAGGACCTCCCGGAGGAGGTCCCGGCTGGCGAAAAGCCCACGGGAGAGATCGGGGCCTTTCAGGGGGTCGGGAAATTCCACCATCCCTTTATATCCGGTTCCCCGGGTCCGGGGTTTTTCGACGTAAATTCGGGGGACCAGGAGAATTTGCTCCGACACTTCCTTTTGGAGGCGGCCAAGCCTTTTGATGTAGTCCATGACCGGACCCTTCCGGTCAGCGGAACAGGGGCCGATGATGACAAGGAGGCGGCCATCCCTTCCGGAGAGGATTTCCTTCATTTCTCGGATCTTGGACCGGCGGATGCAGGCGGAAGCAGGAGAAAGAGGAAGGTCCTTCTTCAAGTCCCCGGGGCGGGGCAGGTCTCGTATTTCTTTCATCTCAGCCTCCTTTCTCATGGCTTAAAGACGGCGGTAGTTCAGGGATAGGCTTTCCAGCTTTTCAAAATAGGAGGGGAAGGACTTATCCACGGCCTCCTCTCCCTCCAGGATTCCCCCGGTGATGGTCAGCAGGGGGACCAGGGCCATGACCAGGCGGTGGTCACCATGGCTTGAGAGGACTTCCTTTGGTGGACGGAGGGGGCCGGCCTCCACCCGGGCCCAGTCCTCTCCCAGGCGGACTTCGATGCCCAGCTTGGCTAACTCCTCCTGCATGGCTTGGGCCCGGGAAGACTCCTTATCCTTGAGGCGACGGGTCCCCGTGAAATCACCTCCGTCCTTCAAGGCGGCCAGGCTGAAGAGAATGGGTCCCAGGTCAGGGTGGTCCTCCAGGTCCACCCGGCCGGAGCCCCGGACCAGGGCTTGGAAAAACCGGGGGTAGTCCCGGTCCCCCTGGAGGCTGGTGGCTTCCGGCCGGTCCAGGTCCACCCGGCCGCCAATGAGGTTAAAAAGATCCAAGGCGGCTCCGTTGGACCAGTCCCCTTCCAGGGTCAGGTTTTTTGGCGAGGGCTCCCGGGGGCCTTCCACAAGATAGGTTATCCGGCCTCCCCGGTCCCGGACCTCATAGGCCAGGCCGAAGTCCTCCATCATATTCAGGGTCATCTCAAGATAAGGGGCGGAGACCAGGGGCTTGGTCACCGTCAAGGAGGACCTCCCCTCCAGGCGGGGAAGGGCCAGGAGGAGGCCGGAGAGGAATTGGGAGGAGACGTCCCCCGGGAGGACAAAGTCCCCGGCTTCCAGGGGCCCCTTGACCAGGAGCCTGTCTCCCTCCCTCTTAAAGGTCAAGCCCCGGCCGGTGAAAAGGACACGGTAGGCGTCCAGGGGGCGGTCCATGAGCCGGCCCTCCCCCTGAAAAAGGACCGGTCGGTCAAAGACCATAGCCTGGGGAATGAGGAAGCGGAGGCTGGTCCCCGACTCCCCTACAGGGATGGTGAGGGGGGACTGGTCTCCCCCGCACCGACCGGCCAAGGGCCCATGGACCCGGACCCCCTCCCCTTCCCTACGGATGAAGGCGCCCAGGGCCTCCAGACCGGTCCGGCTGGCTAGGAGGTCCCGGCTCTCCTCCCAGGGACGGAAGAAAGTCTCCCGGCTCGAAAGGGAGGCTAAAAAGAGGGCCCGGTGGGCCTGGCTCTTGGAAGGCGGGAGTTCAACCCGGCCTTCCAGCCGGCAGGGGAAAATCTCAATGGTCATAACCGCCCCCCATCAGGCACTGCCGGGGCCAATCAGCCATGATTTTCTCTGCCACCCGGTCAGATTCCATGGACCGGATATCCAGGTGAACATCGGCCTGGCGGTAGAGGTCCACCCGTTCCCGGTAGCGGTCCTCCATGGCCCGGCGGTTGGGCGTCAAGGGACGGCGGTAGGTGGAGAAAAGTTCTCCCACCGGACGGTCCAGGAAGTAGACCAGGCCGTTGGCCCGTAGGGCATCCCGGTTTTCCTCCTTGAGGATGGCTCCGCCCCCGGTGGAAATAACCAGACCGGTCTCCAGTCGGAGGTCCGAGATGACCTTGGCCTCCCGGTCCCGGAGGGCCTCCTCCCCCTCTTCCAACAGAATCTCCGAGACATGGCGTCCGGTCTTCTCTTCAATGACCCGGTCGGTATCCACCAGCTTCCGCCCCATCTTCCAGGCCAGAAAACGACCCACGGTGGTCTTGCCCGAAGCCGGCATCCCGGTCAGGACGATATTCCGCTTTTCCGCCATGAGGTCCCGGAAGACCCTATCCGCTTTGGTTCGGTCCAGGTCCCGGCCAAGGAAGAGCCGGGCGGCATAAAAGGCCTGGAGGACCAGCATATAGAGGCCACCTACAGAGGGAATCCCCTCCTTTTCTCCTTGGATAACCAGGGGGGTCCGGATGGGGTTGTAGACCACATCATAAATCCCCTCCAGTTTGGAGAATGCGGAAGGAGGGATGGCCAGTCGATCCATGGGGTCCGGGGCCATGCCCACCGGGCTGGTGTTGACCAAAAAGTCCACACCCTTCTCAAGGTCCAGGGCTTGCTCGTAAGTCAAGGCACCCTCTCGCCCGGTCCGGGAGACCTTCCGGACCCGGCCTACCCCCAGCTTGTCCAGGACATAGGCGGCGGTTTTGGAAGTCCCCCCCGTTCCCAAGATCAGGGCGGACTTGCCGGCCAGGGAAAAGCCGGCCCTACCTAGCCCCTCCTCCATGCCCAGGACGTCCGTGTTGTAACCGTAGAGCCTTCCCTCCCGGTTGACCACCACATTGACCGCTCCACAGGCCCGTGCCCCCTCATCCATCCCCTCCAGATAGGGTATGACTGCCTCCTTATAAGGAATTGTCACATTCATGGCCCGGAAGGACCTTTGGGTCATAAATTTATCAAAAGATTCTGGAGGGACTTCAAAATAGGCATAGGAATAGCCCGCCAAACGTCGGTGGATGTCTTGGGAAAAGCTCTGGGCCAAGGGCCAGCCTAAGAGTCCATAAGTATGCATGGTCCCTCCTTTCTTATTAGGTTAGGACCGGGGATCTTCCGGAAAAAGGAAATAATCCGGCCCTTCCTGGGACAAAATTAAATCAAAAAGAACCAGGGCGGTCAGGGAATTGACCACCTCATAGGCCCGGTGGACGATGGCCGGATCGTGGCGGCCACGAATGCGGATCTCTTCTTCCTTACCCGTCTTCAGGTTAACCGTCCTCTGGGTCTTTCCGATGGAGGGGGTGGGTTTGACGACCGTTTGAAATACCAGAGGCATGCCGTTGGAAATCCCTCCTTGGATCCCCCCCGAATGGTTGGTCAAAAAGCTCGGCCCCTTTTTCGTCATGACCATGGGGTCATTGGCCTGGGACCCCTTCATCGTCGCCAGCTGGAAACCCGATCCAAAGGAAATTCCCTTTACCCCGGGTATGGTCAGGATGGCGTGGGCCAGGCGGGCATCCAACTTATCAAAAAAGAGGCTCCCATAGCCGGGCCCCAGTCCGGTAACCATGGTCTCCAGCCGGCCACCCAGGGAATCTTTCTCCTCCCTGGCCCGGGTCAGGAGGGTCAGGAAGTCGGACCTAAGATCCTCATTCACCAGGGGAAAGTCGGATTTCGCCACTCTTTTCACCGCCTCTTTCGGGTCCCCGCAGTCGACAAATCGACCGTCTTCCAGGGGACCGACCCGGGCAATATGGCTCCCAATGAAAATCCCCCGGTCTTCCAGGACCTTCCGGACCATGGCCCCGGCAAAAACCACCGGACAGGTCAGGCGGCCTGAGAAAGCGCCCCCGCCCCGGTAGTCCTGAAAACCCCGGTAGCGGATATTTCCGGTGTAGTCCGCATGGCTGGGCCGGGGGAGGTCCTTGAGGTCCTCATAGGGCTTGGCATCCAGGTCCTTGTTCCAGATTAAGACGGCCAGGGGTGTCCCGGAAGCCCATATCTTCCCGGATTCCGGGTCCTTCCGGATCCCGGAAAGGAAGACATAATCGTCCTTTTCCCGACGGGGGGTGGAGACGGTTTCCAGACCCCGCCGCCGGCCCAGGGCCTCTTCAATATAGTCCCTGTCAATGGGGAGGCCCGGAGGGAGGTTGGTTAATACAAAGCCCATGCCCAGGCTGTGGCTTTCTCCAAAGAGGCTGAGCTGGACGGATTTTCCAAAGAGATCAGACACGGGTGTCCTCCTTGTTTGCATTTTCCCTTTCCCGAAGTAGATCTTCCATCTCCTCCAGGCTGATCCGGCGGATTTCCGGATGGCCCACTTCCTCCAGGAAGATAGCCCGGACCTCCCCCCGGTCCAGCTTTTTGTCGTGGAGGATAGCCCGGAAGAGGGTCTCCGCCGGGACAGGGGTCCGGGTGGGAAGGCCGTAGGATTCCAGGAGGGGGAGGAGGCTTTCCAGGACTCCGGGCGAGGCGAAGTAGGTCATGCCCACGGCCACCGACTCCCCATGGAGGAGGTCCGATGAGGCTTCGATGGCGTGGCCCACAGTATGGCCGAAGTTCAGGACCTGGCGGACCCCATGGTCGGTAAAGTCCTCCTCGACGATCCGGGCCTTGGCCCGGAGGCAGGCCATGATGACCTCCTCCATCCGGTCCTCCGCCTCGTGGTCACAGAGGGCCCGGTAGAGGTCCGGGTCCAGGATGGCTGCCGTCTTGATGACCTCCCCCATCCCGTTTCTGAAATGGCGGTCAGGAAGGCTAGCCAGGGTATCCGGGTCCACCACCACCGACCGGGGGTGGTGGAAGGCCCCAATCATATTCTTAAATCCCCCAAAATTCAAGGCCGTTTTCCCGCCGATGGAGGAGTCGATCTGGGCCAAAAGGCTGGTGGGGACCGTATAAAAATCAATCCCCCTCATGTAGCTGGCCGCCACAAATCCCCCCAGGTCCCCAACGACTCCGCCTCCCAAGGCCAGGAGGCAGTCTCTTCGAGTAAATCCTTCCTCCACCATGACCCGGAGGATGGACTCGTAGCTTTCCAGGCTCTTGGACCCCTCTCCGGGGGGGACTCGAACGGGGTAGGGGGATTGACATTGGCAGACCACCTGGTCAAGGTAGGCCTCAGGAATGCCCTCATCAGCCAGGATGAGGACCCTCCGGTTCAGGTCCATGTAGTGACCTAGGGACCGGAGGGTCCCCCGATCCAGGTGGATCCGGTAGTCCCGGTCCCTTCCTTTGATTTCTAAATCCATGTCTTATCCTCCTCTACATCCCCATCCAGGCCTCCTTGGTAAAGGTCATAATAGGCCCCATGGGCTGCCATGAGGTCTTGGTGGGTCCCCCGCTCCTGAATTTTTCCTTCGGAAAGGACGATGATCTCCTCCGCATCCCGGATGGTCGAAAGCCGGTGGGCAATGATCAGGGTAGTCCGGTCCTTGGACAGGCGGACCAGGGACTCCTGGATGAAGCGCTCGGACTGGTTGTCCAGGGCTGAAGTGGCCTCATCCAAAATCAGGATAGGCGGGTTCTTGAGGAAGACCCGGGCAATGGAAATCCGCTGCTTCTGCCCTCCCGACAGCATAACCCCCCGCTCGCCCACATAGGCATCAAAGCCGTCCGGCAGGTCCATGATAAAGTCGTAGGCTCCGGCCAGCTTGGCTGCCCGAACCACTTCCTCATAGCTGGCCCCGGGCTTCCCGTAGGCGATATTGCCTCCAACGGTGTCCGAGAAGAGGTAGACATCCTGTTGGACGATTCCGATCTTGTTGCGGAGGGAAGAGAGGGTCAGGTCCCGGATATCGTGGCCATCGATCCGGATGGCTCCCCCTGTCACATCATAGAAGCGGGGGATGAGGTTGGTCAGGGTGGTCTTTCCCCCACCGGACGGTCCGACGATGGCCAGCTGGTGGCCGGCTTCGATGGTGAGGTCCAGGTCATCAATGACCGCTTCGTCCGAATGGGGATAGATGAAGGAGACCCGGTCAAAGTCCAGTCTTCCCCGGACGTTCTTAAGGTCCAGGGCCCCCTCCTTCTCCTGGATATCCGACCGGGTCGACATGACCCCGTCGAAGCGCTCCAAGCCGGTCATTCCCCGCTGAAACTGCTCGGTAAATTCGATGATCCGGGCCAGGGTCACCAGGAGGGTCTGGGTGTAGAGGATATAAGCCACGAACTCACCCGGGCTGATCCGCCCCCAAACCAGGGAGAGGCCGCCGAAGATGAGGACGGTCAGCATCATGAGGCCATCAAAGATCCGGGAGACGGACTGGAAGGCGGCCATGGCATAATAGAATTCCTTCTTGATCTTGAGGAAGGCGGAGTTGTCCTTTTGGAATTTTTCCTCCTCCACATCCTCGTTGGAAAAGGACTTGACCACGGAGAAGCCCAGGAAGGAATCCTCGATAGAAGCGTTGATATCCCCGATCTTCCTCCGCTGGTCCATCTGGGCCTGGCGGAGGCGGTGGCGGAACTTGGCCGATACATAAAAATAGAGGGGGATGAGGGCAAAGAGAATCAAGGTCAGAAGAACGTCCACACGAATCAGGATGATAAAGGAGGCCAGGAGCTTGATGGCCCCGATAAAGTACTCTTCCGGACAGTGGTGGGAAAACTCGGTCACATCAAAAAGATCATTGGTCAGGTTGGACATGATGTGGCCGGTCTTGTGGGTGGAGAAATAGGCATGGGGCAGGGTCTGTAGGTGGCGGTACATATCCGACCGCATATCCATCTCGATTTTGGCTCCCATGATGTGACCGGTCCCCTGCATAAAGTAGCGGGCAGCGATCTCCACCAGACGGAGGACCAGGTAGAGGGCGGACATCTTCCCGATGAAGGCCACCGTCAGATTGGCCACATCCCGGGTGGCTGTATCCGTAATCCGGGACAGGATGAGGGGAAGGACGATGTCGCATACCGTCGTTAAAGCGGCACAGAAGAGGTCCTTGGCCAGGAGGCCCGCATTCTTTTTATAGTAGGGGCGGAGGATGGCCATCAGTTCAAGGTTGGATTTTTTTGTCGTTGTTTGCTGGGTCATAGAGACTCTTTCTATCGGTTAGCCTTTCCAGCCGCCCGGTCTCCTCCAGACGGAGGATGACGGGGGCTTGGGAAAGGGGAAGGGCATCCAGGTCCTCCGGGTCATGAAAGACCAAAAGGACTGATTGGAAGCGGGGAAAGGCCCTCTCCTTGAGCCAGGTCCACGTCCGGTCCCGGCTGGCCCGGTCCAGGCCGCGGAAGGGCTCATCAATAATCAGGAAGTTGGCCGGAGCCAGTCCGGCCCGGAGGAGGGAGACCCTCTGCCTCATCCCACCGGATAGGGCTTCTACCGGGCTCTCCCCTTCCCCCTCCAGGTCCAGGGCTTGAAGGTCAAGGTCAAGGTCGCCTGGCCGGTCCGGCCCCACCAAAAGGAGGTTCTGGCGGACGGTCCATGAGGGGATCAGGCGGTCTTCCTGGAAGGCCGCCGAGAAGGTCAGGCCTTCCCTCCTCTGTATCTCGCCTTCATCCGCCTCCTCCAATCCCAAAAGGAGACGGACCAGGGTGGTCTTGCCGGCCCCCGATGGTCCCAGGAGAAAGGTCAGGCTCCAGGGCTGGAAGGAGTGGCTGGCCCGGTCTATGACCCTCCCCTTGGCAAAGGACTTGCCAACCAAACGAAGGTCCACCAGGAGCCCCTCTCGGTCCATGGTGGAAGCGGCCGGCCGGGGGCCCCTGGCCGGAAGATCCGCCAAGGCCTTCATGGTCACCTGAAGGAGGGTCCGGAAAAGCTTCTGAAAAAGGGCGGCGACCAGGAGAAGGACCAGAGTCCAGGCCAGGAGGCCGGATAAGTCCAAATAGAGCTTGGCATCAAAAAGGGCCCCGCCGATGGAGGGGGCTGCCATGGCGATGATTTCTGCGGTCACCCCCGACTTCCAGGCCAGTCCCATCCCGGTTTCCGCCCCGGCCAGAACCTGGGGAAAGGCGGAGGGAAGGAGGATGGCCCGAAAGACTTCTCGGGATGGGAGGCGGAAAACCCGGGCCATTTCCAACATGGAGACCGGGGTGGACCGGAATCCCTCGAGGGCGTTCGTATAAATAAGAGGAAAGACGACCACAAAGGGGATGACCAGGGAAAGCCGGATGGGGGCCAGCCAGAAAAGGGCCAGGATGACAAAGGAGGCCATGGGGATGGCCCGCATGACCTGGACCGGGGGCCGGAGGTAGGCTTCCAGGGAGGGCCGACGCCAGGAAAGATGGGCCAATCCGACGCCCATGAGGAAGGCCAGGAGGAAGCCCGCCAGGATCCGGAGGCTGGATGAGGCCAGGCGGAGGTAAAAGTCTCCTTCAAAAATAAGCCGGGCCAGGGCCCCCAGGACATCCAGGGGTCCGGGGAAAAGAAGGGGACTGCTGACGAAGAAAGACGCCAGGAACCAAAGCCCCATCCAAAAAAGGATAGGGCCGGATTTTCCACCTCCTCTTTTCAGCCAAGCCGGCATCCTCATCATTCCTCCCCTTTACTCCATATGAAATATGACGATCTTATTTTGCGAAATAGTAGAAATCATCCCCGGGAAGCTCTCCTCCTACGGACTTGGGATCCTCTTTTTGGAGGACGGATAGGTAGCCCCCGAGCTTGTCCTTCATTTCCTGACCTTCAATATAGACCAAATTGCAATGGGGAAGGGCCTTTTGGGCGATAGGGGCCTTGATGATGTCCAAGTCCTCATCAATGATCCGACTGGCCTCCTCGGGATGGTCTAAAACATAGGTCAGGGATTCCCGGGCCTCTTTCAAGTAGAGGTCGATTAGGGCCTTATTCTTATCCACAAAGGACTTCCGGGCGATGGTCACCCCCATGACCAGGGCTGAGGCGGGATCCTTGCCTTCCTGGGCCCGGTCCCATTCCTGAGTCAGGTCCAGGGCGACTTTCAGGTCCTTCATCTTTGTCTGGGCTACGGTTACAAAGGGCTGGGGCAGGAGGGCCAGGCCCTCAGGATCCTTGGTCAGGGCCTGGAGGCACTGGGTATGGTCCTGTTGCCAGGAGATATTGATGGACTCCCGGTCAATCCCCTTTTCATCCAGGAGATAAGACAAGATATATTCCGGGCTAGCTCCCTTTCCGGACGCGTAAAGGGTCCTCCCCTTAAGGTCCTCCAGGCTGTGGACTTGGCCTTTGGGATCGACCACATAAAGGACGCCCAGGGTGTTGATGTGGAGGACCTGGATATCCCCCTCCAGCTTCTTGTAGAGGAGGGCGGCGAGATTGGAAGGGACGGTCACCAAGTCCGCCTCTCCGCTGGTAAAGGCGGTCACCGCCTGGTCAGGGCTGGCTGCGATGGTGTAGGCGGCCAAACTCTCGGACTTCCCCTCCTTTTGGTCTTTGAAGAGCTTGGCCAGCCCCATAGAGGTCGGCCCTTTGAGTGCCACCATCTTGATGGCAGCCTCCGGCTTTTGGGGGCCACAGGCCGTGACCACGAAGAGAAGGGCAAAAGCCAAGGCCAAAATCTTTATCCTTAAGAATTTTATTTTCTTTATATTCATATTGCTTCCTTTCTAATTTACCTCCTCTATTATAAGCCACCCGGGGGCCGGGGTAAAATCCAAGGCGGAAAAGGAAGCCGGATAAAGATTTCCGACCCATGAGGAGCATTTCTCGGCAATTCTTGGTAGAATAGGAAAGGAGTGTTCTATCTATATGTATGAAAGAAAGTTGGTGAAAGCATGGATGTCAAAATTTGTACCGGAGCCAAGTGCACCCTCTACGGTGCCAGCGGTATCATCGAACAGTTAGAGGAACTCCAGGAGAACCTCCATGAGTATCCCGGAATTCCCGCTGATGCGGTCCTCAACATCGAAATTATTCGCTGTGACCGTCGCTGTAAAGAGAAGAAGGTTTCCCCCCTTGTTTTCGTCGACGATGTGGCCTTTGAAAATGCCAAGGTCCCTGAATTGATGGAAGCGATCTTGAATGGGTTGGAAAAGGAGAAAGCATGAAGTCTTCGTATGTAGACGTTCTCAATATCCGCCGTATGGCCTTCGCCGCCATTGCTCGGATGGCCTATGAGGATGACGACTTACATAACATTGGACACGAGATCTATGAGGCCCTCCCCGGAGAAGTGGCCTCCTACCGGGAGAATATCTTCCGGGAAAGGGCTGTTTACGGCGAAAGACTCCGTATGGCCCTGGGCCTGGATGCCCGGACAGCTGCCGACACGAACGATATCACCGACGGCTTGGAAGAGGTGGATGTGGCAAAACGGGTCTACCAGCCACCCCTGGTCTCCGTCATCAAAATCGCCTGTGAAGCCTGCCCCACCCACCACATTACCGTCACGGACAATTGTCGGAAGTGCTTGGCCCACCCCTGCATGAATGTCTGCCCCAAAAACGCTATCTCCACCGGCAAGGACAAGATGGACCTTAACCAAGACAAGTGCATCAAATGCAAGAAGTGCATCAAAGAATGCCCCTATGACGCCATCGTTGAGACGGGCCGCCCTTGTGAGGATGCCTGCGGGGTTCAAGCCATCGAATCCGACTATTTGAACCGAGCCACCATCAACCCGGACAAGTGCGTCTCCTGCGGCCAATGCATCACCGCCTGTCCCTTCGGCGCCATCGCCGACAAGTCCCAGATCTACCAGGTGATTAAGAATATGAAAGAGGGCCATGAACACTACGCCATCATCGCCCCCTCCTTCACCGGTCAATTCGGTGCCCTGACCAAGCCTTCCCAGGTCAAGGCCGCCATCAAAGAATTGGGCTTTAAGGATGTGGTGGAAGTCGGCCTGGGTGCCGACCTGACCACCATGAATGAGGCGGAAGAGTTCATTGAGACCGTTCCCAAGGAAAGAGCCTATATGGGAACCTCATGCTGCTATTCCTGGAAGCTCATGGTGGAGCAGAACTTCCCCACGGAAAATGACCTCATCTCCGATTCCTCCACCCCCATGATCTACACGGCCATGCAGATCAAGAAAGACCATCCCGAAGCCAAGGTGGTCTTCATCGGCCCCTGCATCTCCAAGAAGCTGGAAGCCCTCCAGGAGAATGTCAAGCACTATGTGGACTTCGTCATCACCTATGAGGAACTCCTGGGCATGTTCGTTGCCAGGGACATCGAACCTTCGGCGATTGAGACCGATGAAGTCTGGGAGGATGCTTCCCAAACCGGCCGGGCCTACGGAGTCGCCGGCGGCGTCGCCCAGGCTGTCGTGGACCGGATCCATGAGCTGGAACCCGACCGCAAGATCTTCATCGACAATGCGGAAGGCCTTCATGAATGTGTCAAGCTCATGCGCCTGGCTAAGGCCGGCATCAAAAAAGGCCACCTCCTGGAAGGGATGGCCTGTGAACGCGGCTGTATTGGAGGCCCCGGCATCGTCGTTCCTCGCCACAAGGCCCGGAAGGCCAACACCGAATTTTCCAAGGCCTCGCCCTTCAAGTCACCGGCCGATAACACCAATATTCCGGAAGAAGACAAACCCGTATATAAACCGGCTACTTCAAAATAAAGCAAATAAAGCAAAGGCTGTGTGGCAACACAGCCTTTTTTCTATTTATAGTAAGACCAGGCATTTTTGATTTGGGGGAAGAGTCGTTCCCGGGACCAACTTTGCTTGGTCCGTGTCCAGGAGTTGGGATCCTGGACGCGGATCTGGTCCCCTTCCTTTCCCGCAATGACGATGAAATGGCCGTGATTGGTGAAGTCCCCCGGCTTGACTGAAGCGATCAGGACCCGACCTTGGTCCAACTCCTTCAAGATGTCTTCCGGCTGGTTGCCGATTTCCTTCCCATGGAATCCATACATGGCAGGGGCCTCGCTCATATAGGTCCACTTGGTCCCGATATCTTCCACATAGTAGTTCCCGGCCAAAAGCTCATCCGCCACAAGGTCGGGGGTCAAGGCATAGTTTCGGGTCAGGGACATGGCCACCATGGCCATGCAGGTAGGCCCGCAGCCGGCTTCTCCCACTGTGGATTCCCCCATCCCCCGCTGGCTCCAACGCCCGTCCTTCTGCATGAGATAAGGAACGGCCATGGCCTTTTCCTCATCCTCTACAATCTTGGGACGGAGGGTCAGAAAAGATCGGGGAATATCTGATTTGCTGTCCTCCATGATGACCAGGTCCTGGCCCGGATCCCGGATTTCCTCCTCATGATCACCGGAAGAGGGCCCATAGCCCGGATTTCCCCCGGACTCCATCCCGCTTGTCATCTCCCCCTTTCCTTCCGATCCGGAATAGGGGCTGGGCCGGAGGATCTCCCGAATTAAAAAGAAGGAGACCGCCAGGAGGGCGAAGAGGATGAGGATGGAGAGGAGAAAAAGGACTCTATCTTTTTCGGACTTGGTTGATTTCATGGTGTTTTCCTTTTCATGAATGGGCAAAGGGTGGGAAAGGAAGATTTACTTCTGATCCTTCAGGGCTTTTTTTAAACGGTCCACCATATCATCCTTGGGGTCAATGATAGGAATGGACGTTTCCTTTTGCAGGGCTTCCTTGATGTAGGGGAAGTGGGTGCAGGCCAGAATGATGGCATCCACCCGGTAGTCAGGGTCCCGAATCCCCTCAAGATAGGATAGGAGGCCCTTGAGGTTGAGGTCACGAACAATGTCCGAACTGGCCTTCTCCTTTTCAATGGATTCGACGATGGAGAGGTTCCCCATGCAGACTGTCTTGATGTCCGGCTGGGCCTCCCGGATGATCTCATCCACCCGGTAGGCTGAAACCCCGTTGGCCGCAAGGACGACTATCGAAGTCAGTTCCTTGGGCAGGTTCCGGTAGGTTTCCAGGGGGGTGATGACGGGGAGGCCGATCTTCTCCTCCGCCTCCTGATAATGGAGGGAGGCCGATAAGGAATTGCAGTTGATGTAGACCCCCTCCGCTCCCTTTTCTTTCGCCTCGCTGACGATATCCTGGAAGGCCCGGTCCAATTCCTCCTGGGAAAAATACTGGAGCTCGGTCTGGTCTTCCGGGCTTCTGGCCATGGGATAAGAGAGGGTCTCATAGCCCTCCTTTTCCATGATGGCTACTCCCATCTTGGTATCGACCGGCGTTCCGGCTACTACGGCAATCATCATCGTTGTCCCCTTTCTTCAAAAGTTAATTCTTTCGCTGCCTGAATCAAGTGTTGGGCGAGGATCGTTGTTGTAATCCCGGAAATGCCTCCCGGTGTTGGGGTCAGGGCCGCCACGATGGGCTCCACCTTCTCCCGGTTGATATCCCCCCTGAGCTTTCCCTCTTTATAGGTCGTCCCCACATCGATGACCACCTGGCCCTCCTGGACATAGGTCTCATCAACCAGGCCGGGGACCCCGGCGGCGGAAATGAGGATATCCGCCTTCTTGGAAAAGAGGGTCACATCTTCGGTAAAGACATTGGTCAGGGAGACTGTAGCCAGGGCATTAACCAGGAGCATGGCCAGGGGCTTGCCCACAACAAGCCCGGACCCGATGATGCAGATATTTTTTCCTTTCACCGGAATCCCATAATAGTCCAGAAGTTCCATAACGGCGGCCGGCGCACAGTAGGCATAGGCCTCGGGCCATCCCGCCATGGTGGCCCCCAGGTTGTAGGCCGTGGCGCAGTCCACATCTTTGATAGGATTGATGGCTTCCTTGACCCTCCTCTCATCCATCCCCTCCGGAAGGGGCTGGAAGAGGAGGATACCGTGGATATCCGGGTCTCGGCCCAGGGCCTCCAGGCTTTGGATGAGCCTTTCCTCTTCCACACCCTCGGGAAAAACTACCGACTCATAGGCCAGGCCATAGCCGTCCATCTTCCTTCTGATTCCCTTTTCATAGGAAAGATCGGGGCCTTTTTCGCCCAATCGGACCATGGCCAACTTGGGAGTGACCCCCTTCCCCTTTAAGTCCTCAAGATCTGCCTGCCAACCGGCCTCGATTCCCCGGTTGACTTCTTTTGCTAGCAATAGCTTTGCCATCACTCCTCCTTTCCCCGGTCTGCTTTCTCCCCTTCCTCACTCCCGGCCTCCTTCTCGGCTAACTCCTCTTCCAATTCGCCCAAGCGGACCTGGATCAGGTCGGCGTTGATGTAGGCCCTCTGTCGATTCTTGTCGTAACGGTCGCCCAGTTTGTTGAGGGGCGGGAACCAGTTGATGAAGAGGGCGATGATGACCCCGATGATGTTGTTGATGACCCGGGTCATGGCATAGACAGCCGGCTGCTTGTTGGCCGAATCCGATACGCAGATCAGAAGAAAAACGATGGTAGCGATGGTGACCGTATCCCTCTGGTTAAAGAGAACCAAAATCTGCATCAGGGGGATGACAAAAAGGCCAACCAAAAGAAGATAGGGTAAGGAATAGCGCTCCAGGCTCGTATAGTTGGAAACCAAGGTGACGAAGCAGGTCGCATAAATCCCGGCTGCGAGAGTGCCTAAGACCCGGAAAAATCCCGCCTTCCATGTCCTCTTTGTATCCTGCCGGAGAGTGACGATGGTGGCGATGGCGGCATCATAAAAGTTGGAAGCCCCCCGAAAGTAGTCCACTGTCAAACATAGGAGGATGGCCAAACAGGTCTTAAAAATCCGCATGCCCGGCGAATTGACCAGGATCATGTTCCCCGTATTATAAGCCTGAAGGCGGAGGACGGAATCCTCCTGCTTCAGCTTTTCTAAATAGGATAGGTATCCCTTTGATTTTTTCATGAAACGATTCACCCTTTCTCTATCTCAAAATCAGAGACCAGGCCTCCACCAGATCTTCCATCCGGTAGCGGGCGTTGGCCGGGCTGGTTGAAGGTAATCGAACCCCCTCCATCCTCAAACGGACCGCCTGGTACTTCTGATAATACTTGTATGCTGTTCCCCCGTTGCAAAAAACATGGTGAATCTTTGCTAACCGGACAATCTCATCCAAGTCGGCCGGAACCACGTTTCTTACAGAAGCATCGCTAGACCCGATGATATCACACCGGTAGATGGCGTCATAAAGAGCGATCCGGTGGCGGAGGAGGAAGGCCTTTTTCTCTTCCGGAGTCGATCCGACCTCCTCCCCGAAAAGGACTCCCATCAAGGGCCAAAATCGGTTTTGGGGGTGACCGTAGAAAAAGCCATACTCCCTGGTTTTCACGGAAGGAAAGGAGCCCAGGATAAGAATCCGGGAATCCTTGTCATAGACAGGATCCAAGGGATGGGTAATCGTCAAATAGTCATTTCTCTCCCTCATCGAATTCCCCTTCCTTTTTTTATCTATCTTTTCTATTTTATCAGAGAAGGGCAAGAAGCTTTGGACTTTTGATGGTGATTGTCGGATTTTGTTCGAAGAAGTATAATAATAATAATATAGAAATCGTTTTTCCGAAAACGAAAGGAGCTTACGATGAAAAAAAAGACTAGTTACTTCGTCATTGGAGGGCTGCTCATTATCATCCTCATTGAAAGCGCTATGCTCATCTCCTCCAAGAAAGGAGATAAGCAGCTAGGCCAAGAGTCTTCAACCCCGATAGAGGCTTCCTCTTCCGAAGAATCCCCCCAGGAAAGCCAAATCATGGTAAGCGAAGAAGTCACTCCCGGCGAGAAGAATCCCTATGTCCTTCCCCCCAAAGCCATGGTCGGTTCTATCTCCCTCAAAGAACTTCAATTTGACATGAAAGAGAAAAAGCTCATAACTTCCATTCAAGTCCATCCCCTCCCGGGAATGGAAGGGATCCTTTTAGACCCCATGGTTTCCTCAATATGTAAGGCGGAGTTCCGGGCCCAGCTGTCCTTTTATCATGGCGACCAGTCGGACGATCTCCTTCCGAACCCGGTGGAGACAGAAGTGGATTTTAAGGCCAACCAGATCGTGAATCTCACTTTTTCCTTCGAAGATGTTCACTTCCCGGCTGATCTCTATACGATGAAGGATACCAACCAAAATCTCAACACTGTCACCATCATTGCCAAATTCCCTGGTGAGAATATTGGAGAAGATGTCGAGTTCATCCATTCCGTGATCAACCCAAATCTCAGTGATCCTAATCAAAATGTTTGGGTCCATGAGGGGAAGATTGGAAATGAAATCCTAGAGTAGTGTTTTAGGAAGCTTCTTTTTTTAGAATCTTCCGGTAGGTCCGGTCCATGCCGAAGGCACCCAGGGGCGCCGTAACAAGAATCCCCATAACGGCAACCGACAGGACCATCTTCCCACAGGCCAGGCCCGCCACCAGAGGAACCGACCCAATGGCCGCTTGAACGGTGGCTTTCGGTAAATAAGAAATCACACAGAAGACCCTCTCTTTCACGGAAAGAGGGGTCTTTTTTGTGGATAGCCAAACGCCGACCGACCGGAAGAGAAGGGCTAAGGCAATCAATAGGAGGACGGGGAGTCCTGCAGCAAAGGTATAGCGGATATCGACCGCTGCCCCAACCAGGACGAAAAGGACAGGTTCTGCAGCTAACCAAAGTTTGCCGAACTTTTCAGACAAGCGGTCAGCCACCATCTTTCCCGACCGGTTTCTGATCATGAGGGCCATGCTAACCACAGCCAATAAGCCGGAGACGGCGATCACTCCCTCCAAAGTTTCTTCGACAACCAAAAGGAGAAAGGCAAAAGCCAATATGAGAATAACTTTCACGCTGTTCCTGATCAGATGGTCCCGACGATAGGCCCATTCAAAGAAAGCCTGAAGACCATAACCTGTCAGGAGCCCCAAGAGGATTCCCATAATGATAGAGACCGAAACATCCTTCCTCCTTCAGCAATAAAAAAACCGATGACTCCTGACAATAGAGACAGAAGTCATCAGCTTACGCAGCGATTTAGGTTTCCCAAGGGAGTACTTCATTCCCCGATTATTCTACCACTTTTTCGATGGGCTTTCGAATGGATTGGCGGGCTTTTTAAAGCCTCCATTCTGCTGCCAGCTCCCGGGCCCGGATAAAGTCCGCATAGATTCCTTTCTCTTTCACCAGGTCTTCGTGCTTCCCTTCCTGAACAAGATGCCCCTCATGGATGACTAAAATCTGATTCGCCTTTCTCACCGTTGACAGTCGGTGGGCGATGGAGATCACGGTATGACCTTGGGTGAGGGTCTCGATGGCGGCAAGGATTTCCGCCTCATTTTCCGGATCCACTGAACTGGTTGCTTCATCCAGTAGGATGATAGGCGCCTCCTTTAAAAGGGCCCTGGCTATGGATATCCTCTGCTTTTCTCCACCGGAAAGGGAGCTTCCTCCCTCGCCCACCATGGTCTGGTAGCCCCGCGGAAGGTCCATGATGAAGTCGTGGCAATGGGCCTTTTTAGCAGCAGCCACTACCTCCTCATCGCTGGCATCGGGACGGGCGAAGCGGATATTGTTTTCGATGGTATCTTGAAAAAGATAGACGTCCTGGAAGACCAGGGAAAGGTTCTGCAGGAGGCTTCCTACCTTGTAGTCCCTAATATCTCGCCCCCCGATAAGTACCCGTCCTTGGTCCACATCATAGAAACGGGCCATGAGGTTGATGATGGTGGTCTTTCCCGAGCCGGAAGGGCCCACAATGGCTGTCCTGGATCCCTGAGGGATGGTGAAGGACAGGTTGTCCAGGACAGGCCTTTCTTTCGTGTAGCCGAAGCGGACTTGGTCAAAGACGATGTCCTGCTTGTCCCCCATTTCCTCCCTTCCCTCCCTGATTTCAGGAATGTCGAGGACCTCCTCCAGGTACTGCATATTGGCCGGATTTTTCACCATGAGGATGGCGGCATTTTCCAAGGGCTTGAGGCCCTCAAAGATCATGAAACCGGCAGCAGAAACAGTCAAGGCCTGGGGCAAAAGAACCTGACCCTTGGCGTAAAGATAGCAGGCAAAAAGGGTGATGCCCAAGCTGGAGAGGTTGATGAGGGTCATGAACAATCGGGAGTAGAGGACAAAGACCGTTTCAAAATGGACCTGAGTTTTTTGAAGCCCTTCGGAAGCATTTTTTAATTCGGAATGGATCTCCTCGACCAGACCGGATTCAATCGCAGGAAAGCTTCGGAGGACAGGAATCCCGGAAATGCTGTCCACCAGGGCATCACCTAATTTCGTGATGGCCGCATGTTCCTTTTCCACCTCCCTCCTGGCCAGGTGGACCATCCGGAAGACGCAGAACCAAATGATGGACAAGCAAAACAAAGTAAAGATGCCCATTTTACTATTGACGCCGGTCATGCCCACCAGGAGAAAGAAGGAGCAGGATAGGCCTGATATGGCAAAGTCGATGCTCATGGCTGAGTAGTTCTCCAGGCTCTTCATGACGTTGGTAAAGGCCGCCAGAATCCTTGATAATCGCTGGTCGGCAAAGTAGCCCATGGGGGCTTTTTTTAATTTTTCGCCCACCTGCAAGCGGTAGTCTTTGAAAATGCCAAAGAAGACCCCATCGCTCAAGATGCTCTTTCCCCAGCCAGTCAAGAAGTTAAAAAGGAAGGAGGCAAAGAGGACGGCAAAGAGGATCCAGGCATGGGCTGGTGTCGTCTCCTTTATCCAGCTAAAAGCGAGAAAGAGGGCAAAAAAGCTGATCAAGATGGAGGCATTCCGCAAGAAGACTAGGGCCATGCCTCCTTTCAAACGGTTTTTATAAGAACCAGCCAATTGTAAGGATAGTCGGATAAATTTCATGATTTATTCCTCCCCCACAAAGGGTTTCCAGAGGCGGGCATAGAGAGAGTTTTGCAAGAGTTCCTCATGCCGTCCCTTGGCGACAATTCGTCCTTTATCGATCAAGATGATTTGTTGGGCACCTTGGATGGTGTTCAAGCGGTGGGCAACGATCAGGAGGTTCCGCCCTCTGACCAGGTGGGAAATAGCTTCTTGAATGAGGGCTTCATTTTCCGGGTCAGCATAGGCGGTCGCCTCATCCAGGATGATGGTGGACGCGGGCTTGAGGATGGCCCGTGCCAGGGTGATCCGCTGGCGCTCCCCGCCCGACATGGCTTTTCCAGCTTCTCCTGCCGGAGTGTCGTAACCCTCAGGCATTTCCATAATAAAATCATGGCAATGAGCCGCCTTGGCCGCCTGGATGATTTCCTCCTCGCTGGCATCGGGTTTGCCCAGACGGATGTTGTCCCGGATGGACACATCAAAAAGGAAGGTGTCCTGTGAGACATACGATATCTCTTCCGCCAGCTGCTGGAAGGAGAGAGCCTGGCTGTCTACACCCCCGATGGTGATTTTTCCTGAGGAAGGATCCCAAAAACCGGCCAGAAGCTTAGCAATGGTGGATTTTCCCCCGCCTGAAGGCCCAACCAGGGCTGTAACCTGACCCGGTGTGGTCTCAAAAGAAATCCCATGTAAGACTTCCTTGCCCTTGTTGTAGGAGAAAGTCACCTTGTCCCAGGTTATCCCCTGATTGTGGTCCAGGCTCAGTCGCTTCCCCGGATCCGGCCGCTTTTGCTCCGGCAAGTCCAAAATCTCCTTGATCTCCATCCAATTGGAGGAAGCCATCTGGAAGAGCTCAAAACTCATCATGATGGTGAAGGCCTGGGGCAGTATGGAGATGGGCAGGACCAAGGCAAGGAGGAAGGTTTCTATGGTGATTTGACCCTGTCCGTACAAGGAAAAAGCCAGGGGCAGACTGACAAGTTGGGGGGTCATGAAGGCGGCCATCATCAAAGCCTGGCCCAGCCAGCTTTGTTCCCACCACTTCATGGTGGAAAAATGGTAAAACTTGACAGCATCCGCAAACTTCCCGTAGGATGCCTGGTCCTGAACGAAGGCCTTGATGACCGGAATCCCGCGTATGTATTCGGCGCTCCGCTCCGCCACATTGGCATACGAAGACAGCCAAATGGCCATCCTGGCTCGATATTTATACATCATGATGGCCATGCCGACCATGACAATCGGCAAGGGAGCAAAGACGGATAGGCCAATCCGCCAATCCAGGTAGAATAAAATGGCAGAGCATAATAGGGGGTGGAGCATGCGACTGGGGAGTTCCGGCATAGTATGGGCCACCCAATCCTCCATATCCCCCACCCGGTCCATGATGACCACTCTCAATTTGCCAACCGGGTGGTCGATCAGGTAACCCAAGGGGATCTTTTGCAGCTTTTCAAAAAGAGTCTGGCGCAGTTTGGCCAGGATGGCAAACGAGGTCTTGTGAGAAAGGATGGTGCTAAAACCGGTCAGGGCAAAATAAAGGGCCAGGGAGGCCATGGCGAATAGGGCGCAAGTCAGTAGGTCCGAAAAAGGAAGGTCCTCCCCTCCGGCCCGTTTGATCAGCCAACCGGCCGCATAGGCGCTAAAAAAGTAGACAGCGAAACCGAACAATTCACCCAAGCAGGCCAGGAAGATGGAAAGTCGCATCTTCCCTTGGTATTCCGGGGCCAGGCTCATGAGGTCTTTGGAGAGCCCTCCCATGGTGATCTTTTCCCGAGCTTTACTTTCCTCAAGGACCTTATCAATCCGGTCCATCACCTCATCCGGCACATTCAGCTGGAGGCTGTCGATCTCCTTGACAAGGCTTTCTTCTTTTTCTCTTTTGGGGTCCGAAGGGAATCCAACCCTTTCTTTTTCCCCTTTTTTTCTTCTCATACCGTACTCCTTACGTTAGTTATGGCTAACTATTCCTTAAAAAATTAATCCACTTTTCCATTTTCATAGGCTTTAATAAAGGCCATCAGGATCTCCACCAGGAAGGATCGATTGCGGAGGAAGCTATCCCTGGCCCCCTCTAAGGTCTCACAACCCAAGATCATGGTATTGATGAAAGCAATGAGAAATCGGCTGGTCATCATCTGAAAGGCTGGATCCTCCCCTTCCTTCATCCCGGCGGATACAGCTTGGAATCTCTCCTGAACCAGGACCGGAAAAAGCGCCCGAAGCTCCTGGTTGGTTTTTTGAGCCTGGAGATACATGGCATAGAGGCTCATTAGGTCGCTCCGGTCCAGGATCTTGTCGACCATCATCTCAGCTATGGCCATTTGATCCATCCTGCCGGAATATGCGGCCATAAAAGCCTTCATCTGTCCCACCCGGTAGTCTATGCCCTGCTTCATGAGATCGTGCATGATATCCACTTTGTTTATGTAATAGTAATAGACCCCGCCTCGGGAGAGGGATGTTTCTTGGATGATATCCTCCATGACCGTATCTGTGAATCCCTTCCGTAGAAAGACCTTTTTTGCCGCTTCCAGGATCTCTCTCCGTCTGATTTGCCCAATTTTTTCTTTCTTTTTTTCCATGCGCAACTGCTCCCTCAAAAAACCGACACTCTTGTCGGTTTTTAGTATAATCGATCAAAATGTTAAGGTCAACTAACTTTTTCCCTTTTTTTCAAAAAAATTTTTTAAGCATAATTCCTTTTATAAGAAAGCAGAATCAATCTGTTGCGAAAAATAAAAAATAGCCGATTTCTATTAAAAATAAATTAAACAATATTGATTAATTTAAAAATTTATTTATGGGTAGATAAGAAATAGTTCCATTAAGTCATTACTATTTTATTAAATATAAAGGAGGACATTTATGTCACAAGTTGGAAAGAAAATGCCTGAATTTACCACCAATGGATATAACCCCAAGAAAGAAGAATTCGTCACCGTATCCAATAAGGATTTCGAGGGCAAGTGGAATGTTCTGATGTTCTATCCCGCGGACTTCACCTTTGTCTGCCCCACCGAGTTGGAAGATATGCAGGACCAATACGCCAAGCTCCAATCCCTCGGTGTGGAAGTCTACTCCATGTCCTGCGACACCCACTTCGTCCACAAGGCCTGGCACGACCATTCCGAAGCCATCAGCAAGCTGGAATTCACCATGTTGGCTGACCCCCACAAGACCATCGCCCGCGATTTCTACGTCCTGGATGAAGAGGCCGGATTGGCCCAGAGAGCCACCTTCATCATCGATCCGGACGGGATCATCCAAACCGTCGAAGTCAATGCGGACGGCATTGGTCGCGATGCCAGCCAGGTCTACGACAAGGTTAGAGCTGCCCAATTCGTCCGGGAAAATCCCAGCCAGGTCTGCCCGGCCAAGTGGAAGGAATCGGGTCAAACCCTGACCCCAGGTTTGGACCTCGTCGGTAAAATCTAATGTTGGACCAGGCGTTAAAGGACCAGGTCAAGGAGTACCTAAAACTCCTTGAAGGGGACGTGGTTTTCACCCTCAGCCTGGACCAGTCAGAGAATTCAGAAAAAATTCGTGAATTCGTGGAAGAGGTCGTAGGCCTTTCCGACCGCCTTTCCATTGAGGAAAAAAGCCTGGCGTTCACGCCCAGCTTTGCCCTCTCTTCCGGAGACCGGCAGGGGATTGTCTTTTCCGGTCTCCCCCTCGGCCACGAATTTGAATCCTTCGTTTTAGCCCTCCTCCAAGTGAGCGGTCGTCCGCCCAAGATCGACCCGGACCAGGTCCGCCGGATCCAATCCATCGATCGGGAGCTGGCCTTTGAAACTGTGGTCAGCCTGACCTGCCACAACTGCCCTGAAGTTGTCCAAGCGCTGAACATCCTGTCCGTCCTCAACCCTAAGATCAGCCACCGGATGGTCGATGGATCCATGTTCCAGGACTATGTGGATAAGCTGGGCGTCATGGCAGTGCCGGCCACTTTCCTCAATGGAGAAAGTTTCCACAACGGCAAGATCAGCCTAAAGGCCATCCTGGACAAGCTGACCGGGCAAGTCCAAAGGCCCTCCCTCCAGGATAAGCCGGTCTACGACCTCCTGGTTATCGGCGGTGGACCAGCTGGGGCCACCGCGGCCATCTATGGCGCCCGCAAGGGCATCCGGACCGGCCTCATCGCCAAAAAATTTGGTGGCCAGGTGGAAGAAACCCTAGCCATCGAAAACATCACGGGCCTGGCCTACACCGAAGGCCCCTCCTTTATGGCTTCCGTCAAAGACCATGTGCTGAAATACCAGGTAGACCTCATGGATGAAGTGGAGGTCCAGTCGATCCAAGAGGGAGACCCCCTCCGGGTTGTCACTGACGCCGGCGACCTCCAAGCCAAAAGCCTGGTCATCGCCACCGGCGCCAAATGGAGACTGATCGGCATTCCTGGAGAGATCGAATTCCGCAACAAGGGCGTTGCCTATTGCACCCATTGTGACGGTCCTCTCTTTAAAGGCAAAAAAGTCACCGTCATTGGTGGTGGCAACTCCGGAATTGAGGCCGCCATTGACCTGGCCGGCCTGGCCAAAGAAGTCCTGGTCCTGGAATTTTTACCCCAGCTCCAGGCGGACCAGGTCCTCCAAGAAAAACTGGCAAGCCTGCCCAATGTCCGGGTGGTGACCAATGCAGAAACCAAGGCCCTGGAAGGCGGCGACAAGCTGGAGAAAATCCGCTACGTCGACCGTCAAAGCGGACAGAGCCATGAAGAAGCTACCGACGGCTGCTTTATCCAAGTGGGGCTTGTTCCTGTCACTGAATGGGCCGAAGGCCTGGAGAAAAACAAGCGCGGCGAGATCATCGTCGACCAGCTGGGGGCCACCTCCATGCCGGGCGTCTTCGCCGCCGGTGACTGCACTAACTCCGCCTTCAAACAGATTGTCATTGCCCAGGGAAGCGGTGCGACAGCGGCTTTAGGAAGCTACCAATACCTGATGCGCAAGTAAGCTTTCCTTCCCTTAAACTGAATAATCCAGCTGGCTCCAAGCCTCCGGACATAGAAAACCCCCGCTGCTTGCCCTGCAAGCGGCGGGGGTTTTTAATTCCTTTTCCCAGTTGAAAACTCAATACATACTAAAGCCCTGCCGACCGAGCCACTTCCTTTAGAGCATTGGCCGAGGTCAGGAGGAGCTGGTGCTCTTCCACGCTTAAAGGCAGGGGGATGTGGTCGCCTACCCCCTCTTCCCCGACAATGACCGGCATGCTCAAGCAGATGTCACTGATCCCGTATTCCCCATTCATCTTGGTGGAAACCGAGAGAATGGATCGCTCATTCATGACAATGGCCTTGCAGATCCGGACAACCGACATGGCGATTCCATAGTAGGTGGCATGCTTCTTTTCAATAATTTCATACCCGCTATTTCTCACCTCGTCCTCAATTTGCTTCATGGACTCTTCATGGGAAAAAAATCCCCGCATCTCACAAAAGTCATTCAAAGGAATACCGGATATATTGGTGGAGGACCAGGCGGCTATTTCGCTATCCCCATGCTCTCCAATAATAAAGGAATGGACGCTGCGACTGTCGACATCCAGATGGTCGCTCAGCCTCATCTTGAGCCGGGCCGTATCCAGGACCGTACCGGATCCGATGACCCGATGTTCAGGCAGCCCGCTCAGCTCCAAGGCGGCTAGGGTCAGGATATCCACCGGATTAGACACGATCAGCAAAATCCCGGGATAGGACCGCTTTTTAAATTCCGGGAGGATGGATTGGAAAATTTTGATGTTTTTATTAACCAGGTCCAATCGGGTCTCTCCTGGCTTTTGCGCGGCACCGGCAGTGATAACCACAATCGCCGCATCCATGATCTCATCGTAGTCCGCCGCATAGACTTCTACATGACCCACAAAGGGGACACCATGGGATATATCCAGGGCCTCTCCTTCCGCCCGCTCCCGGTCCACATCCACCAGAGCAATCTCGGAAAAGAGTCCGCTTTGCATCAGGGCAAAGGCTGCAGAAGAACCCACAAAGCCGCAGCCGACAATGGCGACCTTTCGATTATCTATTTTTTTATTCATATCATTCTCCTTCTGTCTTGGCAAGGACCGGTCCGGCTCCTTGCTTTACTCTATCAATAAAGATTATTTCGTTAGTAATGGCTAACTCTATATTTTGCATTATACCCCTTTTTCCCCCTTCTCGTTGAAAATCGACGGGAATCGAGAGAATCATTCGCCCTCCATCTCATCGACCACATCGTCTAAAAAAAACCACCTACGGGGATGAATAATCCCCGTAGGTGGTATCGATAATTGTTTCTAAAATAAATCCAGCCCTTCCTTGATCAAAAAATAGGCTTCATAGAGAGAACCAACCCTGTAATCTGCCTGACTTTGATCAAAGTCGAAGCGGTCATCTTCCCGAGCGATGACCCGGAGGTCGGCTCCTTTCGCCGCCTCAATCCCATAGGTGGAGTCCTCGATGACGATGGTCTCCTCTGCTTTGGCCCCCATCCGGTCCAGGGTGGTCAGGTAGATCTCAGGATCCGGCTTGGACTTCCGAAATTCGTCACCGGAGACATAGAGGTCAAAGAACTTTTCCAACCGGCATTCCCGGATGGCCCTTCCAATCTGATCCCTGGATGAGGAACTGGCAATAGCCAGCCTGAGCCCCATCTCCTTGAAGCGAGGCAAGACATAGCGGACATAGGGCATGATGATTTCAGAATAGGTCGGGAGGACAAAATAGGGGTGGTTGGCGGGATCCCGGTACCGGGCTTCCAGTTCCTCCGCAGAATATTTCCCGCCTAACTTATTGGAGAGAAATTCCAGGTCCTTCCGGAAGGCCCTCCCCACCATTCGCAGGGACTCCTCCCTGGTCAATTCTACCCCATGAAATTTGGCGAAATTTTTAATTCGGAACCAGTACATGGGTTCGGAATCCACCAGGACCCCGTCCATATCGAAGATGATATTTTTTAAGGACACAATCTTTCCTTTCCTTCTCAACATTTATTCCGAAAAACTCAAAGCTTCTCCGCTTTCCACGTCGAAAATATGGATGGAGTCCGGATCCGGCAAGAGGGAGAGAGCATCGCCCGGCTGATAAATCTCGTTGGATGCTGACCGGTTAATGATGTTTTCTCCACACTCAGTGACTACATAGTTGAAGTTATCGGAGCCCAGCATCTCCACCTGGTCAACAGAAACATCAAAAAGTCCTGTATCTGTCTTGGACAGGCGGCAGTTCTCCGGTCGGAAACCAAATATCACTTCTTGGGATTCAATCTCTTTGTTTCTGAGCTTGTCTCCGACTGAGGAAGCTAAGGTCATGGACTTTTGACCATAAGCCAGTTTGTACTGTCCACCCTCTTGGCTTACTGTTCCCTTGAGCATGTTCATCCGAGGGCTGCCGATAAAGCCGGCCACAAACTGGTTGATGGGGTTGTGGTAGATGTTTTGGGGAGTGTCCACCTGTTGGATAACCCCCTTGTTCATGACGACCACCCTTTGCCCCATGGTCATGGCCTCGGTCTGGTCGTGGGTGACATAGATAAAGGTGGTGTTGAGTTGCTGGTGCAGTTTAGTGATCTCCGTCCGGGTCTGGACCCTGAGTTTGGCATCCAGGTTGGACAGGGGCTCATCCATCAAGAAGACTTTAGGGTTTCGGACGATGGCCCGACCCAGGGCGACCCGTTGGCGCTGACCACCGGATAGGTTCTTGGGTTTGCGATTGAGGTATTCGTTCAAGCCCAGGATTTCAGAGGCGTTTTTGATTTTCTCCTCAATCTCCTTTTTAGGCACCTTGGATAACTTGAGCGAAAAGGCCATGTTGTCGTAAATGGTCATATGGGGATAGAGGGCATAGGACTGGAAGACCATGGCGATGTCCCGGTCCTTGGCGCTCACGTCATTGACCTTCCGGTCACCGATGTAGATTTCGCCTTCGGTGATATCTTCCAAACCGGCGATCATCCGCAAAGTGGTGGATTTACCGCAACCGGAGGGACCGACAAATACGATAAATTCTTCATTTCGAATATCCAGGTTAAAGTCTTTAACGGCAACAACGTCCTCGCCATAGACCTTACTAACATTTTTTAATGTGACATCTGCCATTGCTGCCTCCTCATGACTTGATATCGATATCGATGGAAAACTTAAGTAAACTGGGCAAGAGATAAAAATGAGAATAGTGGATGATCTTTGCCCGGTCATTTTCGATTTGTTTTTCTACAGAAATTAAAGGGATCCGATTTCCCCCGGTCAGAAAGTTCATGACATTGGTGTCCGAACATTGGCTGAGAAATTCGATGGACTTATGCGCTTTGGCAAATTTCGCCTGGTACTCTTCCCTGATAAGCCTGTAGGTGGAGGTATCATCAAAAATTTTCCGGTCAATCCCCTGATATAAGAACATGGGGAAGTAGGCGTAATCCACCGAAAAGGGTTTATCCTCCGCATAGACACCGCGAACCAATTCAAGTAGCTTAAATTTCTGGGACCTTTGGAAAATTTTCATTTCTTGATCAGTGGATATTCTTACGGTTTTTGACAGGATCACCTTGGTAAATCGATTATCTTCCTTTGCTAATTCATCCGTAAATCCACTAAAGTCCAGGATGCGAAAATCCTTCCTGGGCACTTTCTTGACAAAAGTTCCCTTTCCATGAAGGACTTCGACCAATCCCTCTCTTTTCAGTTCATCAATGGCTCTTCGGACGGTGGGACGGCTGGCTTTAAATTGTTGGCACAATTCCATTTCGGAGGGCAGTCGGTAGCCATCTAATAACTGTTCATTATAAATTTTATCTCGTAGATCCTTGGCAATTTCTTCATAAAGAAAGAATGAGCCTTGATTATTGATCATGACTTTTGCCATTTTAATCCCTAAGCTCTTTCGGATAGCCGAAACCACCGCTAATCTGGCAAGTTCTACGTGCACTTTCTGCGGCATTCAGAAGAGCATCTTCAATCGATTTGCCATCCATGTAGGCCACCAGGAAGCCGGCGATAAAGCTATCTCCTGCCCCCATCGTATCCACAACCTCTGTTTGCAGGGGTTCCTGGGTGTAGATCTTATCCCTTGTGTGGACTTCACAGGCCTTACTTCCCCGAGTCATACAGACCAGTTCCACTCCCCTATCCAAGAGAAGTTTGGCCTGTTCCTGCCTGTATTTTTCATCCGTATCGGAAGCGGATACAAAGGCATAATCAATGTAAGGGGCGGCCTCCAACATCTCCTCAATGTTTTCAATCAAGGAAAAATCATAGGAAACCTTGACCAAGTCCTTCACTTTGGACAATTCTTCCTCCAGGAAGGAATAGCAGCTGGTGTGGAAAAGATCATATCTCTGGATTTCGTCCAGGTCGCTCTGGACCAGGCGGAGCTTGGCCATGGTCTGGACAGTATCCGTATACCGGCGGACAAAGATCCGGTCCCCATGTTCATCAATATTGACCCCGGGCTGACCCGACCGGCCTACCATCTCTCTGGATTTAGAATAGTCCACTCCTTCCTTCTCCAGACAGTCTTTAATATGGGCAGCCATCTCATCATTGCCGAAGATACCGAGATAGGAAACTTCTTCTGCCCCATTTCTCTTGGCATTGACGGCTACATTGACACAATTGCCGCCCGGATAGTATTTCTTTTCATAAATGTAGCAATCACAAACATTGTCCCCAACACAGATCAATTTCATGATAGGAAGTTCCTCCTTTCCAATCAGCCCTTAACAGAGCCTTCACTAATCCCTCTAACCAACTGCTTCTGGAAGACGATGAGAAGAATAATCATGGGTAAAGTAGCTATGGCCATGCCGGCCAAAAGCGTTCCCCAATCGGTCTGTAGGGCATCCCGGAAGTTCATCAATCCGGCAGGAATGGTCTTTTGAGAATCCGAGGAAATAAAGATGATTCCAAAGAGGAACTCATTCCAAGCGTAGTAGGCAGTCAGCAGGGTTACTGTGGTTAGCATGGGCTTGCTCATCGGAAGATAGATGTGAGCATAGATCTGAAATTCGTTGCAACCATCAACGACCGCGGATTCGTTAATTTCCTTAGGTATGGATAGGAAGTAGGACCGCAATAGAAGGGTGACCAAGGGGAGACGGAAGGCAACATAAGTCACGACCAGTCCCCATTTGGTATCGTAGAGGTGGAGGGTATTGAGCAACTTAAACAGGGGGACCAAACAAACTTGCGGGTTGATCATGATTCCGGCCGTTACCAAAAGAAAAACAAAATCAATAAAGCGAGATTTGTATTTCGATAAGGCAAAGGCCGCCATTGATCCAACAAGGATGACCAAAATAACGGTCGATATGGTGACGATCAATGAATTCAAGAAATAGTTGGCAATGCCCCCATTCCATGCTTTTACATAATTTTCCCAAAGCCAAGCTTCCGGAAGATTCCAGGTGGTATTGTAAATTTCATCATAGGATTTAAATGATGACATAAACATCCAAAAGAGAGGATACAAAATGGATACTGCAAAAAGGATGAGCAGAATAATGATAAAGATTCTTGATGGATTGATCTTTTTTTTCTCCATTTTAAACATCCTTTCCGGTTTTCGATATAATGATCTGGATGATGGAAAGCACGGCGGTAATTACAAAAATGAGAACGGCCAATGTAGAAGCGTAACCCATTTTGTTCTTGACAAAGCCCTCTTGATACATGTGGATGGCTAAAGTAATCGATGAAATACCAGGTCCCCCACCTTTTGTTAGAATATAGGGCTCATTGAAAACGAGCATGGATCCTGAGATCGTTATCAAGGTGTTGACAAAAATGCTTTCTCGAACCTGAGGGATTGTAACATTGAAAAAACGAGAGACAGGACCGGCTCCGTCAATTTCTGCCGCCTCATATAGTTCATTGGGGATTTTCTGCATCGCCACAATAAAGAGCATCATAATATATCCTGTGCTCTGCCACTGGCTCATAGCAATTGTCGCATAAATAGCAGATGATGGATCACCCAGCCAACTTTTCTTTAAAAAGCCCAGACCAATGGCATCCAGAAACCCGTTCATCAACCCCATTTGTGGGTTATAAATAAAGCTGAATAGAAGAGCAATGACTGATATCGATATCATCACCGGCATAAAATATACCACCCGGAAGAAAGGAGCATACTTCCTCATAAATTTTTGTTCCAGAATGGCTGCCAAAATCAAACCGAAGCCGACCTGGCAGATGACTGAAATAATGGCATATCTGACGTTATTGAGGAGGGCGACGGAAATCGTCCGGTCATTTAAAAGACTCTTATAGTTTTTTAAACCGACAAATTCTTTCACCGGAGAAAATGAGGAAAACTCATAAAAACTATTAATGATATTTTGAATCAGGGGTCCAAACATAAAAAAAATCAAAAAGAGTAAGAGTGGCAGAACAAACCATATTTGATTTTTCATTTTCTTTAGGCTTTTCATGTGATTCTCCTACCTTTTAAAAATAGATGAGTCCGGCAGCCAGGAGAGGGAATATCCTGACTGCCGGTGACCCGAGAAAATTTAACAAATATATTTTCTCGGTTCATCCATAAACTTCATGTAATTTTACTTATCTCAGTTTAGCAGCTTCTTCCTGGACATTCTTCATGATTTCTTCAGGAGTCGTCTGGTCGATGGCCAAGGACTGTCCACCACGCATGAAGATGTCACCGATCTTGATGTCAACAGCGTTGTCGAACCAGGGAGAGATCATATCAGCTGACTTGATCAGTTCATAGGCCTCGATTGCAGCTTCAGAAGCGGTGTCCTTATTGACCCCACCCTCGATCGCTGTCAGCTCACCGGTCTCTTTGGTAAAGTTCGCAGCTGCTTCAGAAGAAGTCAGGAACTTGAGGAATTCGATCGCTTCCTTTGGAGCATCCTTAGAGAGCATGAAGCCTTCCGGTGCACCTTCCAAGGTGTGCTGATCACCCTTTCCACCAGTAACTTCGGGGAAGTTGAAATAGCCGTAATTGATTGGATTCTCAACTTTTTCCAGATAGCGGATTTCAGCAAGCTGGAGGAAAATAACGGGAACTTCACCATTCATGAACATGTTTCTGGTTGCCTCATGGTCAACGGAGTTGGAAATATCGCCCATGTAGGTGGTCAACTGTTTAAACATCTTCAGACCTTCAACATAACCCGGATCAGTAAATTCACCGGTCTTGATGTTATAGTCTTTTTCACGGACGTCAGCAGGGACCAGACGGTCGAAAATGGGACCCATATAATGGGAGATGGCCCAGGGGTCGGTCAAACCACAAACCAGGGGCTGTTCAAAGCCGGCAGCCTTGAGTTTGTCAAGAAGCTGAATAAATTCATCATAGGTCTTGGGTTCCTGGAGGCCCTCTTTTTCAAAAACGTCTTTGTTGTAGAAGAAGGCTTTTCCATCCACAGTCAGAGGCACACCGTAGCACTTGCCGTCAAAGGTGAAACCCTTCTTCTGAGATTCCATGATATTACTTGCCCATTTCGTATCTTCCTGGTAAAGGTCATCCAGCTCTCTTACTTTTTCGGACCTAACTAGGTTCAGAGCAAAAGAGTCGGACCAAGAAGTGAAAATGTCCGGGATGTCGTTGGAGGAAACCAAGACACCAATTTTTTCCTTGTAGGAGTCGTTGAGGACGCTTTCGACCTTGATCTTCACGTTGGGATGGTCTTTCATAAAAGCTTCCGCTGCTTGGTCAAAATAGGTCTTCTTAGGTTCGTTGGGCCAACGGTGGAAGAAATGAATTTCTACCTGATCGTTACCGCCTTGCTCTCCTCCTTGACTATCGGAAGTCTTACCGGTGTCGCCACCGCCACCGCAGGCTGTTAATACAAGCAGGAAAGCCAGCAACAAAGCAGCTATCGATTTGAAACGAGTTTTCATGATGGGATCCTTTCTGGAATTAGTACTCCATTCTCCACATATACCGTCTTACCGACAGGGGGTGACCGCGGTGGTCAGCTAATCTATCTGCATAATCGCGTGCAATCTTGCCAGCAATGATGCCACCAACGAATTCCTGTAATTCTTCATCAATACCGTCATAAATAAAGTCGTTGGTATCAATGATGTAGACCATGTCAGAATACTTCTTGACGAAAGAGATAGCCCGGTCATCCAAATGCTTGGTCTTGCCATTGGACCGAACAATCAGGAAAGGAACATCATAATCGGTGATTTCGAAGGGACCGTGGAAGTATTCACCGGAATGGATGTGGTGGGAGTGTACCCACTGCATTTCCATCATGAGGCAGGAAGTCCAGGCATACATCTCTGGATAATACTGGCCGGAAGCCATGGTGTAGATGATCTTATCTCTCTTTAAAGTCTTTCCGAATTCTTCGGCCTTTTCCTTATAGGCTTCCCGGTTCTTCTCGACCAAGCCTTCAATGCCCTTGAGCTGGTCCAGAAGTCTTTCATATTTTTCATTGGGTTCAATGGCATTAAGAATCGAAGCCATCAAACGAAGACCAACGGTGGTGTCCCCTTCAAAGAGGTCAATCTTCTTCTCTTTGCTGTAATCATAATGAATGATGTACTTGGCGGCCTTGCAGAGGTCACTTTCTTCGTCCATGGAGATGGCAACCGTCAATGCACCGGCTTCAGTAGCCATTTTGGTTGCTTCAATGGTTTCAGGAGTTGTTCCAGAGTGAGAACGTGTAATGACCAAGCAATTCTTATTCAAACGAGTCGGTTTACGATAAACAAATTCATTCGCAGAATAAACTTTGACAGGAATATTGCATTCCGTATCAAAGAAGTATTCCATTGGAGCAAGCGCAGCCATAGAACCGCCGCATCCAACAAGATAGATGGACTCCACATCGGCGGCCTTGACCGCCTTTACCACTTCATCGATTTGGTTTTGATGATGACTCATTTTAGCCTCCTTTAAAATATTAGAAACATGACATCACTTGACATCTGCCTTTATTCTAACAGAATATTTGTCGGATGTAAACGTTTGATTATAAATTATTAAAAATTATCATTTATTTTTAAAATCCCCTCTGCCGGCCGGCAGAGGGGATACCATGAAAAAGAAATTGTGCAATTCACTTGCAGTATATGCTGTTCCTTCTAGACCTCTTTATTTCTTTCCACCCAGCTCACGGTCGATGATCATCTGAGCCGAAATGTTTTCACCGGCCAAGGTGAACTGGTCGACGATTTCACGGGTCACATCTTCCTCTTCGGTCTGCTCTTCAATGAATTGGTGCATGAAGATTTCTGTGGCATAGTCATCTGCCTGCTTAGCCACATCGTGGATCTTGTAGATCCGCTGGGAGACCTTCTGCTCATGCTCCAGGACGACCTTGGCCACTTCCAAGGGCTTGATCTGGGTAACTTCCGCCATTTCAATGTTATGAAGGGTGGGTTTAACCCCGCGTTTATGCATGAAGTCAATGAAGGCCTTGGCGTGGCTCAGCTCTTCATCATGGTGGTCAGCTAGCCAAGCCGAATAGCCCTTGTAGTTCACATCTTCCATAGCCAGGGATAAACCCAGGTAGAGATAAGCGGAATAGAGTTCAAAGTTAATTTGTTCATTTAAAGCATCCATTACCTTTTGATCCATAGACAACCTCCTTATGTATTAATGCGTCTTACAGCAAGTTAGTTAGCAGTGACTAACTAATGGAAGTATAGCCTCTTTTTTGCCTATTGTCAAAGGCTTTATTAGAGATTTAGTGGTGTATATTATCCCCGCTGGTACAGGAGAAATCCCTAGTAATGGATCCTATACTATACTTTTTCCCGATAAAAATTTTTCTCTTTCAGTTCTAAAAACCGCTTCCTATTCCCCTCCATAAGCTTCCCGTCAAAGTCCACACTGTAGGAATAGGTCTTACCCAGGTGGTTGGCGAAAAGGATGGCCTTGCTTCCCTTATCTTTAATGGTAAACTCCTCCAGCTCACTCCAGGGGATCAAGATAAAATCCGCATGGTCCGAAAGGGAGATTTCCTTTTCATGGATCCCTTGATGGTCAAAATATAGGATAAAAGTCCTGCTGCTATCCATAGCAGAATATAAATTGCTGATCATCAATTTTAGCCCGGACTTCACTACATTATTGTGTTTGAATGCGACGAGATAGTCCTCGCTTGGGCCAAAGCTCTCCTCCACCATCTTGACCACTTCCGATTTTTTTGTAAAAAACAAGCTCATTTTATTCCTTCCCCTTATCCTCATGAAAAATAAATACTTCTTGAAAATCCTTACCTAAAACCTTGCAAATTTTATAGGCGGTTTCCACTGTGGGGCTGATCGTTTTATTCTCATAGGCCATGATGGACCGCCTTTTTAGCCCGACCGCCCTCGCTAATTTATGCTGGGATAAGCCCAGTTCCTTCCTCAACTCGCAAATTCTGTTGTCAACCTCCAATTCAGACATAGACGTTCCTCCACACGCTGATTGGTACTATTTATAGTACATATGTACTATAAATAGTACCAAAATAAGGATAGAAAGGCAATATAGGACGCAAGGACGGAAGAATGAAGAAAAGAAAACAATTTAATGAAGGAAGATTACTGCTTCCGTAGTGGTGGTTTACTATATATGGCTAACCACCACTATGTTTTTTTTGCCTCATTCGTGGTGGTTTTGCTGTTTTCTGGAAACCACCACTATATTTTTCCGACCTCAATAGTGTTGGTTTAGCGTTTTTTAACGAACAAACACTACCTTCGGGAGTAGTTTAGAGCAAAAAATAGTGTTGATTTGCTGATTTCTCAAAACCAACACTATGCTAGGCTCGAGAACAATAGTGTTGGTTTGGTTGTTCTTCCCAAACCAACACCACTATCTCTCCAAAACACTAGTGGTGGTTTGCCATATTTCCCAAAATCAACACTACATCGGATCGCCTACCCTGCACTCCGCGGCTCTCTTAGGATCAAAGTTAGGGTTTCCGCCGTTGGCGGCTAGCCGCTCAGCTTAGGCTTCGCGGGCCACTTTGGCATGAGATCTACTATTAGCATAAAAAAATAAAGAGGCAGGATATACATAGTTAACAGATTAATAAGCTTGCTTACAACCCAGATAAACTATTGCCTCTTTATTTTTTCACATTGTTGAAGTTTTTAAAATCCACTATCAGCACCATAACCCATACGAACATCAATCCCCATACAAAGCAAAGACTTAAGGTTCAGCGAAATGGTAAAAGTTCTGGTACACTGATTTTTCATTGATCATTACAACAGTAATTTTTCCAAATTTTCTCCCTTTAATTCCATTGGAGACCATTTGACTATTGCAGTGTGGTTATCGGATTCTTCGACAATATTATTGATCCACTTTACCTCTCCTTTGGCCTTACTACTTAAAAATTTATTTGAGGTTTTAAGTCCCTGATAAGAAGAATTAACAATCCACCATTTTGAAAAAATACCTGCTCTATCAAGGTCTTCCTTCAAGCGCTTCGCTTCATAATAAGGTGTGGCTTCAGGAAGCGTAATGATTAACACCTCCGTAAACGCATCATCTTTTAATCTCGGCAATAGTTTTTTTACCGACTCTGGTGCATCACCCTGTGTTCTTGAAATTTCTCTGTCATAATTTCCCGTGGATTCTAGAAGGAGAAGGGTATGACCTGTAGGAGCTGTGTCAATAACGACCACCTCATCCTCGGAACGATCAACGATTTCGGCGAAAGCCCGAAATACAGCGATTTCTTGAGTACATGGGCTTCTTAAATCTTCTTCAATATAGTCAATATCATCTTGAGAAGCATTAGATTCATACGCTTTTTTCAAAACTTCTTGTCTATATTTTTCAAGCTCTTCATCTTCATCAATATTACTCATCGTAATGCCGTAGCTTTCATCAATGACATTTCTTATATGGGCAGCCGGATCCGTTGTCGTTAAATGAACTTTCTTCCCTTTCTTAGCTAATTCGATGGCAATAGTCGCTGCAAGGGTTGTCTTTCCGACTCCACCTTTACCCATAGTAAATATAACTCTTTTATTACTCTGGTATAAGTCTTCAATAACATTGCCTAATTTGTAGGTGCCTTTCATCATCTCATCTGTAGAAGATGCATCTACTTCTTCTTGGGTAAAGAACGTTCTTAGGTTTTCAACACTTGAGATATTATGTGCTTTTAGTGGCACACTGTAAACTTCAACCTCCTTTAATTCTTCAGGCATCTGTTTCAAAGAATTTTGTTGGTTTGTTACCATGATTTTGGACAAATCGTCATCAAAATCTGTTAAAACGCCGTTGATAACCAACATTTGGTTTTGAATACCTATCTCTTTCAACTCATCAGAAGCTCTAGCCGCCTCTTTTAAAGCAGAAGAATCGGGTCTTGCCACTAAAATCAATGTGGTTTTCTCGCCATCAGCTAAATTCTCTACTGCTTTTTTATATACCTCCTGTTTTTCCTTAAGCCCCGCCAACTGTCCTAGACAAGATGCCCCATGAGTACTCTTTTCAATAAAATCTGACCATGCCGACGGAAGTTCTAACATTCTCAGTGCGTGCCCTGTTGGAGCTGTATCAAATATAATATGATCATATTTTTCCGCAGTTTTTTCGTCGGTAATGAATGTTGAAAATTCATTAAAAGATGCAATTTCAACAGTACAGGATCCAGAGAGTTGTTCTTCCATGTTCTGAATGGCTACTTCCGGTAGTTTTCCTCGGAAAGGACCAATTACACTTTCTCTATATTCTGCTGCAGATTGCTCAGGTTCAAAATTAGCTACAGTAAGATTTGAAACAGAAGAAATTTGCACGCCCTTATTGTTGAGCTCTGTGTCAAATACATCTTGTAAATTTGATGCAGGGTCCGTACTAACAAGCATAACTTTTTTCCCCATATCTGCTAAATTTACAGCGATTGCACATGAAAGTGAGGTTTTTCCAACGCCTCCTTTTCCTGTGAAAAATAGGTATTTTGTTAAATCAATTTCCTCTAAATTTAGATCCTTATTCATTTAACAACACCCCCCATTTCCCTCATCTATGATGATTAGCCTTCCTTCTTTTTCATCTATTACAACATTTTCTATTCTTTCAACCACCTCATCTTGCAAAAGCACTTTAACCCCATCAATTTCTTTTAACTCCTCGCTGCTTGCATGAGCAAGTGTGAAAAATAGGCTAGTTCCACAACATGATTTCTGCTCTGATACTTTTAAACAGTTGTTTTCACCAGTGGATAACAATTTATCAATAACTAATTTTGCATCTTTCGTAATCTTCATCATTTTCTCCTTTATTCAAGAGTTTCACTAGGGATTCCAAAAATATCGGCAAATTCTTCATTTGTTGGATATTTACCTATTTTAAAAATTTCCCCATCTACTATCGTAATGGGAAGTTCTTCAACTCCTTTTTCGTTGATATAATCATTAACGACCGTATTCTTCATAAATTCCGTAGGTGCACTAGTTAAGTTGAATCGCTCTACAATAAAATCTTGTTTCTTCAATCTATCTATTGTTGTTGAAATTCGTAAAAGTTCGGGGTCAATGCTAACCCCACAAAGCCCTGTAGAGCAGCACATGGCCGGCTCATAAATATTTACTTTCTTCATCTGTTCTCTCCATTCTATTTCATCTCACAAATACAATTTTCTTTCTTACAAAAAATTTCTCTTAGAAAATCTACATTTTTGTTGAGTTCCTCGAGGTTCAAAGAATAATAGGACCATGAACCTTCATTTCTTACATTGACCAAATTACATTGCACAAGTTTTTTCATGTGATGACTTAATGTTGGTTGTGAAATATCGAGTCCTTCTAATAGATCACAAGCACACATCTCACCACAAGACAACATGTCGATAATCCTTAGTCTATTCTTGTCTGTCAGTGCTTTTAAATTTAACACCAAGGCTTCAAAAGAAACCTCATTATTTATATCTACCTCATTATTTATATCTAATGTAGAAATATCTATCCTCCTTTCACATTGACGCCTATCAATGTCTATATTATACAAATCATATTGATACTTGTCAATATGATTTGTATAATATCTGAGCCCTTGGGTATGAACCGACGAATCTTCCCATTCATCTGCTCATTCCTTCCTCGCTCAGAAGAGCAGTAGGGATGGCAATAGTAGATCTCTGTTCGACGCTCATTCGTGGTGGTTTTGCTGTTTTCAGGGAACCAACACTATTTTTTTCCGCCCCCAATAGTGGTAGTTTTGCGATTTCCTCAAACCAACACTATTATTGACCACAAGAAATAGTGTTGGTTTGATGTTTTTAGCAAATTAACACTACCCTTGGGAGTCGTTCAGAGCAAAAAAATAGTGTTGATTGCCAAAAAAATCCAAATCAACACTATCCTAGACCCAAAAACAATAGTGGCTGTTTGGCCTTTTTCCTAAACCAACACTAACACCCATCCAAAACAATAGTGTTGGTTTGGCCATATTTCCTAAATCAACACTACACCGAACCGCTCAGCCTGCGCTTTGCGGGCCGCCTTAGCATGATCAAGACCTAACATGATGAGCGAAAGCGAATCAATGTAGGTCTGATGCAACCATTTGCCCAAATCTTTGATTTGGTGCAAATGTCTGCTGACCTACCTCTATTGCTACTTCGATTCGCTGTGCGAATCTCGTACCAATAGGGTTAGGGCTTCAACTTGGCTTGAGTGGTCAGTATGGATAAAATTTAATATTTTAAGTAAGCGTAGTATGAGAGAATATATCCATAAGTATATTTTTTATGTTTTATATTAGCCCTATATCTAAATTTACTTATAATATTTAATTATCATTTGTATAAATAAAATACTATAAATAAAGTAGACGAGATTTATCGAAATTTATTTATTATTATTTGTTTTGCTATTACATAGTCTTTTGAGTGTTCTACAAATAGAACTTCTTTTTTCTTGTTCAGTCTTTCTATTGGCATAATTTACCTCCCATATCACAAGCAAGAAAATAACACTTATTTTTAACATCCTACACAATTCTTCCTTCTCATATTTCTTTGGACAGATAAGAGAATTTTTAGTAAACAAAAAAAGACCTACTAAAGATCTCCTTTAATAGGTCTGAAATATAAAAATAACTATTAACTTGTGATTAGGGAAATGAGATAATTAATCGTTCCATTTTCAATCAATATATAGAGACCGAG
>QWCE01000498.1_pt1 | contig 116336 bp, 115 predicted proteins | sample 1972531 | NCBI WGS metagenome assembly QWCE01 (sample SAMN09866716, study PRJNA288562) | Human gut metagenome isolate term4_stool, whole genome shotgun sequencing... | reverse complement strand
TGATTTCAGTGTAGATTTTTCCACCGCTGAAGGAGCCTTGGAGAGCCTAGAGTCAATAGATGAAATGTTAAGTAGTGTATCTGATCAATTGTTAAATATTGGTAATACAATCAACCGTTTGGAGAGTGTATCAGAGGCGCAGTCAATAAAGTTAAATAATTTAATATCATTCCGTTCAACAATGCGTGATGCCGATATAGCAGAGGAGTCCTCAAATTACATTCGTTACCAGATCTTACAACAGGCATCTGCAACTCTTTTAGCATCTTCCAGAAACCTTAAAGCACAAAATGTAATGGGGTTATTGAATAGCGTTTAAATAACACTGTACAGCATTTTGATATAACAATGCATTCAATAGGGTTTCGTCATTGAAATGCTCTTTTATTGCGGACTGGAATTTAGCTAAATTCTCGGCGTAAATCTCTTTTTTCTGATTAAAATCACCGACCGGCGCATCAGAAGCCCACATAATACGATGTGTATAATCACCTTTTTTCGTATTCTTTAACCTCTGAATAAGCAAAATAATGTCTTCAATTTCAACCCAGGAAATATCAACATAAAGAGTTGCAGTATCTTGCTCAATAGATTCTACCATAATATCAATAGCAGCCTCATGAGAGCTTCTAGGGCCTGTTGAAAGATGACCCAGAATGATTGGGACATCAGGGAACTCTCTTGCCTTTTTATAAATCAATTCCGGTGAAGAAAATCTTGATTTTATATGGCCGGAATGATAAAGGCAAGGCTTTTTAAATTCTTGTGCAGCTCTCAAGTAATCATTGTATTTGTCGGAATCTGCAGGCAGTTTTGTAAACTCCGGATGAAATTTTAAGCCTATAAATTCCGGATATTTTTTCAGTAATTCTCTTATCGCATCAGCGTTTTGGGTTCTGTCAACTTCGCACACGGCAAGAGGTTTAATTTTGGGGAAATTTTTAGATATATTGAGCATGTCAATATTGCATTCAAATTCATCCTTGCCGGTATATCCGTCAATACCTTCAAGGTTTGAACAGATTGCAAAATCAACATTACCTATGATTTCGAGCAAAAACTCGGGACTGAATTTACCCCAGAAAGAATTTCCTATATGAGTGTGGGAATCAATTATCATGGCGTACCCCCCTAGTTATGGCTTCTAAAATCTTTTTGACTTTTATAACTTCTATCCCTTCAATATTTTCTTGAATTTCATTAGCAGCAGGAATAATAATGCGTTTGAAACCGAGTTTTTGCGCTTCTGTAATTCTTCTTTCAATATGATTAACAGCTCTGATTTCTCCAGATAAGCCTATTTCTCCGACAATAGCTGTGTGTGAATCAAAAACCACATCCCTTACACAGGTTACAATTGCAAGCGCAATTCCCAAATCTGCTGCCGGTTCGTTAACATCAATGCCGCCGATAACGTTAACGTATACGTCCTGCTTGGAAAGGTTTAAGCCTATTCTTTTTTCTAGAACAGCCAGTATTTGCAGAACTCTTCCTGTATCAACTCCGTTTGCCACTCTTCTTGGGGCAGGATAAGGAGTTGTGCCGACCAATGCCTGTATTTCAACCAGAAGAGGTCTTGTACCTTCACTCGTTACAATAATCGTACTACCCGGAGTTTGTGTCTGGTTATATTCTTTTAAAAATAATTCACTCGGATTAATAACTTCTGTCAAGCCATTGCTTCCCATCTCAAATATACCGACTTCTGAAGTATTTCCAAACCGGTTTTTTATAGAACGTAATATTCTGTATGATTTATATTTGTCACCCTCAAACTGTATAACAGTATCAACCATATGCTCAAGAACCTTAGGCCCTGCAATATTTCCCTCTTTTGTTACATGGCCGATAACAATAATTGATATATTTTGAGTTTTGGCAATATGCATAAGTGTATTGCAGCATTCCCTAATCTGGGAAACGCTTCCGGCAGAGCTTTGAATAGCGGAAGTGTATACAGCCTGAATACTGTCTACTATAACTAAATCAGGCTTCATTTCCTCGATGTGTTTTTTGATAAGCTCTAAATTTGTCTGGGGATAAATATAGAGATTGTCAGATTTGACACCTAATCTCTCTGCTCTGAGTTTGATTTGACCGGCAGATTCTTCTGCTGAAACATACAAGACTTTTTTATTGTTTTTACAAAGTTCACCGGAGGTCTGTAAAAGTATTGTTGATTTTCCAATCCCCGGATCTCCTGCAATAAGAACTAACGAGCCCTGAACAATACCCTGACACGCTTCACCCGTAGTTTTACCTGCCGGCTCAATGCATTTACCCCTACCACTTCCTAATACTCTGTCAAATTCTGAAATATTTGTACTCATGCGAATTTCAGAGTTCATTTCAATTTCGTTGAGTTTCATCGGCGGACAATTATCCGGAATTTGAACATCTTTTATGACTGGAATATCTGTTTCTTCTACAAAAGTGCCCCAGCTTCCGCATTCAGGACATTTGCCAAGATAACCTGCAGTTTCATATCCACAGCTCTGACATACATATTTTGACTTAACTTTTGCCATAATTTTCTACTGGTTAATCGGAATAATTAACTTTTGACCGATTGATAATGCATTAGGGTTGGCCATTTTATTTGCTTCCTGAATTGCATTAACTTTATTCATATCAAAAGATCCGTAAAATCTAATAACGATACTTTCTAAAGTATCACCCTCTTTAACAACATATTCTTCGTTCAAAGAAACAGGTGCTGCAACTTTTTTTGAAGAAGTGTTGTCTGCAGGTATAAATGTAAATCTTCCTGAAGATGCAGAAGCAGGCTTTTTAGCCGGTACAACAATATCATCTTTAGGAGTAGAAACATTAATCAACAAGCTTATAAATGTAGTGATAAGTAATGTTATAATAACACCAACTATCAAGCCGGTTACGAAATAAACCTGAGGAGCTTTTTCGCTCTTCTGGCTTTTTACACCAAAAGACTGCCAGAGTGCGTCAAGTTCACGATTTTTGCTTTGCGTTCTGTAAAAATCTTCATCCTGATGAGTTCTGTTATAACGGTTCAGAGCCTCCATCATAGCAACTTTTTCTCTGGTAATATTTGATCTTCTTAGTGTTGTACTTTTCATAAATCCTCACCACATTAGTTCTATTGAAAATTTAACATAAAATCTCCATGAGCGCAAATTTGTAAAGTTTTTTGTGAAGTTTTATTAACTTTCATTATTAATTGAGAAGTAAACGTCTTTTAATCTTTTTTTGCTTATATGTGTATAGAGCTGTGTTGTTGAAACGTCGCTGTGACCGAGGAGTTCCTGTACTACTCTTAAGTCTGCTCCGTTTTCCAGAAGATGTGTTGCAAAGCTGTGTCTTAAGGTATGCGGTGAAATGTTTTTGTGGATTAATTTACCCTGAGCATGGATAAATGTGTATACATCCTGACGGGTTATAAAGCGGCCTGAATTTTGTATTAAGAGCAGCTTAGTATTAAGATTATATTTTTTTACCAGAAAATCTCTTTCGGGCATGTACTCTGTGACAGCTTTTTTAGCAATTTCTCCTATAGGTATTATTCTTTCTTTCGAACCTTTGCCAAAGCAGCGGACGTACTTTGAAGATAAATCTATATCATTTGTTTTTAGATTAACGAGTTCTGAAACTCTTAAACCGCAGCTGTAGAGGAGTTCCATAATTACATGCTCAAGGGGAGTAAGATTATTGTGCAGCATCTCTTCTATTTCTTTAATGGAAACAACTTTTGGAAGATGCTGCGGTACTTTCGGCTGCTCCAATGTTGATGCCGGATTTTTGTCTATAATACCTGCTGACGAAGCCCATTTAAAGAAGCCTCTTAGTGATGCTATTTTTCTTATGATACTTGATGGAGCCAGTTTGTTTTCGCGCAGTTTTCGAATAAACATATTTATGCTCATTCTGTCTACTTTTTTAATGTCTTCAACTCCCTGCGAAAATTCGGAAAGATCCCGCCTGTATGCTTCAAGCGTGTTTTGCGATAAACCTTTCTCCAATTCAAGATATTCTAAGTATTCTCCGATTATTTGATACATACTTTACAGCCTTAAATAAGCTTCTCTTATAAGGTAATCTTCTAATGTTTTCATATCAGCAATGCTTGATGTTGTATCGTTGATTATTATGCAGAAAGCGTATTTGTTTCCGCTTTTTGTAGTAAGAAAACCTGCCAGTGAGCTGGCATCTCCGTGTGTGCCAGTCTTGGCTTTCAGATTATTTTTTATAGGAAGCATTCGGTGTGTAAGCGTCCCTTCTCCCGGTGATGGAAGGTGTTCTAATACTTTGTTATCCTTATTTTTAACCAGATATTCCGAGATAAAATCTGCGCTTATTAAATTGTTTTTTGAAACACCGCTGGCGTCAGTAATACGTATTCTAGAAGTATCAAGCCCGAGTTTCTTACAGTAAGCATTAAAAACTTTTATGCCGTTCAAGTCCGAACCTCTATCATTATAAGCTTTTCCGCCTGCAAGTTTAGCAGTTGTTTCGGAAACAAGATTGCTGCTGTTTTTTAAAACATCATCAATTGCTGTAGAAACAGGATGCGTAATTTTATCAAGTTCTTTGTCAGAAGGAAGCACGGATGAAGTTATAAAATTTTGTTTTAAATATATGTTTTTATCTGCAAGCGAACTTGTAAGTCTTATGTCAAAGTACCGCTTCAAGTTGTTTGTCGGAATTTGAAGTATTACAGGTTTATTAACTGTTCCTTCAAGTGAAAGCGTATTTGCAGAAATAGAATTATCACGGCTTACCTTAACATCGTTTTTATCGCCTGTAATAACATTATTCAAAAATACAAGCGGATATTTTGAAGGATTGATAATTGAAGCCGTTGCACCTTTCTGTGTTGGCATAACTGTAATTTTAATTAAATTCCCGTCAAGGTTGTAAGAATTAAATCTGGGCATAAGGACGTTCATATCGTCATCCCACTGCCAGCCTTCACCCCAGTCTTTTTTCTCCAGAATGCTGTCGTCAATGAAAACTTTTCTGGTTGTTTCAACGCTTATATTATTAACCAAACTCTTTAAATCCTTTGAGGTTAAATACGGATCTGCTCCGAGTTTAATTACAAAACTGTCATCGCTGCGCTTGTATACGGATGTTGTAAACTCATAATCTTCTCCTAATACATCAATAGCAGCAGGGAGGGTCAAAAGTTTCTGCACGGAAGCAGGATGCATAAGAATTTTTTCGTTTAATTCATATACCGGTTTGCCTGTATCAAGTTTTTTTATAGATATTGCAATAGAGTTTTTTTCCAGACCGGAATCATTAATCACGGAGGAAAAATTACCGGAGCTTTTTGCATAAGCTCCTGTCATACCCATTAAAAATATCAGCATTCCTGCAAAAAGTTTTTTCATTTCTTTATTACCTCGTAAGAGTCTTTAACATCTTTCAAATTTGTGCATTTACTGCGAAATTCATACATTTTTTCTAAGTCCGCTTCTGCATATATTGCGCCTTCATTATCTTCAATTTCATCCATTATTTTACCGTCAAAATCTATTATCATAGAATGTCCGAGGTTTTCGGAGCCGTCACTTAAAAGGCCGGTTTGTGTGAGTGCAATCATATAAGACTGATTTTCAACAGCTCTTGCTCTGGTAAGCGTATCCCAGTGGATTTTTCTGGATTTTGGCCATGCAGCCATATTCACAAGAATATCTGCACCGGCTTTTCTATATGCACGGTATATTTCAGGGAAACGTATATCATAGCAGATTGTTAAGCCTAATTTTACACCTTCAAGCTCTGCCATAACAGGATTACTGCCCGTTGTGATATAGCTGTTTTCTGTATCTCCATTATATGAATACAGGTGGTTTTTGTCATATGTACAAATTACTTCTCCTGCTCTGTTAATTACAGGGCAGCTGTTATAAAGCTTATCCCCGCATTTGTTGACAAAACTCCCGCCTATGATATTTACCTTATATTCCCTTGCAATTTCCTGCAGCATTTTTACCGTTCTGGACTCTTGTAAAGTTTCTGCTGTTTTAGGAAAAGATGGACAATCCCATCCTGTTGGCCACAATTCCGGTAAAAATACAAAATCGCACTCACCATATTTATCAAGATTTGCTCTGAGCAGATTTTTAACAGTTTCGATATTTAAATCAATATTCCCGATTGCAGACTCCATTTGGATTGCAAGTAATTTTACTTTTTTCTTCTCCATATTCCGAATTTGTATACCTCATCAAACGCTTTCGGAGCTTTTTGTTCAAGTTCTTCCAGACTTTGTTGTAACTTCTGGCGGGCTTCTTCTTCGTCACCATCCGGTGAAATATAAATAGGCTCTCCGTAAATATTAATTAAGTTGGTTGCAAATACAGGGCATCTCAACTTGTCCCAGGAAGGGAATTTTGCCCATGTAAAGTTTTTTGAATACCAGTAAACCGGCACAACCGGCACACCTGCCATTTTAGCAATTTTTATAGCACCATCTTTAGCAATTTTTGCTGGTCCTCTCGGTCCGTCAACCATCATTGCACAATTTTCGCCGTTTTTAAGCGCAGATATCATCTGCATACTGGCTTCTATCGCACCTTTTTTACCTTTTGAACCGCGTATTGTTTTGAAACCCCATTTCTCAACAACATCTGCAATAACTTCTCCGTCCTTTGAACGGCTTATAAGAACATTTGTCGCTGCTCTGTGCGGCAAACCGTGGATACAAAACTGGTGGGCGTGCCACATTACATATACACAGGGCATTACACCCGGATTGTCTACTTCAATAATTCTTGTGAAAAGCTCCTGCGTTTTCAAAATTCGAAAAACTATATTTGAAATCTTCTGAATATTTTTTTTATTTAAAATCCTGACCATGCATTAATTATACTATAAATTTGAGAAAATATGGTATACTTGATGGAAGATAGAGGTTTATTATGAAAAAGTTCTTGTTATTTTTGTTAGTTTATTCGCAGCTGGCTGTTTTTGCTAATTATAACGATATTTATATTCTGGATATAAAGTACGACTGGATTAATAAGTCAATGGTAGAAAAAGAAGCTATAATCAGCGAGATTAAAGATATAATTTTTGATAAACCAATAGAAAAACAAGAGGATTTCAAATCCCGGTTTAAGGATAAATTAAAAGACAAAAATCATCTTGAAAATTATTATGCAGCATCTGCCGGTTACAAGGAGTTTAAAGGGAATAACATCTCTGCATTTTATTACAAGAGAATGAAAAACATTTATATGTACGCTCTTCAAGATAAAAAAGATGTTTCAAAAGCTTATTACTACGACACCCTTGGCAACTTAAGGTATGTAGACTTTATCTACGGTGCTTATCCTGACTACCCTTATTATTCAATACAGTACAGAATTTCCGGAAAACCTGTAAGTGCAATTTATTTTGTTTCAGAAGATTGCCAGTATCTTTTCAAACCTGATGGTGAGTTTGAGGGGGTATGGTACAAACACAATTTGTATAACAAAGAGTCAAAAATAATTTTAAAGAGAACTACGTATTAATGGATAGAATTGCAGATATATTAATAAAACAAGGATTAACAATTGCAACAGCAGAGTCATGTACCGGCGGGCTTTTAAGCTCAAGGCTTACGGATGTAAGCGGAAGCTCGGCGTTTGTTCATCTCAACTTTGTAACTTATGCAAATGAAGCGAAAAATAAAATTCTCGGTGTAAGCCTTGAAACTCTTGAAAAGCACGGTGCTGTAAGCGAGGAATGTGCAAGAGAAATGGCAGAAGGTCTTCATAAAGTTACCGGAGCTGATATCTGTGTATCTACAACAGGTATTGCCGGGCCTGCCGGCGGTACTAAGGAAAAACCTGTCGGATTGATGTATTCAGGAATTTATTTTCAAGGAAAAACATCTGTATATAAAATTCTTTTACCGTCAAATATTGAACGGGTTGAAATGAAACAAAAATTTACAAAAGAAGTGCTTAACAATATTTACACAACTCTCAATTTTTTATAAAATGGTAGTTATGGGAGCTGGGATAAAAAAAATCGTTTTAATATTTATGAGTTTTCTGCTTATAAATTCAGTATCTGCAATTGAACCGCAGGAGAATTTTTCTGGTTATATGACAGATTTGCAGGAAAAGATTCAAAAAAGCTGGTTTCCACCCGAGTGTCTGGAAAGAGATGGGCATGCTCTTGTAAAGTTTAGTGTTGCAAGAACCGGTCATATTTATTCCGCTCAAATTGTTGAAAGTTCCGGTGATCCTGTTTATGACGAATCTGCTCTGGAAGCTTTGCGCAAAGCTTCTCCGTTGGCGCATTTCCCCGCAAGTACTTCAAGAGGGTCGTTAACGATAAAATACTCTTTTGATACGTCTGTTGTAAATACAGGTGACATGCAGAGATATCTGGCAAATGCTGATAGGTTTTATAATGTAAATAACAGAACAGCTCTTGATTATATTAATAAAGCAATAGATGAAGTTGACGGAGATATAAACGCATATTTTCTTTATGGAAAAAGAAGTAAAATAAAAGAAGCACTTGGTGATACTGTCGGAGCAGCAGCTGATTTGGACCAGTCAATCAAGCTGAAAGCAAAATATGACCAGAAACGTATTATGGCAAGCAAGTTGATTGCAGAAATGGAGCAATCTCCATATTCTTATTTTAATCTTGCGCATTCTTATGAAGTCGCCGGAGATTATGAACACGCAATTGAAGCTATAGAAAAAGCGATTGCACTGACAGAATTAAATAACCAGTATAAACGCTACAAAGATGAGCTTGTAACTAAAAAAACATCCTCATTATAAGGATGTTTTTTAGTATTTATTGTCACCGTGCGTAACTCTAGCATTACAATTCTGTAGTGGTAATTTAGAGGATGGCTAGGTATAGTAACACGCATTTGGAATATTGCATTTGCCATCCGACCAATTATCTACGTGCGTAGCACTACATTTCGAGATTCATTTGAGAGAATTGAATTATTTTGTTCTTTCCTCTGTGTTTAGCGTTGTAAAGTGCGTGCTCTGCATATCTTATAACAGTGTTTGCATCTTCATCAACATCCGGCATGCACGGGTATGTCGAAATTCCGCCGGAAATTGTAACTTTGTGTGCTTCTTCTTCACCGGCAGGAATAAATTCCATTTTTTCAACTTCTCTTCTGAATCTTTCTCCGAATAAGAAAGCATTTTCTTCAGAAGTATTAGGTAATACAAGTAGGAATTCTTCATCACCGTATCTTGTTAAGATATCTTCTTTTCTTATCATTGCATTGAGTTTGTTTGCAATATTTCTGAGCAAAATATCACCCCACTCATAACCGAACATGTCATTAACAACTTTGAAAAAGTCTATATCAAAAAGTATGCAGGAAAGTTTTGTCCCGTAACGTTTTGAACGTGAAATTTCTTCTTCAAGACGTTCCTGCAGATATTTTCTATTGTGAAGCCCTGTTAAATCGTCTGTAGTAGAAACTTTTTCGAGTTTATCCTTGATGGTCTTGATTCTAAGAAGAGCATTTACTCTAACAATTAACTCATCTTTATTAGACGGGTCTTTAATAAAATCAAAACCTTCAGCTCTTACAGTAACATCCCTTCTTGTCGGCCCGAAGAATAAAATCGGGCAAGGAAATTTGTTTGTCATAAGTGCATCTTTAGCCAGTTCAATGTTTTCCACAATCATTAATGAAGGATTAATAACTGCATAGTCTTTCATTTGTTCAATAGATACAACTCTGACTTCTGCCTCATCAATATCAGCTAACAATGCTTGCATTTCAGGCATTGGCTTTGTTGAATAGATAACAATATTGCTCATAAATCTTCCTCTTCATATGTATTAAAGGTGTACACTTTTTAAAGTGTACACCTTTATAATACCTAATTTTTCCTATCTATGCAAGGGCTTTTGATTTCTCTATGCATTCAATCAATGTAGAAGCCACTGTCTTTTGTTCTTCCAGAGTAAGTTCAGGGAACATTGGAAGTGAAATAACGCATTCTGTATCTTTTTCCGTATTAGGAAGCATTCCTTTTGTCCAGCCCAGATGAGCATGAACTTTTTGAAGGTGTAACGGTACAGGATAATAAAGCATAGCGCCGATACCTGCTTCCTGAAGCATTTTGTGAATGTTATCTCTGTTAGGAATTTTTACTGTGTACTGGTGATAAACGCAGTAAGTGTTATCTAATTCGTGCGGAGTTTGAATGTCAGAGCATCCGGCGAAGAGCTCATTATATGTTTTAGCATGATCTCTTCTGGCTTTATTCCATTCGTCAATATAGTTTAATTTTATTCTTAAAATGGCTGCTTGAATTTCATCTAAACGAGAGTTAACCCCTATTTCATCGTGATAATATCTAACAGCACCGCCGTGGTTTCTTAGTGCAACAATTCTATTTTTGAGGTTTTCGCTGTTAACTGTTATTAACCCGCCATCCCCCATACCGCCGAGGTTCTTAGTTGGATAGAAACTATAGCATCCGATATCACCGAATGTACCGACTTTTTGTCCTTTGTATTCGGCACCGATTGCCTGACAGCAGTCTTCTATTACGTATAAATTATAGCGTTTTGCAATGTCCATAATTGCGTCCATATCACAAGGCTGGCCGTAAAGATGAACCGGAATAATTGCTTTTGTCTTTGGTGTGATTTTTTCTTCAATTTTTTTAGGGTCAATATTAAAAGTATCTGCATCAATATCAGCAAATACCGGAGTCGCTCCAACGATACCAATAGCTTCTGTTGTTGCTACGAAAGTGAACGCTGTGGTAATAACTTCGTCACCAGCTCCTATATCTAATGCTCTTAATGCAAGGTGAAGCGCATCAGTACCGGAGTTTAAGGCAACAGTGTAGTTACATCCGATATATTTTGCAAGTTCAGCTTCCAGTGCTTTGCAGTTTGGTCCTAAGATGTACTGGCCTGAACGTAAAACTTCGCAAACGGCCTTTTCAACTTCACTTCCTATTTTAGCATATTGTCTTTTTGAATCTAAAATTGGTATCATATAAAATCCTCCTATAATTTCCTCGCTATACTTAATAGTGTAGCACAGAAACTTCTCGTCTTTATATAATCTTGATGTCGGAGGGTAAATATAATTGATAGTTAATATTTTTCATAACAGTTAATCTACTGACCGCTTTGCAGAACAATTACAACATTACGTATCATATTCAAAGTTTTTTAGGGTTTCATCAATGCCTGTTTATTTTATCCCCTAATCTAATTCAAGGCTAAAATTATTGCAAGTGCCAGAAAAAGCGAGTAATAAATCATTAAATTTCTTGACTGGTAGATTCTTGTCATAAAGCTCGGTGCATTCATCATATTTTCCATTGGAAAATGATACCATTTATGTTCCGGTATTGACTCAGCATTAGCGGAGAAATCAACCATTGATTTATACAAATCAACAGCAAGAGGAATTGTAAGCCAAACGATAAATACCTGCCAATCAAGGATGTCAAAAATGCACAAGAGAAGCGGAGTTACATACGCGAGTATTAACAGCCATTTTAAAACGATAAGCGAATCAAGCTGAGAGTTAAAAGAATTTGCAACTGTTTTATGGCCTTCATTCAGGTCAAAATCAAAGTCCATAACTGTATGTATGTACAAAAGTGTTACAGTAACAAGCATAGATGGGATTGATAAAATAATAGCATCCCATGAATATGTTTTAGTCATAACATAGTATACTCCGCCGAATAATGCAGGGCCGTATGCAACAGCTACAGCAAATTCTGAGAGCCTGATTTTTGACATAAACGAGTATAGTATAGTAATTATTCCGCCAATAAGTGCAAAATACACAACGCCAATTCCACATTTTATAAAGAAAAATAATCCTATAATACTTGCAGCAGCAAGGTAAATAAATGCCAGTATAAGGATATCTCGAGGGCGTATAAGGCCTGAAATAAGATATCTGCATTTAGTTTTTTGCGAGTTTTTTAAATATTCTTTTTTGTTGAAACTAACCTGTTTTATCAGGGATTTGTAATCAAAATAATCGTCAAGGAGATTAGCCGCCAGATGTGCCAGACAAATTCCTGCCAATGCCAGAAGGCCATACCTTATGTGTCCTGCCACAAGAGCGGAATATGTAAATATTACAAGCCAGGACATAATTGTCATAGGAAGTGAAAATGCTCTTGAGCATATTAATACAGTTGTAAGTTTATTTAACATAACTATCCTACCAGTCCGCCAAAGGCCATAACATCCTCATATGCAGCGCCAGCTTCTAGCATTTCTTCTGCAGTAAATCCGAATAGTGTAATTGTATCAATTACTTCGTCTTTCTTTTCAATATTTTTAATAACTGAATCTAATGCTGATTCTCTTGTCATATACTGAAAACGGTCATTTATGCCCTGTTTAAGGCTTCTACGTTTAGCTTTACCCATTATTCACCTCATCAAATGCTAAAAGAGCAGCTCCAATCATTCCGGAATAATTTCCTGTTGTTGCTAATCTTATTGAAGTTGGAGAAGTTACTATATCATTGTTTACATATTCTTCCATTTTTTTTGTATCTACAAACTGCGCCATAGAGCCGGAAAGTACAAAACAATCAGGGTCAAAAATATTTGCAAGCCCTGCTATTCCGAGTGTAATGTCATACTGCCAACGGTCAAATATTGCAATCATTTTAGAATCGCCGTTTTTAACTCCGTCAATTACATCATAAGTAGTAACGTCTTTACGGCCTAAAGTTTCTTGAGCATCCCATTTTAAAGCAGTACCGGAAGCATAAGCTTCAAAGCAATCCCAGCTTCCGCATGTGCATTTTCTGCGCTTGTCGGGGTACATTTTGAAATGCACCTCTCCCGCTGCACCGGATTTGCCCTTAAGAAGTTTGTTATCAATAATAATACCGCCTCCGACGCCTGTCCCCAAAGTCAGCATAACAGATACTTTTGTATCTTTAGAAGCGCCGATTTTGTATTCTGCCCAGGCTGCACAATTGGCATCATTTTCAAGGAATACCCGTTTAGAACTTAATTCTTGAAAGTTGATTGTTTTATAATCTTTTACCAGATTTCCAGTAGAACCTATAACAGCAGTATTCTCATTATTTACTGCTCCGGCAGTTGATATTGCGATTACATCAACATTGTTTTCATATTTAAATATTTGTTTTTTTAAAACTTCTTTTATCCCATCAATAGTTTTAGGAGTAGAAAATTTTTCTATCTCTTCTATAATATTGCCGGTTTCGTCAATAATCGTGCTGTAAATTTTTGTTCCGCCTATATCAAATGCAAGAGCCTTTTTCATTTATATTCCCTCAACAAATCTTTTAGTAATCAACTGCGGTCTTGTGATTGCAGAACCAATTACAACGCAGTGAGCACCTAGTGCAAAAGCTTTTTTGACTTCTTGCGGTTCCCAGATGCGGCCTTCAAGAATAACGGGTTTTTCTATATTTTGAACCAGTGCTTCAAGTAATTCATAGTCGGGGCCTTCCGGAGAGTTTTCTGATTCAAGCGTATATCCGGCAAGAGTTGTAGAAATTACGTCTGCTCCTAATTCTGCACATTTTTTCCCTTCTTCCAATGTTGAAATGTCAGCCATTGCAAGTCTTCCTGCTTTGTGAATAACAGTTATAATTTCTTCTAATGTACAACCTGCATGCGGACGGGAAGTTCCGTCAAAAGCGATAATATCAGCTCCTGCTTCAATAAGGTCATTAACCTCTTTAAGCCCTGGCGTAATGTATACAATTTCTTTCCAGTTTTCAGGAAGCTTATCCGGCTTTGTGAGTCCTATAACAGGTAAACCGAGATTTTTAGCATTCCTTACATCTCTTGCTCCTGCAACCCTGAGCCCGCCTGCGCCTCCGTTTACAACAGACTGCATCATCGCAAGCATACATTCTTCTTTGTACAAAGGTTCATCAGGCATTGCCTGTGAAGATACAATCACTTGTCCCTTTAAACTTTCTAAAATTCCCATGAAATTATTTTATCACAAAATAAAACTGTTGATAAATTAATAATAGAAGACTATAATGTAGTGTGTATAGCGGGGTTTGATATGGAAAAGAAAAAACTTTTAGCTTGTTCTGTTTTGTGCGGACTTATTATTATTATTGGATGCGGACTTGCAGTTATTTTTAAAGACAAAACGGAAAAAACTCCTGTCAGTGAAGTTACTGAGAAAAAAATCAAACAAGAACCTGTAAAAGAGGAAATAAAAGTTACTCCGCCTGCACCAGTACAGAAACCTGCTCCAAAAGAAATTGTCAAGAAAGCTGATTTATTTAGTGATAACACAATTTTACCGTTGTCTGCAATTACTGAGATTGCAAATCTTCCATCGGGTATTCAAGATGATATCCGCAAATTGATTGAAAATTCTAATTTGTATTACTTGAAACGCAAACCAGATGGAGTATTTATGATTGTTGGAAGTTCCGGTGATGAAAAATATATGCGTCATGATGTAAAATTTGTAGAAATAAATAAGGAAGGTGTTCGGAAAATAACCAGCATCGGGCAGGAAGTTTCTGATGAAGACGGTGATTGGGAATTTAACGAAGATTCAGGACTTCCTCTCAAGCACATCAAATATGATGAAGACGGCGATATTGAATATACAGAAATCTGGAATTATTCTGATGAAGAGCCTGTAAAATATGAGATGAAGAACGGAGAAGGGAAAATTCTTTCAATAAAAAAAGAAACACCTGATGGTGATACAAAAATAAGATCTGAACATTTGGTTTATGACGAAGACGGCAATACAAGAGTTAATGTTTCTGCAAGTTATGAAGGGCCTGATATTACAAGGTTTACATATTACAATTCTGAAAATCCACAGGATGGTGTTACTTTGATGAGCGAATACAATGATGGATTAAAAACAAAAGAAACAGTATATTCCTCTGATTATAAACTGCAAAATACATATAATGCCGGATATAAAGACGGAGAACGCGTGACTATCAAAGTTCTTGACAGTTCAAATAATAAAGTGGAAGAAATTATATCAAATAAATAGATTGTAGAAGCTGTCCTGTTCTATCTTTTTCGGGCGTGTAAATTTTTCCATAATCATATTTGCAGCTCCTACAGCAAGCCCGGTTGCAGCTGCGTGTCCGATGTAGGTTAGAAGTGCTTTGCCGTATAATTTTTTCAGGTTTTTAATCAAAGGCTCTGCGAGCCCTGTTTTCCGGGCAATTTTAATACCCTTGTAACTTGCCATACCTTCCTCAAAAACGGTAGGAAGCATGCAGGCGAATGCTATTTTGCCGCAGTTGTCTTTGATGTGGTCATAGCCTGTTTTTGGAGCATCTTTTGGTTTTGGTGTTGAAAACAAAGCTATTGTACCCATCCAGCCGGCAGCAATTCTTCCGGGCCAGCGCAGCTTGCTTAAGAATTTTCCGGCTTTTCCTGTAATATCATTCATTGCGTGTCCGAGTTCATGAAAGCCGGCCGCGGAAATCTTGTCAGTATTTATTCTTACAACTCTTTCTTTAGGAAAATATGCAGCATTCCTGCCGAGAGAATAATCATTTACAGTTTTGCTTAATTCCATTGGAATAATTCGAACTCCCTTTTTATCAAGTCCTGAAACTTTCAGGGAGTTTAGAAAAGCATCTTTATACAGGTAGTTTTGCGAGTGTTCTTTAATAAGCTGACGTTCAAAAGGTTTACCGCATAAAGGCAGAATTGTTCCCATTATGGCAGATGAAGCCGCACTTGCCATAATAAAGCCTTTATTTCCGTCGGTTTGACTCCGCGGGATATATTGATTTCCGTCATAGTAATACGAATTTACCATATTAAGACACTGCCTTTAAACTACACCTGATTATTATAAAACACTAAACTCAAAAAACTTGCTTCATTGTAACGAATTTGTAATAAAGCGTTATAAAATCATTAAATGTGGAATATATTATATATATGGATATGTTTAAGACAGATGTAAATAAAACCCCTGAAACCCTTACAGCTGTAGGGGGGGGGGGTAAAACACTCTAAAAATTTAATGTTTTGGAGGTTAGTATGTTGAGTATAAATACTAACCTTTCGAGCTTGATAGTCCAATCTAATTTAAAATTATCGACCAGCGGTTTGAATACGGCAATAGAACGTATGACAACCGGTTTTAAAATTAACCGCGCAAAAGATAATGCTGCAAATTATGCAATTTCTACAAAAATTTCAAGCAAGTTATTATCTTATCAAGCAGCGCAGGATAATATATCCATGGGCTTAGATATGTTGACTACAGCTACGGACAGCTTAGAACTTGTATCCAGCCATCTTTCACGTATACGTGATTTAGCAGAACAGGCGGCAAATGGTACTTACGGCGATGATTCTTTGAATGCCATTCAACAAGAAGTCAATTCGAGAACAGCAGAAATTAATCGCATTATGGCAAATACGGAATATAACGGAATTTCTTTGCTGAAACCTGCGGGAGGATTTATTGAAGAAATAAACCCGTTAACAGAGTCGGAGGCAATTGCTCAAGGTTATACAATAATTAAAACTGCTGATGACCTTCAGGCGCTTAAGGATAATCTCTCAGGTAAATATATTTTGATGAATGATATTGACCTTTCAGGTTATAATTGGACTGCTATAGGAACAAAAACAAATCCGTTTTCAGGTGAATTAAATGGTAATGGGCATGTTATTAAAAATTTGCAAGTAGATGATGCTGCAGGAAACGGTATTGGCTTGTTTGGTGTCATAGATGGTGCAAATGTAAGCAATGTAGGGTTAGAAAACGCAGATATAAATGTACAAAATGCTGTCGGAATATTGGCAGGAGCGGCCGAAGCCTCTATAATAACGAACTGTTATTCTACCGGAAGTGTTAGAGGTGCAGGCTGGGTTGGTGGTTTAATAGGACAAATTACTAATGCCACAACTATAAACAATTGTTTTTCTACAGCTAATGTTACCGGAACTTCGTCGCAAATAGGAGGGCTTGTTGGACGTCTGGATAGTTCTTCCGTTTCAAATAGTTATACTGAAGGAAGTGTTTTGGGTAAAATCTTTGTAGGTGGCTTGATTGGGAATAGTGTAGGAATTTCTAACATCTCTTTTTCCTATGCGCTTGGTGATGTTAAGGCTGATGATAATGTAGGTGGCTTGCTGGGATATTTGGGTGATCATAAAATTTATATAGATAATTGTTATTCAGCAGGAACTGTTGAAGCTAATCTATCGTCAGGGGGGATGATTGGCTGGGTTGATGCTGATAGTGATTTATGTGTTGTTACAAATTCAAAAGTTTTAGGAAAATCTGAAAATCTAGATGGAATTATTATTGGAGGCAGTGGAGGTACATCTATAGAAGTTACAAACTGTTCATATATCTCGTATTATAAAAACTCTGGAATAGAGGCTGTTACAACAGCAAAACCAGAATTGCTGAAATATACGGGAGATGCTAATTGCAGTGATGTTCGCCCATTTTCTTATGGAAACAATAAAATTGGTTATCAGGTTGGAATTAACTCTTCTGATTCAAGTAGAATAGACATTGATTTTTCTTGTGGAATATCTGTGAATAATATTGATATTACAAGCGAGGATAGTTTAAGTATTATTGATGATTTACTCTCTAAAATCAAAGAAAAAGAGGTCAAATATGGTTCAGCATATAATCGTCTTGAATCCGCTCTGGAGTCAATTGGGGTTAGCATTAATAATCTGGTTTCAACCCGGGCAACAATTCGTGATGCAGACATTGCGGAAGAAAGCAGCGAATATATCCGTAATCAAATTCTACAACAGGCTGCTGCAACGCTTATGGCTGCTGCAAATCAAACGCCTGGTATTGTGCTTCAACTATTGTAGGTTCAGCAATAAAGCTGATAGTTTGTAAAAAATCTTAATATAAAGGCAAATTTTTTTGATGTAATGTTTTTATATATATATGGCTAGTGTGGATTTTCAAAATATAAATATTTATAATGTCAGCGGAGTACAGCAGAAGAAAGTTCCTGATAAAACTGTTTCTATCCCTGCAGAAACCGCTCCAAAACCTGCTTTTAAAGCAGATGCTTATACTTCTGCTGTTACGGTCCGGACTTCCCTTACTACCCGTGATGAAAAGAAAAAGTATGAAGAGCTTTCAAATGAGCTGGACTTAAAGTACAGAAAAAAACTTGAATTTGCACTCAAGTCAGGTCTGCTTCTGAAAAATAATTCCAATGACAGAAGTTCTGTTCTGGATAATCTTCATAAAATAATTACGGAAGAACGCGATCCGGGGTTAGATAAGATTAACATCCTGCAGGAATGTCTTGATATTCTTGCAAATCCTTATGTAATAACGCAAACCTGTGAAGATATTCCGGCGCAGTACAAACGTCAGGTTATTGGTTTGATGACTAATTTGTCTGAGAATCCAAAAGAGATTGCCGAGGCGAAATGGGAACTTGAGAATATGCATACAGGAACCTGTCCTGCCGCAAGTATTGAGTTTGATTTGGCTACAAAGCATACTGCAGAATTTTTTAGAATGGTAGAGGGTTTAACATCGCCAAACAATGAAGTTGTTAAGACAATAAAAATGGATAGTCTTTCAGACAAATCATCAGAAGCAATCTGGCTTTTAACAAAGTTTAAAACACCTCATCAGATGAATGATTTTAATACGGCTACAGTTTTGCTCAAACCTGATGAACATGCAATTATAAGAGCAAGAATACAAAACCATTATAAAGATCCCGGCGAGCGTTCAATTATTGATGTTCTAATGCAGTCAACTTTAATGCAGCTAGGTTCACAGCAGACATATAATTCTTTGAATGATAAACGAGCTCCGAATGCCTGGACTCAGGAAGACGGCGGTTTAATCGATTTTGAAAAAACATACGTTGAGTCGGTTGTCGAAGATAAAAATACAACTTCTGTCACTTATCAAATTGTTGATGAAAATGGAAGGCTGAAAGGGTATGAAAAGGATTTCGGCACAATAAAAAAAGAATTACTTGATACTCTGAAAATGGGACATAATATTATAATCGGCTATACCTGGCCTGATCCTGAAAATGATAATAAACTTGCAGGACACGAAATTACAATAGTCGGATATAAGACAAACAGTAATGGAGAAGGTGTGTTTATCTGTCAGGATTCAGATGACGATATTGCAGCACCTATTGAGATGAGCGAGAAGTTTTTACTTCCGAAAATTCACCACGCAGGACTTCCTGATGAAATAGCATCAAGAGATTTTAAGTATGAAGACAGCTGGAAAGTCGGTCTGGATGAATTTCAGAATATGAAAAAATCTGCTTAAATCCCTACATTAACCCCGCTTCCGTCATAGAACTGGTTTAATATAGTAAATCTTCCTGAACGGACTTTGTCTTTTATAATTTTTGCTGACGAATTTGTAAGAACAATCTGGTTTTGGACACATTCAAACCGGTGTTCCATAAAAAGCTGTTCATATTTTTCACCAAGCTGTGTATATTTTTTAGTTTTAATAAACAGATTGAAATTTTTCTGCCGTTTCCGGATTTGTGAAACGCCGAAGCCAATAACAGCATTAATATCTATTTCAACCCAGGAAGATTGAATTATATCAAGAATATAATTTTCATTATCCGAAGTTTTTATAGAAATATATCCTGAAATATTTTTTGATTTTTTATCTTCAATTACGAATTTATATTCACTGAAATATGAAAGTCCTTTAAAAATAGTTTCCTTAAATTCTCTTGCATCGCTGCTGAGAAGCGGCCTGAAATGCGGAAGCAGTGATTCATTATAAAGTGATGATACTGTTGCAGAGTCAGAGTTTCTGAATTCTCTGTATTCTTTTCGGTTGAATTCTATTTTTTCAGGAACCGGGATTTTCCACAGCCTTTCATAAGAAATCTGGCTAAACCCGCATTTTGCCACAAAAAGTCGTAATAAATCCGGCAGATTATCATCAACTCTTACGATAAAAGAAATAGCTCCGGAAGCTTTGTACTTTGATACTGCAAATTGTATGAGTTCTTCAGCATCCTCATAACAATTTTCGTCGAAGAAAAGACGCTGAATTTCCAATCTTTTTAATGGAGATTTGGAAGGCGCAATTGTAATAAGCCCTTTAATCTCTTTTTTATCTTTTAAGACATATGATTCCGGCAAAAATTTGAATTTCAGCGGAATGAGATGATGCAGAGGGATAAGAGGGTTAAACATAATACGGCTTATATACGCATCTCTGTTGTTGAGAAACGATATCATCTCCTGCATGTTTTTTCTATCGAAATAATAAAGCTTTCTTATCCTGCTCATAAGAAGATTATATAATAGTATAAATTTTGGAGCAACAACCATACTAAAGGATGAGTGCAAAGCCGTTTCAAATTTGGTATTATATTATATAAGGAACAGGAGGTTTATATGTCTATAGATGACGCATTGGTAATGATATTAGCAGGCGGCGAAGGGAAGCGTCTTTTTCCGCTGACTCAGGACAGGGCAAAACCCGCGGTGCCTTTTGGCGGAAGATATAGGATTATAGACTTTGTGCTTAATAATTTTATAAACTCCGGTTTCTTTAAAATCAAAGTTCTGACCCAGTATAAATCAGATTCTCTAAATAAACATATTTCAAAGGGCTGGGCTCTGTCACCTTTCTTAAATCAATATGTTGACCTCGTTCCTGCGCAGATGAGAACCGGAGGAGCATGGTATCAGGGGACGGCAGATGCGGTTTATCAAAATGCGTTTCATATCCATGATGAGGAACCGGATTATGTTTGTGTGTTTGGCGGCGACCATATTTATAAAATGGATGTTTCACAAATGCTTAAATACCACAAAAGAAATAATGCAGATTTAACTATTTCTGCAATTCCTATTCCGATAGAAGAAGCTCACGAGTTTGGTATTATAGAAGTTGATGACTGCTGGAGATTAACAGGTTTTGTTGAAAAGCCGAAAACTCCTCCAAAAGCAATGCCGAATAATCCTAAGATGTGCCTTGCTTCTATGGGGAACTATATTTTTAACAAAGATGTTTTATTAAATGCTCTTGATGAAGATGCAAAGATTGAAGCTTCTAACCACGATTTTGGGAAAAATGTTATACCTATGTTATTAAATCAAGGTAAACGGGTGTTTATTTATAACTTTAATGAAAACCATTTTCCGGGAATGACTGATAAGGAAAAAGGTTACTGGAGAGATGTAGGAAGTATTGATGCATACTGGCAGGCAAATATGGACTTGCTGGATTACGAACCTGAATTAAATTTGTATTCAAAAGAATGGCCTATAAGGACTTTCAATTACAATTATCCTCCTGCAAAATTCATATGGCAGCAGGGTGATAGGGTAGGTATGGCTACAAACTCAATGGTTTCAGAAGGCTGTATTGTATCCGGCGGTATGCTTTCTCGGTGTGTACTCTCTCCTAAGGTTAAAATCAACAGCTACTCTCAGGTTTCAGACAGCATATTGATGGAAAATGTTAATGTCGGCAGATATTCAGAGATTAGAAAGGCTATAATTGATAAGAATGTTGATATTCCGCCTTATACTAAAATTGGTATTGACCGCGAAGCTGATATTGCAAGAGGTTTTTATGTTTCAGAAGGCGGAGTAACAGTTGTTCCGAAGAATGCAAGATTAAGTTAATATTCTGTAATAAAAAGGCAATTTTAAGACTATAAAAATCTTTATATAATTAGGGAATAAGATTAAGTTAATTATACAGGGGTTTTTATGGTATCTGTAAGCTCAGTCCTGCCTGCATTAACAGGCCAGACCGCGGGAAAATTAAAACAATTAAAAAAAGCTGCCGGAGGCGGCGCTCTTCTGGGCGGTGCATTTTGTGCCCTTGATTTTTTGACTGTGCCCGGAGCATTTAAGCTTAAATACAATACTGACGGCGAAAAAGTTGAAGGTACAAACTGGAAATCAGGGTTAAAAGAGCTTGGCAAATCTGCGGTTAAATGTGTCAGCTATCTTGCAGTTCCTGCTGCAATTGTAGGCATGGCATCAGGAGCCGGTGTCGTTGCAGCAGGTCTTTTAGGCGCGGCTGCTTTTGGCTCTTCCTTTGTGCTTTCTTCACTTTTTGAGGAAGTTTTACCGGAAGAACAAAAACTTGTTGCTGAAGCTTGCAAGAAAAAAGGAATTAGTTTAGATCAGGTCGCTTGACATCTTTTTCAGGCATTTCATTTCCCGCCTGTGCAATCAAAGATTGCTGCGTTCCTTCGCTTTCGCTCAGTCACAACGGCGGTATCGTAGAATTCGTCCTCAGTTTGCCGTCCCGCTCCTATCGTTATAGGAGCGGGATACGTCAAATTCAGACTTCATACCGGCTGACGCATCATTTTCCACCCATACTAAAGTAATAGTAAGAGGAGTTGCTTCAAAAGGATTTGAGGCTGCTTTGTCATACTTATTTATTTTTCTATTCAATAATTTTAAAAAACCTTTTATTTTCATACCTATATCTTGGCACTGAACTCCTTGATATAAATTACCTTAAGTGATGAATTGGACAGGAGTATAGGCCTAACCAGAAAGTATTGCATTGGTTTATTGATGAAAATTTTTAAGAGCATAATCAATGCACTGTACAATAAGCTCATTGCGGCTGATGTCAGTATCATTCGAAAGTGTATCAAGAACTTTTAGTACATCAGCATCTAATCTAATGCTGATGACGGTTTTTTCAGGTTTAACAGGTTTGAACTCATTTGTAAAACACATATTAATATCATTATATTTTATATGCGGAGGTATTTGTATATTCAATAAACGAATACATATAGTATTTACTTTTCGAATAACATATGATAGCATGCTCATGCAATTAGGATATTAAGTGACATAAATGAGCAGTATGAAAACAGGATTTACATTATCAGAAATACTTATAACCCTTGTAATTATAGGGTTTATAGGAGCTCTTGGCGTGCCTATGCTGGGTTCCCAGAAACTTAAAAAGCCTATGGAAATTAAATCAAGGCATGGCACGATGGAATGTTTTTGGGAAAATGACCGCTTAATGCAGTTTCAAGCTAACAATACTGAAAACAAAGATGGTGAGCTTAAAGATGTAACAGACGAAGGCGCCTGTTATTTCACACCTCCTACGTCAGCAAACTTGTTTGTTTTGCAAGCAGTAGGAGCTGGAGGCGGAGGTGCTGTCGGGCTTTCAGGGCTGCCCCGCTACACACCGTCAAGGGATAATGTGTCAGGAGAAATTCCAACTGATACCGGCTTTTTAGCTGCAATAAGCGATACAAAGAAAGTACCGGACTGGGTAAGAAAAGAATGGAATAAACAGTGGATGGGCAATAATTCGCAGGGAGTCAAGTATACTTTGACATCTCCTATCGGAGATGGCGGAAGCGGTGCTTGTGATAAGCGGCGTGTTGATGTAACTAATGGTGAATATAATGATTGCTCAGATTTGTGCACCTCTGGACTTGAATATCTATGCCCGAGCAGATGTATAGAGGATTTATCAGCTGCGGGCGGAACATCAGCTGCTGGTGTACAGCTTGTAGTTAGTGCTCCGATATGGTATTCACCGGAAGGACAGCAAGATTCTGTTAAATATACTGTAAACTATAACGAAACAAGACTTGAAATAGGATCTAAATCAGTCTTACTGCCATCTTCAAAACCGGGTGAAGACGGCAGGGTAAATTATCCTCACGAAGGAGAAAAAGAAGATGGGAAAGATGGAGAGGAATATGACTTGAATAGAGATGCTGTAATTTCAGGGTTTTCAGTTTTAAGCTCCTCTTCTGTTAATAAAAGACGAAAAGGCGGAACAGGGTGTAGTAAAACCTCTGGTGAAAGAGGACTTAAAGGAGAAATAACCGATAATGAACCGGAAAAAATCTCTTTTTCTACAGAATCACTTGCTGTAAATGCAACTTTCGGCGTAGCAGGTTCTGCCGGACAATGTGATATGCGGCTTTTAGAAAAATTGCCGTCAGATACATCTTTAAAACTTGTTCCGGCAAAGTCAAATAAAGGTGAAGATGAGGCTACACATTCAACTATTTATAAAAAGAATAAAGAAACAGGAGGCTGGGACGCTCTTATTAGTGTCAGCTCCGGAGTTGACGGCTGGGGTGGTACAGAGTTACTTCCGATAGAAGAAGGCGATTTACCATTCCCGAAAGTATATTTCCCTTATGCATTCAGAGCAGCTATTCCTACGTTGTCAATTGCTTCTGGTGCTGGATACAGGAGTTATCTGGCAAAAGAGAACAATACGCTTGGTACACCTGGTGCATCCGGTGCAGGAGCCCATCCGATAATACTTTCAGTATCTGGAAATGCTCAACATACGATTAATGGAGTTACAACAGGTAATGAAGCATTAAAACCAATTGTAAGTACTGATGTGCGCTGTTTTGACGGTACTAAATACGGCGCAGGGCAGCCAGCTCCTACATATTGCGGTACCGGTAATACAAGCGGTAATCCAGGGGCGGTAGTAATTTCCTGGTAAATGTGAGGACAAAATGAAAAAAAATAATTTTAAATACGCTTTTACATTAGTAGAATTAATGGTATTTTTTATCTTTATATCACTGCTTCTTGCAGCATCTACACCTATAATAACAAAAAGGGTAAAAAATCTCCCAATCAAACATCATCATGGAAAGTTTGTTTGCTACGGCAATAGCTATGAGTATTATAATTCCAGCCGTCTTGTATCCTCAGGATCCGGATGTAAGTTTACACCGCCAAAGAGAGCTTCATTATTTAAGATAGAGCTTGTCGGCGGAGGTGCCGGAGGTTGTGAATATTCTGATTGGGGCGAGGATATGGAAACCCGCTCAGGCGGTTATAACATTCCCGGGGGACATTATGGGGATGGGTATACAGATTTGCAGGATGGTGTACTGTATGACATGCTTTATAACGCCCCTTTTATCTATGCTGTAGAGGGTACAGATGGTAAACCTGGTAAAAATACTGAAGCAAGGACATATACCGGAGTAGGGTCGCCTAAAATGACTCTTAATGGTGCTTGTGCCGGTACCTGCTGGTCACCAACTGCTTATGATTGTGAAAAAACCGGAACAAGAAAGAAAACCGATGCTAACGGCAACTATGTAAAAGATGAAGAAGGTAATTATGTTTATGAAGAGTATACATATACCAGTACCTGTTATACAACTCAAGCAGAAGACAATATGTTATCTTATCCGACTTGTTCTTCTTGCAGGTCATACGAAAATCAGCTATATTCTATTCAAAGAAGTATTATGAACAGTACAAACTGTGACACTGATGACTGGTGCTACAATATTGCAACGACAGCTTTTGCAGATCCTTTCCGTGCTCAGGCAGATAGTGTCGGAAGACCAAACAGCTTCGGAACTATTGATAATTTTAGTACACTTAGTGAGGCAACTGGTTATGGTGCTAGAGGAGGATATGGTCAAGACTTCTATATAGAAGGAACAATAGACTTTTGTGATTATTCAAAAGGCGGAACTTGTCCTGACAAGAATTCAAATGAGTATAAAAGAATAATGGGCGGAGTCCTTCAATTCAGCTATGGACAAACAATGGACGACGGTAGAATATGTTTGAATACACAATGTACGCAATCTACAAGTGGAACAGGTGTAAAAAAATACCTTGAGAGTCTTTTTGGAACTTATCTTGTAAAGGGTACAACATCTGCACCAGGCTCTTGTGCCGGTTGGGGAACAATAAAATATAAAGAACATCCTAATACCAAAGTGGGTAGCAGCAAGAGTTCTTATATGCATGGTCAGGATGGAGATGATGTATTACATTATGATGCTTTAAAAACCTGGGGAGAAAAATGCACTACTAATGCCCAGAGAGCCAAAGGCGGCGAAGGCGGATGGTATCAGGATACAGGTTCTATTATATATGGTACAAATGGAACTAATCTTGGCGGTACACTAAGAAAAGCTTATGATGCAAGCGATTATGGCATTATAAACAATAGCTCCCCTTGGCCAGCTAAAGAAGGGGCAAAGAGAGATCGTATACCGTCACTTACGACCTCAACAACTCTTAACGTCAGATGGCACGAGGTTGGTGCCGGAGGCGGTGCTGCTTCTTATAAAATTGCTTATGTATCAAATATTGATAAAGATTGTGTTTTCAATGTTGCAAGCGGCGGGCCTGCTATTATAAAAGGAATGTCAGAGGCGCAATTAGAATCAATACATGATGGTTTAACAACATCACTAACTTGTAATGAAGGCACACTGCGACTTACCGCCGAGGGTGGACAGTATGATACTTCAACTTCTATAAAAACATATTCTGGTTTTGATTATATGACATCTGCCGGCGTATTTACTAATCCATCTACATTTACTACGAGTACGAGCGGGGGAGCATCACCATTTAGCCCAAAAGACGTGTATACTAAATATATTATTGGAAAATATGGGTTTGGTGCAGGCGGAAGAGGTACTGAGATTACAGACTCTTGTACAAAACCTTATGGTGAATGGAGTGTAAACAGAGTATATTATGACGGCATAGATAAATCCGACCACCAGACTTGGCCGAAAGAACCTTGCGGCGGGGTGTCAACATCATCAGCTGAAAGCGGCAGTCCTGGTGTAATTATAATTTCATGGTAAACTAATCCAGCGGCGCTTTATGCGCGGAGAATGTGAGGAGTTAGCATATCTCCCTCACATTCTTTCTTTATATATTTATTTCTAATTCCGGATTTTTTCGAAACCACGTAAGCTGGCGTTTTGCGTAATTTCTTGTGTGCTGCTTGAGTTTATCTAAGGCTTCTTCCAGAGTCCATTCACCGTCAAGGTATGATAAAATTTCCTGATACCCTATTGTGCAGACAAAATTTTTAATGCGTCCGTGTTTCTTTAGAAGATATTTGGTTTCTTCAATTAATCCTTGTTCAACCATCATATCAACACGTTTGTTAATTCGTTCGTACAAATCTTTTCTTGAGGTAAGCACAGGCATTTTCCATTCAACATCAAATTCAGGTTCTTTCTGAATATCCATTTCCGAAATAGGCTTCTTGAGCAGTTTAATAACTTCAAGAGCTCTTACTATTCTTCGCTTGTTGGCGTCTTTTAATCTTTCATACGTAATATTATCAAGAACTTTAAGCTCTTCTAAAAGCTCATCTTTTTCTTTTAAATCCAGCATCTCACGCAGTTTATAATCTGCTTCTACGCGTGGAAGATTGTAGTTTTCAAGCAAAATTCTGAAGTAGAGTCCTGTGCCTCCTGCGACAATCGGAGTTTTACCGCGGGATAAAATATCATAAATTGCTTTTCTGGCGTCATCATAATAATTCCCGACCGAATAATCGAATTCCGGTTCTACAATGTCAATTAAATGATGGGGAATTCCTTGACGCTCTTTCATATCTGGTTTTGCGGCTGCAATATTAAATCCTTTATATACCAGCCGTGAATCTGCTGATACTATTTCTCCGTTAACTTGTGCGGCAAGGCTGATTGCCATTGCTGTTTTTCCGCTGGCCGTCGGGCCGGCTACTGCTATTACTTTTGGTTTCATAATTACATTCTACCGTAAAATCTAAATCTATGTTATAATATGCGTATGTTAAAGAAAATTCTTGCATCTGTTTTGTTATCAATGTCTATGGCTGCATATGCCGCTGATATTCCTGTGGATGCAAAACTGGATTATAATCAGGGCATTGATTTTTATAAGCTCGGTATGTATGAACGCGCGATTGAATCTTTCCGTTCTGCAGTAAGAACTTATCCCGATTATATTGATGCTTATTATAATCTGGGAACCGTGCTAGAGTATTTGAAACAGTATGCAGAGGCGCTTTCTGTTTATAAACAGGTTTATTTGAGAAATCCTAACGATTACGAGGTTATATATAAGCTTGCTTATCTTAGTTCTAAACTGGAAGATTATACAAAAGCTGCGGAGTATTTGAAACTTATTCCGCAGTCAAGTAGTTATTATCAAAGAGGGCAGGAGCTTGCCGAGTCTATAAAAGTTTCAACAACGCTGCCGGTACAGCCGTCTAATGCCCCGTCAAAAATTGCATCGCAATCAGGAATTTATGAAAATATTCTCAGCCCGACAGGAATTACGACAGATAATGCCGGAAATGTCTACGTTGCAACTTTTTCTGACAACACAATTATGAAAATTACTCCGGAAGGAAAACGTCAGGTGTTTCTGAAAAGTTCGCTAATTAACGGCCCTATCAGTCTTGTGTCTGATAATGCAGGAAATATTTATGTTTCTAATTATAATTCCGGAAACGTTGTAAAAATAAATCCGTCTGGAGTCGCTTCTGTTCTTGTTTCCAAACTTGATAAACCATACGGGCTGCATGTAGAAGGTAATATGCTCTTTATAACCTGTCAGGGCTCAAATTCAATAATGCGTCAAAAGTTGTAAACTTAGGGCTTATTTATAGATAGCATTTAGCTTCTTCGCCATCAACTCCTGCATAAAGCTCAACATATTGTTTTGCAGGGCTTGAGTCGATTTTTGTAAACAAAACTTCTTCTATCTGGAAAAATCCTACATCAGCGCTCATTTCAACGCTAATCTTAATAGGTTTTCTCTGTCCGTGCTGTATTCTAATTCTATTAATAGCGTTAGCTGAATACTTGTGTATATCACCTACACGCGGGGTAGTGTTAATAGAGAGCGGAATTCTCGCACGGCCTTTTGTCATATCGCATCCGTCAGCAATAAGAATTATGCCGGCTTCTGTTGAGTGAATTTTTCTTGATGACATATGACCGATAATGGCTTCTATAACAACTGACCTTATAATTACGCGCCTGTGAAGATCATGCGGAAAAACTTCCATTAGCGCTCTTTCTATTATAGGTTTTGCTAAGATAACGGACATTTCTTCGTGCCCCTGACGGCCAATCATCATACCTAAATCGTGCATAAGGCCTGCCAGTGTTACGGCACATAAACTGTCCTCAAAAGTTCCAATCTCTTCTGTTTCAAGCGAGGTTTTAATGCCAGATTCGTGAAGAATATTGAGCATTTTTATTGCATTAGCAGCAACCTGCCGCATATGTACAGGGCCGTGGTCATTATAGCCTAGACGTTTGATGGAAACATTGTTGGCATAATCCTGCATTTCCTGTAATTCTTCATCTTCAAACAGGTAATTTACTAGTTTCAGACAATCAGGGCGCTCATGTAATCTTTTTAGAATCTTTGATTCTACGGATACTTCTTTTATCGATTTCATATTTACATGATAACATTATTGTTTAAGTTTATCAATATTAAGAATAAGCCTGTTATCTTCCGGAGAAAGGTTATACATACGTCTTACAAAGTTCGTTATATAGTGTTTTGGCAGACCTATTTTTTTGAAAGTTCCGTCATTGTATAATTCTATAAGTCTGTCTACTTGTTTCTGGCAGTTTTCATATGTTTGCGGATATTTTTTTAACTGCTGCTGCATTGGTCTTTGTGCGCGTTCAGAGTTATAATAAGCAGAGCTTATGCCATAATTTTGAAGGTTGTCCTTTCCGTTTTTCACAAAAGGAATAAGGTGGTCGATACTGCCCGCAGATCCTGCAACCATATTATAACCAATTTTATCTGATGAATACTCTACGCATTTCATTACAAACGCTGAAAGATTGTCGTGTGAAGTAGGCAGGCTGACTGCTTTTTGAACCATCTTATGTGCAAGTTTTGTGTCCTCAAGTTTGTTTGTAATCTTTTGAAGCTCATAGATGAAAGATTTTCTATTGAAAGGTATTACAATTGGTATACTGTATATTTTGGATCTTGTCTGGGCAAATAGTTTTGTTAATTCCTGATTATTTTTCAGGTTTGTTTCTGCTGCCATAATCTCTATCTGAGTTAGTATGTCAGCCCGCTTTTTAATTAAGCTTTTATCATTCTTTATCTTTTTATTTCTTTTAGCTTTTGACTTAATATTTTTTGCATTATTCTCTTCTTGAGGAGTCTTTTCAGGAAGCTTTTTAGCTATCTGAAGCATTCTTTTAAGGGTGCAGCTTTCAGAAGTGTTATTTTTTGCAGCAACTTCATCCGCAATACGCTGTAATTTGTATTGAAATTCTTTAGCACTAAATGGAAGCGCTACTGGTTCATGGCTTAGTTTTTTGTATATAATTGACATCATTGAGTCAAATTCCTGCTTTAATTGAGGAGGCATCTCTCCAGACATTTCTGTTAACTCATCAAATATAGGCTGCTGAATTTCAAGAAGTTTTTTATTGTGTTCTGGTGCAATTTTTCTTATTACATCTGCAAGTTTATACTGCGGATTTGCCTTGGCCATTGTTTTAACTACAGAAAAGAATTCACTTTCTATGGTATGAAGGCTCTTTTCAAAAGGCTTTATTATTTTAATGACATTTTTTATTGCTCTGGAAAAAACATGTTTTGAATAAAATTTCTCTAAAATTTTAGGATCTATAACATTTTTGCCTGAATACATATCAGGAATTCCGTATGCCATCAATGCTCTTAAAGCCTCGGCATTCTCTGCTGTTCGGCCAAAAGATACTGTATCGCAGGGAAGAGGTTTTAATAATGGTGCCAATACAGGTACCCTGTATTGAGAACAATCATATCGATTGTTCTCATATCTTGCTATAGGTATTTGTGAAAAAATAGATTGAATTCGCATGTAATATTCTAAAGCCTCTAAATAATTTTTTTGCTATTAAAAAGGAAGGTATATCACCTTCCTTTTTTTATTAAACAGCTGCAGCTTTATCAGACTTCTTTTTATCTTCCCATATATCAACAAGTGTTGAGCAGAAGAAGATGCTTGAATAAGTTCCGATAGCAATACCAAGAATCATTGCCAGAACGAAATCTCTTGTTGTAACCCCGCCAAGGAAATAAAGCGCAAGCAATGTTATCAAAGTTGTTAATGATGTATTGATACTTCTTGCAAGAGTCTGGTTGATACTTGCGTTCATTATTTCGCCAAAAGTCATTTTCTTTGAATAATATTTTAAATTCTCGCGAACTCTGTCAAATACAACAATTGTATCGTGTACAGAGAATCCAATTACGGTAAGCAAGGCTGTTACAAAAAGTGCATCTATTTGAACATCGTACAACAATCCCAGTATTGAAAAAATCCCGCAAACAAAAAGCGCGTCGTGAACAAGCCCCAGAATTGCAGCGAGTGCATAATCAAACTGAAATCTTATTGTCAGGTATGCGACAATTCCTAAAAGTGCCAGTGAAAGAGCTATCATTGAGTTTTTAAATAGTTCCATACCAAGCGTTGGGCCTACAGATGATACCTGAACCAGCTGAGGTGATGTAAATTCGCTGTCAATAATATTTGTTATTTTGTCCTGATCTGCAGAACCTTCTTCAATAAATTTTGTTCTGATAGAAAGAATTGATTTTAATTCAGTGTCCTGTTGAGAATTTACGTTAATAATCTGAAGATAAGGATTATCAATCCCGCCTTTTTCCAGCGCCTGCCTTACATCTGAAAGCTTATCGTTAGAAATAGCCTCTTTAACACCGTATTGTAACGTTGTTCCGCCGGTGTAATCAATACCTACTTTTAGCGGAGTATGTGTTGGATAAGTAATTGTTGAATAAATCATTGCTGCAATACCAGGCAATAATAGGATTGCTGATAATGCTAAAAATATAAATCTGTTTTTTACGATATCTAATTTCATTGTTTCTTTCCTCTTGTCGTCTTTTTGTAGTTTTGCTTTGAGGGAGACTGTGAGGTTGAAAAGCTCCTTGTAGTTATGCGAAATGTCTCCCGAGCATATGTCTACGTACGTAGTACTAGTCAAGTATTCCGAACTTAGCTTTTTCCCTCTGGGTTTCAACAGCCTGATATCCTTCGTTAATATCACTTGCGTGAAGCCCGAATAATCCAGGATGTGTAAGTTTACCTGTTCCGAATATCAAGTGCATAAAGTTTTTGGTAATTGTTATTGCACTGAACATTGAAACAAGTACACCTATTGCAAGAGTTAAAGCAAAACCTTTAACAATGCTTGTGCCGCAGCAATACAGGATTGCGCAGGTAATTATTGTTGTCATATTAGAGTCAAAAATACTTGTAAAGGCTCTGTCAAAACCGGAATTAATAGCTGTGAAAAGTGTTCTTCCGGCTTTTAGTTCTTCTTTTGTTCTTTCGAAAATCAATATGTTTGCATCTACAGCCATACCAATACTCAGGATGAAACCTGCAATACCGGCAAGAGTTAATGTTACACCGAATAATTTAAATATTGCAAAAAGAATAACACCGTATATGCAGAGTGCAATGTCTGCGATTAAGCCCGGAGCTCTGTAATATGCAACCATAAACAGCATTACAAATCCAAGACCTATAATACCTGCAATTTTAGATTTTGCAATACTATCAGCACCAAGAGTCGGTCCTACTGTATTTTCTTCTATGATTTTAGCCGGTACAGGAAGTGCGCCGGCGTTTAAGAGGTCAACCATTTTCTTTGCCTCTTCATAAACAAAACCGCTATCTCCACCGGAAATTTGTGCTCTTCCGCCTGTAATAGCTTCTCTTATAACAGGTGCAGACTGAAGCTCTCCGTTAAAGAAAATTGCCATCGGCTGGCCTACAAGCTGTTTAGTTAAATCTGCAAATTTCTTAGTTCCGGCACCGTTAAACTCTAAATCAACAACCCACTGTCCGTTTTGAGAATTTGTACTCAAATTCGCTTTAGATAAATCCTTACCGGTAAGTCCTGTTGCAACCCATTCTGCTTCGCCGTCTTTCATGACCGGTTTTCTAAAATCCAGCTCTGCAGTTTCACCGATATATTCTTTTGCCTGATTTAAGTCTGAAACATCAGGAATTTCTACAACAAGCCTTTTATCACCTGCTCTTTGAACTACTGTTTCAGAAACGCCGAGTTTGTTAACCCTGTTTTCTATTGCAAACTGTAAGCTTGACATCATATCCGGCGTAATTTGTGCAATTGTATCACTTGTCTGTGCTTCCAAAACCAAACGTGAGCCGCCTACCAGATCAAGTCCCAGTTTAGTTGGTTTTGTACAGATTATAACAATACTGGCAATAACTATTGCTACAATCATCCAAAACAGTATTAGTTTGTTTTTCATCTATATACTCCTTATTAACATTTATATTTTTATTTTATCCCAAACTTGAATTTACAATCTTACCCGACAGGCTAAATCGAATCAAGCGTAAATATTAATTCAGCCTTTTCTGATTTTGTAAGTTCAACAAGCGGGCGTCTTACATAATCATTGATTATTTCTTTGTACGCCAATGCTGCCTTTACAGGAACAGGGTTTGGCGCCATAAATAATTTTTTGAAGATTGGATATAGTTTCTGGTGCATATTCCTTGCAGTAAGCACATCGCCGGTTTTAAAGTTTCTTATCATTGATTTAATTTCTTTGCCGAAAAGATGTGATGCTACTGAGATTACGCCGTGTGCCCCTACAGAAAGCATTGGAAGGGTAAGGCTGTCATCACCGGAATAAATTGTGAAATCTTTAGGGCAATTCATTTTTAAGTCCGTAATTAAATCCATATCTCCGAAGCTCTGCTTAAGAGCAACAATATTTTCGTATTTTCTTGCGAGTGTTTTTACTGTATCAACTGACATATTAACACCTGTTCTTGACGGAATATTGTATAAGATGACAGGAAGTTCAACAGCTTCTGCAACAGCAGAAAAATGTTCAATTATACCGCTCTGAGATGGTTTATTGTAATAAGGAACTACTGATAAGATTGCATCAACACCTTCTTTTTCAGCTTTTTTTGCCATCATAACAGCTGTTTCTGTAGAATTTGAACCTGTACCCATAATGACTTTTCCATTTGCACCTACACCTCTCTTTGCGCTGCAAAGGATTTCAATTTCTTCTTCATGCGTCAAAGTTGGTGATTCTCCGGTTGTACCTGTTACAAGAACGGCGTCTGAACCGGTATTAATAAGCTGATATGCCAGCTGTTCAACCTTTTCGTAATCAACTTCTCTCTTTTCATTGAATGGTGTTACCATTGCGGTAATAACTTCTCCTGCATCATATCTCATATGTATACTCCTTTTTGTTAAATTTCAAACTGTTTAAACTCGTGTACTTCCAGTGTCTTATCTCCATATTGGAAAACTCCTATCTGTGATGTCTGATATCTGTGAGTTTCATTATATCTGTATCTATAAGATGTATCTGCTGCCATAGTTATTTTCCCGAAATGTTTAAGGCTGATTAACTTATTCAGCTGTCTTATATTCTCCGGAGTTTGCTCACCTGCTTGAATACAGATAGAGTAGTCTAATGGCGTTGTAGAGTGCAGAACTTTGAATAAAATCTTAAGAACACTGTCGATTTTGTTAAAATCAGTAAATGAATACATAAATCCGCCTTCATATGGAATAGGTGCAATTTCAAGTTTCTCCATGATAAATTTGTTCATATATTCATTTTGAGCTTTTAAATCAACATTAATTTCTTTGTGAGAAAACTTAGCCTTTACTTCTGTGTGTATTGTAACAACGTATTTGCTAATCTTCTTTTCTTCAGCTTCAATCTGTTCTTTTAAAGATTTATTTAATACAGCTTCTTCTGTTTTTTTGCAGATATAATGGGTACTTTTGTACAACCCTTCAAGAGCACAAGTAATTATGATTAATAAATTCATACAGAAATACAGCACAAGCAGGATAACAATTGCACTGATGTATTTTAGTTCAAACACAGCACCCCATATGTTAAACGATATTGAATAAATGTTGTTTGCAATTTCGAGTAATGATTTTAAAAACGGAGTAATAAATCCCATCCAGCTCCACTCAGCATGAGTAAGATTTTGTATCCAGAAAAGTAAGAGCATAATTATGCAGAAAACCCATACAATTTTCATAAAATGCCAGAAACTTTTTAAGCCGTTAAAAAATTTAAGAATGTATTTATGCATTTACCCTCCTAAATACAAGTTATCTATTAATCTTACATTTTCAACTCTGCAGGCAATCAGTGCTATAGAATTATCATTAGCTTTTTCCTGTTCTTCAAGCGTGTCTTTATCGAGAATCTCAAGGTATTCCATATCATGCTTATCTGTCAGATAGCTGTAAGCAGTTTCTTTTAGAGCCGAAACATCGTTTATACCGCGTTTGTAACAAGCCTTGATATTATTCAAAATTTTGCTCAAAACAAGTGCTTCAACCTTGCCGTCCTCAGACAGATATTTATTTCTGGAGCTAAGCGCCAGTCCGGATTTTTCACGTACAATAGGGCACTGTATTATTTCAACAGGAACATTTAAATCCTTAACCATTTTTTTGATTATTATAACCTGCTGTGCATCTTTTTGCCCGAAAAATGCCAAATCAGGCTGAACAATATTGAAAAGTTTTAAAACAACTGTGCAAACCCCGTCGAAATGCCCGACTCTTGTTTTGCCGCAAAGCTTGTTTACGTAAAAAAACGGTGGACAAACGTAAGTTAAAGTATCATTAGACAAACGGTTACCGCTACCATACATTGTGTCTGGTGACGGCGCAAACACAACATCAACACCTGCGGAGTCGCACAAAGCCTTATCAGCCTCTAATGTTCTCGGATATTTATCAAAGTCTTCCGCAGGGCCAAACTGTATCGGGTTAACAAATACAGATACAACAACCTTATCACATGTTTCTTTAGCTTTCTTTATAAGGCTCAAATGGCCTTCGTGTAAAGCACCCATAGTAGGAACAAGCCCTATTTTTAACCCGCTCCATTCCTTTCTTTTCTCTCTTAATTCCTTAATTGAATGTATTAGCATATTTATAAATTTAATTTACCCCTCTCTCTTTCATCCAGCTTAAAAGATTCTCTCTCTGAAGGAAAAATCTCTTCCTTCACTTCTCTGATATACATACTAACGCTATTTGACACTGTTTCATGTAAATTTGCGTATTTTTTCACGAATTTTGGCGTGAAGTCAGTAAACTTTCCTAAAATATCATCAGTTACAACAATCTGACCTGAACAATCTTTGCCGGCACCAATTCCAATTGTTGGAACTTTTAGATTTTCTGTAATATATTTAGCACTGTCAGAAGGCATAAGTTCAAGTACAATCGCAAAACATCCGGCTTCTTCAAGCTTCTTGGCACTTTCTAAAATCTGCTCTATTTTTTCGGACGTTTTTCCCTGAATTTTGTGTCCGCCGATTGTGTTCATCAGCTGCGGCGTAAAACCAAGGTGCCCCAGAACTGGTATTCCTGACTCAACGCATCGTCTAACCAGTTTCAAAATATGTTCATTGCATCCTTCAAGCTTAACTCCGGAGGCACCGGCCTTAATCATTTTTGAAGCATTTTCTAAACCCTGTTCAACGGTTAGGTTATAGCTCATAAACGGCATATCACCTACAATAAAAGAATTTTGTGCGCCTCTTGCAACAGCTTTTACAAATATCAGCATCTCGTCAATAGAAATGTTATAAGTGTCCTTATAACCTAATGCAACCATAGCCAGAGAGTCACCGACTAAAATCCCGTCAATCTCAGCTTTATCAAGAACCTGTGCGGTGGAATAATCGTAAGCAGTGAGCATTGCTATTTTTTCATTATTTTCTTTTAATCTCTGAAAACTTGTAACTGTCCTCATTATCTTTTTACTGCCCTTCTGTACCAGTAATATACTGCTCTTGCTACTCTATGTGAGCTGTGTCTGACAAGCCCCTCTTTATTTTCTTGTAACAATTTTTGAGAAACTACTTCAATCCCTATAGGTGCAATATTTTCCATATCTAATCTTACAGGAATTGAGCCGCTCTTTGCATATCCTTCTGAAATATTATCCGGCAGGCTGTCATTAACCAGAACAGCATCGACAATTTTTTTGCCGTTAGCGTGTGTAATCAGTGCGTTAACGTGGCTTGCAACAGAATAGTTATCAGTTTCACCCGGCTGGGTCATAATATTGCATACATATATTTTTTTTGCGTGTGATTTATCTATGGCTTCTACTATACCATCAACCAGAAGATTTGGAATTACACTGGTGTATAAACTTCCGGGGCCCAGAATGATTAAATCTGCTTCATGAATAGCTGTAATTGCTTCAGGCAGTGCATGGCAATGCTCGGGCTCTGTAAATAATCGTTTAATTTTTCCGTGAGCTTCCGGTATATTGGATTCGCCGTGAATAATCCGGCCATCCTCAAAAGAAGCAGCAAGTTTCATATCATCTAAAGTCGCAGGAAGCACAACTCCTCTGATATTAAGAACGTTTGATGATTCTTTTACAGCTCTTACCATATCGCCTGTAATAGAGCATAATGCTGTAAGGAAAAGGTTGCCGAAACTATGTCCTTCAAGGCCTTCGCCGTTTTTAAAACGGTATTGAAAAAGTTCGGTAATCATATCTTCATCATCAGCAAGCGCAGCTATACAGTTTCTGATATCTCCCGGAGGAAGAACGCCCATTTCTTCTCTTAATCTTCCTGAGCTTCCGCCGTCATCACCAACGGTTACGATTGCAGTTACGTTATTTGTATATTTTTTTATACCTCTGAGAAGCATTGAAAGCCCAGTTCCTCCGCCGATTGCAACTATTTTGGCGCCTTTATTGAGCTTTCTTCTTCTGTATAATTTTTCTAAAACAGAAATATTTCCTTTTTTGTTATCCATATCCATAATGGATAAAGTAGTTTTCTGCCAGCCTTTAAAGAATATAGCAGAACCAATAAGAATAAATACTGCGGCCAGAAAATTGGACGGCAGTATTAATGCAGCTTTTCTAATTAATTCAAGAGTTAAGTATATAGGTCTAACATTAGCCAGTACCATAAAACCAAGAACAATCATTATGGAGCCGAAAAAGATAAGCAGAAACCATCTTTTTACTTCCAGCCCCGGAAGCAGCCATCCTACATCTTTTGTAACTTTAACATTGTTTTTAAATCTTGAAAACATATTAATCCACCCATCCTGAAGCTTTAGCATTAATATAATTAACCGGCGCAGGTGTGATGTAGTTTCTGGCCTGCTGTATTAAATCAAGCGAATTTTTGTATTTGTTTGAAAAATGAATTGTATTGACTTCTGCAAAACTCATTCCGCCTAAATTATTGCGGATTTGCGACGTATGCAGAAGGTGCTGGAATCTTTTGATTAAATCGTAATTATTAGTATTATCAGGAACAGAATAATCGATTGTTAAATCAGGGTTGTAAGTTTTTTCAAGGCTGAGTTCCTGAGCAACCTGAATATTTACATAATCTCCTACTTTTGCTGTTATATCACCGGCCGGAGCATAATAAACGAGCCATTCAGAGCATTTTTTTACAGCTTTTGCTATTGCAGAGGAGAATTGAAAATCCTCACCGGCCATTTTGTACATTGCACCGTGCGGTCTAACGTGTTCAATACTTAATCCGTAAGCTTTTGCAAATGACATAATTGCACCAACCTGATAAACAACAAGAGCTTCAAGCTCATCTTCTTTGAGTTCAACAGGCCTGTAGCCGAAACCCTGAATATCATTAAATCCGATGTGTGCACCAATTGCTACATTTTTTTCTTTTGCCCTAAGCATAGCTTCCTTAATTGTTACAGGGTCACCGGCGTGAAAACCGCAGGAAACATTAACTGAGCTTACATAATCAAGAAGCTCGTATTCCTGAATATTTTTGTATACTCCGTAAGCCTGTGCTAAATCGCAATTGAAATCTATATTTTTAATCGACTTTTTTTCTAATACTTCCTGCATTTAATTCTCCCCTGTTCATCTTCCAATTATACATCAAAAGACAAAATTTATTTATTATAACAATCCCGTAATATTATCTCTTGTAATAACCGCGTCATAATTTTTATAACCGAGAATTTTTTCAATATTATTTGAGTGCGAACCCACAATTCTCCTGCATTCCTGCGAGTTATAATTCACCATTCCGCGTGCAAACTCGATATTATTTTCATCCATTATTGAAACAACTTCTCCGCGGTTGAAATCATTAACGACATTTAAAATTCCGATAGGCAGAAGGCTTGAACACTGTTCTAATATAGCTTTTTTTGCGCCTTCATTAACTACAAGTCCGCCAATAATATTTGTTGCATATCCAATCCAGCGTTTTTTATCCGGAAGATTTTCACTTGTAGGCAGGAACATTGTTCCGATATCTTCACCTTCAAAAATTTTATTTATTACAAAAGGTATTTTACCGTTGGCAATTAAAACTTTACCGCCAAATCTGGTTACAAGTTTGGCTGCTTCGAGTTTTGTCCGCATACCGCCTCTTCCGCCTTCGGAAGCGTCGGTTCCAAGCGACATTATTTCATCTGTAACGCAATCAACTTCTTTGATAAGCTCTGCATTTTTATCAACTTTTGGATTTGCGGTGTAAAGTCCGTTTATATCAGATAAAAGGATCAACAAATCTGCGTCAAGTTCGCTTGCAACAAGTGCTGAAAGCTTGTCATTATCGGCAAAACAAACTTTCATTCCTGACATCATAGGGTTCATTTCTATAGTTGAAACCGTATCATTCTGGTTAATAATCGGGACAACCCCGAATTCAAGAATTTTATTTAATGTTGTTCTAAGGCTTAAATAGCGGTATCTTAAAGAAAAATCATCCTCAGTCAAAAGAATTTGCGCGATTGGAACATCGTAAATTCCAAATCCGTTTTCATAAAAAGACATTAGTCTGCTCTGTCCCACTGCGGCGCAAGCCTGTTTTACGCCATCCTCAGCAGTTGATTCCAGATTAAGTTTCTTTTTGCCAAGTCCGACAGCTCCGGAGGTTACAAGAATAACTTCCTTTCCTTGTTTGACGAGTTTCGCCATATCTTCAATGAAGGAGTAAATACGCGAAATTGCAACTTCACCTTCTGAATTTCTTAATACATTTGTTCCGAGTTTTATAACAATCCTTTTTGCGTTAATAAATTCTTCTCTTAGCATTTTTTAAATACCCATAGCTTTCAAAACGTCTTTAATTTCAGAAGATGTTTTCTTGACATCTGCATTAGAATATTTTATAGCATTATCAGGATCTTTTAGACCATTTCCTGTAAGAATACATACAATGTCTGTACCTTGTTTTACAAGTCCTTGCGAATGTGCCTGAATTAAGCCTGCAACAGAAGCTGCACTTGCTGGTTCGCAGAGGATACCTTCTGTAGCGGCAAGCATTTTATAAGCTTCAACAATCTTTTCATCAGATACACATCCGATTTTACCTTTGCTTTCATCTCTTGCAGCTTCTGCCTGTTTCCAGCTGGCAGGATTTCCTATTCTTATTGCAGTTGCAAGAGTTTCCGGTTTTAAAATTCTTTCCCCGCGTACGATAGCAGCAGAACCTTCTGCTTCAAATCCCATCATCATAGGAAGGTTTTTAATCGTACCTTCTGCATGGTATTCTTTGTAGCCTTTCCAGTAAGCGGTAATATTTCCGGCATTTCCTACAGGGATAAAGTGGTATTCAGGAGCTTTTCCTAAAGCGTCGCAAATTTCAAATGCACCGGTTTTTTGTCCTTCAATCCTATAAGGGTTAACAGAGTTAACAAGAGTAATAGGATGTGTTGAAGAAATTTCTCTAACGCAGTCAAGAGCCTGATCAAAGTTGCCTTGTATAGCGATAATTTCTGCACCGTACATCATAGCTTGAGAGAGTTTTCCGAGAGCTATGTAACCGTCCGGGATAAGTACAAATGTCTTAATCCCGGCTTTTGCACCATATGCAGCGGCAGAAGCGGAAGTGTTTCCGGTGGAAGCGCATATTATAGCGCTTGCGCCGTCTTCTTTTGCTTTTGTAACAGCCATTGTCATTCCACGGTCTTTAAAGCTTCCTGTAGGGTTGCAGCCCTCAAATTTTAAATAAATATTAGCTTCAAGCCCGATTTTACGTGCAAGGTTGCCGGCTTTAATTAAAGGGGTGTTACCTTCGTTTAAAGTTACAACCGGAGTTGAATCTGTTACCGGTAAATATTTTCTGTATTTGTTAATTAATCCCTGATAGTACATAATCTAATCCTCTCTTTGTTTATCTTTAATATATCACAATAGAAAGGAAAATAGAAATTATTCATCAATTAGCGAGAAATCATCTCCCAGCTTCTCTTCTAATTTTTTAACAAGCTCTGAACATTTAATCCCTAATGCTTCTGAAAGTTGCCAAATAGTTATGAATTTACAATGATGAATGCCATTTTCTAATTTTGACAAAGTAGCTCTGCTTATATCATATTCATCCGCCAGTTTGTTAAGAGATTTATCAGTGTTCGTTAAGCGAAGTTCTTTAACGAGTTCACCAACTGTTTTAGAAAATTGTATTGATTTTTCATCATTCTGTTGCATTTAGAAATAATAATTGATATGATGTAGCTAGGCGTTTCGATTTTGAAATAGATGGGAGATTTACTTATGCATTACAAATAACGTTAATTATTTTTATTTTCGATTTTTCTATCACTTTTAGTGATAATTAATTTATCATTTTCAATTGTGTATTTAATCATATTTATTTGCGGATTTACGTCCAGCATTTGTAAAATTGTTGAATTAATACACAATGCCCAACCGTTGCCATTCCGTATTAGCTTTCTGTCGTAACTCATAAATATACTTCACCTTACATTGTTATTGACAACATAATACGATTTTTTTACATTAAAAACTAATGTGACATACAATATTACTTAATAAGATTAAAAAGAAGAAAATATGAACAGATTATCACGCTTCATTGACAGTGAATTTACAAGAAACAGCTGGTTTTTCGCGCAGGCGGAAAGTGGTATGATGACAGCTTTAGACTAGATTGTTATTACGAATTACAATCTCTTATGCATCAAATAAAAGAAGAAATCGAAAAATACAGGCAGGCTTATTTCGATGCGTTAGAAGATTAGTCTGCAACTCTTATAATGCTGTTTACTGTACAATCGTTTAATTCATTAACTACTTCTTTAATAAGTTTTTCCTGACAGCTTTCAGTAATAACAGTAATGTCAGCTGTGTTATCATCAGAAACGCCTTTTTGAAGTATACTTGATAAGCTTATATTTTTATTAGCACAAATTGTACCGATTTTCGCGATTACACCTATTGCGTTTGGAGCGGTAATTGAGATGTAATACTTATTATAAGTATTATCAATATTAACCGGATTTGCTTTAGATGTATGGTTGCATCTCATCATAGGAAGCATATAATCTGTTCTTCCGAATTCTGCTGCTATTGCTAAGATATCACCCACAACAGAGCTTGCAGTCGGAAATTCTCCTGCGCCCGGACCTGAGAGAACAATGTTTCCTATTGGATGACCGCTTATTGCAACGGCATTTGTTACATAATCAATATGTGCCAGCATACTGTCTTTTGATACAAGCATTGGATGAACTCTTACATCTGCATTGTCATTTTCATCTATTGTAGCAGTAGCAATAAGTTTTATCTTATATCCAAACTCATTTGCTTTTGCCATGTCTTCTTTTCTAATCTTTGTAATACCTTCTCTGTATACGTTTTCGATTTTAATTCTTTTCTTAAACGCTATTGTCGAAAGTGTGGTTATTTTGTAAGCAGCGTCAAAACCTTCCACATCACCGGTAGGGTCTGTTTCTGCGTAACCTAATTCTTGAGCTTCTTTTAAAACGTCTTCATAAGACGCACCATCAACATCCATTTTAGTAAGGATATAATTTGTTGTTCCGTTAAGAATTGCCTGAATCCTATTAATTTTATTGCCGGCTAAGATTGTTTTAATAGGCATTATAATTGGTATACCGCCTGCAATTGCAGCTTCGTAAAGAACAACTTTGTTATATTCTTCCGATAGAATAAACAATTCTTCTCCTCTTTTGGCAAGGAGTTCTTTATTTGCAGTAACAATATGTTTACCATTTTTAATTGCAGTCGAAATATAATCATAAGCAGGCTCAACACCGCCAATTAATTCAACTACAACATCGATAGAAGGGTCATTAACAACATCATACGGATTATCAGTAAGCATTTCACGCGGAACTTCAACAGAGCGCGGTTTATTTATATTTTTTACAGCGATTTTCACAATCTCAACATTATCAATGTTTTGTATTGTCTTATAAACACCGCAGCCAACAGTTCCGAGTCCGATTAATCCTATTTTTAATTTATTCATACAATTCTCCTTCATTGGATTTATTATACCATGGAGAATTCTATTTTGCTGTAATTATTTCCTTTATTCTTGCATTTCCGTTTTTATCAACTGAAATTTTGGCAAGTCCGCCTTTTACAAGTTCTTTTTCAAGCTCTCTGCCTCTGCCTTCTTTGACAAAATACTGCTGAATTCCTTTGTATGTAACCCGTTTTCCGTATTTTTCACCTCTTAAAAATACAGTATTTTCAGGCTTTTTATTTGTAATCTTTTTTATGCTATATGTTTTATCAGAATTTTTGTTGAGTACTACGTAAACATCTCCGCGGAGCTTAGAGTTTTCCGGAGCGGTATTGATTTCATAGCTGAGGCTTACGTAATCCCCTCTTAAAAAATCTCTCGGGTCAACCGGTGAAACTTTCAGAAGAATTTCTTCGCCTTTTCTAAGCAGATTTTCATTGTAAGCTGTTATTCCTCCGGCAAGAAGCGCCCAGATTAAAACGATAATATAAACATATTTTTTCATTATTCTTCCTCCTTATTTTTACTGAGCCTTTTATTTTTGTCTTTTTCAAGAAAAATTCCCAGACTAACAAGTCCTACACCGCCTATCAGGAAGAATAATGTCTTATCCATATAATTCCAGCCGTATCTGCAATAAACAGTGAGCAGATATATCAAAAGAAAGAAATTACTAAGGTTTATAAGCGAAACTTTTTCAAATTTGTAACCCCAGTACATACCCATTGAGATTATGAAGATTAAAAACAAATGAGCGCAGGTCATTATTGCGGCTTTATTTACACCGCTGAGAATAAGCATTGTTTCGAGAAAACACATAAAAATTATTATAAATGCTGTTTCAAGTTGTACCAGCGTATCACGATTTTTATCAAAACAGTAGTTGAGAATATTAAATAAAACTATTACAGCAGGTACGATAAGATAATGAATGTTAATTATATGGTAGGATTTTTGTACTGAAAAAATCATAATCAAAAGTGTAAAAAATAATGGAATTAAAGCTGTAAGTTTGTAGCTTAAAGAAAAGTCATTGAATTTTTCTTTAAGCAGCGGGATATTTGCAAAAGTATACAGAATTCCAAACAGCGAGAACGGCATAAATATTGTCCAAACTTGTGCAGTATCATATTTCCACTCAAAATAAAAATACGGGAATGCTGTGATAAATAAGATTATTGAAAGCCAGTTGACCGGTTTGCTGTTGAACAAAAATGCGAGCGGGAAAATACTTATAAACCATAGTGAAAGGATGGTGGAGGTATTTGTGCTCCAATTGTAAGTTTGTCCGATTTGAATATAGCAGGTTCCAATTAGAAGTGTTGATAAAAATATGAGTGCTCCGCCAAGACGTGGAAATTTTTGGGTTTCAAATCCCAGTTTCCACCCTCCAATAAGAGAGGCCGCTGCGCAGACAAAAAGTATTAATATTTGTAGAACAGGGATAGACTGAAGAAGCTCCAGTATCCAGTCATTTCCTGCTACAAATGTTATAACACCTGTGCCGAGCAGGATTACGCCTATTGTGTATAATACAATCTGCGTTCTCAATTTTTGTCTTTTTTCCGCTTCTTTTTTTAAATCCGCATTAAGAATCTGTGCTAGATTTTCATCAATAAGCCCGTTTTTGAGCCATCTTTCAACATCTTTCATATAAACTCCTTGTTACATAGCAAGTTTAGCATTTTTTACTCAATATGTATAGTTTTGTTATAATTTGAAATAAAGGAGGAAGTATGAAAAGCATAAAAGGTATAATATTTTGTTCGATTTTTGCACTGGCAGCTTATTTTACGTGTAAATGCGGGTTCTGTCAGTCTATTAACTTAAATTCTTTAACGCTTGCAATAATTGCAGGTATGATTATCGGTAATGTTTTTAATAAATTTATCCCTGCTGAATTCAGGGAAGGAATAACGTTTTCTGCAAAAAGGCTTTTAAGGCTTGCAATTATTCTGTACGGTTTCAGAATAACGTTCCAGCAGATTTTTGCGGTCGGGCTGCAAGGTTTCTGGGCTGACGTAATTATGCTTGCTACAACATATCTTCTCGGGTATTACCTTGGAACGCGTGTATTTAAACTTGATAAAGATTTGTGTATGCTTACTGCAATAGGCTCTTCTGTATGCGGTGCTGCTGCTGTTCTCGGAACTGACTCTATGCTAAAGGCTGATTCTCATAAAGTTTCGCTTGCGGTTTCTACGGTAGTACTTTTTGGTACTATCTCAATGTTTTTATACCCGTTTCTCGCAGGCTTGTGTATTGTGCCGGAGAGCTCTTTCGGGATTTATATCGGTTCAACTATACATGAAGTCGCTCAGGTCGTTGCGGCCGGAAGTGCGGTTTCTCCGCAGGTTTGTGATACTTCCGTAATTGTAAAGCTTACAAGAGTAATGATGCTTGTGCCGTATTTATTCTTGCTCGGACTGTATTTATCAAAAAAATCACATACAAAAAGAACAAAAGTTCCGATGCCATGGTTTGCTATATTGTTTGTAGTGATGTGCGGATTTAATTCTTTAAATCTGCTTCCGGCAGCGGTAAAATCGGGCATTATCGAGTTTGACGTGTTTTTGCTTACTGTTGCTATGTTTGCTCTCGGAGTAGAAACTAATTTTGAGAAAATAAAGGGGCTGGGTTTAAAACCAATACTTCTTGCTGGAATTATGTTCATATGGCTGGTAGTATTTGGAGCTTGTACAGCAAGATTTATTGTGTAGGATTATTCTATGATTAAAAGTTATTTGAAGATATTTGCGGGCGATGTTTTAGGGAGTTTAAATTCTGCCATAGTTGCGCTCCCGCAGGCGCTGGCTTTTGGAGTTGCAACCGGTTTTGGCGCCAGCGCAGGCGTATGGGGTGCGATAATTCTCTGTTTTATTGCTGGGCTTATCGGGAGTAAAGTTCCTCTTGTATCCGGAATTACAGGGCCTGTAACTATTGTAATCGCTTCAATTATGGCCGCTTTAAATGCTGATATTTCATCAGTTATACTCGTAATATTTATGGCTGGTATACTTCAGATAATTTTGTCGCTTACCTCGCTTCCGGCAATCGTAAAATATGTTCCTTATCCTGTAATTTCGGGATTTATGAACGGTATCGGAGTGATTATAATTATTATGCAGATTAATCCTCTGCTCGGCTGTCCGGTGATGTCTAATACAATAACCAGTATAAGTGCATTTTTCAAAAATCTTCACACAATAAATTACGATGCGCTGTTAATCGGAGTTATTACGCTTGTTATTGTTTTTGCAATACCTAAAAAGTTTAATAAAATTATCCCGGGGCAGGCGATAGCTCTGGTTATATGTACACTGCTTTCTATGAAACTCGGCTTGAATGTGGATAAGATTTCGAATATTTCAATCACATTTCCGCATCTTACTCTTCCTAAGGCTGACTTGCATGCAGTAATAACATATTTTCATTATGCAGTAACTCTGGCAATTGTGCTTTCATCTGAAAGCCTTTTGACAGTGCTTGTAGCAGATTCTCTTCTTAAAACCAAAACACCTTCAAAAGGAATGCTTCTCGGGCAGGGGGTTGGGAATATGGTCTGTGCTCTGACCGGTTCGCTTCCGGGTTCTGCTGCAACTATGAGAACTGTTGCTGCAATAAATACAGGCTCTTCGACAAAACTTACTGCTGTGATAAATCCGCTAATCTTAATGTTTCTGCTTTTTAAGCTTTCTGGATTTGTCGCAGAAATCCCGCTTGCTGTTCTTGCGGGCATTTTGATTAAAATAGGTTACGATATAATTGACGTAAAACTGCTTAAGGTTATAAAATTTGCGCCGCGCGATGATTTATACGTTCTTGCTGTGGTATTTTTATTAACGGTATTTTATAACCTGATTGTCGCTGTCGGTGCAGGAATTACCTGTGCGGCATTGTTGTATGCCAAAAGAACAGCAGACAGTGCTAAACTAGTTCAGAAAACAGTTTATGACAAAGATATAATAAAGCTTGAGAAACTGCTCGAAAAAGATTACAATCACAAAATCCGTGTTGTGCATATTGACGGTCAATTCTTTTTCGGCTCTGCAACCCAGTTGATTTCGCAATTTGATGAAATGCTTGGTACTAAATACTTAATATTAGACTATCCTTCAGAAAATCTTCTTGATATTTCTGCAATTTTTGCGTTAGAGGATATTATCATAAGACTTCAGTCGCAGAAGGTTAAAATCCTTGTAGTTCTAAAATCAGACAGTGTAAAAGAGCAGTTTGAAAAACATGGAATTATTAACCAGCTCGGCAATGAACATATCTTTAGAACAGAGCCGGAAGCCATAGATTTTGCGAAAAAATGCATCAAGAAAAAAGTTAAAAAACGCCATTTCTGGCAGCATTAATTATTCAGTTGTTTTTTTAGATTAGTTTTAACTCCGCTTAACGGCCCGTTATTCGGCGCAACGAGATTCTGGCAGTATTTTCTTACGTAAACAAACGGGAAGCGCGGAAGCCATGTGAATTTCATAATAACACTGGCTGCATCTGCACCCTGTGAAAACATAAGTTCGTCAATTGTTTGCTCATAAGCCGGAGAGATTGACGAGAATATTTTCAGCAGGTAATTTGTTGCCGTAACACTGTAATATCCCGTTGTTGTGACCGGTTTTTGTATAAGCTCTGTTATTTTAAAATCTTCACTATCTTGGATTGATGCTACATCTGTTGGCAGAGTCATTTCACCGGATTTTACCCCCTGAATTTCATACTGCTGGCCGTTGTATGTAATTATCATAACATTTGGTTTCGGCATGTAAATATCATCAAAAATATTATCCAGAATTGGCTGTCCATTAAAGTCTGTGACACCGTATTTGTAATTTTTACAGGTCAAAAACATTCCTCCGAAGAGAAGATCAATTGATGAATATTCTGGAGGAAGAATTACGAACCCTTTTTCATCAAACAGTCCGTTTTTTTCACCTTTTGTAAGTTTTGCAAACTTCCCGAGAACTCTGTCTGCCCTGTTATATTTAGGTTCGACGAGAATTTTTCCTTCGTCGTTCATAATGCCGAATTTCGAACCTTTCTGAATAATCCAGCCGGATTCTCCTAATCTTATAAGCTTTTTGTATTCAGCTTTTACAACTATGTTTCCGTTTTCATCCTTCAGACCGAATTTTCCGTCATCATTAAATACAACAGGTCTGGAAAATACTGAGGATTGAAAAATCATCATTAATAATATTAACAAAGCTAACTTCTTCATAATAAAAGATTAGCATAAAATTTTTAATTTACCATCTCTCTTAATTTTTTCAGTTGATCTCTAATCTCAGCTGCCCGTTCAAAATCAAGAATTTTAGCAGCTTTGTGCATATCTTTTTCTAGTTTGGAGATAAGTTTCGGCAAGTCTTTTTTCTCTATTCCTAAATCAACCATTTCTTCTGCAACAATATCTTCCAAATCTCTGTAACTTGCGACAAGTGAGAGCAGATTATTTTCAATTGGCTTTTTGATAGTTTGCGGAATAATTCCGTATTTCTGGTTATGTGCAAGCTGAATTTCGCGTCTGCGGTTAGTTTCATCAATAGCCCTCTGCATAGAATCAGTAATCTTATCAGCATACATAATAACTTCCCCGCAGGCATTACGTGCGGCACGGCCAATTGTCTGGATTAAGCTTGTGTCAGACCTTAAGAAACCTTCCTTATCTGCATCCATAATCGCAACGAGTGAAACTTCCGGAATATCCAGACCTTCTCTCAAAAGGTTTACACCGATAAGTACGTCAAACTCTCCAAGTCTTAAATCTCTTAAAATTTCAACACGTTCAATTGATTTAATTCCGCTGTGCAGATATCGTACTCGGATACCTTCCTGTAAAAAGAAGTCGCATAAATCTTCTGCCATTTTTTTCGTAAGAGTTGTAATAAGAACGCGTTCTTCCTTTTTAGCGCGTTTTTCAATCTCAGCTTTAAGATCAGGAATTTGTGTTTCAATCGGTCTAACACTGATTTTCGGATCAACTAAACCTGTTGGTCTGATAATTTGTTCAACCATTTGTTCGGAAGTTTTTTTCTCAAACTCTCCCGGGGTTGCTGAGATGTAAATCTTTTGTCCTACTTTAGCAAAAAATTCTTCACTTTTTAACGGTCTGTTATCCTTTGCGCACGGAAGCCTGAAACCAAATTCCACAAGCGTGTTTTTTCTTGAAGCGTCGCCATGATACATCCCGTTCAATTGCGGAATGGTAACATGTGATTCGTCTATAACTGTCAAGAAATCTCCTCTGAAATAATCCAGAAGTGTTGCCGGAGCAGAACCAACAGGACGGCGTTCAATAATTCTTGAATAGTTTTCAATTCCGGAGCAGTATCCCATTTCTTTAATCATTTCAATATCGTATTTAACTCTCTGCTGAAGCCTTTGAGATTCCAGAATTTTATTCTGGCTTTCAAGCTCTGCAACTCTGTTTTTAAGCTCTGTCCTAATCATTGAAATTGTTTCATCTTCGTTTTCATCATATGCAATATAATGAACCGCAGGATAAATCATAACCGACTCCGGAGCTTCCAGAATTTCACCTGTAAGGTTATCAATCCGGACAATTTTTTCAACTTCGTCGCCAAAAAAATAAATTCTCGTAATAATTTTCTCATAAGCAGGCATGATTTCTAAAATATCACCCCTTGCCCTGAAAGTTGAACGCTCAAGAACTAAATCATTTCTTGTATATTGAGTCATAACAAGGTGTTTAATTAAATCATTTCTCTCAAGCGTATCTCCTACACTGACTTTGATAGTTCCCTTAAAATAACTTTCAGGCAAACCTAAACCATAAATACAGCTTACAGATGCAACAATAATAACATCGTTTCTTTCATACAAACTTCTAGTTGTATTATGTCTTAATCTGTCAATTTCTTCGTTTATGCTTGCGGATTTTTCAATATAAGTATCAGTGCGCGGAATATAAGCTTCCGGCTGATAATAATCGTAATAAGAAATAAAATATTCAACCGCGTTGTTGGGGAAAAGTTCTTTAAACTCGTTATATAGCTGTGCCGCGAGCGTTTTGTTGTGTGCGATAATTAACGTAGGTTTTTGAACTTTTTCGATAACATTTGCAATGGTAAAAGTTTTTCCGGATCCTGTAATCCCGAGAAGCGTCTGCGTATCATCGCCTTCCTGAATTCCTTTAACCAGTTTTTCTATTGCCTTAGGCTGATCTCCTGCCGGTTTATATTTCGATACCAGTTCAAATTTTCTGTCCATGCTATAATTATATACACAGGGAAAATTTTTGTAAAATTTTGTAACTAAAATGGCAATTTTAAGCCTTGATTTTCGTTAAATAAATAGCAAATTTGTATGAAGGAGATATCTTAAGGATGATAAAGCCGATTAACTCGACTAATGTTAGCAGCCGTGCTGATAATCACACTATTGACCAAAAAACTGGCGAATATAAAGATCCCCTGATGAATTGGCCTTTGAGAGGTGCAGCATTTACTAACGAGGTTGGTGAAGCATTGCGTCCTATTATCGGGAATGCTGCAAATATGACCTGGGTTCCGGCTTTGATGTATATAGGTGCTGATGTTTATGATAAATACAAAAACGATCAGACCGAATATAGTCCGGATTCAAAAAGATGTTTAAAACAGGCAATATTTCAGGGGCTTGCTAGTGTATTCCTTCCGGTAGTAGCCGTAAAGCTCGGACAGAATGCTTTTTCTCAGTTTGGAAAGTTTACGGAAGATAAAATTTCTTTAAATGCAAAAGAACACGTTTCAAAAGTTGCAGAACAATTTATTGCAAATGGTAAAATGCGTGCTTATGACGGACGTGATGAAGAATGTATAAAAGAATTTCTTGATCATGTTTCTGACAGTATGGATTTCAGCAACAAGAAAAAATCGTTGAAAAATACGTTTAAAATTTTCAGTCTTGATAAAAAAGAAAATGTGGAAAAATATTCTATCAAAACTATAAAAAATCTAATCCAAATGCGTAAAGATTTACTGAACCCCACAACAGAGGTTAAGGCTGGCGGATGGTATTCAAAATATATAAAAGCGCTTAAAAGCGGACAGACGGAAAGTGTTGCAGTCAAAAGCGTGTTAACAAATTTCCAGAAAGGTCAGCTTATGAAGGGTAATTTTATAAAAACAATCGGCGGTTTTTGTGCACTAGGGCTTGCTATTAAACCTATTGACCATTTCGTTGAAAACGTTCTTATTGGAAAGTACGTTGGGCCACAGATAGATAATTTTAAAATAAATAGTAAATAATCCTAATGGATTACTTCTTAAGAAGATTAAGAAATTTTTCACAAAATGCTAAAATATATATGTAAGTCGAAGACAGCTAGTGAGATAGTCGGATTTCGACGAAAAAATGATTAGGCATTGTGTGTGTATTCGGCTTACATCTTTAAAAACCAAAATCTTTTCTTCATAATAATTAGCCTTGCTCCTTTTGTTTCTCTTCCGAAAGGAGCTTAATTTTTTGAATAATATGAAAAACAAAGAAAAAGGATGCAAAAAGCATCCTGAAAATCCAACTATCACAAATCAATATATTATTTTAAAATTTCATACTTCATCTTATAGAGGTTTGTTCCAGAGTGATTCTGCAAATTTACTCTGCAATGCACCATTTTCTACAGACAAAGAAACATTGCTAGGGGTGAAGATAAATACCATATCACTGATTTTTTGAGCAGTTCCGTTTAATGCATGAGCTGCACCGCAAATAAAATCAATAGTTCTTTGAGATTGTTCTTTGTCTAATAAATCCAAATGAAGGATAACAGTTTTCTTGTCAATTAATTTTTTTACAATCTGAGCTGATTCAGAAAAAGAACGAGGTTCAATTACTGTAACTTCTCCAGATTTGTATGAATTAGGGTGTGAAATAACTTTTGATTCTCTTTCAAAAGAACGTTCCGGTTTGTTGTTAACTCTGGTACCATACATAGTATCAAGAGCAAGTGTTCCATCTGTGTCGTAGTCGCCGTCGCGGTCTACTAAATCCATAAATGCTTCGTCGTCACTTCCATCGTTAAAACTTTTTGTGAAAAAGTTTACAAAACCTTTTAATCCTTCTGATAATGCCATTTCTCCTCCAATTTATAACTTACTTAAATAACTTTCTGCCTATTCTGATAATTGTTGCACCCTCTCTGAGTGCGATTTTGTAATCATTACTCATTCCCATTGACAGTTCTGGAAGAGTAATGTTAAAGCTTCTCTCAAGTTCATCTCTGAACTCCCTTATGTCTTTGAATAATTCTGCAAGTTTTGCTTCGTCTGCGTCTATTGGTGCAATATTCATTAATCCTCTTACATCCAGCCCCGGAAGTGAAATGATTTCTTGAATTTCTGCCCTCAAAACATCCTTGCTGTATCCGGATTTTTGTTCTTCACCGGCGTTGTTAACCTGTAATAAAACTTTCTCTCTCTTATTTAATTCACAGGCCGCTTTTGATACTGCGCGTGCAATCTTTAGCGAATCTATTGACTCTATTACATCAAAATGTTTTACAACCTTTTCTGCTTTGTTTGACTGCAAATGTCCTATAAAGTGGAATGTGGAATTTTGTCTGACATTCTCAGGAAGTTTTTCTAACTTTGCAATTGCATCTACAGCTCTTGACTCTCCAAAATCCCTAATCCCTGCTTCATAGCCCGCAAGTATTGCTGATAATCCGTAATACTTTGTTACTGCTACTATTTTTACTTTAGAATGTGCGATATTTGTTTGAATTTCGTGGAGATTGTTGTTAACTAATGTTTGACTAATCTCAACTTCTGTTCCCCAGCTGTTTACAGGAATTAATCTCTCGTCTTTCAGGCTGTTCTCTGATATGCCTTTTTGTGATGGTGTTAACATTATCCCCAACCCTCTATTGTATTATATACCAGAAAACATGCCCTGTACAAGAGTGTATTTGTAACAACTTTTGCGCTTTTTTCAAACATGCCGAAACCCATGATTTACATGGATTTCGACCATGTCTAAAATATTAAGTTTTGTAAAGTGCAATGCTTTTTGTTAACAATTTGACAAGATTTTTGAAAAAATTTTTCAAAAAAGGCATGCCCTTTGTTAGGTTTACTTGTAGTTTTATTTTGAGAAGGGTCTGGAATTTTAATTTGAGTTTGTAGTTTAACCAATACCCTTCGATACCTTGTCTACGTGCGTAGCACTATTGTCCTAAGTAAGCAAGTGTTTCCATTACACTGCTTGCTGTAGAGAACACGCGTGAGTTCATCTGAATCATTCTTTGTGCGGTAATCATATTTGAAAGTTCTGCTGCAATATCAACATTTGAACCTTCATAACCGCCTGATTCAATTGAACCAAATGAAACCTCACCTGCCATGCCATAGTAAACGTCACCTACGTCAGCAGCCCATTCCCAGAGGTTGTTGTTAACAGAAACAAGACCCTCTTCGTTTACCATGGTAGCAAGTTCAATTACGAAGTTTGAATTCTCAATTGTTGCGCCTGTTGCTGTAACATCATCACCCCTGATTGTTACACCTTGAGGTGTTGTGTATTTCCATTGTACTGTGTATGTGTCGTCAACGTACTGTGTAAGTATAGAACCGTCGCTGTAAGTGGCTGCTATAATACCGTTTTCATCAACAGTTGTAGATTTTAAGGTGATAGAGTTATTATAATTTACCATTTCTTGAAGTGATACGACCTGATTTAGCGGATCAGAAGTTTTGTTTGTACTGCTGAGTCCTGTTTCTCCCAAAAAGTTACTTGTTGTACCGTCTTCATTAAATGTAATATCGCCTTCATAAGTAATACAGCCGTCAGCTGTTGTTTTAAAAGTTACATCATCAATGCCGGCAGCTTGGAGTTGTTTATTAAAATCTGCAAGAATTTCATTAATGGTGGGATCACCTTCTTTTATTGTCAATGTAACATCAACATCGCCTACAGTTGCAGAGATATTTCCTGCTTTAATATTAGCGTTGTTGAGCTGGCTTGATTTTTTTGCGCCAATATTAGGATCGCCTTTAACAGTTGCGCTAAGGTTTTTAGGAACTTGTACGGTTTCACCTGAGCTTGCATTTGTGTAAGGTGATTTAGCAGCAACAACTTTCATACCTGACTGATTAACAACATTGCCTTCAGAGTCTGTTGAGAAAACGCCGTCACGTGTATAGTACAACTTTCCGTCAGAGTCTTGAACTACAAAGAAGCCGTTTCCTGAAATCATCAAGTCCATGTCCCTTCCGGTGCTTACAAAGTCACCATTTGTAAAATCTCTTGTAATACCGCCTATCTTAACACCAAGCCCGATTTGTTTAGGGTTTGTTCCGCCGCCGTCTTTTGTTGCGGCACTTCCGTAGGATAAATTTCTTGAGTAAAGCGTTTCAAACGTCATGTTTGCTGATTTATATGCAGTTGTGTTGATGTTTGCAACGTTATTGGCAATAACGTTAATTTGCTGCTGGCCGGCATTTATACCGGTGCTTGCTGTGTGTAAAGCTTGTGACATTATTTCCTCCCGTATGTCTTATATTTATGCTTTTGTTTTTGTTGTAGTAGAACCTGTTGTACTATCCGTTGTTGTGTCGCCAGAAGAACCGGAACCGGTATCTCTTATAGAAGTAATGTATGCAATTGAATAGTATTCACCGTTAACCTTAACTTTTCCTGTGCCGTCTTTGAAGCTCGCTTCTGTAACTATTCCTTTAACCTCTGTTGTTTTTGTCTTATCTTTTTCGTCCGGAATTTCAAGAGTTACTTCTTTGCCAATCATTGAAAGTGTCTGTGTGATTTCGGAATTGTATGACATATCAGTATATAAAGCAGAAAGATACTGCATACAATCTTCTAATCCTTGATTCATCTGTGTCATCTGTTCTAAAGAAGAATACTGCGCCAGCTGTGACAACCATTCAGTGTTGTCTGTCGGCTGTGTAGGATCTTGATTTTGAAGCTGCTGCAGCATCAATGTCAGAAACATATTACTGTCATTTGTCATACCTGTTGTTCTATCTTTAGAGCTTTGCTGATATGCTGCCGTCTGGCTTTGCATTGCTGAAATTGTATCTGCTACTGTACTCATAACTCTCTCCAGTCTGTTTTATACTTTACCATTTTCATTTTCAATAAAGGACATCATCTGTTCGAACTGCTCTTTTCCTCTTTGTTCTTTTTGTGAACCTTGCTCTTTGTTGCCGCCTCTCGAACCTTCCTGTTCTGTCCAATCTGCATTGTATTCGCTCTCCTGAGCATCATTTATTTTTACGCTTACATTATCTACACTAACACCGTGTGACATTAATGTATCTTTTAGTCCGTCAAGCCCTTTCATTATTAAATTTCTTGCTTCCTGTGTAGCAACTGTAAACTGAGCTGATAAACCTTCTTTTGTATTGATTAATTGTATTGAAACTTTACCAAGCGATTCAGGATTAAGAACCATATTAACTTTTGAACCGTTGTACATTCCTTCCATTTGTTTGGTAATCTGTTCAATGATTTTATTTGATGTAACTTCGCTTGAAGAAGTTGGTTTTGTTGTATTTTGTACTGTCTGCGCAGGCTTAGCCTCTGTTTTTACCTCTGCAAAATCTGCATCCGCCTGAAGCATTGCTTTTACACCCTGCTCTTCCGGAGTCTGATTTTGCATAATGTCGTCTTCACCTGTGCTGTCAGATGTTTCTGCTTCAATAGATTCAATCTTTAATTCTTTGAGCTGGTCTTCATCAATAATATCTTCAAGTGATTGTTCTGTTTCTTTACTTACTTCTTTTGAAGTTGTTTGAGTTTCAGAGTTGGATTGAACTTCTTCTGTAGTAACTTCAAAATCTTCCAGAAAACTGTCTATATTATTGTTGGTTAAATCATCTGTTTGAGTTTCAACCTCGGGCTCTGATTTAACTTCTGTTTCTCCATCATCTTTTTTCTTATCATCATCTTCCTCTTCAAGGTTTAGAAGTTTTTTTGTTATTTCATCTGCATCCAGGGTTTCTGTTCCATCAATATCCTGTACCTCTGTTTCTTCTGTATTTGAAGATGTATCATCGCCGGCAGATTTTAAGAAAGCTATTAACTGTCTTATATCGTAAGCAACGCTTCCGGCAAAAGTGTCATTCGGAGAAACTGCCTTTTCTGAAGACTCTTCATCATCGTCTTTAGTTTTGTCTTCCGGACGTTTGTCGTTTGAAGTTAAACTTTTTTGTTTATCAAACAGTTTTTCAAAATCTGTTTTAGACACATTGTCACTCATAGAAGAGTTTAACTGTGCTGTTGTGTTTGGAATATTGTTTATGCTGTTTAATAAAGCTTTAACCATCTTAACCTATCTTAAATCTTGCTGATGTAATATCGTCTATTTCTTTCATTTCTGCGTGCAGAAACTCTTTGTAGAACTCTTTTTCCTGTTTTTCTTTAAGCTTTTTCAGGGTTTCAACCTTCTGATATGCTTCTTTTACTTCAAGCTGCTTTCTCTCAAGAATAGTTTTTGTATTGGCAATAATTCTTTCCTGATTTTTTGCGTCGCCTATAAGTTTTATACCGAATGTTCTGTGTTCTTCCAGCTGAAAAATGTCAAGATTTTCTGCAGCTGCAAGGGTTTCCTGCATTAATGTGTTTTCTCTCTGGCGTTGGAAGATGTTTTGAAGTTTTTCCTGCTGTGTATTTAGAGCTGTAACAATTCTTGCCATTTCCATCTGGCGTTCTTCAAGCTCTTTTTCGCGCATATCAAGTACAACTTGCAGCCGAAATCTGAATTTCTTCAATTTTACCTACCTCACCAATGGGGGAATCGTTTTCCTGCCCCTTATTACTATATAGCATGTAAGCATGACTACCATCCTATATATAGTGTAGATTATAAAATTGTATTCGGATGAAGTCCCTTTATTCCTCTGTAAGCCCGCTCAGGAGTATATTTCCAGCTGTATTTTTCATAAAGCGGTTCAATGTATTTTTTTATCCCATCCCATATGATTTCTGTATTGTACTTGCATCCCTGACGTTTTAAGTATTCCAGAAGCAGCTCTGTCTGGGTGTTTCCAACTCCGCGTCCAAGCCCGCAGAGAGAAGAGTCAACTATTATGTTTCTATTCATTCTGTTTATAAACTGAATTGTCAGGGCAAATGATAATTGAATATTATTATGAGAATGAAATCCGATTTCTACGTTTTTATCTGTGCAGTCGTCAAATATAGAAGCTATTCTATCCAAATCTTCCGGAAACATTGAACCGAAGGAATCAACCAGATAAACAGCATCTGCACCTATAAAATTAGCCCTTTTGCAGAGTTTTTCTACTTCATTATCAGTGTATTCGATAGTATTAGATGCCTGTAGAAAAACTTTATAACCCTTATTTTTAACTTCTTCTGCGGCAAAAGATATTCTGTCTAAATCGTTTTTGTAAAACGCGATACGTATAATTCCACAGCCGGCTGCCAGCCGGTCAATGTTATATTTCCCGTAATCGAACATTAATGCGGAATTTTTGTTTAAGATTTGTGCATTGTCAAAAAAAACGCAGTCTTTTCTATACTCAAAATCTTTAAGCCAGCCGAGTTCAATAATATCGACTCCGGCAGAATTAAGTGTTTCAATAATGCCGTTTATGCGTTCTTCGCCGAAATTTCCGTTTACGACATACGCGCCGTCTCTAAGCGTGCAATCTAAGACTTTAATTTTTGAGCTGACGTCCATTCATTCCACCCTTTGGCTTCCGACCAGTTTACTACGTGCGTAGCACATTTACATATCGTAACAAAAAAATCAATATCAGGCAATTTTTGTTATGTTTATTACTTTATATATATAATAAGTGTGTAATAAAAGGTAATTATGTTATGACAAATCCAATGTATAGTTCTCAGCCAAATTATTCAGGCGTAACAATTCAGATAGCAAATCCGGCAGTTTATGCAGGGGTAAATGATAGGGTTGGTATTCAGCCTTCTAATCCATATGCCTCCGGAACGGGAGTAAATAACGAGTCTGCACCATATGGATACAATAACACCCCGCCTCAATATATACAAAACCCCCAGCAGCCTTATCAAGCGCAAGCATATCCGCCTCAATATTATTTAAATAATTACAACTATCAAAATAATGGAACAGAAGCGCGTACCCCCATTCCGGAGGCATACAAACCTGGAGTAACAAAACCGGTTTCATTGACCCCTTCGCCTGAAAATGGATTAGCAGCTGCTCAAACTGATTCAGAAAATGCGGTTAAACAATATGAGCCTGATATAGAAGAGCCTCAGGATTTTTCTAAATCAAAAGCTGTTATAGATGATTTAGATGCTCGTGCAGCCGCTGAAGCAGAGGAAAAGAAAAACAGTAAACAGAAAAGAGTTGTAGCTCTTACTGATGAATACATAAAATCATTAGAAAATTATTTAAACAATCCGAATGATGAAATTCGTTTAATGGCATCAAAAGAGATTTTGACAAGGTTAGATGAAGATAAGGACAGATACAATGATGCAGCATTAAATGCCTTGTTGAACAAAATGCTTCAAGACCCGTCGAAGTTAATCAGGGTTGCAGCATTGAGTGCATTTGCATCTCAGCTAGCAAGCGGTAACGATTATACAATAACTTTACTGCACAACATTCAGCAGAACCCGAGTGCAGATAAAGAAGATGTATTACAGGCAGCAGATATTTTATTAAAGATGTCTGCAGGGACAGAAGTAAAGAATATTCCAAATCCGGCTGTAAAAGAAACTCCGGATAATGATGAAGGACAGAAACAATAATGGGAATTCTGGCAAACATAGTATGTAAAGGTGTAGGAATAGCAGGCATGAGCGCTGTAATTTATGATGCTGCTTCTGTCGCAAAACTAAACTCCAAACGCGTTTCTCAAGCTATGGATGCTGACCATTTTGAAAAAGTTCATGCAGATACCAGAACATTGTCGACAGAGAGCCATATTAATAATGCTATGCAGAAAAAACTTCAGAATTGGCGAATGAATAATCCTGTAATTTCATTTACAGGTAGTGTAAAAGGTTATGTTGGCGGATTTTTAGGTTCACTTGGAGATAATATAATCCCGACAGCATTTGCCTCTCTTGCACTTGCTGCAAAAGGAACTGCATCCAAAGTCGGCGCCTGGGGTGTTGCAGGCTATGCGCTTTATACGGTTCTGAAAGAAGGCTTCGGGTTCTCTAAGAAATCTCCTATGGACTAATCTTTTTTAGCTTTCGAATAGTTTTCGAGCTTAACATTTAATTCAGAATCGCCATGATCAATTGCTTCGTTCACATCAGTGAGAAGTTTTTTCTGAACCTCTTTTTCTTTCGTAAAAACATCAAGTTCTTTTTCTTTTTTGTAGGAATTTATGCCTGATTTATACATAAACCTTGGACAGATGAACATCATTGTCACCAGAGCTGCACCAACTCCGAACATACCTGCGTTTTTCCATGATGCGGTGTAACTTCTTGCTATTGCTGTGGTTAAAGCTCCGGCAACAGCAGAGATACCTCCGGCATTAAGTATGGCAAGTCTTTTCTCCAGCTTTCTGTTTACAGGATTGTCCAATTCATTTTTTCGCCCCTTGAAGAATACCTTAGGGGCTAAGGCATTTACAGGTTGAATCATAATCACACACACTTTCTTTAATATCTCTAATTTTATTTTAAACGTATTTTACACCTTTTTACATAGTTCTTGAGAATAATTTATTGTAAATAAATGTTAAAATGTTGTTATAAAATTCAAAAATGTGGAATATAGTAACTATATGGATATGTTTAAATCAGGTGCAAATAATACCCCTGAAACCCTTACGGCTGTAGGGGGGGGGGGCTAAAAGTCCGTTATTAGCAAGGTTTAAGCCTGTTTTGCGGATTGAGCAGAACTGTGAGGTTAGTCTATGATTAACTTCACTAGTGATGTCGGCTCAATGATACTCCAATCAACTCTTGAATCTTCTACTATTGGTTTGAACAAAGCTATAGAGAATTTGACGACAGGATTTAAACTCAACCATGCAAAAGACAATGCTGCAAATAGTTCAATTGTAACAGATTTATCAAAGAAAATCAGTTCTTTGCTTCAGGTTCGAAGTAATACAGAAGACGGTATGTCCCTTTTATCAACAGCAGAAGGTGCTCTGGAAAATATTCAGACACTTCTTGAACGTTTGCGTAGTATTACAATGCAGGCTTCCAATGAAACAAACGGTTCTGCCTCTCTTGCATCTTTGCAGAAGGAGGCGGACGAAATAATAGCTCAAATTAATCAAATTCGGGAGAGTACGGAGTTTGGCGGGATTAAGCTATTTTATACAAGTAAAATAGAAAACAGTTCAAATGCCGGCAATAACACTGTTGTTTTGAGTAATCCTGTTTCACGCTTGCGCAGTGCGGCATTTGTCTCAAATGCAAATAACAATAGCATGTCTGTTTTGCTATCATCTTCTTCTGCTTCAACTCCATCTGCTCAGAGTTCGGGTGATGTAATCGAAGGCTCGATTGCTGTAGCGGCAGGGCAGACCAGCTCTGTAATTATTGATGGAGTGTCTTACAGCTTTAAAAACGATAATACAGCGACTTCTAATGTGTCTTATATAAAAGATACATCTACAGGTGTTTTGACCTTGATATGTAATAATTTTACTGTAAAATCACAGTCTGATGTATCTCATAATCTTCTTATTCAAGGTTCAAATAATACGGTTTATGGCGGTGACTTAGATGATACCTTGTATGAGGTTTCCGGATATCAGTCAAATCAATTGTATGGTCAGGGAGGAAATGATACTATTACAATAAATAATCAGCATTCTTTTGGACATGGAGAAGCCGGAGATGATGTACTGAATCTTAATTCTATAGAGGCAAGTTTGTTTGGAGGCGATGGTAACGATATTTTGAATCTATATAAGCCTGGAAATGCTTCATATAAAGCAGCCGGTGGGAATGGAGATGACGTATTTAATATCTATGGTCTAGGTAGTAATTTTAATATTTTGGGTGAAGGCGGTAATGATACCTTTAATATTATTAATGCTGTGAGTAATTATCTGCAAATTGATGGCGGTTCCGGAACGAATACAGTAGCAGGAAAAATAAATGACTATGTTTATTATACAAATGTTGAAAACGCAAACAGCAAAACTTTAAATCTGGCGGCAGGTGAGACCGGAACAATCACTATAGATGGAAAAACTTATACAATAACAGCCAATGATACGGCAAGATCTATTACTGCAGGGCTTGATTCATCTGGGTATGTTCATTTTTTTGCCTCTGGTTCAAAAGTTTCTATTCAGGGAGAGCTGGATAAGTCACATAACGTGATTTTACATTCAAACGAAATGACTTTTTATGGCGGTAATTTAAATGATAATATAACATCCGATGGAGACCGCAATACAATATACGGCTTGGGTGGTGATGATAAAATTCATATGAAAAGATCTGATGGTGTTGTTTATGGAGGAGATGGTAATGATAAAATTACCCTAGACAGCACTCGTTCTTGGTGTGATACAGGTGAAGGCAATAATACTATCTATATTAATACTGATGCTATACATGTTGAAACCAGCGGAACTAATACAATAATAAACAATGCAGGATATAGCGCGAGCATTTCCGGAGATGGGGTAAATACAATCCAAAACAACAAACCTTCAATACAATTATCTCTTCAGGGTGAAAATGACTGGCAAGGATTTACTCTTGGTGCCGGAGAAACAAAAACTCTAAATATAAACGGAAAAAGCTACACAATAACAAACAATCTAGATTCGCAAAATACTCTTAACTATAAATATGATGTAGTAACCGGAAAAGTGACTTTTAATGGTGGTCGTTTGAAGATTTCTGCACAAACAGATGTGGAACACAATGTAGAAATTTATGGAGGATTGCTTACCTTTAATGGAGGAAATCTTGGCAATACTATTGTTGATTATACATACGGATCAACTATAAATGGGGGAAACGGAGATGATAATATTACAGTCAAAGGACGGTGGAACATAATAAATGGTCTTGGCGGGGATGATAATATTACAGTTGATACTCATGTTTATCAATTGTATACAGGAACCGGAAACAATACAGTAACTATTAATACTGATTTGCCATCATTAACATCTATCGTTGGCGGCAGAGGAGATGATACGTATATTTTGAATGGTTCTGTTACAACCCTGACGGATGCTGGAGGTAATAATATTTATCATCTAAAATCAGATAACATAAGTGTAACCGGAGGTAGTGGAAATGATACTTTCTATGTTTCGGGGAATAATAATTTTGTGGCAGGTGCAAGCGGAGATGATTATTTTATCGTAACAGGAAATAACAATACGCTCGATGGTGGTACCGGAAATGACCTTTATACTGACTCAGGTTCAGGTACCAAAATTCAAAATATGAACTATGACCCTAATAGCGGTGAGCTTAATTTTACTTATTTCGGTGAAGTAAAAACATTTGAGCTGGATGGAAATATTTATACAGTCACAAATAATAATAACGGACAAAATACGCTTAAATTTTCCAGAAACCCGAATACAGGTATTTTATCTCTTGACGGCTCGAAATTTACAATTGATTCTCCGGATATAAAGAATAAAATAGATATTTACGGGAATAATAATACTATTAACGGCGGTGCGCTTGCGGATGTTATAACGGTTCAATCAGGTTCAAATAATACCATAAACGGAGGAGCTGGTAACGATAATTTAGTTTTAAATTCCGAAAATAATTCACTTTTTGGCGGTGAAGGCGATGATACTTTGACTCTGAATGCTTCTACAAATCTGGAAGTTAATGGAGGCGCCGGAAACGATACTCTGAATATAATTTCAAATAATAATACCAATATAGTTTCCGGCGCCGGAGATGACAATATTAAAGTAAGCGGAACAGGAAATAATATTGAAGCGGGCAGCGGAAATAACTCTATAACTCTGAATGCAGGTAATAATACTGTAATAGCCGGAGATGGAAATAATAGTTTTAAAGTTGGCTCTGATAACAATACAATAACAGCAGGAAACGGAAAAAATAATATTGGAATATCAGGCAGCGGAAATACTTTAACCTCCGGAAATTCAAGCGGTACGGTAAATATTAACGGCGATAATAATGATGTAACGCTTTTGGATGGGAAAAACAATATTGTTATTAATGGAAATTCAAATACATATACCGGCGGTAAAGATGTTGATACTATAAAAATCAGCGGTGATGATAATTATGCAGAAGGCGGCGGAGCTGATGATAAATTTACAGTCGTAAAAGGGCATAATAATACAGTTGATGGAAATGAAGGAACTCGAAATACGCTAAGAGATTACGGCGTAGATACAACTTATTCCAACATAATGAAGATAATCAACCAGCCATTTGAACTTAATATTAAAGTTGATATAGGAAGCGGTGATGATAAATATATAAGCACATCTCTTAATCTTGAACTTTATGATTTTTCAGTAGATTTGACCACACCTGACAGCGCACGCACAGCTCTTGATATGATAGACGAAATGCTCTCAAATGTTTCGTCGCAGCTTGTGAACATCGGTGCTGCAATTAACCGTCTTGAACTTGTTCTGGATGAACAGAATATAAAAATTGAAAACATGATTTCAACACGTTCAACCTTAAGAGATGCAGATGTCGCAAAAGAGAGTGCAAATTATATTCGATATCAGATTTTGCAGCAGGCAAGTGCAACCTTGATGTCTGCAACGAGAAATTTAAACGCCCAAAATGTTCTGGGGCTTATCGGACAGCTGTAAATTTTGACTTTTGTGTTTCAATAATTAATCATACAAATAGATGTATACAAAAACATTAACATCTGTCACAATACATTTGTGAGAATATATTATGCCCTTTGTCTATAGACTTCAAAAAGTATTGGAATTTCGTATCCGAGCGAAAGAACAGCAGCTGCTTGTAGTTCAGAAAGCACAGCAGGATGTCTATTTGCAAGAGGAAAAAATTCGTCAGAATGAAGCGGAAATCCGACAAACAATTCAAAACAAAAGAACTGCAGATTTCAGGATGATGGAATATTATGATAATTATCTTCATCACCTCTGGGACAAAGCAGATGCGCTGGAACAGGAAAGACGCAGGCTTCAGGCAATATTAGACGAAGAACAAAAAAAACTTGTAAAACTAGAACAAGCAGTAAAAGTTGTTGAAAAACACAAAGAAAAACAGCGCGAAGCATACTTAGAAGAACAAAAAGCGATTGAACTAAAGCAGTTTTCCGAAATCGGCGTACAAAGATTTTTTATACATTCAAGAGAAGAAGCTGAAGAACAAGAGCTGCAGGAACAATTAAGAAAATTGGAGAGTGAATAATATGAATATCGGTGTAAACTCAAACTTAACAACAAATACAGTATCTTCAACTTCGTCTTCAAAATCTCAAAATGCAGATTCTCCAAAATTTGCAGAGGAACTTCAAAACCTTTCTGGAGAAAAAACTAAAGAAGAAAAAACTTCAGAAACAAAAGAAACTAAAAAATCCGATAAAGAGGCTGAGGAAAAATCAAAGGATGATATCGGAGAAGTAATCGACGGACTGGAAGATGCAGTTGCAGAGATTAACGACAAACTCAACCAGACAGATGAAAATGAGGAATCTGATTTAAAGGACGGACTTATTTCTGTCGATAAAAATACAAAGAATGAGGGTAATGCCTTGATAAATAATGATATGAATATTCAAGACCCGAATGAGGCTCTGAAATTTCAGATGAATGCAAGCATGAACTTTAACAGTGACGGCCAGCCATTCTCTGATTTGATGAAAAATCAGGATAATACAAAATTGAAATCTTCGGCAAAAGATCTGGCCGAAGAACAGGCTGTTCTCTCCACAATGGACGAAAATATTGCAATGGCAAATAAAAACAGGGTTCTTGCAGGTGCTCAGGAAGAAACTCAAAGTTCACGTGTAAAAACTGTTACAAATAGTGACGGCGTTAAAAAAGTTGATAAACAATCTAATGTTACTGTTGAAACTGTTGTTAAATATGACAGCATAATTATGAATGAGAGTGATGTAGATTTCTTTGTGAAACTTGTGGAAAATGGTCAGGCAGATGCATCCGCAGCAGCTGCTAAAAATTCCAAGGTGTCTAAAGCTCTGGCTGATTTGATTGCAAAATCTATGAAAGATAATCAGCCTGTAAGAATAGATTTTGACAATAATATTTCTGTCATTATAAAAATAGGTAGAGATGGAAAGATTTCCGCAGACTTCCTTCCTAGTTCACAGGTAGCGGAAGCATATCTAAAGGAAAATCTGCCGCTTTTAAAACAAAGGTTTGATGAAAGCAATATTGAATATGATGAATTAAATCATAGGCAGCAAAAACAAGACGAAAAAGAAAATCAAAAGAAGGGGCGCAAAGATGAATGATTTGTACACAACAGCCATTAACACCCAGAAAGCAACCGTACAGTGGATGGATGTTTTAGCTGACAACCTTACAAATGTTTATACTCCGGGATTTAGAGAAAACAAAGTTACATTCAAAACTTTCCTCGGCGGTGCGGTAATTGATAACAATGTTAAAAACCTTGGTCAGGGTAAGTCTACTCCAGGTACTTCTAACGAAAACCTGTTTTTTGAAGGAAGCGGATATTTTATGCTGAGAAGTCCGGACGGGAATGTTCAATATACACGTTTAGGAGAATTTACATTTGACTCGGAAGGTGTGTACAGAGCTAAAAGCGGTGCAACAGTTCAGGGGTATATACTTAATGACAAAGGCGAAATTATGTCCGGTACAAAATCTCTGAGCGCAGATTTGTATGAAGAAACGGCCCTAAAAGGCGGTGCTTTAAGTGTTCCGACTACAAACATTAAACTCTGGATTGATCCTAACAACGGCAAGTTTTTAGGTAAATATGATGAGTACGAAATAAAAAATGACGGTACAATTTACGGAAAAGCTGACGGCGGCAATCGTTCTGTTCCGCTTTATAAAATTGCGACAGCAAACTTCCATAATCCAAACGGTTTATATGAAGTTAAAGACGGGCTTTTTGTTGAAACTCCTGAATCAGGAAAACCGGTAGTAGGAAGAGGCGAAATCCGTTCAGGACTTCTTGAACAGGCCAATACTGATTTTAAAGCGAATATGTCAGGCTATCAGCAGGCTAAAGTTCAAATGGAACTTGTTAACGCACTGATTAAGTCTAACAAAGACCTGCTGCAATCAGCTATGGAAATGGCAACCCAATAGGAGGGTAAATAAAGCCGGTTAGTAGCTCAGACTACAAGCTTAGTGTGAAGTAAAAAACGTACGTAGGCCAAGGGGCGGCTAGTCTCGTCAAAATACTAAACTGATTTTTGATTTACAAGCCCGCCTTTAGGTAAAACTACAAACATGGCTAGATAAATTTATTAGTTAAACTCCGTTTTATAGAGGGATTAAGGGATACTTTAATTCCTTTTTTATTATTTGGCCTGTTTGTAACAATTTGTAAATTTTTATTAAAGTTTTTCAAAAATATGCCGTTAAACATAATATAAAGGGTTGAAGCGGCAGGTTTATGAGAAAATTAAAAGGAATAATTATTAACGGTGAATATCTTGGAAATAAAGTCGCATATAACGGGCTTTTCAGAACCATATGCAATATTTCGCCAATAATTATGCTTGAATTTATTAAACTGGTAAGCCAATATGGAACCCTGTATTCACCTATTGAGATTAAAGGTTTTGACCTGCCGGAAGCATATAGAATTATTATAAAATTTGAGAACAAAAAATATAGAGGATACGCTGATTTATCTTTTGTAATTCAGAATGGTAAGCTTATATTAAGCGAGTCTGATGTATGTGTAGAATCTATTATGCCAACGAGAAAAAATATAGAGCCGGAGCCTGTTCAAGAAATAGTTCTTGAAGAATCTGAACCTGTGGTAGAAGAAGAAATTGAACCTATTATTGAGGAGCCTTTGATTGAAGATATGGTGGAGGAACCTGTAGAGCAGGAACCTATCATTGAAGAAGTAATTGAGCCTGCAATTGAAGAAGTTGTTGAAGAAAAAGCTGCACCTGTACCTGAGCCAAAACCTGAAAAGATTGTAATAGAGATCCCTGAATATTCAGAAGATCCTGTACTGGATGAACTTCTTACAAATGCAAATGTCGTTGAGGAAATTGAAGAAGAACCAGCTCCTGTTAAAGAAGATGTTGTGAATACCCCTGAGCCTGCAGCTATAGAAGAAACAAAAGCAGAACCTGTCCAAAATCTTCCGGAACCGCCTCAAAATGAAGAGATTGAAGAGGAAATTACCGCAGTGCAGGAAGCTGAACCTGAAATCGTTTCAGAGCCGGAAATATTTACTGAGCCCCGTATAGAAGAAGCTGAAGACCAGCCATTTATAGCACAGGAGTCTGAACCTGAGGAATATTCAGAACCGGCTGTAGAAGAAGTTGAAGAAGCCCCTTTTATAGTGCAAGAGGCTGAACCAGAGATATTTCCTGAACCAGTAGTAGTAGAAGAACAACCAGAAGCTGAACCTGAAATCCTATCAGAACCTGTTATAGAAGAGGCGAAAATTGCAGTAACAGCAGAACCGGAAGTGTTCCAAGAAGCTGCGGTTGAAGAACCAGAGCTAATAGAAGAAGAAATAATCGAGGAGATATTAGAAAGTAAAGAAGAACCTATTATAGAACCAGAAGCAGTAAAAATTCAAGAAAAACCGGTAGAGAATACTGAAATAGCAGAAGAAGAATATAAAAAGATTGAGTATACTCCGGATACTCAAAATAATCTGCAGGATATTCTGGAAAACATCATTGCGCAAAATATCACTCCGGAAGTTGTAGTTAAAAAAGTTGCAGCTCCGCGTGAGCATGTTAAACCACAAAAAAACGGACAGCAGAAAAAAGCAGCACCCAAAAGCCCTTTGCAGGAATATCTGAATGCAATTGAGGTTATCGCAGCTGTCGAGAAAAAGGCGCCTCAGTTTAAAATATTACAGAATGGCAAACGCATGGATGTAAAAGTAATAGATGAAAATTGCTTTGTAGTAGGTGAAACAATTTATCGCTGGGGTGATATTTTATATCTCAAAGATTAAAAATTAATACATTCAGTCGATGTTTTGTAAAATTGTGTAAACTTTTTCTAATTTGTGCCGATAAAATAATTGACTAAAGAAAAAATATCATTAAACCCTGTACAGAAAGGTTTAACTAATATGGCAGAAATCGTAAATTTATTATCGCGAGTATTAACTTCAAATCCGCTTGTTCAGTCAGGTGCTGTTGCTCAGACACGCAGCAGTTCAAATCCTTTTGCACAGAATGGCGGTAATCCTTTTGTCACAAGCAATCCATTTGCAAATTACGGGCAGAATAAACCTGTTGCAGGCGGTTATTTTGCCGGATATTACAATAATCAGCCTAATATCGTCGGAAGACGACTCTTTATAGAGGTATAGACTCAAAAATATACCCGATTTATTACCCCAATACAGCCGTACAGAAAATATCTGTATGGCTTTTTGATAATTTAGATGATAAAATGACTTTTGAGGAGTGTAGATATGTTTAAAAAACTAGTTTCTATTTTATTAGTATCATTGCTTGTTTCATCAAATTTGACCGTTTATGCTGCAGATATTCAAAACGGAAGCGTGCAGACTCAAGATGAAGCTTTAGTCCTTCCTAAACGAATAGAAAATGAAATCTATAGTTCTATAGTGCAGGTATATGGCGAAAAGCAGGCTAAAGAAATTTACGACAGAGTTATGCAAATAGCACGTACATCAATTGAAAAACGGCCGGAATATTTAAAAAAAGAAGATTTGAGCCGGCCGGATGACTGGTACAAAGACGAAATTATCTATATGTTTTATGTAGACCAGTTCGGTGTCGTAACTCCTGAAAAACCAAATACCTTTAAAGATACATCTGCAATGTTTGATTATCTGAAAGATTTGGGTGTTACAACTCTCTATCTTCTTCCTTTCGCGGATTCACCAATGTCAGATGCCGGGTTTGATGTTAAAAATCCCCGTAATATAAGGGCTGATTTAGGCGGAAAGGCTGAATTTAAAGATTTTGTAATTGAAGCTAAGAAGAATGGATTTAAAATAAAATCTGACCTTGTACTTAACCATATTTCTGATGAGCATGAATGGTTTCAAGCTTTCTTAAGAGGTGATGTTTCAAAAAAAGATTTTTTTGTAGTGAAAGATGAAATGCCTCAGTATACAAAATATGTTGACGAAAAAGCCGGAACAATTGTTGAATATAAAGAAAAGAACGGCAAGATTTCCAGAAGAAGGCTTATATTCCCTGAAATCACAGAGAATCATTATAGAAAAGTTACTCTAAACGGTAAAGATTACTACTTTTATCACACGTTCTATCCATTCCAGCTTGATGTAAACTGGGAAAATCCGGAAGTTTTATACTACTGGCTCGGAACAATTAATTATTGGACCAATATGGGGATTGATATATTTAGACTTGATGCAATACCTTATCTTTCTAAAGAGGACGGCACAAGTGCTGAAAATCAGCCCAAAACCCATGCAATTTTAAAACTTATAAGCAATTATATTCAGATGACAGCTCCTCGTACTGTTATTCAGGCAGAGGCCTGTCAATTTCCAAATGATATTCTTCCTTATTTCGGCAAAGAAAGGAAGTTTAAAACAACGATCGATAATCAAGAAAAGGTAATAAAAAGAACTGATGAGTTCCAGATTGCATATCATTTCCCATATATGCCGGCAATATGGGCATCTTTGATAACAGGTGATAAGCAGCATTTTGTAAATGCTTACAAAGCAACTCCGCAGATTCCATCAACTTCTGCGTGGGGAGTATTCTTACGTGTTCATGATGAATTAACATTAGAAATGATTGATCCTCAGACAAGGGAAATTATATACAATGCATTGGCGCCAAAAGGGGCAGAATTTAGAAAAGGACTCGGGGTGAGCGGAAGACTTGCAAACTTTTTGGATAATGATCCAGAAAGAATTGAAATGGCATTTTCAATTCTTATGTCTATGCCGGGCATTCCAATAATTTATTATGGTGATGAAGTTGGTGTAAGAAATAACTTTGAGAATGCAAAGAAAAGCGAAAAAGCTAGAATAGAAAAACAAAAGAAAGGTAAATTCAAACTTTTGAGCTGTTTTGACAGCAGAGATATACACAGAGGTGCAGTTCCTGCGAAACTATTCTACGGAGCTTCAAAAGATTATTACGAATTTAACAGTAAAGTTTATAAGAAGGTAAAAAATTTAATTGAGCTGAGAAAAAGTCTGCCTTCTATGTCAAAAGGAGATTTTACTCTGCTTAAAACTTCTTCCCCTGCAAATTTTGCATACATAAGAAGCTATAAGGATGAAAAAATACTTGTAATAAACAACCTTTCTGGAGAGAAACTTATTGCAGATATTACAATTCCTGTAGAAGTAGTATTGAAGTCAGACGGCAAACATATTGATACATTTAAAAACCTTGTGAATGGTGATGATGTGAAAGTTGATGTTTCTCTTACAAATCGAACAATGCATTTACGTATAGCTCCATACGGCGTTGTATGGCTGAAGTTGTAATAAAAAAGCTCTCTTTATTAAGAGAGCTTTTTATTTATTGTTTTACTGCAAAATGAAATTCTTCAGCCCAGGTTTTAAACCCTCCAGAAAGTTCCATTACTGTAAAAGTGTTTTGTGCCAGAAGAAAAGCTGCTCTTGCGCCTAAATGACAGTAGTTGTTATAACAATAGATAACATGCAAATCGTCTTTGTTAAGCTCCTTCATTCTGTCTTTTATTTCTTCATAAGGCATAGATATAGCGCCTGGTATATGCCCGATTTCATAATCTGAGCGCATTCGAACATCAATAATTTTTACATTACGTTCTTCGCTCAAATCTTTGAGTTCAACAGGGCCTAAGGTAAATGCTAATTTTTTTGAAAAATAACATTCAGCTTTTTCACTATTGTTTCTTATGTTTTGAATATACTGGTCAGTCATAAAAATCTCCTTTTCTAAATACTGTAAGTGTACTTTGTTGCAATAAACATACTAATCATTATCATTCCTGTGATTAAAAAATTAACTCCGGCGAGAATTCCAACCACCCACAAAGCAGTGGAAGGAAGCCCGAGTATGATTATTAGACCAAGAAGAAACTGGAGTACTGCAACAGGAATATCTGCCCACCAGAAATAAAGGGTTTTTCTATTTTGAATAGCAAAAGCGCAGGTAGAAACACTTTCAAGCAGAAAATAAACCCCGATAATACTGGTTATAAGAACTAGATTAAACATTGGCGCCATAAATAAGAATATTCCAAGCGCCATAAGTATTAAACCGAGTATAATATTAAGTATAAAGTGGCGGGTGTAGTTTCTGGTAAGAATAGCATTAATAGCTTTGTAACCGCCGTAGATAATGAATGCAAGACAAATCATCATTCCAAAAGTTATCGTTGTAACCTTTGGAAGCATTAACATAGCGAGTCCTAAAATTGTCAGAAGAATACCTTCTGTAAGGACATAGCTCAAAAAACGTTTTTCAGTCATAAAAATCTCCTTTTAGTTGATATCCCTACAAGGATACATGCTTAAGGATTTTTTTGTTTGCCTGAAAGACTGATATTTAGTAATTAATTTTTCCGTAATAATTTTTGTAAAATTCTTGAGGGTTCAGCTTAAGAATATTTTTAAACATTCCTATATGCTGTAATCTTTCGGTTATTTGCGGGTTAAGATTTTCGGAATTGTATTTTCTAAGTCTATCTTGCATTTCTCTATAAAAATCTTCTTTCATATTCTCATCTGCCAGCATAAACATTAAGGCAAATTGTTTATACTTATATTGGAAAAAAGCATATTTGTATGGTTCAAATATATTTTTTTGGTTCAAAAGCTCTTTGATTTTGTCTGTAATTCTAAATATTTCAAAAATATTTTTCTGTATAGTTTTTTTATCCTTGTAATAATACTGAGCATCCGGATTAACAATTATAGTTCTGGCATTAAAAAGTGTTAAAAAGAAGAAATACTGTTTTTCAAGCCCAACTATGCTAAAATCTCCGAGTGACTTTAGAAATTCTTTCCTGAAAATTTTGTTCTCGCAGCAAAAATTTTCGTTAAACGGGTTTGCGTTATCTAGAAAAGTATGTTTGTAGGATTCATCACTAATGTTTTTCCAAGCCCTTATGTCAAATACAAATTGCGGTTCAGTTGTTTTTAGGCCTAATTTAGAGCCGTTAAATATGTATATATCGGGTTTATGTTCGATACATGCAAATTTTTGGTAAAGCGAGAGTGATAAACGGCTGTCGGGATTAATGAAATGTATATACTCTCCTTTTGCGGCATCAATACTGCTGCAAATCTCAAATTCTTCAAATATTTGCAGTTTTAAAGAATTACTGCATTCTTCAGAAAGATTTGTTTTTTCGGGTATAATTACTGATATCAGCGGATTATTCATGCTCTTCCCTTTAAATGTGTTTCAAAATGTCTAAAATCACGGTAACTCTTGTTGAGTATTGTTTGATACGCATAATAAATATTTTTTCTTTTTAGAATATTCATATCGTATTGGGAAAAATCGATATTCCCGTATGTTTTTTGAAGCAGATTGAACATTTCTCTTTTTGTACTACCAGAGGTTTCCAGGGTTCTGACAAGAGAACTTTCCATCTGGCTTACAAGCAAAATTGTTCTGTATTTTTCGAACTTTCCTGACGCTTCAAAAATTTTAGAAATAATTTTATTGATTTCAAAAATATCAATAAAGTTTTTACAGGCGTCTGACATAATTGAACTGGATGATTTTCTATAAAAATATAGCGGTTCAAGGTCATAAGATATTTTTTCTGCATTAAGCCAGCATTGAGCAAAAAATGGTAGATCTTCAAAGATTAACCCTTCTGGAAATGAAAAATCTTTGATGAAAGATTTTTTATACATTTTTGCCCACGCACTGAAAAGCATTTTTAAATAGAATTCTGCTCCTAAATCTTTTTCGCAGAAAACAGGTGTTTTAATATGAGCGGTAAATTCTTTTTTGTTCGGGAGTTCCCATAATGAAATCCCCTGGGGCAGTATCTGGTACGCGTATGAAAACATAAAATCACTGTCATTTTCAGACATATTTGTATGCATCTTCTCAAGAGCTGCAGGTGATAAGAAATCATCTGAGTCTACAAAAACGATATATTCTCCATTTGCATGCCTCATACCGGCATTTCTGGCAGCAGATAACCCTAGATTTTTCTGTGAAAAAATTTTTATACGTCTGTCCAGCTTTGCGTATTGCCTGAGAATATTCAAACAGCTATCTGTCGAGCCGTCGTTTATGCAAATTATTTCAAAATCATCAAAAGTCTGGTTAATAAGGCTGTCCAAACAGACATCCAGATACTTTTCAACATTGTATACAGGAACAATAACAGAAACCTTAGCCATAAATTTATTATATCAGATTTGTAAATTTTTGTAACACTTTACCTGTTAACCCTAAAGTTTTAGAAAATTATGCCGTTAATACCTATATAATGTAACATTTTGAATAAAATGTTACATTATCATATTTTGATTGTCATAAACTTTATTTATTAAATTTTTTACCGGCAGCTTGTTCTATATTTTATTAGAATAAGCTTTGTGCATTGGTCTGAATATAGCGGTATTCCTGATAATGTAACATTTTATTCAAAATGTTATGTTCTCAGGAAAGGAGAATGATGGACATAAATCAATATAGTATTTATACGACTGTTTCTAAAAATGAGAATAAAAATCAGGATGACATGGAAAAAGCATCAGAAATAACCGCAATGCTTCATAAGTTTGATAATGCAGAAAATGCAAAAGAATGGCTTAAAGAAAATTTTCGGATTTGCGGTGATACAAAAAATTTACCTATAGCATACGGCGTAAGCATTACTACAAAGTCCAACAAAACATCATTAAACGTTATTGTGCAGCAAAAGAATAAGATAATGACATTTAATTACAGCAGTCAAAATAAGGAGTAAAAATGAAGGCGACATCATTAGAAGTATTTCAACCAAGAATTGCGACAGACAATTCATCTCAGACTTCCCGAACCACCGAAAGTAGTCAGCAGAGCAATTCAACATTTAGCTTTGAAGATTTGTTAAATGTACTATTAGAAGATGGATTTAATGCACTACTAGACAAATTAAAAGAATTGAAAGGTAATGGAATAATCTCATCAATAAAAATTGTAACAGACGCAAGTACTGGAAAAACTACTATTAGCGGAGAATATGATGGGGTTGAATTTGAATTTATTGGAAATTTAAAGAGCAATAATGAAGTGCCTGATGTTAATCAACCAGATCCTGAACCAGACCTAGAAACTAATAATACAGATGGCCCAGCAAGTATGGACGGAGTTAATGGAGAGGAGAACACTCCTACGCAAGCTACTCCGGAGTCAGAGTCGGAAACAAAATTAACCACGGTTTCAGATGCTGCATCAACAATTCAGAACAAGATTTCTACATACATTACAGGCTCTGAAATCAACATGTATGCAAAAATTTACTCAAAAATTCATACTGAATTCGGGCTTGATTCTAATGGCAAGATAATCTTCCAGGAATCTTCAACCCAGGAAGTTTACGATTACAGAATTTTACAGGCAGCATGGATTGAAACTTACAGTTCATTCAATTCTTCCCAGAGCAACGACACAAAAGCTTTTGTTAATAAAGTTGTTGCTAATCTGAAAACTATCCTTAGCAAAATCAGCAATAATCAAGATTTATTAGAAGTCTACACAGGAAAAGCAAACTATGCTGATAAAACCCTCACAACAGGACTGTCAAATTATTCCAGAAGTTCTGCAATAACATACTCAAATGGAGCGGTATTCACTGACGGTAGCGTTCATATAGATGACAACGCTTCTGACAAATTATATCAGCAAACAATGACAGATTTGTTAGAAAGATTAAAAGCTAAGTACCCTGATTTGAGCGAAGCTGATATTGAAAAGCTGTTCCAGCAGGCACAGTTAAACGCACTCCGGAACTGCGTAAATAACACAGCAGACTGTCCTTACGGAACTGATAATGGAGGCAATGACAGAGTATATGATGCAAAACTAGACTGGGGCGGTAAAGACAGTCGAAAAGGCGACAAGAACAAAATCCTGATGCAAGAGTTGGTACAGCTTGTACTCTATAACTTTGATAAGTTGATGTATGCAAACCCTGCCGGAGCAAAAGATACAGACTCGGTGGTCCCAGATAACATAAAACCAGCTGTTCCAACTTTGAGTAATGAAGAAAGCAATACAATCAAAACCGCTGCTTCTGAGATAAAAAATAAAATATCAACATACATTACGAGTTCTGAAATCAATATGATGTCAAAAATTTATTCAAAAATTCATACTGAGTTCGGGCTTGATTCTAACGGCAAGATAATCTTTAGAATTTTACAGGCAGCATGGATTGAAACTTACAGTTCATTCAATTCTTCCCAGAGCAACGACACAAAAGCTTTTGTTAATAAAGTTGTTGCTAATCTGCAAACTATCCTTAGCAAAATCAGCAATAATCCTGAGTTGTTAGAAGTTTACACAAGTCATACAAACTATGCTGACAAGACTTTGACTGACGGGCTTGAGAATTACAAGAACTCATCCGCAATAACATATTCAGATGCCGATATCTATATGGATGGATCTGTACATATCCAAGATACTCAATCTGACAAGCTCTATCAACAGACAATGAGTAGCTTACTTGACAAATTGAAGGCTAAATATCCTAAGCTTGATGAATCAGTAATTGCAAAACTCTTTAAACAGGCACAGGTTAATGCTCTCAATAATTGTGCAAACAATACAGCAGACTGTCCTTACGGAACTGATAATGGAGGTAATGACAGAGTATATGATACAAAGCTCGACTGGGGTGGTAAAGACAGTCGAAAAGGCGACAAGAACAAAATCCTGATGCAAGAGTTGGTACAGCTTGTACTTTACCACTTTGACAAACTGCTTTACGCGCAGGCTGCATAAACTAAGTTGAACAGTGACTAAGTAATTATGTTATGAAGTGACTGCACACTGTCAACCTTGAGCTTTACTCAAGGTTGACAGCTATTCTTAGCAAGCTCCACAAGTAATTATCTTAACAAATATATAACAGTGTTTTATTTCTGTCTTTTCTAATAAGGTAAAGGGGGGCGTCAAACTTGTAGAAATACTTGAAAAATTTTCTAGTATATTGTAAACTTATTGTACAAAAGCTAACCCAGAATATAAGTACAATGATTTTAAAAAGACCCCAAAAACCAAAGAGAGTAAGCTTAAAAGGTGCTGTGCAGATTAACCGCAACAGTTATTTTGTCTATGCTGACGAGGGCGGCAAAATGTTTCTGAAAAATGGAAACGACGAACGTTTGCAAAAAGCTGTCGTAAAGAATATGATTGCTCTTAATCCTTCAATCAGCGGGCTTTTGAAAAAATATAAAATAAAACCGTCTATTGATACAAAAACTCTTAAAGAGTTGACAGGCGGTCATATGAATGAAACCTGCAATGTTGCAATGGGTGTTTATTCATCACTTTCGGAAGCTATGCGTATGGAAGTTGATAAGAGTAAGATAAAAGAAGCTTCAATGCTGCACGATTTAGGAAAAGTTTTAATACCTTCTAAAATCCTGAATAAGCCTGCAAAGCTTAATGTAAAAGAGCGTGAAATAATGAATATCCATTCAACTCTAGGGTATGAACTGCTTAAGACACAGAATATTTCTGCCGAAACTCTGGAACTTATTAAATATCATCATCAAAACTTAAAACATACAGGATATCCTGAATTGGAAGAAAGTATTTACCCATCTGATATTGGAGTTCAGATAATTTCTATTTCGGATAAATATAGTGCACTTAGAGAAACACGGGTTTACCGGCGAAAACTTAGCCGTGTAGAAGCTCTGTTAATACTCTACCGTGAAGTACGCGAGGGAAAAATTCATCCAGAAGTTTACAATGCTCTTGTAAGTTACGTAACTAAAACAGGCATTTAATATTGAAATGCGTCTTCAAGCATTCCATTTTTTGAAAAATACAAAGATAATTGAGCTTCTTGTTCGTCTTCGTCGTTCACGGTTCCTTCTCTGTAGCTTGTAGGTTTATTATTTTTATCAAATCCAAATTCTTTGAATTTGTCATTATCCTGAATATTTACACGATAATTCCCGTTTTGGTAATAATACGTTGTCTTTGTTTTATTTTCACCCAAATTTTCTTCAATTACCTGTATATCATCTTCATAAGATATTGTCTTATCAGGCATTTTTAACTTTGATAGTGTGCCGTCAGGGTTAAACTTTATACTTAACTCCTGGTTTGTTATCTCAGCAGGTGCACCGTTTGAGTAAAATTTTTTATCTCCTTCGGTGTTTTTCAGCTCATCTGTAACTTCAAATTTTTCTGCAGGTTTTAATTCGGAATCATTCAATTTCTCACGGCCAAAACCGTTCGGGATGATAATTTCCACTTTTTTGCTTAATTTATACATTCCGCCGTTATAAAATTCTGCATGAGTTTCTATCTCTTTATTTTTAACGTGTTTGTGATGAGTTACTTCTTTTAACTGTTTGTCTTTGTCAAAAACAACTTGGCTGTATACATCACCTTTCTGCTTTGAAACAGAAAAACTCTTATTCCAGTCGGAATAACTTTGAGTATTTTCTTCGTCTTTATTATATTCAGTTTTAGATGCATACTTCAATTTTCCGTTTTCATAACTTGTATAGCGTATTTTTTGCGACAAGAGTCAAAATTAACGAAATATGAGAAAGGTAAGTTATAGTTATAGCTTACCTTTTCGCCTTCTAAGGTGCAGTTCGATAGTAAATAATTTAAAAATTTTCTCTTTTCTTCATTAGGTTGTTGTTTATAAAGCCAGTATGCATTTTTAAGAGTTTCGATAATTTTAACTCCTTCATCATAATATTTTTGGGTAGCAATTCTTAAAGCGTCTAATTTTATATTTATATCTTCTAAATTTCTATTCCATTCAATACTTTTTTCATTATATAACTGTGCAGAAATTGTACCGTCACAATAACCAACTAATAATTTGTCAAGTCTATTTTCAATTCTCTTATATTCGGCTTGTAAATTTTCTTTCATTTCTTCGGAAAATTCTTTTTTGTCTTTCATGCATTCTTTTAAACCTTGTTTTATATATTCAATGTGGCTATGTGCCAGGTTAACTGCTTTTACTGCCTCATCAAACTGTTTTTCAAGTTTTTCTTCCGCAATATATTTACTTTTTTGGCTACATTTACCTTTGCCACCTGTGCAATGATAGTATATATATTTACCTTTTTTAATCTCTGCGGTGATAGCACAACCACATTCAGCACATGTCATCATGCCAGCAAACACAAAATCATGGTTATCTCTATAAAGAGGTTTATTATCTTTTCTGAATGATAATTGTGCTTTATCAAATAATTCTTGAGAAACGATAGGAGGGTGTTGCCCTTCATAGATAATATTTTTAAATTTAAGAACACCAACATAATTAATGTTTTGTAGTAATTTCCCAAGTTGTCCTTTTGATATTTTATTGTGTGCTGGCTGATATATAAAACCTTCTTCAAATAGTTGATTTTTTACTCTTTCTAATGATTTACCCTCTGCATATAATTCAAATGCACGCCTTACAAACGGTGCTTTTTCTTCATCTATAACTGTTTTTCTAGGATTAAGTTTTTTATAACCATAAGGCACTTGTCCAATAAAATAACCTTCTTGTGCTTTTTTTAAACGCCCTTTTTGTGTTTCTTCCCTTAAATTATCTATAAAGTTTTTAGCAAGCAAAACTTTTAGTCCATGCACAAGTTTTTCGTGGGAACTTGATTTAGGAGTTAAAATAACCCCCTCTTTAACTAAATATACGGAATATCCTGTTTTATCAACATCTAAATTTACATAATCGCAAAAGTTTCTATATAAACGGTCGGTTTTTTCTACCAAAATAGTTTTTATATCTTTGCTATTTTTTAAAAATTGCACCATTTCTTCAAATTTCTTACGACCATACTGTTTTGCAGACTCTGACTCTGTAAATTCTTTTATTATTTGGAAATTGTTTTTTATTGCAAAATCCCTTAATAAATCAAGTTGAGCAGGTATGGAAAAACCTTCCTTTTTCTGTTCTTCGGAAGATACTCTTGCATATATCACTACTTTCAAACTTTCTTTTTTATCCATAATTATACCTGCATAAATTGAGTTTTTGATATGTCTATAAACTTATTATATCACTTATTTTGACATTATTTTTACAAATTTAATCAATTAAAATGAAATTGTCTTTTCTTCGTCATTTACTATAAAAATAAACTCTGCAACAGGGTTTTCATGTTCTTTGGTTGCACTTGCTAATACTTTTAGGCTTTCACCTGCTTTAATAACCTTATCTTGTGGAAAATTACGGATAAATTTATTCTTTTCTGCGTCACATCTGCAACCATAATAAAGACCGTAAAACGGTATCCATGTTTTACCTGTTGTTGTCGCTGCTTTTGTTAGATTTTTCAGCGGTTTATTACTTTTGTCTGATATATCCTCATTATAAAAATCTACTGCCTTTATACCTTTTAATGTAATACCTTTGTCTGTGTTATTTGTAATTTGGTATTCATAGCCATATCCCAATTTCGGTATGTAATTAAATTGATATTTATTTTTTTCAATTATTACAATATCATTCTTTAAAGTATCAGTAGCAAGTTTATCAAGTTGAATTTCTTTTTTGTACTCTTTATATGGGATATAGGTTATATAAGGAACGCCTTTTGCCATAGCAGGACTTGCTAAAATACTCAATAAACCTAATAAACACAATGTCTTTTTCATAATTATTTATCCTCCTTAACTTGATTTGCTTTTTGTTCTTCCAATTTTTTCAATGTAACAACCGCACCTGCTTTTTTGTATTTTTTGATTATTTCAAGAGTTTCGGTATCATTTTCTATTTTTGCAACGGCTTTTATTTCTTTTAATTTTGCCTCTGTGTCTTTTCTTTCAAAGTAATTTGACATACTTTCAGCCATTTTTAAGCCCATTTTGTACTCTGGTGAATTAGGGTCAACATTTGTTTTTACCTCTACTCCATTTTGATATACTTTTGCTGTACCGTCTGGTTGTGGTACAATTTTCAACCCTCCGCCCTTTTTTATATTTTCTGTTTGTGCGTCAATATTTCTAACAAATGCGTCATTTAATTTTTTTGAATTATCAGATACTGTTTTAGTCATTACCGCACCAGTAACAACACTATTAACCGCACTTACACCTGTTACTACATCTAATGGTGAGGCATAAACACAAGCGCTACATAGTAATAATGAAATTGTTAAAATACTCTTTTTCATAAAACTCCTTTTTATTAATTAGTACAAACACCGCCACCAATACGCTTGCCATAAACATCATAAATTATTACGGATACATCAGATTTATGGATTTTATGCCATACATCAGTATATGAGTTAGGACAAGCACAATTAACCATATATTGACGGCTTGATGAATATTTTTTAATATTTTCTTGCCATGTAGGGTCAACAACTATCATACTTACATTTATAGTATTATCTACAGGAATAACACTATTTACATACCAATTATCACTATTAAAATAATTTTTATAATAGTTTTCCAGCGTATTTGCCACACTATAATAAACATTTTCTGATTTTACAGGCATATTGCTTGTTTTTGGTTTTAGTGCTGGTGTTTCTTTCTTTATTTCTTGTTCAACTTTTTGTGTAGTTTTTACCTGTTCTATTGCCTGCGGTTGTTTTATTGAAGTATTATTATCAGACTTATTCATACTTGGTGCTGCAAGTGTCTGAAAAATAAGCATTACAATAAAAAATTTAATTATTCCATATAAAATATTTCTATTTTTAAATTTTGGTAAAAAATAAGCATTTATTTTTGCTCTTATAGGTGGTAATAGGATAACTCCCATAAAAATACTTGCAATACCATATAATATTTCTTCTATTGATTTATTGAATAAACTTGTAATACCCATTAAAAACAATAAAATGCTTACTATATAGAGAAATGAATAATATATGTTATTATATGTATTTTGTTTGATATGTTTTTTTGCTAATTTATATACAACATAGCCTAAAACCAAACACCATAAAGGAGGAAAGATAAAAGCCAAAATTATCACTATTATTTTTAAAGTAGTAATTAAACACCCCTTTGCTTTTTTTGTTTCAATTTCGGACTTCTTTTTATTTTCTTCAATTTGGGCAAGGATTTCTTCTTTTGTAATAATTTCTGTTTGAATATTATTGTTGATATTCCAGCATATTTTATTGAGTTGGCTTAATATATTGCCGTCAACCTCTAATAAACTCTTTTGGTCGTCTATCCAAGTGATTTCAATAGTATTGATTGAATTTTGCTTGCCCATGCCAGCACCTGCAACAAGCCCAGCACCACCAAGTAATAAATATCCTACTGCACCTCTTGCAATGCTACTTCCTGTATCGGTTTGTATGCCCTCTTTATCAATTATTGCTACATTTTTAATACTTTTTTCATTAATTATAAAAAAGTCTTTATCTGGTAATACAATGTTTAAACAATAAACTTGTTTTGGTTTATTATCTTTCATTATGGTAAATATTGACATTTTAATATGTCCACCCATATATAAGCCAGATGTAACCATATTTCTTGCTTTTGCCATTGATACCACTCCTATAATTATTTTTTACTAACTTTTTTGAATAAAAGTAGCAATAAGTATTATTTTTGTGAAATTATAGTAGCAGAAATTACTACCAAAAACAAGTTTTGATAGTAGTAAAGCAAGTTCTTTTTTATAACCCTCAAATATATCATGAAATGGAGGGTATATGATGAAGTCATTAAAGCAAAAATTAGGTGCAAGAATACAAGAAATACGGAAAAGCAAGAATTTAACACAAGAAGTCTTGGCTGAAAAAATTGACATGGATAAGCCTAATTTAAGCAATATCGAATGCGGTAAAAGGTTTATGACGGCTGAAACGCTTGAAAAACTTGCAAATGCTCTTGAAGTTGAAGAAAAAGAATTGTTTGATTTCGGACATATTCAAAACAGAAAAGAATTAATTACCCTGCTAAATGATACTATTAATAATGCCTCCGATAGTGAATTAATGTATCTGTATAAAGTTATATCCGCCCTTAAATACTTAAAGCCCTAAAATCCAAAAATTTTTTGGGGGTACTACCGCTATTTTGAGGCTTGATATTCCTGTAAATTTAAGGGGTGGGGGAGGGGTTCATACTCTATATCAGGTATTAAAGCCGTACCATGCCTGTATTCTTCTATTAGCCTTTGTTTTTGAGCCTCCATTATTGCTTTAACTTCTCTATATGACTCATTTAAGTTTACATTAGCGGTTGTCATACATACATTATCAATAGGCTTTTCGCCTATGGTATCTCTTATGACTTTAAAAGCATTGGTATCACCTTCAAGAGCCTTATCAATAAGAGCAAGACATATACTGTCTTGTGTATCGCCTGTTTCTAATAGTATCAATAATTGTTCTCTCAATGATTTCCGCATTCTGCGAACCTCCCCAGACTTTTTACCGCCTTTTTGTCCTATTTTCCTAACTTCATCCTTGCTTCGTTTGTTAGCAGGTATCAAGTTTTTATATCCGTCTGACTTTGGCATTTTATCCCCTCCACTCTTATTCTATACTGTTTTATATCTAATCCGCAAGAATTAAAGATATAATCAAGTGTTTTATAATCACCATTTAGGGCATTTTCTATATTAAAATATTCTGGAATATCATATACTGAATTTCCTATAATAAGTTTGCGTGTATCAGCATTAATTTTATACTCTAATAAGCCGTTAGAATGGCTTGTATGAAGTTCTATCATATTTGCGTAAGGATTTATACTCGGAACATTTAAAACTTCATATTTGGGCGGTTCTGGCATGGTAACTTTGGGTTTTATACATTTTAAATAGTGTTCGTTAAAATCTTTGCAACCGCAAGTCATAGTCTTTATTTCCACATACGGAAATTTGTTTTTAATTTTTTCCATTTGTTCAATGCCAGTTTTATCGGTATCTAAATATAAATAAATCCGATTATATTTATTAAAATGTCCTTTAACATCTTCTAAATATCGTAATGTTGCACCTTCGCCATTTGATGATGTTGTAATATGGTAATATTTTGCTTGTCCTGTTTCACTTAAATATTGATAAAATGCATAACAATCAAGATAACCACCCAGAATTGCAAGAGCAACAGTATTGCCAGAGAATTGATTAATTTGTGCAAGCCCAGTTAAACCGCCAATTTCACGCTTTATATTTTTGCTTAAATCAAGCGGTCTGTATTCAAAGCCTATAACAGTATTTGTCATATATTCAAAAGTTGGGAATACAAAATGTTGTTTTTCAATATCTACACCAATCAAGCATTCTTTAACGGTTTTAGTATTTATACCTCTTTTTTCTTCAAGAAAATCAAGCATTTTAGTATTATTTAATAATTCATTATTTGATTTATTCATAATATCGTTAAAATACTGTATTTTATTTGGGCTTAAAATCTTCTTTACAGGTGAAATAATAGGAGGTTTTTTATATATTTTTTCTGGGAAATTTTTATTTATTTCACTTAAAATTCTTTTGGAATGCTCATTACCACTTGCAAAACAAGACAGGAGGCATTTTTCTGTACTATATATTAAATTGTTTTTGCTTTTGTCCTCACAATAGGGGCATTTCCAGATTAAATTATGTCCGCTTTTTTTGAGAGGTTCGCCAAGATATTTTATTATTTTTTCAAGTTCTATACCCATATATGCAAATCCTGTAATTCTTGTAAAAGTATTGCTATAATTGACTTGTATGTTTTACAAACTATGTAAAACTCGTAAAACCGTTTTACAGGATTTACAAGATTATGTAAACTCCAACCCCCTTTGTATAGCCAGTTTTACAAAGTTTTACCAGTATTTCTATTAAGGTTCTATTATTTCATCAATAGGTTTAAAATCTTCGGGCAATTTTTCTGCTTTCAGGGTCGCAAGCATTTTAATTTTATAGCCGTTATTAATGTCTATAAATAATTCATATCCTTTCATATTGGCAATTTCTTTTAATATTGCAATAGCATTATCCCAAATATGTTTTTTGCGAAAATCCTCTCTTTTTATTCCGAAATCCTTATAGTGTTCATTTACTATTTCGGTTTTAGTAAATGTTTTACCTAAATTTTTTGCAAGAAATTCAAAAAATTTACCATAAGTATCTTGACGGTCATACATATAATTGTAAAAATTTATAAAATCCTTACTTAAAAACTCTGTTATACTTATGCCCTGTTCAAAATCTTTTTTTTCTATAACAAGCCTGTCTGGGTGATTAAGAGCAGCACACAAAGTCGCCAATAATAATGATTTTAATTCTTTTGATTTAATTACTTTCCTAAACATGTGATTTTCAGTTGAGTTGTATTTAGATTTTATAGAATTTACATAGGGTAAAAATACTTCTGTTGATACTTTTTCTGGTAATACATATATTGCACCAGTTGGGATTTTTTTAAATATTTCAAATAATTCCTTTGATAACTTATCTGCTAAATAATAAGCATTCATATTCTGCATGAGCGTCATTTTAAAATCTTCTGTCAAAGTTAAAACTTCATGTTCTTGAAATGTAATAAAAGACCTGCGTGCAAGCCCATTATTCATCATTAATTCAACTAATTGATTAACTCTTTTTTCTTTAAAATAATTGGGGTCGCTATATAATAATGCATTTACGATAACATTAGATAAATTTTCATCACGATTTTCTGTTTTAATGGATTTTGCTTTTATATCGCCGTCAAAAGCCTCATATAACATATTAATCATTTGGTTTTTCGTATCGTCATTTTCACTAATATATGCACCAAGTTCATTTATAGAAACAAGCATTGCACCTGTATCCATGCCAGTAATTGCTTTTGCGTCTTGATAAATGCCCTCTGGTGTTCCATTAGATACTATATGTTCGATATTTCTGATTTTTTCTGTTTCTTCTTTAATATACCGTCTTTTTTCTACTGGATTAGTTATATTTTCTGCTTTTTTTATGATTTCATTTTTTAATTTTTCAATATGTTTTTCCACTTTTTCTTTCATATAACCAAAAATATATTTTAAAATTTTATTGCAGACATCTTTATACAATCTATCTTTTCCGACTCCAGAAGGTGCAAAATTAATTGTATAAATGTTAAAATTTCTTACATTTGCACCGTTGTTATATTCATCAAATTTAATTCTCTTATGAGAAATCCCAAACCCGACAAGATTTAAAACTACACCTAACAGGCATGATGTTGCCATATCTGGATATACTGTTCTTGCAAATTTAAAAGTAATATCATCCAGTATTTTGGGCATTTTTAAATCCTTAAAATAATTTAATTTTGTGTCATTTTTAGTAATGTTTTCCATTTTAATCCTCACTTTCTTTTTTTGTTATTACTGGTTATATGTGTTTTAAAAGCTAGATTTCTATCGCAATCAGTCTTTGATTTATTCGACCAATTTATAAGCAACTCTATAATGCCAAAAAGATTTTGCTGGATTTCAAATGCCTCATAATCCGTTATTATGGAGTTTGAATATTTTTGAAATTCATTTTGCGTAATTTCTATGAAATTTTGCTTTTTAAAATTTCTCATTAAAAAATAACCCTGTTTTATTCTTTTATAGGGTTATTTCAAAAAAAATACTGTGAAAACTCAGCAAAATTTAAAATCTATGAGTTTTCACCTTTTACAAACTTATTAATAGTCTTTGTAATTTTAATAATATCGTTTTCGGAATAATGTTTATCAAATAAAAGGCTTATAATTTCTGCAACATAGCGATTAAAGGGTTTATGAAATTCTTGTTTAAAGAATAATGAAATCTTTTTAACAAAAAATACAGGTAATGCACTATCCGACTGAAACTCTCTTGTAATGGGGTGATAATCCGAGTTTAGATATGATATATCTTTTGTGCATTCTTCAAATTTCTGTAATTTTTGTGTTGATTTTTTTTGAAATCTATCAATAGCATTTTCTAAAATATCAAGTTGTGTGGTGTACATGTGTCCATAATAACCATGATATTCACATATTAATTCTTGTAATTCTTGACATTTTTTTAATATTTTTGCAAAACATTCTTTTTCCGCAATATGTTTGTAATACATACTAATCGCCCCTTCAAATTCGTTTTGCATTAGTAAAATTGCTTGTGCAAATTTTTTGGTTGTTTCATCTGATATTTTATCTAATTTAAGCCACATTTCTTTCATACTGGGGTCAATAAAGACAGGCAAAACGAATGTAAAATATCCTACCAATAATTTATAACTATCAAATATTTTTCTTGTTTGTTCGTTGTTTGCAACTTCACACAATCCTGCAATATATTCAATTATTTGTTTAATACCGTCTGGCAACCAATCTGGTAGCGTATATTGAGGAAAATCTATTTTTTCAAGTTGAATTGAATTTATAATTTCTTCAAATTTTGTTTTAATATCTTTTTCATGCATAAACTCATTATAAAATAAAATTTATTCTGCTCTATGTTTATAATCATAAACTAAATTGTTTTGGATAATCCCATATTGTGGAGGTCTAATTCTTACAATACTTGTTATTAGCATGCCAAATAAAGGAAAAAACCATTTCCAAAGCAATGCACAAACGCCTAAAATAGGTTTATGAGCAAAAATAAACATATAAATTGAAACGGATATACAAACTAAATTCCCAAATACGCCGATAAATGGCAATATGCATGCAAACTTATAATTTGTTATTTTGTAGGCAAATGGATACCATAGAAATTTCATTATGATAAAAATGACAAAAATAAAATATAGTGGCATTTTATATGTAAACAATAAAAGAATACAGCCTAATTGCAAAAATAAATATTGCCCCAGTTGTCCAACTTCAATGGCTCTTAATAAAAAATATTGTGCTTTTTCTTCATCAGAATATTTTTCTATCATTTCAATTCCTTTAGTATGCAGAAAAATGTCTTCTTAATGCAATAGGCATAGTATTATAAATATCTTCTGATAATATAAAAGTTTTATTAGGATTTAAACTTCTATCTGCTATTCTTACACATGGATAATTTTCCTGTTTCCTTTGTAAAATTTCTTCTTTGCGTTGTTCAATATTATTAACTAAACCAACAGTAACAAAGCCCATAATTGTTGCTAATTCTTGCGTTGTAATATCGTTTTGCGGTAAAAAATACATGGCACTCATAATTCCCTCCTTGAATAAAATTTTATTATTCAATCATTATACAATATTTTCAAATAATAATAAAATATATTTCCTATTGTAAAAACTTAAAATCAAGCCACATTTTCAAGTAACCAAGTTCTGAACTCGACAACTCTATGGTAATTCTTTTCCTGTTTCAGGAGAATATTCTATTATGGATATTTCATTGTCATCTCTGTCGTTGTTCTGTTCTAGAATAACTTTTCCTGTCTTTTTATCCTTTGTTATAATTTTTTCAATGGAATTTTCATCATCTTCATAAGGCGTGTAAATAGTTATTTTATCATCATCTTCATTAACTATGGAATGGAGTTTTCCTTCCGGTGTATAAATCTTTTCTCCCTCTACTGCCGTTGGAACTTTTGCTTCAAGTGGCTGCAGAGCTATGTTGTAAGCCGCGAGGGCCTCTGTTCCGTTAAGATTTTCTATTGGTGCCGGTGTCTTTTCTTCTTCTTTTTTTTCAGCTTTAAATGCCGGTTTTGTTACAAAATTAATACAGCTTAAACTATTTACCCTAATCATTTTATTCTCCACAATATACTACACATTTTAATTAAAACTCAAAAATAAAAAAATTGCTATCTTTAGTGTATAATTTAACTAAACAAATAGAGAGGTAGGAAAGTATGCAAGTTTCATTAAACTGGTTGAATGAATTAGTAGATTTAAAAGATTTAGATGTTAAACAAATAGCTCATGAGCTTACTATGAGCGGGTTAGAAGTAGAAGAAATTGAAGAAGTAAGACCTAAGTTTACAAATATAATAACAGCAAGAATAGAAAAAATAGACAATCATCCAAACAGCGACCACTTGCATCTGGTTACCGTAAATACCGGTTCCGGTCTAAAAACTGTTGTTTGCGGCGCACAAAATATTGAAGTTGGACAGGTTATACCGTATGCTTCTGTTGGAAGCAAAGTTCTTGACAGAAAATCCGGTGAGCAGTTTGAACTTACTCCGGCTGTAATCAGAGGTGTTGAATCTCAAGGTATGCTTTGCTCTGATGATGAACTCGGTGTTTCTGATAGAAATTATCAGGAAGAAGACGGTATATTAGTTTTGAATAGAATTTTCCCTAATGTCGGCCTTGGACTCAATGTTGAAGATGTTCTTGGTTTTGAAAAGGATTATATTTTGCATACTGCTCCGACTGCAAACAGAGGTGATCAGGTTTCTGTAATAGGTATTGCAAGAGAACTTTCTGCTTTATTTAACAGACCGCTTAAATTTGAATATGCGCAACATGACACTTCTATGGCAGATTTTAAAGTTGAGATTAAAGATAGTGATGTGTGTAAATACTATTCAATCGGTGTTTTGAAAAATATTGCAATTAAGCCTTCACCTGATTGGATGCAAAAAAGATTGATTGCGTCCGGAGTCAGAGCAATTAATAATGTTGTTGACATTACAAACTATGTAATGCTTGAATATGGCACGCCGCTGCATGCATTTGACCTGGATAAACTAAATGGGTATCTTTGCGTAAGACGTGCTGAAGAGGGTGAAACGCTTGTAACTCTTGATGAGGTAGAAAGACAACTTAACCACGATACAGTGGTTATTGCAACGGAAAAAGAGCCGGTATGTCTGGGCGGAGTTTTCGGCGGTGCTAACTCTGAAATTGATGATAATTCGAAAAATATTGCGCTTGAAGCTGCTTATTTTACTCCTCAGGCAAACAGAAAAAGTTCAAGAAGTGTAGGATATAAATCAGATGCCTGTGCCAGATTTGAAAGAGGAGTTGATATAGAAGCTGTCAAACCGGGGCTTTTGAGAGCAGTTGAATTAATGGAAAAGTATGCTGATGCTAAGTTTGAAGGTATGTGTGAAACAGGTGTAAACAAGCTTGAACCGATAGAAATAACTTTGAGATATCCGCAGATTAAGAGAGTTTTGGGCTGCGAAATTGAACCTACAAAATGCCTTTCTATCTTAGAAAAACTAGGATTTACTATTCTTGGCAAAAACGAGATTGCATGTAAGGTTCAAGTTCCTTCTTTCCGTGCCGGAGATGTAACAAGAGAATGTGACTTGATAGAAGAAATTGCAAGAATTAACGGCTATGATAAAATAACTCCGACGCTTCCAAACAGAGCAGGAACTCCTGAAATTTCTGTTGCAGAACGCGTCGTAAACAAAGTTCATGACCTTATGCGTGCGGCAGGCTTAAATGAAATGCAGACTTCTTCATTGATTGGCGAGCCTCTTTTGAAACAGTTTAATATCCCTTATGATAAGGAAAAAGCTGTTTTTGTAGAAAATCCTGCTTCAGAGGATTTTGCAATGCTTAGACAATCCCTTATTCCGAGTGTTTTAAGCTGTATGAAATACAATTATGATAACGGACAAAAGAATTTTTGGGGTTATGAAATCGGAAGAAGCTATGTGAAAATCGGCGCTGCTGATGAAAAATTCTCAGGAGTTAAAGAAACTCAGGTTCTTGCTGGCGTCATTACAGGAAATGTTCAAAATTCGCTCTGGCAGCAGACCGGAGAAGTTGATTTCTATACTGTAAAAGGTATTGTTGATAAACTTCTGGAAGAGTTCGGGCTTTCAAGACGTATAAAATTCTCGCTTCTTGCTGATTCTCCTCTTGCAGATTCTCACAAATGTCTGCACCCATACAAAACAGCTGTATTAACAATGCTGGGCAAAAAACCTGAAATTATCGGATATTATGGTGAATTGCATCCGGAACTTAAAGGTAAATTGAAATTAAACCAGAATGCGTTTATATTCAAACTTGATTTGGATATGATGATTGCTGCGGTTAATGAAACAGTACCTAGATTTAAAAAGCTGCCTGCATTCCCGGAAGTACAGAGGGATTTAGCGGTAATTGTTCCTGTGAAAACATCGTGGGATGAACTTGAAAAGGTTATTAAAAAAGGCGTTGATAATAAGGTATTCTCAGGAAGTGAAGTCTTTGACGTATATCAAGGTGAACATGTTGAGGATGGTTTCAAGTCTGTTGCGTTCAGGATAAGAATGCAGGATGTGAATGCAACAATGACCGATGAAGCAATTGAAACACAGATGGCAAATGTGAGAGCTGCCCTTAAGAAAGCTATGCCTGAATTAAGCTTTAGAGAGTAATATTTATGGCCCAAAAATCAGGTTATTTAAACAGAACACTGGAATTTCATAAGATTTATGAAGAAGAAATTATTCCGATATTAAAAAGCTATAAGCAGCAAAATGAAAAAGCAGATAAGAAAAACCGTTATTTGAAAAGCTTGGGAAATGCGGTATCAAGTCTAGGTTGTATTATATTATTGTTAGTATACATATATTCTGAGGCAGAAAATATTAATATGGTAATAGCATTGTCTATGCTTGGGAGCGGTGCCCTCTTGCTTTTTGGAGGTGCTAGCATTATGTCCAAACCCTGTGATGAGCTGGAAAGTAATAGATTATCCCTCAAAAGAAAATGTATGTCTAAGCTGCTTAGGGTATTCGGTAATATAAAATGGTATAACAATTGTGAAGTCATTAAGACAGATGAAATTCGTAAAACGGGGCTTTTCAAGGTTATTGCGGATAGATTTACGGATGATGAATTTGTTGGAGATTATCATGGTGTTAAGTTTCGAATGAGCGAAACAAGATTTCGTGTAAACGAACATATCGGCTTCACAGGAGTTATTCTTGCATTTGAGGCTAATAAATCTTTTGAAAGCCATACAATTATTGTTTCAAAGCTTGCACCAGACCGTCATCGTTCTTTAAATTTGGAACCTGTAATTTTAGAAGATCCAAAATTTTGTAGAGATTATAATGTTTATTCTTCTGATCAGACAGAAGCCCGTTATCTTATAACTCCATCTTTTATGGAACGTTTTAGGAAACTGAAAGTAGCATTTAAGACAACAGATATAGCGTGTGCTTTTTTAAAAAACAAAGTAATCTTTGCTTTAGATAACGAAGGTTTATCAGGTTTGTCAAAAAATTTATTTGAAATTGACGCTTATTCTGCATTTACTGATGATAGGGAAGCAATTAATATTTTTTATAATGAATTGACATCTGTATTAGATATGGCAGCTTATTTCAAACTTGACGAAAAGACCGGATTGTAGGATTGTTTTAATCAAGGAGATTGGTTTATGAAAAAATTTTTAATTATATTATGTTTGTTTTTTATGATGCCGGTTTTGGCGGATACAATGCCGTTTTATATGAATTCAATTCCTAAAAATGCAATAGGTATGTATCAAACCGGTGAGAACATTACATTGTATTCTCACCCAGAGGCTAATTCGGCGGTTATAAAAAAACTCGATTTTTCGTATGACCCGAATACAATGCCGGATAATGTTTTTGCTGTTTTACTTAATGAAAAAAAACTGGGCTTTTTATACGTATCTGATATCGGTGATGATGGCTGGGTAGAAGTTATTTATGATAAGATTACAGGGGCAAAAGGCTGGGTGCAGACGGAAGACAGGTTTCAATTCCTGCCGTGGCTGAGTTTTTATAATATGTATGGCAGAAAATACGGGTTAAGAATTTTGAAAGACGCACCTGATGAGATAGAAACCCTTCACGCAAAGAGTGAGGATTTATCTCAAAATGTTGCTACGCTGAGATTTGTAAAACAAATCAAACTAACAGTAATCCGCGGCAACTGGGCCTTAGTATCTGTTGTGGACATAGATAAAACACCTAAAACAGGCTATATGAAATGGCGCGGAACTGACGGTACAATTTATGCTTTTCCGAATATAAAATAATTTATGCAGGTTGTGCAATCCTGTTTTTGACATCAACTGCAAAAGCTGCCGCTATACTTGTTGCAATTGCGCCAAATATGTATGAGCCAAGGCTTCTGGCATTTATTGCTTTTAATTTTTTAAACAAATTCGCAGGAAGTACACTTTTTGCCATATTTTGTCCGTTTTTGCTTGCAAGAGCTTCTTCTGCAATAATCGGTGTAAGTGCTGCAAATGTCAGCTTCCCGCAATTCTCATTAAAGAAAGAGTCTTTGTCAGTGCATAATCCTGCTGTCAGGGCTAAAAAGGCTGCTGGTTTAGACAACATCCTGACTTTATATAATTTGTTTTTCCAGTCAGCAGCTGTGTAATTATGCACGTGCCCCATTTCGTGAAAAATAGAACTCGCTCTTTTGTCGCAATTAACAGCTATACTTTCTGCTGCGGGATGAAAAAAAGCCTGTTTGCCGTCCGCAGCTTTTTTGTAGTCAGATAGTTTGCCTTTGAATTTGAGTTTCGCAAATTCTGCATCGCAGTTTGCCGGATTAATATCAATCAGTGTGATGCCTTGTTTATCCAAACCTAATTTTGTGAAAGTTTCAAAGCCTTTTGGTTTAAATATCTGGTTTTCGGCATCGTTAAAAAACTTTTTGCGATAGTCTTTCAAATATATGCTGTAAGGTTTTTTCAAAATTTGTTCTGAATATTTTTTTACAGCATATCCGGCGCCGATACCTATAGCAGTATCTGTATAGTTATGTTCAGCCATCAATTATTTCCCCATTAAATATATAAAGTATTTTTCGTTTGAAAAATTGCCCTGCTTGTTGTTTCCTTCCCCCCTTGAAAAAAGTGCACTTTTTTTGTAATATATACTAAGATAAATATATTTATAAGAAGAGGAATTTTTTTAATGTTCGAACGTTTTACTGAAAAGGCGATAAAAGTTATTATGCTGGCTCAGGAAGAAGCCAGACGCCTTGGACATAATTTTGTAGGTACTGAACAGGTTTTGCTCGGACTAATTGGAGAAGGTACAGGTATTGCAGCAAAAACTCTTAAATCAATGGGAGTTAATCTCAAAGATGCAAGAATTGAAGTTGAAAAAATAATCGGAAGAGGCTCCGGTTTCGTAGCTGTAGAAATTCCGTTCACACCAAGAGCAAAAAGAGTTCTGGAGTTATCCTGGGATGAAGCCAGACAACTCGGCCATAATTATATCGGCACAGAACACCTGTTGCTAGGCTTAATCCGTGAGGGAGAAGGCGTTGCAGCAAGAGTGCTTGAAAATCTCGGTGTTGATTTAAATAAAGTAAGAAGCAACGTTGTTAAGATGCTTGGTGATTCAAAACCTCAAACTTCAGGTGCGGGTGTTGGCAGTTCATCATCGTCTTCTCAGGCAAGCAAGGTAAAAACTCCAAGTCTTGATGAGTTTGGAACTGATTTAACACAAGCTGCTTCCGAACAGCGTCTTGACCCTGTTGTAGGCAGAGAAAAAGAAATTGAACGGGTTATACAAATTCTTGCAAGAAGAACTAAAAATAATCCGGTGCTTTTAGGTGAACCGGGGGTTGGTAAAACTGCAGTAGCAGAAGGACTTGCAATCAGAATTGTTAATAATGAAGTTCCTGATATTCTTGAAAATAAAAAGATTATTCAGCTTGATATGGGGCTTTTAATTGCAGGTACCAAGTACAGAGGTGAATTTGAAGAACGTCTTAAAAAGATTATGGACGAAATTCGTCAGGCAGGAAATGTAATTCTTGTTATTGATGAAATGCATACACTTATCGGAGCTGGTGCTGCAGAAGGTGCTATTGATGCTGCTAATATATTAAAACCGGCTCTTTCCAGAGGTGAAATTCAGGTAATCGGTGCTACAACTTCTGATGAGTACAGAAAGTATATTGAAAAAGACTCTGCTCTTGAAAGAAGATTCCAGCCTGTAATTATTGAAGAACCGTCAATTGATGAAACAATTGAAATTATCAGAGGTTTGAAACCAAAATACGAGGAACACCATAACCTTAATATCTCTGACGAAGCGATTGTTGCTGCAACAAAATTATCAAGCAAATATATCAATGACAGATTTTTGCCGGATAAAGCAATTGACGTAATTGACGAAGCAAGTTCTAAGGTCAGATTAAAAGTCTGTACACTTTCTCCTGAAGGTAAAGAACTTGATAAAGAATTGAGAGAAATTATCAAGGAAAAAGAAGATGCTATAAGAAATCAAGAGTTTGAAAGAGCATCTGCTTTGCGTGATGATGAAGCTAACATGAAAGATCGTATACGTGAAGTTTCTGAAGAATGGAGGCGTCAAAACGATGCTAATAAGCCGACGGTAACAGAAGAAGATGTTGCAGAAGTTATTGCTACAATGACAGGCGTTCCAGTAACAAAACTTACAGAAGGCGAGTCTGAAAGATTATTAAAGCTTGAAGATACACTTCACGCAAGAGTAATCGGACAGAGCGACGCTGTAACTGCTATATCAAAAGCAATTAGACGCGCAAGAGTTGGTTTAAAATCTCCGAACAGACCTATTGGAAGCTTTATCTTCTCTGGTCCTACCGGTGTTGGTAAAACAGAACTTGCAAAAGCTTTAGCAGAAGCTATTTTTGGCAGCGAAGATAATATGATAAGAGTGGATATGTCAGAATTTATGGAAAAACATTCTACTGCAAAACTTATCGGCTCACCTCCAGGGTATGTAGGTTACGATGACGGCGGACACCTTTCAGAACTCGTTAGAAAGAAACCTTATTCAGTTATTCTTTTTGATGAAATCGAAAAAGCCCATCCGGACGTATTTAATATAATGCTCCAGATTCTTGATGACGGACGTCTGACAGATGCAAAAGGTAGACATATTAATTTCAAAAATACTGTAATTATTATGACTTCAAACGTCGGTGCAAGCATGATTACAACTCAGGGCAAACTCGGGTTCTCTACTGCTGATGACGCTAAGAAAGATAAATACGAGAAATTAAAAGAAACAGTTAACGAAGAATTGAAAAAGGCATTCAGACCTGAATTCTTAAACCGTATTGATGATATTATCGTATTCTCACATCTGAGCAAGGAAGAAATCCGTGAAATCGTTGACTTGATGATGAAAGACTTGTTCAAACGTCTATCAGAACGTGAACTTTCTATAGAAGTTACAGATGAGGTAAAAGATTATCTTGCAAAAGATGGTTATAACGAGGCATACGGTGCAAGACCGCTAAGAAGGTTAATCCAGAAAAAGATTGAAGACCAGCTTGCGGAAGAAATTCTTACAAATGCATACAAGCCTGGTGATACAATCTTACTGAAACTTCAAGATGATAAGATTGTGTTTGAAAGAAAAGAAGGTTCTAAACCTGAAGCAGAAGAAGTTCCTCAAGAAGGTTAGTAAAAATAAAAATTCGGGCTCAAAAAGAGCCCGTTTTTTTATGAAAATGTCAAAGAAAAGACAATTATTGCTGATAATACAAGGACAGTCATTACAAATGCGATTGCTAATTTTATGACAGGGTGAAAAGAAAAATTATATTCTTCATTTGGATTTAACTGCCTTATTACGTTTCTTGAAAAGTCCTGTCGGGCATCCATCTTTGTTTTATTAAATGATTCACTCATCAAGCGTCGGATATTATAAGTATCTTCTAGCTCTTTTCTAGCTTTTTTATTATTTATCGTATATTTTTTTATTTTAATACTCTCATCTGACGGAAGTTCATTGTCTATATATGCAGACAGGTTATTCTGAAAAATTCGGTACTGGCTGTTTGAATTTGCCGAACAAATTTCTTCCTTATCATCAACCGATGATTTTAAATCATCAAGCATGCCTTTTACAATATTATATTTTGCTCTGCAGGATGAGCAATTTTTTAAATGTTCTTCAACTTTGATTTTTAAAGCCTTGCTCAAATCTCCTTCTATGTAAAAAGAGAGTAGAACATCCATCTGTGCACATGTTATTTCCATGTCGTATTACTCCTTTATATGTATAACTTATCCCTTATATAAACTCCTTCAGTTCTTCCTGAAGTTTAATTCTAGCTCTCGAAATTCTTGACTTAACAGTCCCGAGCGCGGTGTTGGTAATTTTTGATATGTCTTCGTAGCTTAAACCTTCGTACTCTCTTAATACAATAACGATTCTCAAATTTTCAGGAAGATTTAATAAAGCAGCTTTGATTAATTTTTCCATTTCAGCAAACAGGCATTTTTCTCCAGGTTCGCACCCAATTTTGTCTTTAATTTCAAGAAGTTTGTCGTTGTCTAAATCAATTTTTTTATCACGAGCATGTTTTTTTACATAATCATAAAAAACATTTGTAACAATTTGGTTAAGCCATGGTTTGAAACGCGCAGGATCTTTCAATGATGCTATATTTCGCGCCATCTTAAGAAGCGCTTCCTGCGTTAAGTCAGCAATATCCTGCCTTTTATCTGTCAGATAGCTAAACATAGCGAATATATTTTTCTGCACACGTCTTACAAGCTCTTCAAGAGCCTTGGATTCTCCATGTTGTGCCATTATAATAAGTGTGTAAATATCCCTTTTTTTGTACTTTGATTTAGACATCGTACAATCATTATATTAAGTAGCTGGAAAAAATATATTGCCGAGGAGTGGATAAGCTTGGAGGTAGTTTCAATAAGGCTGGATTAGTAGCTCTCACACCAAACCCAACACCATTTACCTCCAAAAGAAAACAGGTCGGTTATTATCCTTCCTGTTAAGATTTTACACTAGCCGAAATATAAATAGCAATTTCATTGTACACTAAAACCAAGAAAAATACAAATAATACCGTCAATAAATTTACATAAATATCCGGACAATTCTTTAAGTTATTTGCATATAAGCCAGTCATACTCAGAAAAACCGCAAAAAAGCAAAATATTAACTTATGTAACAAATATATATTAATTATATATAAAATTGTCAATTTTCTTTACATTTATGTTTTTATATATATAACGAGGATAATTATGGCTTACAAATTTGATTCAATTGTTAATAAAAGCGAAGCAGATGCCCTTAAAGACATGATTTTTAGACGTGTTCAAGAGCGATCAAAAGGCATGAGCGACGAGGTTCAGACAGATGTAATGGATTTGGCCAGAGATTCTTTTGTTAGTATTAATAATCCTTTTTCAAAGATTATTAATACTTCTTCGGCGGAAGAAAATCATGCTCCTTCAGAAGTTCAGACTGTTACAAAAGAAGAAGATAATGCAATCGGGTTTCCGATAAAGGAGCCAAAATTGCGTGTGAACGGGCAGAGCCGCATAATAAATGAGCAGATTACAAGTGCTGCAATTGCATCCACTATGCAGGAAGCAAGGAGTGGTTTAAGTAATAAACAAAGCTTTATGGGGGCATTGAACTTTTTAAATTCTCAGGCTGCAATATCATTAATCAGGACCCGTGCTGATAAATTTGAAGTTCTTGCATAGTTTTTAATCTTTATTGAATATTATATTGACACGATTATCTAAGTTTGTTAAAATAGATATAGATGTAAGAAGAAAAATTTCACATAAATATAAGAAGAGAAAGGAATATTATGATGAAGAAGAACGGTTTTACTCTTGCGGAAGTTTTAATCACCTTGGCCATTATTGGTGTTGTTGCTACGTTAACACTTCCTGCATTGATGACAAACACTCAGGAACAACAAGCAAGAACAGCTTTGAAAAAAGGTATTAACACTCTAACTGAAGCAGCTCAGATGAATTCAGCTATTGCAGGGTTTGACTATGGTTCTTTTAATGAAACCTCAACTAACAACACTGAATCTCAATCTTTATATGGTTTGTTAGCAAACCGTACAACAATCGATTATCAGTTAACCGGTACTACAACAAATCAGGCAAAAGCTGTTAACAACGGTGCAAGCAACTATGTTATGTTCTTTAGAGATGGTTCAGCTATTGCATTTAAAAATGACGCTACAACTTTAGTTACAAATGCAACTGTTAATAAAATGCAATCAGATGGTTTAGTTTACGGTATTTCTGTAATATATGATACAAACGGTGCTAAAGGTCCTAACTTATTATCTAACTGTGCAGGTAATGCTGGTATGTTGAACAATGCAGCTCAGAATGATACAGCAACAGATTGTACTGTTAAAGCAAGACGTGTAATCAAAGACCAATTTGGTGTAAGATTAAGAGGCGGTTTTGCAGTTCCAAACGGTGCAGCTGCTAGATGGGCATTCGATAACTAATATTTTTAACACTATATAAAAAGAGCGGAAATCCAAATCCGCTCTTTTTTTTTTGATATATTTATCACCTACTCTCTTTGTACTATCTGTGTTTTGCTTGTATCCTCCATTTCATCTACACTGTATGCTCTATATTTTGAGTTGATTCATAATCTTAAAATATTGTTATTACTGATATTCAGCGATTTTATTGACCATATGGTCTATATCTATCAATCTACCTCAAACGCTGTAAAATCAATCATCATATTGATGAAAATCTCCTCTATAAGGAGGTAATATATATAGTGTAATAACGAATAAAAAATACTAAATTTACATGATAGGGGAGAAGAGAGTATGAGACGAGAGTTTAAGAAGAAATCAAAGGTGCTGCTTATTGATGACAATTATGAGCACTTAGCAGGAATTAGGGAGCTTTTGAATCTAGAAGGCACTTTTGACGTAGTTGGAATTGCAACTAATGTTACTGTCGGGCTTAATTTAATTAAGAAATATCAGCCTGATGTTGTTCTTCTGGATATGAATATGCCGGAACGTGATGGCTTGCAAGGTATTATGGAAATCGCTAAACTTGATTTGGATACTAAAGTTTTAGCGTTATCAGGATATGATGATGCTGATTTAATCTTTAGAGCTATGAAAATAGGAGCTAAAGGTTATGTACTTAAAACTATGGCATCAGCTCAATTAATTTATGCAATAGAAGAAGTGTTAAATGGAAAAATTTATCTTCCGCTTGCATTGTCTTCAAGATTTTTTGAATACTTTCAGCAGACATTTAGAGAAGAAGCAGAGAAGAAGGATGCTGCTGAAGAAGAAGAAAATCTGCTTAATTACCTGACTCAGAGAGAAGAAGAAGTTTTGGAGTTATTAACACAGGGTATTACGTATAAAGGCGTTGCCAACAAATTATTCATATCAGAAACAACTGTAAAAACCCATGTAAACAATATTTTCCAAAAGTTACAGGTTAATGATAGAACACAGGCCGTTCTATACGCTATAAACAATGGCTTTTTAACTAAAAAGGTTAAACTTGCAGTGTAAGGTTCAGGCTATGAAAAAGATTGTAAGACAGCAAAATTATTTAAAGGGTTTGATTGAATCTCAGGATAATAAGTTTATAACAAAACAAATCTTGAGATGTGCAATTCGTGCTGTCTTAGAACCTTTGCTTGATAATCCTGAAGCAGGCGTCGTTTTGTATAGAATAATAAATCAAACAGGACTTGCCGGATTAATAAAACGGGTAGAATTTTCAGACATTGAAGCTTATAATTTTTCAGATGAGAGTGAAAATTTGAGGGAAAGAGTTTGGGCTGATACCGAATTTCTATGTGTTATGACACACAGATTTGTTTCTATATTTATATGGGATAACAAAACTGACAGCAAGAACTATGTTAGATATTATTCGATCTGGAACTCAAAACTTCAAGATGAGGCGCTGGATATTATAAACAGAAACTCAATAATTGATATCAGGCAGTTTCAGGAAAAATTCAGACCGGACAGACGTGATAACATACTTTTAAATTCCTCTATCAGGCGTCTGGTTGAGAATATGGATGAAGCAGCGAAAGATGCAGTGCTGGGATTTGCAGAGTTTCAGGCTAAACCGGCAGAAGCTTCTGCCGAAGTTAGAGAAGTTGCTCATGAGATAAAAAATCAGCTTTCCATATGCGATTTATACGGTGAAATTATAAGAAAGTACTGTGAAAAGAACGGAATAACTGATGAAACGATTTTAAACGGAGTGAACTGTATCTCAAGAGCAGTGAAGATATCAGGCAATTCTCTTCTGGCTTTGAAGTCAACGCAGAGCAAAGAACTAAAGCAGTGTGATTTAAAAAATATCATTAAAATTGTAGAAGATTTGACTAAAGTATACTTTGAATGCAAAAATATTGAGTATATTGTAGAGAGCAAGGCTAATTTAAAAGTTCTGGCAGATGAAGATAGTTTAACAGCAGTTCTGGTTAATTTAGTAAAGAATGCTGTTGAGGCTTTTGGCACAGAGAATTTGAGTGACGAAAATGGTAAGTATGTTAAAATTAAGGCGGAGAAGAGGGGAGAGTTTGCAGCAATTAGAATTATTAATAACGCTGGAAAAATAAACGAGCCTGAGCGTATTTTTGAAAAAGGATTTACAACCAAAAGCGGCGGCTCAGGTCTAGGGCTAAGCATCTGCAAAAAATCGATTGAAGAACAGCTCGGGCAATTAAAACTTGAGCATACAGGCGATGATTATACTGAATTTTTAATTAAGTTAGGTCTGGTTGACGGGGTGAGAGGTTAATAATGGATTTAATCAGCAATAGAACAATTGAAATTACAAAGCTGGGTATGGATGGGCTTATGAGCAGACAGCATGCGATAGCTTCCAATATTGCCAACGTTATGACTCCGGGGTTTCAAAGGCAGGAAGTTGCATTCGAGAGCCAGCTTGCTGAAATTATTGAAAATGAGGATTTGAAGGATTACATCAAAGGGCAGAATAGCATTGAGTATAAACCGCCAATGGTAGATGTTTTTACAGGCGATGTTCATACTTATAGAACACCGACGCAGCAGGAGAAAGCTTATTTGAAGGCGAATACAATGGAGCAGTTTAACCCGCAGGTGGTTACAGATATTTACAGCGGAACAAATTCTGATGGAAACAACGTAGAACTTGAACGTGAAATGATGGATTTGTCGAAAACAGGTACAAGGTATATGGTTTTATCAAATCTGGAAAGAAGACAGTTTTCAATAGTATCGTCTGCAATCCAGGGACAATAGTACAGGAAAGAGTAGCTTATGAGTTTTAATATTTTTGACATAGCCGGTTCTGGAATGACCGCTCAGAGAATTAAAATGGACACAGTTGCAAGTAACATTGCAAATATAAATACTACACGTCAGCCAGACGGTTCAAAAGGTGTTTATGTAAAAAAAGATGTGTCTTTCAGAACTGTTTACGATGATGCTGTTAACCGCGGATATTCAAATTTTGCTGCAAATAATCCAGATGCTCAGTTTGATCCGAGAACAGGAAACATGCTTATAAATGCAAATGTTTCCTTAAATAATGGTTTGATAACAGGCGGAGTAAGAGTTGATGAAATTTATGAAGCCGAAAACGGGGTTAAAACTGTGTATGACCCATCTCATCCGGATGCTGATGAAGAAGGGTATGTTGATCTTCCAAATATAAATATTGTGGAAGAAATGGTCGGAATGATATCTGCATCTAAGGCTTACGAAGCCAATGCAACAGTTGCAGAAAACGTTAAAACAATGATGCAGACCGCAATGAACATTTAGGTACTACGTACGTAGACATTGGGGCGGGAGACAATCGAAATATTACAAGTTTACATTAAAACTACAGGTCTCCCTTAAAGTGAAACTACAAATAAAAAGGGGTTTTAAATGGAATTTACAACAGGGATAAGTGAATTTAATACGACTTATAATCTTAATGCTATAGATGATTATAACAAGTATCTGAAAGGGCAGGCTTCGTTTGAGATAGACAAAAATGCTTTTGAAGAAGCTCTTGAGAATGCTGCCAAAAGTTATCCTGTAAAAGATAAAGCCGATCCGACAGGCTTGGGAAATTTTGCTTCCAGCATGGGAAATGCTTTTTCAAACAGCCTTAATGCTGTCAACAATGCTCATATTACGGCTGACAAAATGCAGGAAGACATTGCTATGGGCGGCTCTACAAGTATCCATGATGCAATGATTGCAGCAGAAAAAGCTTCATTAAATATGCAAATGGCTGTACAGGTAAGAAACAGGCTGGTATCAGCTTACACTGATATAACCCAGATGGCAATATAGTAATCTATTGGTAGTGTTACTTACCGGCGGTAAGGGGAATTGAACCCCTGTTTGGAGAATGAGAATCTCCCGTCCTAACCACTAGACGATACCGCTATATAGGCATATAATCCGAATAAATTATACTTGACCAATCATCTTCAAAATAACTAATCTGTGTTAGTGTGCCTGTTTTTATAAGGTTTTTAAACTGGCTTACCGGATCAAGATTAAGTGTCTTTGCTATTGCAGACTGAATTACATCAGTAGTCGTAACTACTATTATACGATTACCTTTGTTTTCTTCAACAAGTTTATCTATAACATCAGATACTCTTTTATTAAAGTCTTCAAGCGACTCTCCGCCCTCAGGCTTCTGTATAATAACTTCCGGTCCAAACTCATCAAAAACATCCGAATATGAACGCCCGCTCCATTCACCGTGGTTTCTTGCAGGAAGGTCAATTGATGTTATTTCTTTTTTGAATAATTTCGCAATGATTTGTGCTGACTGAGTACACCTTGCAGAAGAGCTTGTATAAATTTTATCATACGTTACTGCTCTGTTTTCAAGGTATTCACAAACTTTTTCAATTTCTTCTTCGCCAAATTCGTTTATTTTCGGGTACTTTTCTGTATCACAAATTATGCCGTCCATTGTATGAACGGTTGCTCCGTGTGAAATAAAAGTGATTTTACATTTACGTTTAAACATATTAATACCCTCTTATATCATTATACCATAAACGCTTTTTAATCTCCAACTTTAGTTGTTAATCTCTCATATTTTTGTATAATTGACTTTTATATAAAAAACATTAAACTGAACATGTATAAATGTAAACTAAGCACAAGGAGATATATTATGGGCAAACGACTGGACGGATCTTCTTTATTCAGTGGAATAAATGCAGGATTAACAAACTCTTTTTCTTTACTTTCAAGCCAGTACAGTGACGGCTTAACGCTGGAAAATCTTAATGCAGCTTTAACCAATACTAATGTAACAAACACATCCTATGGTTCAACATTTGCATCTTATTTAACAACTAATTTTAATAGTGTGGACAAAAATGGAGATGGTACAATTTCTGCAGACGAAATCCAAACATTAATGAATAATATGGCTACTCAAGGGCTTACAAGAGAGCAGATAATGTCTTTAGGAGCTTCTTCCGGTATGAGTTCTTCTTTACAGGAAACGGTGTTATCTCACTTTGACGACATTGATGCTAACCACGACGGCAAAGTTACAAATGCCGAAATTAATGCTTACGGCGTCAACTCTGATATTGAAAAACAAAAAATCGAGGATAGAAACAGAATAGTAAACAACATGTCTATGTTTTACGGGGACGATTTGACAGAGTACGAAGGAAGTATAATGGATTATAGATATTTGGACGATGATGAGGCATAGTTGCAGAAAGAAAAGCGCCGGTTGAAAACCGGCGCTTTTCTCTTGCTACAGGTGTAGAAGCTTAAAATCTGTTTCGAAACCTTATTTACCCCTTTGCTAGCAAAAAATATTTTTACAGGTTTTTAAAAAGGTATGATTAATAATATTTCATATCTTACAGGTATCATCCAATCGCCAAATTTACATCAGCGTAAGAATATATCCTTTGGACAGAATATCCAGACGCTTACTCATACAAATATTGGCAGTTGTCTTGAAGGTTATATTGGAAAAATCAGGGTTCGCAAACCAGACGGCGAAACTTACCTTAATGTTTTCAAAAAATATATCGGTAGAGATGCTGAAAACTATGTTATCCAGAATGATAAGAATGAAGCTGTCGGCAGCATAAATGTATTTATAAGAAAATCGCAGCCTAATCCGTGGGATAAAACAGACCCGAGCCATGTTTTTGTTGATGAATTAAGAAATTTTTCAAAGCCGAATACGCCTTATCATAACCCAAAACTAGAATACTTTAAGGATATCGGAACTCGACTGCTTCAAATTGCTCAGAGGAGAAGTGATGAGGCAAATTGCTGCGGGAATATAAAACTTATTTCAAAAGGTGAGTCTTTGAACTGGTACAAAAATGTGATAGGAATGCGTCAAGAATTTCCACCTATTCCGGGTATGAAGTTTCAGATACATAATCCTAATCAACTTTACCTGCCTCCGGAAGCAAAAGAACCGTTATCCAGACTACAGGGCGGATTATAATTATTCTTCAGGGTGCTCATGAGGTTCAATTGCCTGAGGTTTTGTCATTACGCTGACAAGGCTTAGAACAACCATTATTAAAATAAGTACGGCAATATATATGAAATAATTTTTTAGCGTTCCTGTAAAGTATGTTGCTAAAGCGCCTCCAACAATGGCAACAGAAGTTAAAATCGCAACAGTTTTCTTTTGTGAGAACCCGGCTTTTAGGAGTTTATGGTGAATGTGTTCTGCATCAGCAACAAATGGTGATTTACCCTTCATAATTCTTCTAAGACTAGAGTATGTAATATCCATAATCGGTACTGCAAGAACAAGGAATGGCAGAAGCACCGCGAGCGCTGCACCTTTCATAACACCTGCGATAGATAATGTCGCAAGTAAAAAACCGGAGAATAAAGCTCCGGAATCTCCCATAAATATTTTTGCCGGATTGAAGTTAAAAGTAAGAAAAGCAAGCATTGAACCGGCAAGTATAAACGCAATAAGAGCTGTTATTGGCTGTGCCGGACTTACTGCAACTGCAATAAGAGCCAATGTTATTGAACTTACTGTAATAACAGAGCCAGCAAGTCCGTCAACGCCGTCTATAAAGTTAACCGCGTTAGAAATTCCTACAATCCATAAAAGAGTTATTGGATAAGAAAATATTCCCAGATGGATAACTCCCCCAAAAGGATTGAAGATTGTATCAATTTGTACCCCCAAAAGGTAAACAATTGTAGCAATAGAAAGCTGTATTACAAGTTTAAATTTAGCATCAAGGTTATAAATATCATCAACCAGCCCGAGCAGGAACATTAACGACCCGCCGAGCAAAATTCCTGAAAGCAGGCTCCCATATGGATAATAGCTCAATAATACAAGGAATAAGAATGTTAACATTGCACTTGACCAGATAGCAACACCGCCGAGTCTTGATATTGGCAGTTTGTGAATTTTTCTTTCGTTAGGAAGGTCAACAAGTCCTTCTTTTTGCGAAAATTCAATTACAAACGGTACGATAAATACACCTATGAGGTATGAAATAAATGCTCCTATTATATGTGCCTGTGTTAACTTGATTATCATAATATTATTATTCCTTAGTACAACGGATATTTTTCACAAAGTTTTAGAGAAGCTTTTTTGAGTTCAGCCAGTACTTCTTCGTTGTCAGAATTTTTAATGGCTTCTGCTATAATTCTTGCAACTTCTCTCATATCTTCTTCTACAAAACCTCTCGTAGTCATTGCTGCAGCACCCAATCTTATACCGCTTGTGACAAAAGGACTCTGAGGGTCATTAGGAACTGTATTTTTGTTTGCAGTAATACCAACTCTTTCAAGAACATTAGCCATATCTTTACCGGTCTTACCTGTTTTTCTCAAGTCCAGAGTCATTAAGTGATTTTCTGTCATACCGCCCACAATGTCCATACCGGCATCTAGTAAACCTTGAGCCAGAGTAGCAGCATTTTTAACAATTTGTTTTGCATATTCTTTAAACTCTGGAGAAAGAGCTTCTTTTAGAGCGACAGCCTTCCCAGCAATAATATGCTCCAGAGGTCCGCCCTGAATGCCTGGAAATACGGCTTTATCGATAGCAGCAGCGTATTGTTCATCACACATAATAATTCCGCCTCTAGGGCCTCTAAGTGTTTTGTGTGTTGTTGTTGTAACTATTTGGGCGTAACCAGCAGGTGACGGATGAACGCCGCCTGCAACAAGACCTGCAATGTGTGCAATATCTGCTAAAAGTACAGCTCCGACTTCATCAGCAATTTCTCTGAATTTTTTGAAATCAATAATCTTAGAATAGTTGCTTGCGCCGCAAATTATTAATTTAGGTTTATGTTCGAACGCCATTTTGCGAACATCGTCATAATCAATATTGCCGTTTTCGTCAACGCCGTAGCTTTTTACGTTAAAATACATACCGGAAAAATTAACCGGTGACCCGTGGCTTAAGTGTCCGCCGTTAGATAAATCCATGCCGAGAACATTATCTCCGCATTTCAGAAGTGCTGCAAAAACAGCCATATTTGCCTGAGCACCGGAGTGGGGCTGAACATTTGCGTGATCCATGTGAAAGAGTTCGCAGGCTCTTTTTTGAGCAAGTTCTTCAATCTTATCAATAACTTCACAGCCGTTGTAGTAACGTTTGTGGGGTTTTCCTTCAGCATATTTGTTTGTCAGAACGCTTCCGCAAGCCTGCATTACAGCCGGAGAGGTAAAGTTTTCACTTGCTATAAGCTCTATGGTTGTCTGCTGTCTTTTGAGTTCTTCTTCAATATAATTTGCAACTTCAATATCAGCTGCTTTAACTTTGTCTAAATTCATATCCCCCTCCTTACAAGCTTATACTATGTTTTAAATTATAAGTGAAAATAAAACATAAGTAAATATTTGTAACTTTTAATTGTAGTTGTAACAATTTCTATTTTGTTTGGTTTTATAGTAAAAACAGGAGAACAAAAATGAAAATACAAGCAATAAAATCATATAATTATACACAAAATAGATTACGTAATAATTCCGGAACAAGCACTCCGGTATCAAATAATGAAAACGCGAAATCCCCTATATATATATATCCAGCCTCATATGCAAACATAAATTTTCGTGGGAACTCGATGTCAAAATTGTGGGCAGATTACGATTGGTTTATACGTCATGACAATACTCCTGCAATTTTCTCTTTTCTGAAAATAAAAGAAGCTCCAGAGGTTATGGAAAAGTTTTTGAATGCAATTTTGGAAACATCTGACAGGAGCAAAGAGTTATTTACCAGTATTGTTAATAATCCGCGAAATTCGCTGGAGATTTCTGAGAAATTAGCTCAGGTTTTACCGGCAAACTCTCCAAACCTGCTTCCGTTTCTTATAAACAGTCCATACAATAAAGGTTATGCAAAATTTATTGATGGCAAATTTAATGAGGCACATTCTCTTGAAGATTTACTAAAGATTAGACCGGATTGGCGGGGTGAAGTATTGATAAAAAAATATGAAGCTTTAAAGGGAAATAGAAATCTGGAAATTGGAAATATTCCAAAAGAGATTCCGTCATCTGATTTGACACAAATTGTTGATTATTTAAGCAAGCAGATGGAATATGGCGTAAAAAACAAGAAAAAAATAGAGAGTCTGACAATAGGTTATCGAAAATATGATTTTGCTTATTTTACCGAAGGAAAGTCTGATAAAAATGTTTTTGGATTATTTACTCCGGAGGGAAAGAAATATGTTTTAAAAATGAGTACTCCTGAGCGCAGAAGCCTGGATAATCCTTTTGCTCTAGGAACGCTTGCAAAGATAGATTCTTATCTTACATATAATAGAAGCAGAAATTCAGCACCGTTATGTTACTATAACCATGAAAAGAATTTTTCTATATACAAATATATAGAACATATTCAAACACCTGATTGTCAGCATGATTTAACTAAAGTTGCAAAGAATATGCCAGACTTTTATGCTTTAGGCTTAACCTATAATGATACCGTTGGTAATAAAAATTTCTTCCTTTTAAACAATGAATCAAACGCCGATTTAGTCAAAACAGTAGGTTTTCAGGAAGGGGTTAACAGAGGTGAATGGGTATCTGTAGATAATGACCACGTTACATATGCTAATAGGATGCAGCCGATGTTAACAAAGTATCATTCTTATTTGCCAAATGTAATGCAAATGTGTGTATAAAAAAGAGGGCTTTTAAGCCCTCTCAAAAACAATTTCGTCATCTTTGACATCGATTTTAATCTTGTCGCCTTCAATGAATTTCTGTGATAATAACAATTTTGAAAGCGGATTTTCAACCATTTGTCTTATTACTCTCTTAAGCGGTCTAGCTCCGTAAATAGGGTTAAAACCTCGTCTTGCCAGGAGTTCTTTTGCATCGTCTGTGATTTCAAATGTAATATTTCTGTCCGCAAGAAGATTTTTCAAATGAGCCATCTGAATATCTACTATGGCTGACAGCTGCTGCATTGTAAGAGCCTTAAAGAAGATGGTTTCATCAACCCTGTTTAGAAATTCCGGTTTGAAACGTTCTCTCATAACTGCCATAACTTTTTCTTTTGTTTCGTCAAAATTACCGCCTGCATTATTAAGAGAATCTTCAAGTATAATTTCACTTCCAATGTTGCTTGTCATAATTATAACAGTGTTTTTGAAGTCAACAGTTCTGCCCTTTGAGTCAGTCAAACGTCCGTCATCAAATATTTGAAGCATTAGATTGAAAACGTCAGGATGAGCCTTTTCGATTTCATCAAAAAGTACTACGGAATATGGCTTACGTCTAACTGCTTCTGTAAGCTGGCCGCCTTCTTCGTAACCTACATATCCCGGAGGAGCACCGACAAGCCTTGCTACGTTATGTTTTTCCATGTATTCGGACATATCAATTCTTATTATTGCATCTTCGTCATTAAACAAGAATTCAGCAAGAGTTTTGGCAAGTTCGGTTTTACCAACACCTGTTGGCCCTAGGAAAATAAATGTACCGATAGGGCGTTTTGGGTCTTTTAAACCTGAACGTGCACGTCTGATTGCGTCAGAAACTGTTTCAACAGCTTCATCCTGACCAATTAAACGTTTGTGAAGTACATCTTCCATTCTAAGAAGCTTTTGCATTTCACTTTCGACAAGTCTGTTAACAGGAATACCTGTCCATTTGCTTACGATTTGGGCAATATCATCCCCGTCAATTTCTTCTTTAAGAAGCTGGTTTTCTCCCTTTTCTTTACCTTGAATGGATTGAAGCTTCTTTTCTAATTCCATCAGCTTGCCGTACTTAAGTTCTGCAGCTGTCTGCAAATCAGTATTACGTTCAGCTTCTGCAATTTTTGTTTTAACCTGATCGATTTCTTCTTTAATACCGGCTTCGCCTGTAATAGTATTTTTTTCAATTTCCCACTGGGCTTTGAGCTTTGAAATTTTACTTTCCAAATCATCAATCTCAGAAGTTAGTTTATCAATTTTTGCAATACATTCAGGGGAAGTTTCTTTTTTTAATGCTTCTCGTTCTATTTCAAGCTGAATTTTCTGCCTCAGCATAACATCAATTTCTTCCGGCATGGAGTCAATTTCTATTCGAAGAGCAGACGCAGCTTCGTCAATAAGGTCAATAGCTTTGTCCGGTAAAAACCTATCTGTAATATATCTGTCAGATAATTGGGCAGCTGCAATCAGAGCGCTGTCTAAAATTCTTACTCCGTGGTGAACTTCGTACTTTTCTTTCAAACCTCTCAAGATTGAAATCGTATCTTCAACCGAAGGTTCATCAACCAGTACAGGCTGGAAACGACGTTCCAGAGCCGGGTCTTTTTCAATATACTTGCGGTATTCATTAATAGTAGTTGCACCGATTGTACGTAATTCACCTCTTGCAAGCATTGGTTTCAAAAGATTTCCTGCGTCCATAGAACCTTCTGTTGCGCCGGCCCCTACTACTGTATGCAATTCATCAATAAACATTACAATCTCGCCGTTTGATTCCTGTACCTCTTTGAGTACGGCTTTCAATCGTTCTTCAAATTCTCCTCTGAACTTTGCACCTGCAACCAGCGCGCCTAAATCCAGAGATATAAGCTTAACTTCCTTCAAACTTTCAGGAACGTCGCCCCTAATTATTCTTTGGGCTAAGCCTTCTACAATAGCAGTCTTACCAACTCCAGGTTCACCAATTAGGACAGGGTTATTTTTTGTTCTTCTGTTTAAGACCTGTATAATACGTCTGACTTCTTCGTCACGTCCTATTACAGGATCTAATTTACCCTTACGGGCTCTTTCTGTAAGGTCAGTTGAATATTTTTCAAGAGCCTTCATATTTTCTTCTGCGTTTTTATTATCCACTTTTTTATTACCTCTAATCTTTCTCATTGCGTTTAAGACAGTATTTGTGTCAACGCCGTGGCGTTTTAGCAGATCCTTGATAAAAGAATTATCAAGTTTTGTCATCGCAATTAAAATACATTCAATTCCGATAAAATCATCCTTTAAGCTTTCAGCTTCCTGTGTAGCTATTTCAAGCAAGGTATTTGTATCACGCGATAAAAATACCTGCCCTCCGGCGCTTACTCCGGAAATAGTAGGGTATTCCTTAATCCTTGCAACGATTGCGTTAATAAAGTTTTGATTTAAGAGCTTTAACTCTTCTAAGTAATCCTTTGAAATTCCTTTGTCTTCAATCATTGCCATAACAATATGTTCAGGCTGAACCTCGGAATTTTTATAAAAATCCTTTTTCGCGTTTGCAGCAAATATAATTTCCTGCGAATAGTTTGTAAATTTTTCAAAATTAAGCATATAAATAATTACTCCGTTTAATTATATTTTAATGCTATTTTTGAAAAATCAAGATTTTTTAATTATTAATTAACAATTATGGATAGTCATTCATCGAAAAATTTAAAATCTTCTCCAAGCTTTTCTTCCAGCGTCTTTGCAAAATCTGAAAATTTTATTTCGAGAGCTTCACACAATTTCCAGGCAGTTAGTAATTGAATTCCATATATACCCCGTTCAATTTTGCTAAGATTGCCGCGGTCAAACTCATACTCGTGAGCAAATGTATTAAGCGACTTGCCGGTATTTTTCTCTCTTTCTTGCCGCACAATTTCTCCAACAGTGAGTTTAAATTTTAAATTTTTAGCTTGAAAATCTTGCATAAAGCTATCTTATTGTGTATACTTGAAATAAGTGTTGTGTAAAAACCAACAACAAAAGGAGATTAAATAAAATGTATTAATTTTTAGTAAATAAATCAATAATGGTACACCCCAGTGCGCCTGCAATATCTAAGATAATAGTAATACTTGGAATTTTTTCTGCTCTTTCAATACAGCCAATATAATTCCGAGCACTAGATACTCTGAAAGCAAGCTCCTCTTGGGAAATTTTCATATTTTGCCGTCTAGCTCTTATATTTTCCCCTAAGAGTTTATATGTTTCAAAGTGTCTGCTTTTATCTTTATCCATACCACCTATTTTGGTGTGTTTTTTTAAATTGTTCTACCACCTATATAGGAACTATTTAGATAATTTTAGAAGGAGAATTATGAGAAAACTGTTAATTATAAGTTTATTATTTGTTTTTACAATGCCAATTTGGGCTGAGTCGAAGATTCCAATCAAAATTGTTAGTATAACAGACGGTGATACTATTAAGGCAAAAATAGATAAGAATGAGTTTAGTGTTAGATTAGTTGATATTGATTGCTATGAAACAAGTAAAATACATAGAGCATATAGACAAGCTTATGATAATTGTATAAAAATAGATGAAGTAGTAAATTTAGGAAATAAGTCAAAACAATATTTGTTGGATTTGTATATAAAAAATAACAGTAAAAAAGTTTATTTAGAGTTTAAGGGTGTTGATATGTATGGACGAGTATTAGGAGTTTTGTATTTTGATACAATGAATGTAAATGAGGAGATGAAAAAACATGGAGGCTGCATGGTTTATGAATTTAAACAATAATGTTATAATACTTTTATGAAAATTTGTTTTATACCAATAGATAACCGCCCTGTTTGCTATAATTTGGCAAAAGACATTGCGGCGATTGATGAGAATATAGAGCTTTTTATTCCTCCGCGAGAATTTCTTGGTGATTTAACCAGAAGCGCAGGAGTAAATGAGATTATAGAGTGGATTGAGAACATACCGGAATGCGATGCTATGGTTATTTCTCTTGATACAATTGCTTATGGCGGTTTGATTCCTTCAAGACGTTCTCCGGATAGTATAGATAAAATAAAAATACGGCTAAACCGTTTGAAGCCTTTACTTGAAGGAAAGAAGGTCTATGCTTTTTCAAGTATAATGCGCATTTCAAATAACAATTACAATGAAGAGGAAAAAGAATACTGGAAAGACTGGGGTAAAAAAATTTTTGAATACTCATACTCAGGCGTAAACGACGGTATTCCACAGGCAATCTTAGACGATTATCTTGCAACCAGAAAACGCAACTTCGAGATAAATAAAACCTATTTGAACTGGGGTTTAAATACTTTAATCTTTTCAAAAGACGACTGTGCTCCTAAGGGGTTTAATGTTGATGAAGCACGCGAACTTGAACGTCTTGGCGCCAAAACTAAAACAGGTGCTGACGAAATTCCCCTTACATTGCTTGCCCGTGCTATAGAAAAAGAAATAAAAGTCTTTGTTGAATTTACGGAACCTGATTATAAAGATTGCATTTCAAACTACGAGGACGTTTCTATAGAAAAATCTGTTCAAGGTCAGCTTGAACTCGGCGGATTTACACAGGTTCAGACACGTGAAGAAGCAGATGTAATTCTTATTGTGAATAATTTTATAGAGAAACAGGGCGAACATGTTATGGGCTGGACTACGCAGCCGTTCAGAAAAACATTTACCCCGCCTGATAAACCGTATGCAATAGCTGATGTAAGGTATGCAAATGGAGCAGATAATGACTTTGTAGAACAGCTTTTGCCGCAGATTGATTTAAAGAATTTTTACGGCTATGCCGGATGGAATACTTCCGCAAATACAATAGGAAGCCTGTTAGCGGGAGTAAAAGTCCGGTGGAATGCAGGGAAATATAATGAAGCAGCTTTTAAGCGGCTGCAAATAATAAGATTTTTGGATGACTGGGCTTATCAGGCTAATGTTCGGGGAATGATTGAGAATCCTTGTGACATACAAGACTTGATGAAACCTTATGAAATAAAGCTTGCAGAAATTTTTGGACAAATTCCACCGATTGAATATCTTTATCCTTGGAGCCGCAAGTTTGAGGTTGAAATATCTATTTAACAGGCAGAGATTTTTCAATCTTAAATTCAGCTATCTCTTTTTTGATTGTTTTATTAAAATTTTGTATGATTAATTCACGCTGTTTGTGTGTTATTAAATCATTTGCAACAGTTTTATAGCACTTATATGAAGGAAAAATTGTTGCCAGAGTGCCTATACATCCTATAGACCAGCCGGCAATTTGTCCTCTTTTACTTCTGATTAACTCTCCAGCCCTTGCTCCGAACATAAAAGATATGCTTGAGAATATTCCTGCAAATAAGGCCGCAATTATGGCAGCAGCAGTTCTATTAAGCCTTGTAGCCTTCTCGGCGTTTTTGTATTCAGGTGCAGCCTGTGAAATTTTTACTGCCGGTAAAAACGGAGTTCTCACTGTTTTAAGCTGGTTTTCCTTGATTTTAAAATAATCCTCGCTTGAAATTTTTTTTGATTTATATTGGTCATTAATAATTTTTAAAAAGCTTGGAATCTCCTGTTCGTCAATTACTCCATTTTTATTTCCGATTGCTGAAAAATCAATCTTCTCAGCTTCTGATTTTAATTGATTTGGATAATCTGAATAAGGAATTCTCTTTATTCGTTCTGGCAGCTTTTCAGGCAATAATTCCCTATCACATTGCTGACTGCTTGAAAAATTGTCCTTGCTGTATCTGGGATGAGAAGGCACAATACGCGGAGTGTGGATTATCTGAGCAGTTTCTGATAGATTATTTTGAGTTGTAGTATTACTGCAAGTGTTTATAACAGACGAACCTGCAATTGCAGCTAATGCTGTTCCCATCACTATATTTTTTATTGAATTTATTTGCATAGTAAAACTAAAAATGGTAAAAATTTTTTTTGCTATCTTATTTATGTTACAATTTATCTATGATAAAACCAGAACTTTTAATGCCTGCAGGCAATATTGAAAAACTTAAATATGCAATAAAATACGGTGCAGATGCTGTATATCTCGGAGTTGTTGATTTTAGCCTCAGAGCAATGCGTAAAGGCGAACTTATTACACTTGAAAACCTCAAGTATGCAATTGATACAGCCCGCGAACTCGGCGCAAAAGCATATTTAACACTGAATATTTTTGGTTTTAATAATGATATTAAAGCCCTTGAGAGCTGTATGGACAGGATTGTTGACTCAAATCCTGATGCTCTTATTATTAGCGACCCGGGAATTATGCGTCTTGCTAAAAAATATATGCCCGATACAGATATCCACGTAAGCACTCAGGCTAATATATTGAATTACGAAGCTGTGCGCTTCTGGCAGGATATGGGAGCTACAAGAGCAATTCTGGCACGCGAACTCCCGATTAAAGACGTTGCAGAAATTAAAAGTAAAGTTCCTGACATGGAGCTGGAATGTTTTATTCACGGAGCTCAATGTGTTTCTTTTTCTGGAAGGTGTCTTCTGAGTGATTATATGACAGACGGAGAAAGAAAAGCAAACTCCGGAAACTGTTCACAACCTTGCAGATGGAGTTATAAACTCGTTGAAGAAACACGTCCGGGGCAATATCAGGAGATTGTTCAGGATGATAAAGGCACGCATATTTTAAGCACTAAAGATTTATGCCTTGTAAAACATCTTAAAGAAATGATTGAAGCTGGTATTGATTCATTTAAAGTTGAAGGCAGAACAAAAAGTCTTTATTATGTTTCCGCAGTGGCAAAAGCTTACAGAGAAGCAATTGATACAGTTATGAAAACTCCTGATGCGGATATGACACCATATTATGAGGAACTTCTAAAAGTTGGAAACAGAGGCTATACAACAGGTTTCTATCTTGGAGAAGGTTATCCGAAAGACGGTTACAGCTATGATATTTCAAAAGGACTTGCTGGAGCTGATTTCTTATGCGAAATAGCAGGACGGGAAGATGACTGGTATAGAATTAAGATAAAAAATAAATTCTTTAAAAATGAAGATATTGAAATAATTACGCCTTCTGAAAAATTCATTACTCAGGTTACAGAGATTAAGACAATGAAAGGAGAGGAGCTTGAACTGGCTAACACAAACGACGACTTGTGGGTGAAATTCGCAAAAGCACCTCTTGATTATGAATACGCTATGGCAAGAACAGTAGGTATTAAAGGTAATGTTAATGAAGTTCAGAAATGCTCTTGTGGAGATTAAGAAATGTTTTTAAAACCGGATTATAATTTGAAAAATATTTATGAAATCGATTTTGCAAAACTTAAGGAACAGGGTATTAAATGCCTTATGTTTGATTTAGACAGCACGGTTATGGTATCAAAATCATCAAGTTTTTTGCCTGAAACCGTTGAGTGGTTTAATACTTTTATAAAAGATTTTGAAGTAGCAATTATTTCTAATAATAAGAATGATAAATATATTGAAGAAGCATCCAAAATAGCACCTTGCAGAGTAATAGGACGGGCTGATAAACCTAATCCTAAGGTAATGCGTTCATATCTGGAATCTGTTGGTGTAGAGCCCTGCTGTGCAGTAATGGTGGGTGACAGACCGCTTACAGATATACTTGCAGGAAAACTGCTTGGCTGCAAAACTATTCTAGTAGGTTCAATTAATCCAAAAGAAAACCTTCCCACGAAGTTTGTGCGTGCTCTGGAACGTTCAACAATTAGAGGATAAAGGAGTGTGTGTATGAAAATAACAGCTGTAAATGCAAAGCAGCCATCAACACCTCAATTCAAAGCTGTAAATCAAAAATACTTTGAATGGGCTAAGAAAGACTATGCATTAGGAGGAGATATCTCTACAGAGTGGTTACAACGTATTAGATATGATGTATGTTTGTTTAAAGAAATCTCTCCACAAGATGGTATTGATACAATTAATGCGGTAAAAAAGCTTATAAATAAACCAGATGACTTTATAGAAGAAGTTCTAAAAAATTTTAAATATGAATTAAGGCGCAAATAAATTAGACGTTGATGCTCCAATAATCGCTCCAGTTCCTATTCCTAACAACGACCCTGTTGCTCCTAGGGTTGTTGCAAGAGTAACTGCAGATTTTCCCGCTTCTTCAAAAAAGTTTTTACCATTTTTTACTTCGTGAGCAATGTGTGCAGTTTCGATAGCTCCCATTGCAGCTACCCCGAGAACAGGCGTTCTTGTCATCGCACGAGCTAATATATCCTTAAATGGATTGTTTGTTTTGAAAACTTTAGCATAAACAT
>QWCE01000391.1_pt1 | contig 117019 bp, 92 predicted proteins | sample 1972531 | NCBI WGS metagenome assembly QWCE01 (sample SAMN09866716, study PRJNA288562) | Human gut metagenome isolate term4_stool, whole genome shotgun sequencing... | reverse complement strand
ATTAAATGTGCCTTTTATGCTGTTAGATCTGTAATGTATATTCAGAAGATATCGACATTAAAGATTTAGAAAAATATTTCTTGGCTTCATCCCAGGGGCTTGCCCCTGGGTTTTCGTCTAAAAATTTTATAACTTCTGATCAAAAATAGTAAGGTGCTCTGACTGCTTTTACATCAAATCATACTTGTTTCAATTTTCTTTGCTGCATCTCATCCACGCACCTCATGCCCAATAATCTTCCCATGATCGAATCGGAAAATCTCGTCACACAAAATATCAATATCCTCTTTGCTGTGACTGGCAATAATGATCAACTTTCCCTGATCTTTCTGTTTTAGCAGCACGTTTCGCATCTCCTCCACACCTTCATTGTCAAGTCCGTTTAACGGCTCATCCAAAAGCAATATCTGAGGATCTTCCATGATAGCCTGTGCAATGCCAAGGCGTTGACGCATTCCAAGTGAATATTTTCCAACATGCTTTTTGCTATCCGGATCCAATCCGACTAGCTTGATTGTCTCACGGATTCGTTCGTTCGTGATTTTCCCGCGAATCATTGCCATCAGCTTCAAGTTTTGAAATGCCGAATATTCTGGCAAAAAGCCCGGTGTCTCAATGATTGCGCCTATATCATCAGGAATGTCAATCTCTTTTCCAACCTGCTTTCCATTTACTTTTATCGTTCCCGACGTAGGCTTAATAAAACCAAGTATCATCTTCATCAGCACTGTTTTTCCAGAACCATTTCTTCCCACAAAGCCATATATTTTTCCGGGATAAAATATGCCAGACACATCCGATATTACGGTCTGCGTGCCAAATGTTTTTGTCAAATTTTCGATTTCAATCATTGCCGTTTCCTCCGATTTTTGTTTTCCTCTTTTTACACGATACTATCTTTTTTCTCGTTCCTGCTATACGGTAATATCCTTTCGTCTCGTTCCTATACCGGCTATGACGAATAAGACGATACAGATTATCACATTTGCAGGAATAATAATGTTCTGATTTAATGGCCGTTCCATCCCCAGAATCTTCCAGTGTTCAATGCTGCTCCAACTGACTGGCGAAACATAATACATCCAATAAGCTTGAAGTACAATCCAGCGCACCACTGGATCCAACAAAACGAAAAAGCTCGCCACAATACTTCCCAATCTATACTTTCCAGACAGTTGGTTCACCGCATATATCAAAAAGCCAATTCCCGTAAAAGACAGCCATGCAATCCCAAAGGTCATCCACTGGGCAGAATCTGGATATATGGTCTGAAGCACATCTTTTGAAAACGTCAGGCTTCCCATATATGAATTTAAAACATCTACATCTTCCACCAAGATACTTTGAACCACACTTCCCCAAAATGGTTTGAATGTGATCACTGGTATCGATATCACTGCGCAAATCAGACAAAAATAAAGCAAATACACCGCAGATGCCACCATGATATAAAAGCAATTTCCAAGCCACCATGCTTTCTTTTTGCTTCGCGCAATCACACTGTAAAGCGTTGTATCACAAAATGGTGCATTGCAAAACAACACAATCACGCCAAAATAGACCATCACCTTTAACAGCCCATTTGCAATGGAGGCATCAAAAAACAAAAATGGAAGCAAGAATGGAGTTACCGTCTTCTTCATAAAAAGTGCATATCGAATCAGTCCACTCATGGATTGACCTACCAAAAAGCCTTCCATCAAAAATACAAACCATACACGATAATCATGTTTCCACTTCAAAAAGTTCGTCATCATAATCGAAACAGATCGTTTCAAAATGCCTGTTTCAGTATATACCATCTTGCACCTCCAATCCGGTTACCGCATCCAAATACAGATAGTCATTTACATTTGTCCCTGATACATTTGTGCCAAAGCAAATCTCCCAGCACGGAATGCTAGAGGCAGAAGCACCTACTGCTTTCTCATTTTCCTCCTCCACACTTATATGCTTCTTATGACTGTAGCACAGCTTTACAGAGAGAATCTTCGATTGGTTCAATTTCTGTTTCTGCAAAATGGCTGCTCCCATCGAATATGCCTCCTGTGCCGAAATGATTTTCTGTTCTTCCTTTTTTGCCTGTGAAAGATCAAGCGCGGGCCTGCCACTATTTGCATAAAAAATCTGACCATCCGCATTGACAAACAACTCTATCCACGGAAAGGTTGGCGAATAAAAACGTTTTTCATCCAACTGCTGCTTATAGACAACATAGTAAGCTTCCTGCTCTTTTGTCCACTGCTTCACATTCCATGTGCCATTCCACGGATCCGACCCTTCGATATATTCCGATCCCGGTGCACAATAAAAGCCCTCTCCATATTGTTTTGAGGCATCTTCCTGAAGCTTGCACAGCGTCTCATAATCCATCGCAAATGCATTTTCAAACACCGCAGGAATCTTTGCATCGGCCATCGCCTGATCACAAGTTTTTATTGCTTCTTCTCTCGATAACTGATCGAGATCTTTTTTTGGAAAACGCTCTGCCAGCTCTGACAATAAAAATCGTCGTTCCTGATATTCAGGTTTCGTGATATCCAAATATCTCCTTGCATCTTCCGAGTCAATCGCATAAAAGCAAAAACTAATATCTCCAAAATCCAGTTGTATTTTCGTATTTTCTTCTGGTACAGTAAGGGACTTTATCTCATGCTCGTCACATACCTTATATTTTTCAATTTCTTCATCGCTCAAATCGGTAAAGCCCCTCGCAATATTTTCTACTGTATATGGAATGACCGAAACATCATTGTACGCAAATGCAGTTAATTCTTCCACTGTTTCCAGTTCTACCTCTGCAGCTGCCTCCTGATAATCGCCCTGTAAACGATCCTCTGCACTCATATGAACTGAATGGCAGGATGAAAGCAGACATCCACCGCCAAGCAACATTCCTATCATCATTTTTTCAATCTGTTTTTTCGTTCTCATACATGCCTCCTTACTACAATTCCTACGATTTCACGTTCAATACAATCATACAATGCTTCTAATCCATTCCATTTAAAAAGCGCTTTTGCATCACAGCTTTCACACACTTTGCTGCCGCCAGCGAACAAATCGTAAAAAATACGACATGATAAATTACTTCACCAACTGATGCTCTTCCCGGTTCGGATGTAAGTGAACTGTAAGAAAAAATCCATGGCAGTGAACCTGTAAAATAAAACAAAAGATAAAATACAAAAAATCCAGCTCCAACTGCTACATACTCATCTGGTTTCAAAATGGCGACTGCCGCTGCAAGATAACACACTGGAATAATAGACATTGCAAGATTAAAGCTCATGAGAACTAGGTAAATCCATGCGGCCTTGCTGTTCATAAGTGGCTGAAAAATTCCATACAATGAACTTCCACGCGTCTCAATCGTCATAAATGGATTCAAGACTACACCAGCTAATAAAAATCCTCCGATCATGATAACAATTATATACGCTGCAATCGCAAACAATCTTGCATTCATCATGCTGTCAAAATCTGTTCGCTGCCGAATATAAGGTAAAACATGATTTTTAATGTCGGATGGAAAGGTTGTCACCGTACAAATACTTGCCGCAATTACATACAAGGACTTATACCGATCAAATACCAACGTGATCTGAAGCTGATCACAAATACTTTGCTTTAACTCTGCGGGCCAATTGATCGAATCAATTGAAATCAAATCCGATACAGAAATGACTGCAATTATGGCAACAAGAAAGATTCCCGTCATCAACCGCCTCACCGTGAACAATCGATACAGCTCCGCCAGCAACATTCCTTTTTTCATTCTCTTTCGCTTCATTTTTTTCTTACTTTTCAATCGTTATCGCCTCCCGTTTGTTTGATTGTTTGTTGTTTGATCATTTGTTGTTTGATAAATTTTTATTTGATATGTTTATCTTAAACTAGTAACGTGACAATTCCCTTACTTTTCGGTGACAGCTTTGTCACTTTCAGTTTTTGTTTTTCTTCACAGAATCTTTTCTTCTTGCAACAATTCACATACTCCTATCTATTTCCATATACTACCAAACGGACCAATTTCAACGTTACGCTTAAAATCTGCGCTAACTTTACGTTCTTACATTTCGAGCCGATAAAGCTCATAATACCACCACATAAAAGAAAAAGATTCTGTAAGTTTCAAACAGATACTTACAGAATCCAAAAATTCCAAAAATAAATCAAGCTTATTTCCGTATTCTCCACGAAACCAGTTTGACATTCAAATATGTAAGCAATACAATTGCTAGCACAATACTTAATCCAATTGCAACATAATACATACTTTCCCCTAATGGATAATTGATTGCAAGATTCGACAGCATTTCTCTTTTTTCAAATGCACTTAATCCACTCAAATCCACTTGAATTGGGATCACATTTAATTTCAAAATAAAGCTAACACCATACAATCCCACATTAATGAACATAGCGAAAACGTATACTATCTTTAATATTCTTTCTATCACTTAATTTTCCTCCATGACTTGTTTTCATTCTTTGTATAGACAATTCTTTCATCTATATTTTATATCAGCAGTATGAGCAAATCAAGTAAAATTTCAAAAATGCCGCTTGCACGGACCTTTATTGTCGGTGCAGGCGGCATTTCTTCTACATTTAATCAGAATTTTTTGACTCAACCAAAAATTCATACGCGATATAAAAATCGTTTTCATCTGGTTCATTAGTCATCCATTCATCTGGAGCTTCATGAAAACACATATGAAGCAAAATTCGGTACTCTCCTTCATCTAACTCCGGATAATATTGCTGTAGCCAATCATCTTCCATCAGTTGAGTGCCATCTGGTTCAATCATTTCAGACGATAAAATCCACGGATTTCCACCAAATTCATACCATTCACTGTCATTGCAAATTTCGAGTTTTCGCCAATAAGAACACTCCAAGTACTGATCTGTATGATTGGTAATCGAATAACTCATAAATTCGTTGCGGTTTGGCACTAACTCAATTCCCATCTCAGCTGCATCCTGAACCACATACGGACTTCGATAGCTTTCTGAATGGTCCTTTGGGACAACTGAAATATCATATTTTGTCAGGAATATTTGTAGTAGACTGCATACGAAAACTAGCAAATATTTTGCGCCGATAACGATACACCTCCTATCATGTATTATTTCTCCTCGGCAAGTTACTTCATTATGGTGATTGAAACTGCTGTCTGCAACTACTATTTTGAATATACTGCATCATTTTTTGAGAGAAGATACACGCAATATTGATTCATGCTGATACCTTCCCTCTTGGAATGTTCTGCAAGAGAACGATGCAAGCTGCGAGGTATTCTAAGCTTAAATTGTCCTGAATATTCCTCCAAACTGTCCGGCTCGTGAATTTCGATACCATCTTCAATGGCAGCTTCTAACCATGCCTTCTTAGCATCCAAAGCATTTGCAACAGCGGATTCTACTGTTTCTCCACAGGTGATACATCCCGGAAGCTCTGGAAATGAAACCACGAAACCGCCCTCATCCTTATCCTCTACAATTTCCATACGATAGTTCATTATCAAATAATCATTCAGCGTTTTCATCATTTACCGCCTCACTTTCCACAATCTGTTTTACCATCTCTACATACACTTTTTTAATAGGTTCATGCCTCGGTATTGTAATCGGCTGACATCCAGCTTTTCTAAAAGTATAATGGCTGCTCCCACTCTTTGGGGCATTCATCACATATCCGTAACTTTCCAGCACTTTCCGCAATTCATCAAATCGGAGATCTTTTGACAAAGCACATATTTTTGTTAATAGTTTATCCCATTTTGACATTTTGAATACCTCCTATCTATATTATATATGGTGTCATATTTGGTGTCAATATTATTTCTGCACGTTTACGAATATGTAAAGGAAACGGGCGCAGGAATCCTCAAGGATTCTCGCGCCCGTTTTCTGAAACTACACTTCGCAATACCCTTACATATTACTGTCTCTTGCAGTTATCGGCTGCATTTCGTGCCTGATAGGATTTTGCGGCATTTCTGGAATTACTGGCATTCTTCCACTCGTCTTTTGAATTTTTCTCTGATGTGTCTTTATCTCTGTGACAGTTAGTTGCAGAATTTTCTTCCTTTGTACTGTGGCAGTTTACTGCCTGATTTCGATATGAATCCTGTTCCTTCTTGTTGTAACTGTTCTCTGAATCGCTATAATTTCTCATAATAAAAAACCTCCTGATGTGTAACTAGATTGAAAAAGGCTTTCGCCTTCACATCTAGTATGGCACCAGAAGGTTTGTTTATTCATTGCTTTATATCTCGTTTTTATTTATTTGATGAATTTTTCACCAGATAATACACGGCTGCCACTGCCAGTACAACAACTGCCGGTTTGAATAGAATTGCTACGAGCTTAAAGATAATGCTTAATACAAGAAAAACAACTGCTAAAATTGCTAAAATCGCAATGGTTTTTGTCACCCAGTTTTGGGATGCAGTCTCTTTCATCCAGCTAAAGCTCCAGCCATCACCGCCAGTTGAATTGTCGTCTGAACCTGTGCTGTAGTTGTAGCTTCCGGCACGGCTGTTTTCCTGCGTGCTTGCCTCACCGGAGGTATCAATAATCGTCTTTGCAATAAGACGCGGACTTCCAAGTGAAGCAAAAATCTCTTCCTCAGACTTTCCTGCTGCTCTTTGCTCACTGATATAGTCATTATAGTATCTTACATTTTCCTGAATGATGCGCTCTTCTACATTTCCACGAAGCGCCTGCTCTAACTCTGTGACGAATTCAATTTGTGTCATAAAACACCTACGCCTTTCTGCTTATTGATAGACGATCATCTCAAGCTGATAGCTTTGCTTCTTTCCATCAGCCTCTGCGATCTCCTTTTTGTCACCTGTTACATTATCCTCTGAGCGATAGATGGATACGGCATAATCACCATTTGCCTGTGTCACTTCAAACACCGCTGTATAATATTCACCCGGTGTAGTCGGCACCCCATTTAAGTTCGCCGTAATGATGCGATCCTCAAGCCAGCCTGATGTTTCCCAATCTTGCTCATAAAGAATTTTATCATCACTGTCCTTTACTGTCAGCTTCACGTATCCTTTGTTGACACGATCATTGACACCAGCGACAAAGCGAATCTTATCAATTGAATTGCCTGTTGCACAGAACGTCTGGCTCACCTCATCACCAAGCTCACAAAGCTGTACCTGGCTGTACACATTTTCAACTTTATATCCCGCATATGGTGCTTTGAAATATGCCATCAGACACACAAATGCCGGAACGACAAAAATTGCAACACCGCCAATAAAGCGAGTGCGCATCCAACCCATGCAATTGACTTCCTGTGCAGGATTTTGTGCACAATACTTTGGATGCTTAAATACAGCATATACAAGCATCATCATTGTAAGAATTGACAGGCAAAGACTTTTATCAAGCTTTGCAATCAAATCCTCCATCATGAGCTCAGTACCGATGTTTCCATTTACAAAAGATCGTAAGATGCCGTTATTAAACATCGCCTGATCTACATTGTTAGGAATCATCTGTACATTAAATATGGTATAAACTAACATAAAAATCAAGTCCAAAATCATAAAAATTTTCGTATCTTTATGAAGGAATGAACTGATAACCCAAAATGGTACGGCAAACAGCAGCCACTGCGGATGCCACTTTGACAAACCAAACAGTACAAAGAAGGCAAGACAGCAGATATAAAATACCGTATTAACGAAATTTCTGTCATCTGTCGGCTTATTGAAATAACACCATGCGCACAATGTACCAAATGCCAAAACAGCAAAGCTGACCTCATAATGGAATGTTGATAATTCAAATCCTGTATAGTATCCTGCATTCATGATGTAGCCTGTCGGACTGCTGACTGCATTTCCGCCAAATCCAAACACATATGCCTGAAATACCGGGCTGTTTCTGTAAACAAAAAACTCCAATACAAATGGCACCATAAGCAGCACGCAGGATGCAATAATCTTCCATACATTTTTCTCACGATATAAAAGAAGCGGTGCAAAGATTAACAGCGCTGAATATTTAAATGTCATCGCAATGGCAAACCAGAAAATAAACCAAATGTCCTTCTTCTTTAAATAATAGTAAACGCCAAGAAGTACACAGAATGTCATGATGATGTCATACTGGCCAAAGATAAACTGCGCATAAAAAGCAACTGGCATAGTAAGGCATGCATATGCACAAAGCTTTGATTTCTTGCTGCCCATTCCAGCAAGGATGGCAATATGATAAATCAACACACCGCTTGCCACATAGATCAGACATGGTAAGAGCTTTGCCCATAAAATAGCAAGAACAGGCAGATTTTCCGTTGGAAATGTCACGACGCCAAACAGACGCATCGGAATATTCCAGATGGCAAAGATAAGATAAAAGCTTGGCATATATGCCGGATGAATATCAAATGTTCCGCAATAATCATAAAAATCACGGAAATGACCATTTAAATAACCGTAGCTGCAGCCTGCCGTATGCAAAAGATCGGACTGCTGAAAAACTAAAAAGCAAAAGACTGCTATTGCAGCAAATGCTACATAATCCCAGATAAGAAGCGGCTTTTCAGCAATTGCATTTACTGAAATACTACGTGCCTGACTCTTTTGATGTTTCTGACTCATTTTTTCACACCCTTTCTTTTCGCTCATTTTTTGACAATGCCAAAAAGCCAAGCATTGTAATTAATAAGAACTTAACGACATTGACTGCAAGAAGTCCCCATACAGCACCCCAGATTTTGTAAAGGTACATAGCAGGAACTACTGCTGCAAAGAACAATACTGCATAAATCACACCCATGATCAGCTGATAACGCTCTGGTGCAAATCTAAGCACGACTGTCATCATTGTATTACTCATAAAGAAAAATACCTGTCCGGCATTTGCCAGCAAAAACAGATTTTTTACTACATTGTAATCCTCTCTGTAAAAGAGATATACGTAAATATGAGAACCAAGTGTTGTTCCGGCAATCAATATAACTGCAAGCGCTGACAATGCAGCAAATACACCAGTTAACATCTTCTTTGTGATTTTTCCCTGATAGCGTGCAAGATGACCTGTGATAACACCATTTAACGGTGTTGAGATCAGAGAACTCATCTTTCCGACAGTACTTGCAATAAAGAAATAATAGGAAGCTGCATCTCCGGCTGTCATAGGAAGCACAACACGGTCTGTGTATGTTACAAAATCTGACAGCAGATATGCCGATGACAGTGACACACATGTTTTTGCATCTTCTCTGAAAAATTGACTCTTTTTAAAAAATGGCTTTTTAAAGATGCTTCCTGTGATTGTGACAAACAGCAGTCCAAACACCTCTCCTAAAATAAAGATGCTTACCCATGAATGACTAATTCCATACAGCGCCATGCCAATCGCATAACCTACTGCAATAAAAAGATAATAGAAGAAAAAGCCTCTGTAATTTAAGCTCAGTCTATATTCTACATCTGCATAATAGCGAACTGTTGTCACAAAAATAAGTACACCAATAGAAATAGGAAGAGCACCTGCTGTATCTTTTTTCACACAAATTGCCACTACAGTGACAATCGCACACAAAAGTGCTGTGAATACAAGAAAACGATTGTAATCACCATTTTTTGTCTCATGACGTGTAGAAGCTTTCATACGGCCATAATTGATTCCAGAACCAACTGCCGATGCCATAAGACCCATGATTGCTGTAAAGAACAACATTTTTCCGCTTCCTTCAGCACCCATACGGCTTCTTAAAAACGGATATACCCCAAAAGAAAGCGTCATATTCAAAATCATCAGCCCGGCAAGACTGTAAACCATATCCCCCGCAAATCGGCGTAAGCCTGATTTTGCTTTTGGCTGCTTTTCTGTCATGAATTTTTCTCTCCCTTTTCGCTGTATGATAATGTGACAAATTTAGGATCACAATGAACAAGCTCTCTGTCTCCCGGAGGCGGTGGTGTCATGTAATCGCCATAAAGCATTGTAAGCGCTTCATGATACCCACATGGACCAGGAAATTTCTCACCATCAACCTCTAAATCAACTGCATGGTCAAACCACTTCGCCTGATAAATCTTTCCCAGATCTGGAAACAGGCAGTTGCTGTAGTAGCAGCGCTTATGCTTTTTATTTTGACCGCGCTCCATCTTGCTGATTGCATCATACCAATGAACAAGTGTCTTTACAGGGAAGATGCGTCCGATTACAGAAAGAATAGCAACTACTGCCTTAGATGCACCCTTATACTCTGAAAGGTCAAGCTTATAACGGCGTCCCATGCACATGCCATACACAAGAATCAATAAAGCATGACAAAATTTGTGCTTTAACATGTTGTCTGAAACATCATCCACTATAAAAATATCTGTTCGCATATGATTATGAATGCCATTTCCATAATATTTTTGCTCTGCATTATTTTCGCGCATAGTTGAATCAAGCATCACAACACGCGGCACAAAATCGTAAAATGCACCATTTAATTCATCTGGCTCCACATAGACAAAGCCATCCTTTAATTCGGTACGCGCTACCTTGCGAAATACCTCAAAATCTTTTCTTGTCATAGCGATATCCGCGTCATCATCCCACGGAATATCAGATTTCTCACGCACAGCACCTATAAGATTTCCGCTGTCTAAAAAATAATTCAAATGATATTTCTCACAGACGCGCCCTACCTCACGGAAAATTATATGATTTCCCTCATGAATCAGTTTAAGCGCATCTTGTGTTGTCTTGTCAAATTCCAATTTTTATTCCTCTCATTCGGCTTTCTGATTTTTGCAGCCATCTTCTGCTTCCTTGTCATCTGCCTCATTTTCTTTTTCTTTCTCGTCTGAAAAATTCAGACGCTCATCTTCTACAACAAGCGGACGCTTCTTTACACGATCATTGATGCTCATAATATATTCACCAATTAATCCGATAAAGAACAGCTGTATAGAACCAAGCAGACAAGTGACAATTAAAAGCGGTGCCATACCTGCTGGGAAATTGTCCCAAAATAAAAGCTTTAAAATCAGATAAATAATTGCAACTACCAGACTGATACAGCCAACTGTCATACCTATAAAGGTCGCCAGTCTAAGTCCTACTTTTGTATAAGAAGTAATGCTAAGCATTGCAGCATCATATAAACGGTAGAAATTGTTGCTTGTTTTTCCTGCACGTCTCTTTGGCTGCTCGTAAGGGATTTCCTTTCGTTTAAAGCCAAGCTCTGCTACGATTCCTCTTAAAAATGGTGTTGGGTCGTTAAGCTCTCTCATAACATTGATAAACTTCTTATCATAAAGACCAAAACCTGTAAACTGCTCAATCTGCTCAACATCAGAAAGCTTCTTGATTAATTTATAGTAACAGCCGCGAAGCCAGTACATCAATTTATTTTCCTGGCTGGACTTTTTAATTCCAATTACAATTTTATATCCGTTTTCCCATTCTTTTACATACCTTGGGATCATCTCAACCGGATCCTGAAAATCGGCAGCCATCAGTACTGTGGCATCTCCTGTTGTCTGGAGCATAGCATAGTACGGTGAATTGAACTGTCCGAAATTTTTTGCATTAAAAATTCCCTTAATCCCCTTATCCTCTGCACAAAGCTTTCGGATAATTTCTCTTGTCCTGTCTTTTGAATCGTTATCTATAAAAATGATCTCATAGCGATAGGCTGGAAGATCCTTTTTAAATGTCTCGCGAAGCGCATCAGCCATCGCCTGAACATTTTCCTCTTCATTATAACAGGGCACTACAATACTAATTGTTTTCATGAAATGTGCCTTCTAACTTTCTTTTATTATTCCATAGTAACCATCACTTTAATTAGGTCGGCAGGCTTGTCTCGCATTAAATACAGTGCATCTTCTATCTGATCAAGTCCATTAAGATGATGGGTGACTAGCTTTTCTGGATGGATTCTTCCATACTTTACCATGGATAACATGCGCTCGATACGTGCACGTCCTCCTTCTGCTAACTCAGTACGGATTGTTTTTCCTGCCATACCGCGTCCTCCGGAAAATTTTGGAAATGGAAGATTTCCTGTTCCGCCAAAATAATTGACATTGGAAACGGTTCCGATACCATAGCGCACCATATCAATTGCCTGCGCAAATACTTCATCGTTTCCTCCGCAGATTATGACACTATCTGCTCCTATTCCATCTGTGCGCGCCATTACCTGCTTGACTATATCGCCATCTTTATAGCTTAAGACTTCTGTTGCACCAAACTCATAAGCAGTCTTTACACAAAGCGGCCGGCTTCCTACAGCAAGGATCCTTGCCGCACCTAAATGAGCTGCACCTGCTACTGCCATAAGTCCAATAGGACCAATTCCCATAACTACAACAGTATCACCAAATTTAATATCGGCATTTTGTGCTCCTGTAAATCCAGTTGTCACAACATCTACACACATAAGTGCCTGCTCTAAGCTAACACCCTCTGGAATTTTCGCCAGTGTCGTATCAGCATCTGGAATAAGAAAACGCTCTGAAAATACACCTGGCTGTGTGCGTCCAAGCTGATGACCTGAAAATGGTGCTGATGCATGCTTAAAATTGTGCTCCTGAATGCTTTTTGCCCGCCAGTCTGGTGTGATTGCTGGTACTGCTACTAGCTCTCCCGGCACAAAATCAGTCACATACTCACCAACTTCAAGCACTCGCGCCACACATTCATGACCAAGCACTAGATTTGGTGCCTTTCTTGAACCGCCTCCAAAAACAGTATGGACATCAGATGAGCACGGTGCGACAGCGACTGGCTTTAAGATGGCTCCATACGGAGTCAATACAGGCTCAGGAACCTGTTCATAGCCTACAACACCCGGCTCTTTTAATACAAATGCCTTCATAGATCAATAACCATGCCTTTCTCTTAAAAAGCTTCTCAAAATTACAAAATTTCTTCTATTTTATTGCTGCGGATTGCGAATATACGCACCGTCTTAGGGAAACGAACACGAATCACATTTGCAATCTCATCTGTGTAACCCGGTGCTGCGATTAAAATCGCATCTGGTACATTCTTAAGCGCCTCATCTGGCGACACAATTACAAGATGTGAAGCTGGTGCATATTTTCCATGCTTAAATGGCGCTGAGTCAATAATATACTCTGCTTTTTCACCAAGACATGTTGTTGCTGCTAGTGTAAATCCCTGATGACTTGCCCCCCAAATGGCAAGATTCTTTCCTGTAAGACTTTCAGAAAGTGCCTTCATCTGTTCCCTGATACTTGCTAAACTATCGCCAAGCGCAGTGATTTCTTTTGTAAAATCCTTCCATGAGGATACCTGAGAAATTGGTGTCTTTGTCTTTTTTACCATCACAGAAAGCGTATCGCGGTTGATCATTTCTTTGCTTTCGACAATGAAACCATTCTGATTCAAAAGATATGTCAGAGAATCAAATGTATAATATGCCAAATGATCGTGAATAAGCTCATAATAGGTATTGTGATCTGTAATATACTCAAAGCTTGGAACTGTGATAAGTCCCACACCATCATCTGTCAAATTGTTATAAAGACAAGTCAGCATCACATCAGGTGATGGCTGATGCTCTAAAAAATTAAAGGATAAAAACGCATCAAACGGTCCATTTGGAAGCTTTTGATCTATAGTTTCTGTAAAATCACATGAAACTAAAAGACCACTCTCCTTTGCAATCTCCGCCAAAGAAGGATCGTGCTCAATACCATATCCTTTAACTGGAAATTCCTTTAATACGCGAAGAAACTCACCTCTTCCGCATCCTGCCTCGATGATTTTCTTTCCCTCAAGCTGATAACGTTTAATAAATTCCTTATATTGACGGCGGCGCAGCTCTACCATCGTGGTGGAATAGCCGCCTGCACGAATAACATCGCGGTAATATTCGACTGGCTCGCAGTCAAATTGAATCAGACCACATTTTTTACACTGGCACAGCGGCAGATGGATTCCTCTGTCGTTTTTTACCTGTTCCTTATCCGGCATGTGCTGTGCCGCTGCCGGCATATTGTCAAATGCAATTATCTCTGTATTTGTAAGAGATTCTTTGCATGAAATGCAATTTCCCATAATTAACATGCCTTTCCTGTTTGTTTCAACCCACAGTCGGTATTTTCACGGAGTCTGACTTGTCGAAAATAGTTCTACTGTGACTTGCCTCATGTCAGTGAGGGATACCGATTTTTCTCCGCCCGCCACTGCCGAAGCAACTTCTTGTAATATCTACTCACATAAGCATCTTTTTAATTCCCTCTTCAAAGGAAATCATCTGATGAAATCCTGTTATTTCTTTTAGTTTTGTGATATCAGGATCTAGTGATGTCACACCTTCTGCGTTTGGCGGCCGCTTGCCATACTGGCAGGTGCCTTGTCCGCCGCAGAGTGCTCGCATCGCCTCAATATATTCGCGAAGCGGCCTTGTATCTTCACCAGCCACGTTATAGACACCTGCCGGTGCATCACCAGTCAAAAGCTTCACAATTGCATTAACTGCATCATCAATATAAAGATAATTCCAAAGCTGTGTACATGCACCAAGCTCCATTATACCGCCTTCTTTGAAGGTGCGCATGCAGCTTTCCACAAGTGACCATGGATGATCGCCAGGACCATAAACAGAAAAGACGCGTGTGTGAATATATGTTATGCCAAGCGCTTCTGCACGCATAACAGCCTCTCTTCCCACCTTAGCCTTAGCCTTTCCATACTCAGAAAGCGGATGTAGCTCGTCTGTCTCTCGCATTGTCGTATTTCGCACGCCATACTCTGCCTGTGAACCACAAAAAAGAAAACGCTTACAGTGGGCGGCAGCTGCCGTCTCAAGCGCATCAAGCGCATAGACGGCATTCATTGACTGAATATCAGCTAGCTTTCTGTTATCACTTCCAGAGCCATCCCAGCCTAAATGCAGCCAATAATCGGCTCTCCCCAGATCATGAGACCATTTTTGTCCGATTTTGCTAAGTTTTTCAACATTCACTGCAAGTTCTTTCAGCCCACTCAGCTCACACTCTATAATCTCAAGCAGTTCTTTTTTTATTATCATCTGCTCTAAATTTTTTTTGCCAGCTGAATTAGGACGAATCAGCGCGCAAACTTCAAAGCCTTGATTAATAAGTGTTTGTACGGCGTGACTGCCGATAAAGCTTGTCGCTCCTGTCACTATTACACGCATATTACTCCTCCGACCAGCGCATAATACTCTTTAACTCTTCTTCTGGAAGAAATGGCGCTAAATCTTCAAGCGGTGCAGAAACCATACTGCCATCTGGCATTGGCTTTGATGCTGCCTTTGGCTCAAACTTCTGATCCATATCAACCATTACCTCGCAGATAACAGGTCCATTTACGGACAGTGCCTTCTCGATTCCCTCACCAAGAGCATCGTTGCTGTCAATGCGAATAAATGGGAAACCATATGCCGGCGCTAATTTTGCCATATCTGGGAAACTAAGATCACCGCTGTCTTTTCCTATACCAATAAGCGGCTTTCCAAAATAGTTGTTCTGTGTCTGGCGAATGGAATGATATCCGCCATTATTGATCAGAAAAATCTTGATCGGATACTGGTGATGGATGATTGTCTGCAGCTCCTGAAGATTCATCTGAATACTTCCGTCTCCTGTTACGCAGATGATATCCTGCTCCTTCTCACCTGTCTCCCTGCAATAGCGCTTATTTGCAACACAAGCTCCAATTGCTGCTGGCAGATCGTAACCCATCGATGCAATAGCTGAATTTGAAATAAAACGCTGACCTTTTTTTATAACATAGCCATGACCACCTACAACACAGGCAGAGCCATTTCCTACTACTGTAATCTGACCCTCGTTTAAGCGGCGGCTTTCTTCCTTAATAAATGCATACACATTTGCCGGACTCTTCTGCTCATAATGCTTTGGCTGAACAACAGGATAATCCTTCTTCCATTTTTCACAAACCTTTCTCCACTCATCACCCTTAAATAATACTTCACCATCTGCAAGCTTTTCATTTAAGCGGCTCTCAAGCTTTTCAAGAAGATCCTTTGCATCAGCCCACACCGGCATTTCTACATGAAGAGACGGCTTTTTCAATTCCTCTGCATCAATATCATTCATAATGACAAATGCATGCTTTGCCCAAGCCGGCCAATCATAATTAACCTGACGAATGCTTAATCGGCTTCCAACTGAAAATAGCAAATCACTGTTTTGTACGGCAAAATTTCCAGCGCGGTCACCCATATTTCCAGCACGTCCTGTGTACAGCGGATGCTCATCCTCCATTAAATCAATGCTGTTCCAGCCAGTCACAACTGGAATGCCAAGCTTATCTGCGACACGGCGAAATGCATCAAATGCTCCTGCAATACGTATTCCATTTCCGGCATTTAACACCGGACGCTTTGCCTGACGAATTTTCTCAATAATAGCGTCTGCCTGCTCGTTAGTAACAGACGGAATAGCTGTCAGATTTTCTTTTGACGGATCAAAACCTTCAAGCTCATCTATCTCAACTGTTGCACCCTGCACATTTAACGGAATATCAAGCCAGCACGGACCTGGTCTTCCAGTCTGTGCAAGATAAAGTGCTTTCTCAACAGCATAGCGAATACGCTTTGGATCAATCACCATCTCACAATATTTTGTCATAGGCTCTACGCTCTTGCAGATGTCATACTCCTGATCGCCAAATGCACGAATGCCAAGGCCTGTGCTTCTTGCCGTTACATCATAGCGTACCTGACCTGAAATAACAAGCATCGGAATAGAGTCAAGCCATCCTCCGACTACGCCTGTGATTGCGTTTGTTCCGCCAGGTCCTGTTGTGACACAGACAGCTGCAATGCGGTTATGGATTCTGGCATAGCTTTCTGCTGCAATGGCACATGCCTGCTCATGGTGATTATATACACAGTGAAGTCCCGGCTCATGACCAAGTCCATCATCAAGATGCATTGCACCGCCTCCGGTGATCATAAATACATCTGTAATTCCATTTTGAACAAGCAGTTTTGCAATATAGTTGGATACCTTCATTCTCATAACTTAGCCCTCCAATGCTTCATGAATTACCTTTGCCATATATTCAATTTTCTCATCTGTCATACCAGGATAAACACCAACCCAGAATGTAGATGTCATAATACGGTCAGTCTGCTCTAAACCACCGACAACACGATATGCCTCTGTTCCACGAATATCATCAAAACAAGGATGCTTTATCAGATTGCCTGAGAACAGCATACGTGTCTGAACACCGTGTGATTCAATATAGTTCACTACCTTTGTACGATCCACGCCTTCCTTACATGTCATTAAAAAGCCAAACCAGCTCGGATTAGAATGCGCTGCTGCCTCAGGAAGAATCAGCTTACCTGCGCAGTCAGACAAAAGCTCTTTTAAATAAGCAAAGTTATGACGTCTCTTCTCCACAAAAGATGGGAACTTCTTTAACTGTGCACAGCCTACTGCTGCCTGCATATCAGTTGCCTTTAAATTATAGCCAAAATGGGAGTACACATATTTGTGGTCATATCCTAATGGAAGCTGACCATACTGCTTATCAAAGCGATGACCGCAGAAATTATCACATCCCGGAGGACAAATGCAGTCACGTCCCCAGTCTCTAAATGAACGCACAATTCTGTGAAGCAGTGGATTATTTGTATATACAGCACCGCCCTCACCCATCGTCATATGGTGCGGCGGATAGAAGCTTGATGTTCCTATATCACCAATTGTTCCTGTCAGCTTTTCCTTGCCGTCAATCTCATAGACAGAGCCAAGTGCATCACAATTATCTTCAACAAGCCATAAATTATGACGGTCGCAAAATGCCTTTACTGTCTCCAAATCAAATGGGTTGCCAAGTGTATGCGCGATCATCACGGCCTTTGTCTTATCAGACAATGCTTCTTCAAGCTTTGTGACATCAATATTGTACTGAGGAATTGTCACATCTACAAACACTGGAACTGCACCATACTGGATTACTGGTGTTACTGTTGTCGGAAAACCTGCAGCAACTGTGATTACCTCATCGCCTCTTTTTACCTGTCGTTCTCCCAATAGCGGAGAAGTCAGCGCCATAAATGCGATCAAATTCGCTGATGAACCAGAATTGACAAGAGAGCAAAAGCGAACACCTAAATATTTTGAAAACTCGCGCTCGAACTCATCTGTATAGCGTCCTGCTGTCAGCCAAAATTCCAGTGAGCTGTCCACAAGATTTACCATCTCCTCGCTGTCATAAACACGTGACGCGTATGGAATACGGTCTCCCTCCTTAAATTCCTTCTTTGTATTATGATATTTATCGCAATAGGCAGCTACTTGTTTTAGAATTTCTTCTCTCGCCTGTTGTTCATTCATATTTTCAAACATTTATTACTGCTCCTCTCCATCTGTTAAAAAGCTTCTTATCTGCTCTCTCATGCAGGCATTCATTTTATCTGCAAGCTCCTTTGGCTCTGCCATATGAGTAATCAGCATATTATAAAGCTGATACCACTCTACACTCTTTGCCACAGCCTTTTCAATATGCCATGTCGGTTTCCAGCCAAAGACACGCTTTACTCTTGAGCAGTCCAGCTTCAAAAAGCCAGCCTCATGAGGACCGCCGTCACTCTTATTTTCCCACTGCATGCCTCTGCCCCAGCTCTTACAAAACAGCGTAGTTAATGTGCCAGTGTCCACACAATCGCAGTCATCTGGTCCTACATTGTAATAGCCGCGAATGGATGGATCCTCCCACTGTTTCTTTACAATTGTCAGATATAAAAACAAAGGCTCCAACACATGCTGATATGGACGAATTGAATATGGATTTCTTACTGTCACAGGCTGCTTAATCACTGCGCTTCTGTAGCAGTCCGGTATAATACGGTCTGATGCAAAATCACCGCCTCCTATAACATTGCCTGCTCTTGCAGTAGAGACTGCCGTATCACTGTCCGCAAAAAAAGAGCGGATGTAGCTGTGTGTAACCAGCTCCGAACAGGATTTGCTGTTTGAATATGGATCAAATCCGTCCAACACATCCTCCTCACGGTAGCCCCACTCCCACTCTTTGTTCTCATATACTTTATCAGTTGTAACATTTAAAAATGAACGGACACATGAAAATTGACGTGCACACTCTAATATATTGACTGTACCCATCACATTTGTCTCATATGTCTCACGCGGATTTTTATAAGATTCGCGCACAATTGGCTGCGCTGCCAGATGAATCACAATCTGTGGCTGCACACGCTCAAATACTTCCTTTAATAATTCAAAATCTCTAACATCGCCAATAACACTGTCCATCTGATTTTCCAAACGGCAAATTGAAAAAATACTTGGACTTGTCGGTGGCTCTAATGAAACACCTGTTACCTTTGCGCCTGCATCAATTAAAATTCTCGAAAGCCATGAACCTTTAAAACCGGTATGACCTGTGATCAGTATTCTCTTATCACGAAAAAATGACATTTCTGTTTTCTGCATTATTTAGTCCTTCCATGTTTTCCACGGCGCCTTGCCGCTCTCCCACAGTGCCTCCAGACGATTCTTATCACGAAGTGTATCCATACAGGACCAGAAGCCCTCGTGAATATAGCCCATCATCTGACCATCTGCTGCGAGACGCTCAAATGGTTCTCTCTCCAATGGCTGATCATCTCCGTCAATATAATCAAACACGCCCGGCTCCATAACCATATAGCCAATGTTGATCATACTGCCATCCTTATCTGATTTCTCACGGAATGCTGCAATCTGTCCCTTATCATCATAATCGATTACACCAAAACGCTGTCCTACATTTGTCATGGAAATTGTAGCAAGCTTTCCATGGGAGCGATGAAACTCGCACAGCTCTTTTATGTTTATATCCGAAACTCCGTCTCCATACGTCAGTAAGAATGGCTCATCTCCGACATACTTTCGGATACGCTTTACGCGACCACCTGTCATTGTATTTAATCCTGTATCAACAAGTGTTACCTTCCATGGCTCTGAATAATTATCGTGAAGCTCCATAGAATTATGTGCGAGATCAATCGTAATATCAGATGTATGAAGAAAATAATTTGCAAAATATTCCTTGATCACATATTGTTTATAACCAAGACAGATAATAAAATCGTTGAATCCGTACTGCGAATACTCCTTCATAATATGCCACAAAATTGGCTGATCACCAATCTCGACCATCGGCTTTGGGCGGTTTACGCTCTCTTCGCTGATTCTGGTACCGAATCCTCCTGCCAGTATTACAACCTTCATGCTATTACCGTGCCTTTCTTTTTGTTTGGATATCCTGATTCGGTCAAAATTGCCATTTGACCCACTCTCAGTTGTACTAATAATGGACTCATTTTACCATAGTTAAAGCAAAAAAGCAACCGGATGATTCCGGTCGCTTTTCGCCTTAAGAAAACGTTAAGTTTTTGGAAAATACAAATTAATTATCTGCAAAAGCTGCTGCAGTCCCAGATCTGTGCCCCGAGTGCCTCATAGAACTCACGCTCATGACAGACCATAAGAATACTTCCTTTGTATTCTTTAAGTGCTGTAAGCAAAGAATCCTTTGCGTCAGCATCGAGGTGGTTTGTCGGCTCATCGAGGATTAACACATTACTCTGGCGGTTCATAAGCTTGCACAGACGTACCTTTGCCTGCTCACCACCAGAAAGGACACGCACCTGGCTTTCGATGTGTTTTGTAGTCAGGCCGCACTTTGCAAGTGCACTGCGCACTTCGTACTGATTCCATGACGGAAACTCCTGCCAAATTTCCTCGAGGCAGGTACGGCCGTTGTCACCGCTTGTTTCCTGCTCAAAATAACCAATTTCCAGATAATCACCCTGATGGACAGTTCCGCTGTATGGCTTGATCAGTCCTAGAAGACTCTTTAAAAGAGTAGTCTTTCCGATACCGTTTGCACCTACCATGACTATGCGGTTTCCGCGCTCCATAACAAGATCAAGCGGCTTTGTGAGCGGTCTGTCATATCCAATCTCAAGCTGCTCTGTAGTAAATAAGAAGCGGCCCGGTGCACGTCCATACAAAAAGCGAAACTCTGGCTTTGGCTTTTCGGCTGCTAATTCGATCACATCCATGCGGTCAAGCTTTTTCTGACGGGACATTGCCATGTTTCTTGTTGCAACTCTTGCCTTATTTCTGGCAACGAAGTCCTTTAACTGAGCAATTTCCTGCTGCTGACGGTTGTATGCTGCCTCTATCTGTGCCTTCTGTACAGCATGAACCTCCTTGAAGTGGTCGTAATCTCCTACATAACGGTCAAGCTTTTGGTTTTCCATGTTGTAGATTAAGTTTACAACACTATTTAAGAACGGAATATCATGAGAAATTAGAACAAAAGCATTCTCATACTCCTGCAGATAACGGCGCAGCCATTCGATATGCTTTTCATCCAGATAGTTAGTCGGCTCGTCAAGAAGAAGGATATCCGGCTTTTCAAGAAGAAGCTTTGCAAGAAGGACTCTTGTTCTCTGGCCTCCGGAAAGCTCGGTGACATCGCGCTCTAAGCCAAGTGCATCAAGCTCAAAGGCTCTTGCAACCTCCTCTACCTTGGCATCAATCATATAGAAATCGTGCATTGTCAGAAGATCCTGAATCGTACCCATCTCTTCCATCATGACAATTAGATCATCCTCAGAAGCATCTGCCATCTCTTCACAGATCTGATTCATGCGCGCTTCCATGTCAAATAAAAAGCTGAATGCATTCTTAAGCACATCACGTATTGTCTGACCTGGTTCTAATACAGTGTGCTGATCAAGATAGCCAACACGCACATTTTTTGCCCACTCAATTTTTCCCTCATCTGGCATCAATTTATTTGTAATGATGCTCATGAATGTTGATTTTCCCTCTCCATTTGCACCAACAAGGCCAATATGCTCCCCTTTTAATAAACGAAATGACACATCTGTAAAAATTGCTCTGTCTCCGAATCCGTGAGATAAGTGTTCTACATTTAAAATACTCATATTATCTTTCTCTATATCCTTCTCTATATTTTCATTTTGGCGTCGTTATTTTTATTTTGCGCCGCCATTATTTAGCAAACTCTCCGCATAATATACTGTCTGCATCGCATCCTTGCCATAGTAATCTGCACCGATCATATCTGCGTACTCCTTTGTCAGTACAGCACCTCCGACAACAATCTTGCACCATGGTGCTGCTTTTCTTACCTGGCGAATAGTCTCTTCCATATTTACAACCGTGGTAGTCATAAGCGCACTTAAGCCAAGAAGTGGTGCATGTGTCTCTACTACCTTTTCTGCTACTGTCTCAGGCGGTACATCTTTTCCAAGATCGATCACATCATATCCATAGTTTTCCAGAAGAACCTTAACAATATTCTTTCCGATATCGTGGATATCTCCCTTAACTGTTGCAATTACAACAGTGCCCTTCTTTTGCTGGTCGCTTCCCTTTGCCTCCATAAATTCCTTTACGGCAGCAAAACCGGCCTTTGCAGCCTCGGCACTCATCAAAAGCTGCGGCAAAAACATGGTTCCTTTCTCGAAGCCCTTTCCTACAATATCAAGTGCCGGTACAAGCTCTGTATTGATGATCTCAAGCGGCTCCTTTTCTTCAAGCATCTTCTTTGTCACCTTATAGGCTGGTTCCTTAAGACCTTTGATAATACATGTCTTTAAATCCATACCGCCAGATGTGCTTCCTGGGGCTTTCTTTTCAGATTTATCTGTTTCTGCACCTGCCTTGACTGTAGTAGATACAACCTTCATAGCAGAATACTTTTCAACATATGACATACACTGCGCATCATAGCCTCCGAGTACACGGAAGGTATCATATGCCTGCATCATAGCCTGTGAATTTGGATTTACTATTCCTGCTGAAAGACCTGCCTGCATCGCCATTGTAAAGAATGCTGATGTGATGATCTCACGCTGCGGCAGTCCAAAGGAAATGTTTGACACGCCAAGCACAGTACGTCCACCCTGTGCCTTTATGCGGCGCACAGTTTCAAGTGTAACATTTGCGGAATTACTGTCAGTACTCATAGTCATCGTGAGCGCATCAATTACGATATCCTTTCTTGCAATACCATAGCTTTCACCAGTCTTATAAATCTTCTCTGCAATAGCCAGACGTCCCTCAACAGTATCAGGGATACCGTCCTCGTCGAGTGCTAATCCTACTACGACACCACCATATTTTTTTGCTAGTGGGAACACCTGCTTCATGATCTCCTGCTTTCCATTTACAGAGTTGATCATCGGTTTTCCGTTGTATATACGAAGTGCCTGCTCCATTGCCTCCATATTGGTGGTATCAATCTGAAGCGGTGCATCAAGAATACTTTGCAATTGATAAACAGTTTCCTTCATCAATTCCGGCTCATTGATCTCCGGCAGTCCAACATTAACATCAAGAATCTGTGCACCTGCGTCTGACTGCTTTACACCCATCTCCAGAATATATTCCATGTTGCGGTCACGAAGTGCCTGCTTAAACTTTGATTTTCCGGTAGGATTTATACGCTCACCGATTAACATTGGCATCTTTCCAAGCTCAACTGCATGAGAATATGATGAAACAAGTGTCAGGTTCTTATCGGTAAGCGGCTTTGGCATAGCATCTTTGCAGGCTTCTACAAGTGCCTTAATGTGCGCCGGCGTTGTTCCGCAGCAGCCGCCCATAAGCCATGCGCCTTCCTCTGCAAATATTTTCATATCCTCGGCAAATTCAGCCGGATCCACGTCAAATACGGTCTTTCCATTTTCACTTCGTGGAAGACCGGCATTAGGATTTATAATTAATGGTATTGATGCGCTTTTTGCCAAGCGCTCAAAAATTGGCTTCATTTGCTTTGGTCCAAGGCCGCAGTTCATACCAAATGCGTCTGCACCAAGACCCTCAAGCAATGCTGTGACTGCCTCTGGTGTTGCTCCTGTCAGCATCTTGCCATTTTCACCAAAAATAACAGTTGCCATAACAGGAAGATCACTGTTTTCCTTTGCTGCGAGCATCGCTGCCTTTAATTCATATGTATCGCTCATCGTCTCGATAAGAATAAGATCAGCTCCTGCAGCTGCTCCTGCCTTTATAGTTCTTGCAAATATCGATACTGCATCTTCAAAATCAAGTGTGCCAAGTGGCTTTAAAAGCTTTCCTGTCGGACCCACATCAAGTGCAACGTAGCCATCCTTACCTGTTTCCTCGACTGCCTTTTTCGCATTCTGCACGCCTTTTGTTACGATTTCTTCAAGATTATCCGGAAACTTTAACTCATTCGCACCAAATGTGTTTGCCAAAATGATGTCTGCTCCAGCGTTTAGATAATCGCGGTGCAATTCTCTTATAATATCAGGATACTTAAGATTCCAGTTTTCAGGCAGTTCACCAGCTTCAAGCCCGCGTTCCTGCAAAAGCGTACCCATACCGCCATCAAAAAAAACAATTCGCTTTCCCAGTTCATTTAATATATTTTTCTTCATAAATTCCTGTCCTTTCAAAAGCACAAGGTTTTTCTAACTATCCCTGTTGTTTCTGTTTGCTGCTTATGCATCACGGCGAAAGCTGCAGTCTTTTTTGCTGCAGGCCTCGCATCCTTCTGTGACGCATCCTGTTCTGATATGGCTTAAGCCCATCAAAGCTGTAACAGATTTTTCAGGCTGCATTACGCCGCCTTCCGAAAGAAATAGACCTATTGTTTTCTGTGCATTAAGTGCCTTCAAAAATGATGACTGTACATCCAAAGACAGATCTCCGTAACCAGGACTATACCTTGGACGCACAAAAAGGCCGTCTTTCGCAGCCTCTTTTTCAATATTCTTTTGACACAAGTTGCAATAGCACTCTATGGCCTCTGCTGCCGTTGACTGAAGTACTGCTGCCTTTGTGATATTTAATCTCAAATAACGTTCCATCAAACGATCTATTTCGTGACCAAGCGTTGCCGCAAAGAAAATGACCTCGCTGCAGTCTTTTAAGTTTCGTTCCAGACTATTGCTGACAAGCTCCACACCACCTGCCTGCATATGACCTGCAGACAGATGTGTAAGTGCAAAACGCCGATATATATGGCGCGGCTGAGCCGTCCGGGCAACATCTTCCATGCACTGATGAATTAACATCATAACCTGTTCGTCCGGCTGTATCTTTTTGTAGCCGAGATAGCGAATAATCTCGCGTTCTCTCATCTGATTTATATCAATCATTTTAAAATCTCCGAAAGATTCTTCTGAATAGCCTCTGCAATCTGCGGCTTATTCATAGAATATACGTGAATGTGGTTGATTCCGTTTGCAATCAGATCAATGATCTGATCAGTTGCATAGGCTATACCTGCCTGCTCCATTGCCTTCGGGTTGGAACCAAAACGATCAACCAGATTTAAAAAGCGCTGCGGCATACTGCATCCAGAAAGATCACGTGCAGTCTCCACCTGCTTTGCTCGTGTGATTGGCATGATACCTGGAATCACAGGAACACTTATGCCCTGTTCTCTGACACGATACAAAAAGTTAAAGAAAATATTGTTGTCAAAAAACATCTGCGTTGTCAAAAACTCACATCCGGCATCTACCTTTTTCTTAAGGTTTATAATGTCCTCACTTTTATTTGCTGCCTCCACATGTCCCTCTGGATAGCAGGCTCCTCCTACACAGAAATCGCCATAGGCTTTGATTTCAGATACAAGTTCTGACGCATAATGAAAATCAACAAATGGATCTCCCTCAAAATCTCTCGGACGATCACCGCGCAGAGCCAGCACATTTTCAATTCCTGCTGCCTTCATCTCATCTAATGTGTTATGAATATTTTCCTTTGTTGCGCCTACACATGTTAAATGGGCAATCGTCGTTACGCCAGTTGTATCCTGAATCCCTTTTGCAATTGCAACAGTATTCTTTCTTGTGTTTCCGCCTGCTCCATATGTAACGCTCATGTAGCTTGGCTTTAATGCAGCAACGTCAATCGTTGCCTGACGAACTGACTCAAACTGTGCATCTGTCTTTGGTGGAAATACCTCAAAAGACAGTGTGATTTTTCCATTTGACAATATTTCATTTACTTTCATTATTTTTTAATTCCTCTTTCCTCTATATGGTGTGTTCTGTCGCATCGCTATTATACTGCAGATGTCTGTCTCCTAATGATGCTCTGTTCACTCCCCACTACAGCTTGTTTGTCGAGCTCATTTAATTTAAGTATAGCATGGATTTTACTTCATGAAAAGAAGATTTTCTCAATGGTTTGATATTGATATAAACTATACCAAAAGTACTTGCTGTCCTCTTTATTTTCCACTATGATAAACAAAAAAGAAAGGATCTGGATTATAACAATGAAAAAACAGGCTACTAAAATCAAGATTTGCGGACTTACAAAAGAAAAAGAGGCTGATTATCTCAATCAAATTCATGCAGATTTTGCAGGCATGGTCGTTTTTTTTTCTAAAAGCAAAAGAAATATCTCACTTGATCAGGCAAAAAAAATAAAGTCAGCACTTCTGCCTGAAATAAAAACAGTCGCCGTGACAGTCTCACCAACACTTGCACAAATAAGCCAAATTGCAGAGGCCGGCTTTGACCTTATTCAAATTCATGGTGATCCTGCCGATCTTGATATAAAAACTGCTAAGTCCATCTGCGAATATACAAGTAAGTTTTCTCTTCCTATATTAAAAGCATTTAATGTCTCTGATATTGACAGCTATAACTACTGGCATTCATGTCCGTCTGTCGCTGGCTTTGTATTTGATGCAGCTAAACCTGGAAGCGGCAAAACATTTGACTGGACTCTGCTAAAAAATCTTCCCAGGTCAAAAAAGCTTTTCATGCTGGCCGGCGGGCTGGCACCTGAAAATGTTTCAAATGCGATCTTTTTTTTGCATCCTGATGGTGTGGATGTATCATCTGGTGTGGAATTTTTAGAAAAAGACCGCCCCGGCAAAGATCCTTATCGCATACAGGCCTTTGCCGAAGCGGTACAATTTGCAGATAAATTTACCTCAAAAACACTTATCGATTTGAAGTAATCTTTTCTGCCTTTTCAATTGCTACATCAATATTCGGGCTAAAATTTTCTTTTCCAATTAATGTGTCAAAGCCAGCCTTTCTAATAACACGCATTGGCTGATCGTTTACATGTGAAAGAATGAGCGTTATCTTCTTTTTCCTGCATTTCTCATAAAGAGACGTTAATGAGTTCATTGCTGTACTGTCAAGTGCCGGAACACCTCTCATTCTAAGAATCAGGCATTTTGTCTTTTCTGTTACTGCAATCAGACCAATTTGATCTGCAGCACCAAAAAACAATGGACCTGTAATCTCGCATACACTGATTGATGATGGAATATCGCGCATACGCGCACGCTCTGCATCGCGAACCTCATCAGAAATCTCATCTGTATGACTCCAGTTACGCACACCAGTCTCATCACTCATGCGCTTCATAAATAAAAGACAAGCCAGTACCATGCCAACTTCAATCGCAACAACAAGATCAAATACAACTGTCAGCATAAATGTAATGACAAGCACTGCAATATCACTTTTTGGTGCCGTCTTTACAAGACGCACAAATGGACGCCACTGACACATGTTATAAGCAACAATAAATAAAATTGCAGCAATCGTCGGCATAGGAATCCAGCCGGCATATGGCATCAGCACAAGAAGCACTAAAAATAATACAACAGCGTGTACTATTCCAGCTACAGGTGTGCGGCCTCCATTTTTAATGTTTGCTGCAGTACGTGCAATCGCACCTGTTGCCGGGATTCCTCCAAAAAGCGCAGATGCAACATTTCCTGCTCCCTGTGCAGCAAGCTCCATGTTGGAACGGTGATTTCCATTAATCATGCCGTCTGCCACCACACATGAAAGAAGTGACTCGATTGCTGCCAAAATTGCAATTGTGAATGCATTTGGAAGTGCCTTCTGAATCACCTCAAGACTAAGCTTTGGCAAATGGAATGATGGAAGGCTGCTGCTTATTGTATACAGATCGCCAATTGTATTTACCTGAATCGGCATCAGCTTCACCATTAAAATACCAACAGCAACAGCTGCTAATGACGGTGGAATCTTCGCAAGCATCTTTACCTTTGGCATAAAAATAAGAATTGCCAGACATACTGCTCCCACAAAAACAGCATGCCAGTTTAGTGTGCCTATTCCCGCCAAAAATCCTTCCAGCTTTTCCATTGTCTCAATTGTAGGCATTCCTGCCGGAATTGTAACACCACAAAAATCCTTAAGCTGTCCAATCGCAATTGTCACAGCAATACCTGCCGTGAAACCAGTCGTAATAGTATAAGGAATAAACTTAATCAGTGAACCAAGGCGGCAAAATCCCATTAAAATTAAAATGATTCCTGCCAGGATGGTTGCCACAGCTAAGCCATCCATTCCCTGATCTGCTACGATTCCTGCAACAATAGTTGCAAACGCAGCTGTCGGTCCTGCAATTTGTACCTGACTTCCTCCCAAAAAGGAAATCACAAATCCAGCTATAACTGCCGTATAAATTCCGCGCTCTGGGCCTACGCCAGATGCAAGCGCTAACGCAATTGACAGCGGCAGCGCAATGATTGCCACAATGATTCCGGCAATCAGATCCTTAATGAACTGTTCCTTCGAATATTTCTTCAGACAGGTAAACAGCATCGGTTTCAGATCTTCCATGAAACTATCCCCCTCATTTTGTGCGTTTTTTTCGCCTTTACAGCGCACACGATGGCTATTGTATCATGTATAATTATAAACTGTCTACCCGTTTTTGCTCACAATTACGCGAGTATTCGCTATGTACGCGATTTTGTACAAAAATAATTACTGTACTGCCATACATGTTCCAATTAATCTGCAGCTGTCCATTCTTCTAAACCTAAGCGCAGTCCCTCTTCCATTAATAGTATTTAATGCATATCCCTTTTCTGAAATATGGAATTGGCGAAAGTACAGACGATGATTATATAAAAACAATGCATTTTCTCCCTCAGTTGGAAATTTATCTGATAGCAATAAAACATCATTTTTACAATATCTCGGTGAAAAATGATCGTTTGGAAGACGCACCGCCATATATACGTTTTCACAGGCTGTCTTTACATGTTCTACGTCAAAGCTTGAAAAAGCTGCTCCATCTGATGTTTCCACTGCCGGAATCAGACATGGAATCTCACGTTCCTCGTTTGCATCTACTCCTGCCTGCCACTGCGCTTCAATTTCTGCGATTGCGCGTATAAATTTCTTTCCATGCTCTCCACTTTCACGATACGCAAATAAAAGCTGTTCTTCCTCCTCTCGCGGACTTTCCCCCATCAGACTTTCCATCGATACATCTAATGTACGGCTAAGTGCTAAAAGTGTGTCTACTCTTGGATTTCTCGCTCTCCTGTAAATGATATTACGAATCGTTTCGATTGGGACATTCGACAGCATAGACAGTTTCTCTAGTGTCAATCCCTTTTTGTCCATCATTGCCTTTAGCTGTTTGTCAATCATTTTACAATTCCTCCCATTTCGCTCTTGTTATTTTTTCCCATTTGAAGTATTCTATTACCAGAAGACTAAAAAATACAACGTCTTGGAATGAAACTATCGTATCACATGTAATTTGTAGTATGGTAGCTAAGATTACACTTTTAGTCATTTCTACACATGTACAAAGTACCGAAAACTATACGAAAGAGACTATACAATTTTATGACACAGCAAAAAATTCTATTAAATTTTATTGATAACATTGAAAAAGAACGTGTCAGGCTCAATCTGACACAGGCGCAGATGGCTCAGAAACTTGATATGTCTGTGTCCAATTATAAAAAACTAATTGCCGGTCAGTATAGACGTCCGAACCTTTTTCTGGCTCAGCGCCTGTATGAACTGACCGGCAAGCTGCTATTTGAATTTTTCGATTTTGATTCGCCTAAGCTAAATGCAATTTCAAAGTTTATGAAGCTGTCTGATACTCAACGCTCATTCATAGAGGGCATAATAGATTTTGAGCTTGCATTTTCAATGACAGAAGAAGAAAATACTGACGATTACCTGACTGTTTTGATTCCAACAGGCAATTGCGAGGATGGCATGATATGGGATTCTGCAAACGTCCGTAAAGTAAACATTGCACCTTATCGAAAACGCTATGGTTCACAAATCAATGCCGGAGTTGAAGTCACTTCTAATCATTTAACTCCCGTTTACCATATGGGAGATATTCTGCTCATCTCACGCCGTCCTCCGCGCGATGGCGATACTGCCATCTTTTTAAACACTGAAACTGGCCGTGTCTACCTGCGCCGTTTTATTCAGCAGGTTCCCCGTATTCTTCAGCCAATCAACGGATATGGCGAAGCATTCTATATTGATCCATATAATGAAGATGAAGTAAAAAAATGGGTCAAGTATGGCGTTGTTATCACAAAAATGCGTGAATAAATCAGTCTTCTGGAAAACAAATTGCTGTTGCATAGGCATCAAGATATTGTGTGCCGGCTGCTGTTACAAGATTTAGCTGTGTAATCTGACATTGGTAGACCTCTTTTGTGCTGACACCATCCTCGGCCATACATGTTGTAAAGTTATGAAGAATCAAATCTTCTCCATTTTCCTGTCCGATATACATAACCACATGATTTTTCATTACAAGCAGCGTTCCTGGCTTCATAGACTGAATTTTTTCCAGCTTTTCTTCCTGTGTCATGCCTTCAAGTGATACAATTTGTGTTCCTGTCTGTGCCATGCTGCCTGTATTTCTTGGCAAAATGATTCCAAAACATCTGTAAATGGCATTCATTGTTGAAGAGCAATCCATATCTCCATTGGAATCTCCCCAGCCATAAGCCATTCCAACTAACTTTTTAGCCTGATCAAGAATATTTTCCTGAGTCATGTCAAGATAGCCATAATGAATGCCATCCTGCGTGGTTTCAACATTTGTTATCACAAGCTGGCCCTTGTCATCTTTCTGTGGGATAGATACCATAAGTATGCCTTCAGATTCCTCCTTTGCCGGAAGTGCTGTTCCCATGCGAAGTGTTACATTGGTACCTGCGAGTGTCAGTCTGGCATCTGTCACAACAGCTCTTTTAGTCTCCTGCCATTTTTTTAATTCGTCAAGTGTGCAGCATGCGATTTTATCTGTTTCTACCCAGCCTCTATAATTTTGTGCCTGTACAAAACTCCAGATTCCGTCTGCAGTCTGATGAACGATCACTGCTGCTTCTCCTGTCATAAGCATACTTTCTTGAAAATAATCAAATGAATGTGCATCTAATGAAGTGGATGCTTTTTTCCATGTTGGAAAAGCTCGAACTGCCGCATTTTGTGTGATAACACCATACTTAAGTGTAATAGGATCCAAGATTCCCTCTAAATTTCTTCTTGCAAGAATCTCATCCTGTGCTTCTTTAGTCACCGGCTCTCCCTCTAGGTACGGCCAGTTTCCATACGTATATGCTTCAATCCAAAGACGCACATCATCTGCTGCGACATCTGTAAGCTGTGTCACATCTGCGACACCTGATTTTGAGTTTGCCATAGTAGCCTCGTTAATCTGCTGATAAGCTAAAGCTTTTGTTGATTCCTCTTCAAGCGTCTGTTCAGCCTTTTGATCTCCTGCTTCCTTATCCTTAATTTCTTCAGCATCCGTTTCATTTGCTGTAAGTGTCTGACTTTCCGATGATGCTGCCGATGGCTTTGCTGCTAGTTCCTGTGTCTTTTTTTGAAGTCCCATCGTATTAACAGCATCCACAATACCTAATCCATGTCCGCTCTCTGGCTCTAGTCGAACACTTCCTAACACTGCCCATAACAGCACGCCTCCAAGCAGTACCACACAGGCAGACATTCCTATAATAAGCGGCTTTAGGCTAAGACCTCTTCTTTTATTTTCATGCGGTTCTTTTTTTCTTCTCAATATTCTCCGCCTCCTGTCTAAAACAAAAACAATATATCAGTTATCCTGTTCTTTAACTTATCATACCATTTTTCTCTTTTATTATGTTTTAAAGATTTCTTACAATTCATGTAAAAAATAATTAATGTATCTTATCACACGCCAATGGAATTTTAAAATTTATAGTATCTATTTTATGATAATTGATACTATCGGTTTCTTTACCGTGTTCTTTGCAATTTATAGTATATAAATTAACAATCTTGCTATCTTAAATCTGTAAACTCATATTTTTACAGATTTATTTTTGTAGTATTTACATGAATGAAGAAAAAGGAAGAGAAAACTGATATGTCTGAATTTACGTTAATTGTTGGAAAAAGGATCCGAAAAGCAAGAAAAGCAAAAAATTTGACACTTGAAGAGCTTGCTGAATGCTGTGGACTTCATCCTGCATATATTGGTCAGCTTGAGCGCGGTGTAAAAAATGCATCGTTATATACACTTGAAAAGATTGCATGTGCACTTGAGCTTTCTTTAACTGACTTGGTTGGCAACAGTGATATTGTCACAGAAACGGCAAAAACCAACATTCCTGCTGACTGCAGAAGCATCATCTGTACGCTCCCGCCGCAATCACATGAGCTTATTTACGCACTGCTAAAGCAGATTATCAACCTTGAGCGCTGATGATGCTTGAACTTAAATGGTTCGTATTTGCTCATGTGGTTACCTCGCCATATAAAATTGCTATTCTGTCTGAATGCAAGCATTCACAGAAAGCAATTTTGCATGGCTCTGAATAGTTACAAAAAGCAAAATTAAAAACAAGGAGATTGACTATGTCTGATATTGCCGAAGCTGTTGGAAAACGAATTTATGCCATTCGAACATCAAAGCACATGAGCCGTAAAGATCTTGCCAAGCGCTCTGGGCTTCATCTTACCTATATCGGTCAGCTTGAGCGCGGTGAACGAAATGCGACGATAGCAACACTTGAAAGTGTTTCTTACGCACTTAATGTACCGATTGAGCGTTTTGTCGAATATATTACACCTGGAATGGCTTCACAAGAGACTGCTGCAAATGAATGCTATAACTTGATTTTAGAGCAGACACCGCGCACACAAAAGCGTCTTCTTGCAATTCTCCAAAATATGGCACAGCTGCACCAAATACAATAAATTCTAATTTTCAAAAAAAGAGTCACGCGAAAGTTTAGCGTGACTCTTAATATTACTTGTTTTATTTTTTTTCGCGGTTTAAATATAAAAGCGGAAGTCCGATACAACAAATTCCACCAACTATATTTCCAAGTGTAACCGGAATAAGATTTTTTATCAGAAAGCTTCCCCAGCTTAACTGTGATAACTGTGCTTCTGTGTAGCCATACAGTTCCATTGCTTTATTTACGTAGTCTGGATTCATCTTGCAAAACAGACCTGCTGTTATGTAATACATATTAGCAACGCAGTGCTCAAAGCCTGCTGTTACAAACAGCATGATTACAAAGAAAGATACAAGCAGCTTTCCGCTGATATCTTTTGCGCAAATTGCCATCAAAACAGCTGCGCAAACTAAAATATTGCAAAGAATGCCAGATGTAAATGCCTTGCCAAATGACAGTGTTGCCTTTCCATATGCCACCTTAATTGTGTAAGCACCAAGTCCGCCTGCTGAATAATCAAGCTGACCGCTGCAGTAAACTAGTGCTGTAAAAATCAGTGCTCCTGCAAAATTTCCAAGAAATACAAGTACCAAAACACGAATGCAGTCTGCCACAGAAATATGTTTTTCAGCAACACCAAGTGCCATTAAACAGTCACCAGTAAACAGCTCTGCCCCCAGCAGAATTACCATCATCAAACCTACTGGGAATACAACTGCCGCAGTAAGTCTTGCAAGTCCTACATTTGCAACAGAATGTGCTGCCACGCTGCTCGCTGCTGCACCCATTCCAATCATCATTCCAGCTAACATTGCTTTTCCAAACAGCTTGCCAATCGGTGTAGCTGCCTTTGCTTTGCATCCCTGTGCATAGCTTTTCGTTGCTTCTTTTACAGATAAAAAGCCTTCCATAGTAAAATATCCACCTGTCTTTTTTATTCCAGTCGGGATTTCCCGCCATCTTTTCCATTATATCACAATTTTTTTTGATTGAACAGCAAATTTTTAATGACATATCCTTTTCAACTGTGCTATACTAAAGTAAAATGTAGCTATGATTTTCTAAATAGTTACAGTAAATTTAACTTCAAAAGCAGAAAGGTATGGTTTTCACTATGCGTATTGTCATAAAAATTGGTACTTCCACTCTTGCTCATAACACCGGACGACTTAATATACGACGTACAGAGGTGCTCTGCAAGGTAATCAGTGATTTAAAAAATGCCGGACATGAAATTGTCATGGTCTCATCTGGTGCCATCGGTATGGGTGCCGGCAAGCTTTCATTAGAGGAGCGACCGTCTGATATGCCAACAAAGCAGGCAGCAGCAGCTGTAGGTCAGTGTGAGCTTATGTATACATATGATAAGCTTTTTGGTGAATATAATCACACAGTTGCCCAAATCCTTTTAACTAGTGAAGATATTGAGCACGATGACAGACGGCAAAATGTGGAAAATACAATGGAGCGTCTGCTTTCTCTTGGCGCAATTCCAATTATCAATGAAAATGATACAATCTCTACTTCTGAAATTGTAATTGGCGACAACGATACGCTTAGCGCAATTGTAGCAAGCACTGTACACGCTGATTTACTCGTGCTTCTTTCTGATATTGACGGCCTGTTTACGGCTGATCCAAGAAAAGATCCTTCTGCCACGCTTATTCCTACTGTTTGTGAAATCACACCTGAAATTAAAGCTATGACTTCTGGTGCAGGCACAAATCTTGGAACTGGCGGCATGACTACAAAAATTCAGGCTGCACAGATTGCAACAGAAAATGGCATTGATATGGTTATTGCAAACGGAGCTGACCCTGTTATCTTATATGACATCGCAGATGGAAAACAAGCTGGAACACGTTTTCTTGCGCAGAAAAAAATGCTTTAAAAGAAAGGACTAAACGCATTATGAAAGAAACAAAGTGTATTTTACGAGAGGCCAAAGCAGCTGTTTCTTCTCTGGCGGTTTTGAAAAGTGAAGAGAAAAATAAAGCGCTTCTTGCTATGGCAGATGCACTAATTGCTGACACTTCTTCTATTCTTTGTGAAAATAAAAAAGATATGGACGCAGCAAAGGACACTATATCTTCTGTCATGCTTGACCGACTAAAGCTTGATGAATCACGCATACGCGCTATGGCAGACGGCATCCGTGCTGTCGCTGCACTTCCTGATCCTGTTGGCCGCATTCTTTCTGATGAAACTCGCCCAAACGGACTTCATATTCAAAAAGTCTCTGTGCCAATGGGTGTTATCGCTATTATTTACGAAAGCCGCCCAAATGTCACCTCTGATGCTGCTGCTCTAGCTTTAAAATCTGGAAATGTCTGCGTACTTCGTACAGGAAAGGAAGCCTTTCACAGTGCATTTTCAATTGTCAATGCACTTAAAAAAGGTCTTCATAGCTGTGGCATAAATGAGCAGGTCATAAACCTGATTGAGGATACAAGCCGAAAAAGTTCACTTGACTTAATGCGTGCCGTTGGTTTTATTGATCTTTTGATTCCGCGCGGCGGTGCAGGACTTATAAAAGCATGTGTAGAGCAGGCGCTTGTTCCTTGTATTCAGACAGGCACTGGAATCTGTCATATCTATGTGGATAAGGATGCTGACCTTTCCATGGCACTGCGAATAGTTGAAAATGCAAAAATGAGCCGTCCTTCTGTGTGCAATGCTGCCGAGGTTTGTCTTGTGCACCGAGATGTAGCAAAGAATTTTCTTCCTATGCTGCAAAAAAGCTTGTGTGACCCATCTCGCGAGCATCCTGCTAAGCTTCTCCTTGATAAAAAAGCTCTTTCAATTATTGATGGTACTCCTGCAGATGAGAATGATTTTGATACGGAATTTCTCGACTATATTCTCGCTGTACATGTAGTAAGTGATGTGAACGAAGCGATTTCACATATTGCTTCCCACTCTACTCATCACAGTGAATCAATCATTACACAAAATGAACAGACTGCTGCTCTATTTACAACTCTTGTGGACAGTGCTGCCGTATATGTCAATGCATCAACTCGCTTTACTGACGGAGGTGAGTTTGGTCTTGGCTGTGAAATGGGAATTTCAACACAGAAGCTTCACGCGCGCGGTCCAATGGGGCTTCGTGAGCTGACAGCTTACAAATATGTTATCACTGGAAATGGACAGACCCGTTGACAAAAGCCTCACACTATCTTAACATACTTCTAAACGGCTGCAGCTATTATCTTATGTCCGTTTAAATAAATCTACTTGGAGGAATTATGGAACACTTAATTATCCCAGAGGGCTATGAACCAGCTTTAAATCTGCATGATACACAGATTGCCATCAAAACAGTCAAAGATTTCTTTCAGGATCTGCTTGCAAAGCAGCTAAATCTGCTTCGCGTATCAGCACCGCTGTTTGTTGATCCGGCTTCCGGCCTAAATGACAACTTAAATGGTGTTGAGCGCCCTGTATCATTTGACATTAAGGAGCAAAGCGGTTTTAACGCTGAGGTTGTACACTCTCTCGCAAAGTGGAAGCGTTATGCTTTAAAGGAATATGGCTTCTCAAATGGTGAAGGTCTTTACACCGATATGAACGCAATTCGCCGTGATGAGACTACAGATAATATCCACTCCATCTTTGTTGACCAGTGGGACTGGGAAAAAATCATCTCAAAAGAAGATCGAACACTCGACACTTTAAAGTCCGTTGTCCGTGATGTATACAAGACACTTAGAAAGACAGAAATGTACATGGCAATCCAGTATGATTACATAGAAGAAATTCTTCCTAAGGAAATTTTCTTTATTACTTCTCAGGAGCTACTTGACATGTACCCGGACAAGACTCCAAAGGAGCGTGAATATCTGATCACGAAAGAAAAAAAGGCTGTCTGCCTGATGCAGATTGGTGATAAGCTTGGAAATGGCGAGCCGCATGACGGACGTGCACCAGATTATGATGACTGGGCACTCAACGCCGATATTCTTGTCTACTATCCAGTTCTTGATATTGCTCTTGAGCTTTCCTCCATGGGTATTCGTGTTGATGAGAACTCTCTTCGCACTCAGCTTGAGAAGGCTGGCTGCCCAGAGCGCGCCAACCTTGCTTTCCAAAAGGCAATACTAAATAAAGAACTTCCTTACACTATTGGCGGCGGTATTGGTCAGTCTCGTATCTGTATGTTCTTCCTTCGCCGTGCCCACATCGGTGAGGTTCAGTCCTCTATCTGGCCGACTGATATCAGAAAGGAAGCAAAAAAGCACAATATTACATTGCTTTAATGCATATCAAAAAAGTGCCTTGGACATCCATGGCACTTTTTTATATTTCTCGTCACTAATATTTATCAGCGTCTCCACGTATCGCGTGACAAAAGAATCAAAATTGGGAAAATTTCCAATCGTCCAGCCAGCATATCAAAAATTAGTACAATTTTTGCCAGCGGACTATAGATTGAGAAGTTACATGTCGGGCCTACTAATTCAAGACCTGGTCCGATATTATTAAAGCAGGCAAGTACGGCTGAAAAATTAGTTCCAACAGAAAAACCATCTATTGAAGTAACTAGCAGACTAAACATAATAATAAGTACATATGCAGCAAGATAGGCGTTTGTATTTTCAAGCACCTTCTCTGATACGACCTGCTTGTTGCTGCGCACTGCCTGGATTCGCTGCGGACGAAGCATTTTCTGGATGTTTCTTCTAAGACTCTTAAAGACGAGCAAAAGTCTTCCGCACTTAAAACCTCCGCCTGTACTTCCTGCACAGGCACCCACTACCATCAGACATAATAGGATTGACTTTGAAAAACCTGGCCACAAATCAAAGTCTGTGGTAGCAAAACCTGTAGTCGTCACAATACTGGCCACCTGAAAGAATGCATGACGTACTGTCTCTTCAAACGTTCCATAAAAGCCTCTCAGGTTAATCACAATCAAAAGCACACTGCCCAGTACCATTCCAACATAAAGACGAAGTTCTTCATCTTTATATACACTCTTTACCTGCTTCATTATCAAAAGATAATAGCAGCTAAAATTCACACCAAACAGCAACATGAACACTGTACATACATTTTGAATATACGGACTGTAGCTTGCCATACTATCATTTTTTACACCAAATCCACCAGTTCCGGCTGTTCCAAATGCTGTACACACAGCCTCTAATACAGGCATTTTTCCAACAATCAAAAGCAGGAAATCTACTACTGTCAATACAATGTACAAAATATATAAAATTCCGGCTGTGCTTCTGATTCTTGGAACAAGCTTTGCAACATTTGGTCCCGGGCTCTCTGCTCGAAGCAGATGCATTGTAAAACCATCATTTCGGCCGCTGACAGGAACAACTGCAAGTAAAAATACAAGAACACCCATACCGCCAACCCAGTGGCTAAAGCTTCTCCAGTAAAGCATTCCATTTGAAAGACCTTCTACATTCGATAAAATAGATGCACCTGTTGTCGTAAAACCAGATACGATCTCAAATAATCCATCAAGATAAGACGGAATTTCACGTGAAATCCAAAATGGAAGACAGCCCAAAAGACTCATTACAATCCACGCGAGTCCGACACAAACCATACCTTCTCTTGCATAAAAGCCTTTTTTGGCTTTTCTTGCAAAAAACATAAGCACGCCTGCCACTGCTAAAATCACAAGGATACTTAAAGCAAATCCTAAAATTGCCTGACTATCCTGACCAGCCAGACTTATAATCAGTGCCGGCACCATAAATGCCGCCTCCGCCAACAGAATCTGCGCAATCAGCCGCCCCATCATTTTATAGTTCATAATTAAAAAACTCCTTTTTTGCAGAAACTGTATTTGTTATGCTTCAAAAATATCGTCAAGCTTATAGATAATATCATTTCTTGTTGTGACAACAACAACTGTATCACCCTCTCGAATGACAGAATCTCCTCCCGGAAGCTCTGTAACGCCGCCGTGTGTAATACAGGCTACAAGAATATTTTGCTTCACTTTCATGTTCTTTAACGGCTTATCACAATACGGCTTTTTCTCTTCAACATGAAACTCAATTGCCTCTGCCTTTCCATCTGCTATGGAATGAACTGATACAGCTGCTCCTGTCTGATTATGCATTGCACGTATATAACGCACAATACCGTTACAGCAAAGATCCTTCGGCCAGATCGTACTTCCAATCGGAAGCTGATCAATCATGCTGCCATTTTCCATATGACCAAGCTTTGTGATAACCTGAGATACACCATGCTTAGTTCCATACAGAGAAATAATCATATTTAACTCGTCCATACCAGTTGCCGTGACAAGTGCGTCACAGCTTTCAATATTTTCACGCTTCAGCACAAATGTATTGCTCGCATCATCATTGATAATCTCTGTTTTAGGAAGAAGCGCTGCAAGTTCCTCACAATGCTTTGGATCCTTCTCGATCAAACGTACCGTCATGCCATCTTTTTCAAGCTGCTGAGCAAGATAATAGCTTACACGTCCGCCGCCGCAGATCATAACATGATTGACCTTTTTTGTTATAATTCCAAGATTATCAAGAAGTGTCGCCAAGATTTCTGTTGATGCCGTAACAAAGATTCTGTCGCCCTCTCTAAGCACAAAGCTTCCATCCGGTGCTACAACATCACCTCTTCTAAGCACGGCACATACAAGAACACGACACTTTATTACACGATTCAATTCACTAAGAGCAACATTGCACAAACGGCTTCTTTCATCAACACGCAGCTCTACGATCTCTACTCTTCCCTTTGCAAAGCTGTCTCTCTTTAAGAAGCCTGGGAATTTAAGCAGTCGTTCAATCTCGATTGCAGCCTGCTTTTCCGGATTTACTGTCAATGACAGCGCAAATGTTTTCTGCATTTTGTAAACCTGATCTGTATAATCAGGATTACAGATTCTTGCAATTGTATGGATGTTTGGATTGATTCCATGAGCAGTCATGCTGCACAGAAGATTTAACTCATCTGCACCAGTCATTGCAATTAAAAGATCCGCATCTTTTACACCTGCCTGAAGCAATGTCTCCATAGTGGCACAATTTCCTAAAACTGCCATTACATCATATTTTTCTACGTTTGCTTCCAATACCTGCTGCTTTACATCAATAAGCGTAATATCATAACCTGAGGCGCTCAGCTGTCTAGTCAGCGTTGATCCAACCTTTCCGACGCCCGCAATTATTATTTTCATACCCTTCACCTTTCATGTTCGAATAATTACATACAATTAGTCATTATATTATGATAACACAAATATAAAAAAGTGCAAGGATATTCTCTCTATAAATAAAAACGACACCCTTTCGGGTGTCGCCTTACTTTAGTATTCTTTACGGCAAATATGTACGATATCCTATTGGTGTCTTAAAGAATACAGATGTTACATTAATTCCAGTCTCTGGTGAACCTGCATGAACAATTGCACCGTTACCGATGTAAATTGCCACATGGTTCGGATTATTGTAAAATACAAGATCACCTGGTCTAAGCTGATCGTAAGTGATAGCTGAACCACAATTCATCTGTGACATGGAGTGATGCGGAAGGCTTACACCTGCCACTCTGCTGTATACCTGCATAGTAAATCCAGAGCAGTCTACGGAACCGCCAATAGAAAGATCGGTGCCGCCGTATACATAATTGCACTGACCTACCCAGCCTAATGCATAATTAACAATTGAATCACGAAGCGGTGTTGAGTTGTTTGATGGAGTTGTAATTTCCTGTGTGGTAGTAGTCTCTGCCGCTGTAGTTGTTGTTGTCGCTTCAACTGTTGTGGTAGTAGTTTCTGCCGCTGTTGTCGTTGTTGTCTCTGTCTCTGATGATGGAACTGTTTCCTCAACTGTGGTGGTTGTCTCTACCTCTGATGATGGAGCAGTTTCTTCAACTGTAGTGGTTGTCTCATCAGGTACTGTCTCTGATGATGGAACATCTGACGGCTGTGTTTCTGAAGAAGCCTCAACTGTTGCCACATTTAAATCAAATGAAGAAGAGAATCCCTGATAGCTTACAGTAACAGTATTCCATCCTGCACTTAACATCATGCCAACCTGCCCACAGCTTAAGCCTTCTGTTACTGTCTGTGTTGTTCCATCTGTGTAAGTAACAACAATATACAGCTCACTTGCACTGAGTACCTGTCCTTCTGTCTTACTGCCTCCAGTATAAAATGCCTCAATACCCTGAATTGCTTTTACAGTCTCTGAAGGAGTAGTATTATCAGCTGTTGTAGTTGTGGTATCCTCTACTGTAGTCGGCGTTGTCTGCTCAGCTGTCGTAGTCGTGGTATCCTCTACTGTAGTCGGCGTTGTCTGCTCAGCTGTTGTAGTTGTGGTATCCTCTACTGTAGTTGGTGTTGTCTGCTCAGCTGTCGTAGTCGTGGTATCCTCTACTGTAGTTGGTGCTGTCGGCTCTGTCTGATCTGGTTGCGTTTCTTCTGCTTCGCTTGATGAAGTCTGTGCCTGTGAGCTTGTTGTCGTTTCCTCAGCAGACGTAGCTGCCACTGTCGTAGTAGTAGTAGGTACCTCTGTTGACGTCTCTGCAACTGTCTCACCATTTAACGCTGCTGTCGCACGCGCTACCATGTCGGCTGTCTTTTTCTGCTCGCTCTTTGCTGTTGTTACTAAGTCTGTATAACCTGCGTTAGAAGCATCATTTATGTAATATTCCCAAAGCTGATATGCATATGTACTTGCGTTGTAAGCTGCCTGATAATCTGCTGCTGCCATACGCTTTTCAAAAATTGCCTCTGCATCGCGAATATCTACAAGATAGCTGTCCAACTGATTTTTTACCATCTGATCAGTGATTGCTACTGCCTCTGCATGACGTGTGTATAAAGAAACATCCTCTGCTTTAACAAATCCGGCAAATTCTTCGTTAACTGCAATCTTTACAAATCCGTTCTGAATTGCAAGAACCTTATAATCACCATCCTTGTAAACGCTGCCAACACTATCGGCACCGCTTGATGCTGAACTGTAAACAACCGCTGTATTGGCTTTTACCTTTGCATAACGGTTTGTAAGATCCTCATCGCTCGCCTTTGCAGCTGCACCTGTTAATACATAATCAGATGACACATAACCCTCTACATCTCCACTTTTGACCAGATACCAGCTGCCCTCACTGTTATCAACAGTGTCATAAATAGAAACAACACAATTGCTGTATAAATATCCGATCACATTGCTTGATACAGATGGCTTATTTCTAACATTTAAGCTTGCCATTACACTGACAAGTCCTTCTTCCTTTTCGCTGGCATCCTTTGATACCAAGCTAGTTCCAAATACAACGGAACCATCTTCTTTCGTCGTCGCATTTACAGTAAAAACTGGGATGATCTTTTTCTCCTGTGCTGAAGCAACTATATAACGAATATAATCCATAATATCTGCTTCAGGCGTTTGGCTGCTTGCATAGTAGTTATCGAGAGAAACCGCCATGCCTGCCACAGCTGTATCCTGTTCAAGCGACGCGCCTGATGCTGCCGGTACTGCAATGCCTCCTCCAACTGCAAATGTCGCAGCCAGACAGGATGCCAGCGCATTCCTGCATAATTTATTCATATCTCAAAAACCTGTACCTTCCCGTAGCCTGCCATCTTGCCTGCAGGTACAAAAACATAATATCAGTTAAATTGTTACAATATTATTACAACTCCATTCTGATTATATCACATAGAAATCGCTTGTCAAGCAAGTTTATTTGTGCCTTTTGCACTTTTTATTTCTTTGTGCTATACTAATTAGCGATTTCCTGCTGCTGGGAAAAAATATAAACAGCTCTATGAGGTATAAATATAATGTCAAAAACAATTTTAATTACAGGTGCATCCTCTGGCATTGGACAGGCTGCTGCGCTGGCTCTTGCAAGTACTGATAACTGCCTGATTCTTGTTTCTATGAAAAATAAGGAAGGCTTAGAAAATACAGCAAAAAAAGCAAAGGAAAAAGGCGCTGATGTTTTGACCTTTTCTGCTGATGTATCAGACTATGAAGCATGCAAATCACTTTTAGCACAGGCAAATGAACATTTTGGCCCTATTGATCTTTTAATAAACAATGCCGGAATCTCCCATATCGGTCTTTTCCAGGATATGACACCTGATGAGTGGCAGCGTGTAATGAATGTCAATATCGGTTCTGTCATGAATTTATGTCATCTTGTCATCCCATCCATGGTACATCGTCACCACGGACGCATCATAAATATTTCCTCTGTATGGGGCAATGTCGGTGCCTCTTGTGAAGCCGTTTACTCTGCAAGCAAGGGCGCCATTAACAGTTTTACAAAAGCTCTCGCTAAAGAACTAGCTCCTAGTAAAATTCAGGTGAATGCCATCGCTTTTGGTGCAATTGAAACACCGATGAATGCCTGGCTGTCAAAGGAGGAGGCTGAGGCGCTCGCAGATGAAATACCTGCCGGACGTGAGGGCACAAAAGAAGAGGCAGCCCAGATGATCTGCATGGTTGCAGATGCACCTGACTACCTCACTGGTCAAATTCTTACAATGGATGGCGGATGGATTTAAATTACTTTACTAGTTCTTCCATCATCTCTTCCTTAAACTGCTGTGTGTACAGATCATGGTAATAACCCTTCATTGCCATCAACTCGTCGTGTGTTCCCTGCTCGATGATCTTTCCGGCATTAACAACAAGAATTACATCTGCCTGGCGGATTGTCGAGAGGCGATGGGCAATGATAAATGAAGTACGATCCTTTAAAAGATAAGAAATCGCATTCTGAATCAGCTGCTCTGTCTCTGTATCAATAGAAGAGGTTGCTTCATCCAGAACAAAAATCGCTGGATCTGCCAGCACAGCTCTTGCAAATGAAATAAGCTGCTTTTCTCCGGTGGACATGGAATCCCCACCCTCTCCAACATCTGTCTGCCATCCCTTTTCAAGACGTTTTGCTACCTGATCTGCTGATACGATCTTTGCTGCCTCAATAACCTCTTCATCTGTAGCTTCCAGCTTTCCATAACGGATATTTTCCATGATTGTTCCTGTAAACAAATGAGGACTTTGAAGCACGTAACCAAGCGCACTGTGAAGCCATGACTGGCTGCGCTCCCTATAATCCACACCATCGATTAAAATACGACCCTGTGTCGGTTCAAAGAAACGACAAGCTAAATTTACCAGTGTACTCTTTCCAGCACCTGTCTCTCCGACAATGGCAACTGTGGTTCCTGCCGGAACATGAAGGTTAAAATGCTCTAAAATATTTTCATTTCCATCTGGGTAATGGAATGTCACATCTTCAAATGTAATATCACCCTTAATTGGCTCCCAATTTTCACGCTTTTGCTCAAATGCTGTGCCATACTTTTCAATTACATCAGGGCGATCCTTAATCTGCGGTTCTTCCTCAAGAAGTCCTGTGACACGCTCGATATTAGCCTGTGCTGCCACAATCTCTGACAAGTTAGACGCGATGTTTCGAATTGGCTCAAACATGTTGACAGCGTATGTGGTAAAGGCTGATAACGTACCAAGCTGAAGAGCGTGTGCCAACACAAGCTCACCGCCCTGCTTTAATGCAAGTGCCACACCAATATAGCCACAAAATACAACAAGCGCTACATAAAGACCATTCATACGTGCCGCCTTCACACCTGCTGTTTTCATGTCATCAGTAAGTCCCCTGAAATGACGGCTGTTTTTTTCCTCAATGACAAGCGCTTTTGATGTCTGCGCACCTGTAATTCCTTCATTATATGCACCTGTAATCATTGAATTTTTCTTTCTGACCTGCCTGTTCCATTTTAAGATACGCTTCTGGAAAAAGCTTGTAAGAAGCACCAGACCTGGCACAATTAACATAATCCAAAGTGCCAGCTTCCAGTTTAGTGCAAGCATAATGCCAAAGATTCCCACTACATAAAACAGCGCCCACAGCATATCAAGAAGATTCCATGCGATCAAACCACTAATTCGTCCTGTATCATTCATTACTCTTGCCAAAATATAGCCGACTGGTGTTGTATTATAATAGGAAAAGGAAAGCTGCTGAAGATGATCAAAGCATGCCTTCTTCATATTTTTTGCCATATTCATCTCAATCACCATAGCACAGCGGCAAAAGATCACAACACTGACAGTCTGAAATATAATGGTAACTAAATAAGTTCCTGCAAAGCTTCCAATTCCTTCTGTCGTATTTCCGCTGATAAAATGATTGATTGCATACTGCTGAAACAATGGAAGCGCAATATCGACAAGTGCACACAGCGTATTAAAAACAAGTGCAATAATCATATATTTTCGAAACGGCTTCATAAATGGAAACAGTTTCTTCCAAATACGCCAGTCAAACGACTGGTCATATTCTTTTTCTTCAATCTGCATACTATTTTTATCCTGCCTTTCTGTGCCTGCATCACATGTGCAGACACTTTTTTAACTTTCTTACACAGAATCAGCATCTAATTGAGTATTCATCTGAATATCATAAATTCTGCGGTAAATACCGTGATGTTCCATAAGCTGTTCATGGCTTCCCATCTCTGCCACAGCGCCATCTTCGAGCACCATAATGCAATCTGCCTGCATAAGAGTCGTGATTCTATGTGCAATCAAAATAACTGTTGTTCCTGCCATTCTCTTTTTTAATGCCTCACGTATCATGGCATCTGTCTGTGCATCTACTGCTGAAAGAGAATCATCAAAAATCATAACAGGTGTATGTTCTACAAGCATACGTGCAATCGCAACTCGCTGTTTTTGTCCGCCCGAAAGCGTTACGCCACGCTCTCCGACAATGGTTTCATAACCGTCTGTAAAACTGTCAATCGCACTGTCTACACAGGCAATCTCACATGCCTCACGAATATCATCAAATGCTGAACTTTCCCTTGTTATTCCAACATTTTCCTTTATGCTTCCTGAATATAAGAATGGCTCTTGAAGCACCATACCAATCTGGCTTCTCAAATACTTACGATCAATATCGCGAATATCAACACCGCCAATAGTAATCTTTCCACAACCATCAGGCAGATCGTAAAGACGATTTAATAGATGTACAAGTGTGCTCTTTCCGCTCCCTGTATTTCCAAGAATAGCAAATGTCTTTCCTGCCGGAACAGTAAAGCTGACATTCTTTAAGACAGCGGCTCCCTCCTCATATTTAAAGTTCACATTATCAAATACAATATCCTTATTTATTGCAGGCTTTGTCACACCTGGACGATCATCTTCTTCCTTCTCATCAAGAATATAGGCAATACGCTCAATTGACACGCCTGCCTTACTCATCTCGGATATGATTCGTCCAAGACTTCTGACTGGCCATGCCATACTGGAATTGTATGATACGAAGGCAATAAATTCACCGACAGTCAGATTGCCATCTACTGTAAATAACACACCCATGCAGATGACTGTAAGAATCTGAATACCTGTAATCAGATCACCAATCGACCAATAAAGACTCAAAAACTTACCTAAATAAATCCACAGTCCTGCAAAACGCTCATTTTTCTCATCGAAACGTTTGCGCTCAAATGATTCTCTTCCAAATGCGCGCACCACTCGTACACCAGTTAAGTTTTCCTGAACAACGCTTGATAAAATTCCCTCTGCCTCATCTGCTTCCTGAAAATGCTGTGCAATCTTTGAGAAGAAGTATCCAGAGTACAGAATTACAATCGGAAAAAAGGACACAGCGATCAATGAAATTTTAACATTCATTGAAAACATGATCACCATGTAGAATACAATCAGGAAGATAATACGAAATACTTCCATCAACTGATTAGTTACAAAATTTCGCACAACATCTACGTCTGATGTACAGCGCTGAATGATATCACCTGTCTGGTTCTTTACATGCCAGCTATACGGTAACTTCTGAATATGATCATACAACTGATCTCTCATGCCCTTTACAAAGCTTTCTGAACCCTTTGCTGCAAATACCTTTGAGTAGTAGTTTGCAGCGATGTTTATAGCTGCAAGCAAAATGACGGCAAGCGCTGCAATCGTAAGCATCTTTCCAGGATTTTCACGAATCGTTTCTTCTGATAAAAAGGCTTTCACCCATTCTGGAATCTTAGACAAGTCACTTCCTAAGACACCATCTACACTAATTCGAATAACCTGTGGGATAAATGCCTGACAGACAGTAATCATTGCTGAAAAGAAAAGACCTGTCAGCATAAGCGGCAGGCATGGTTTTAAAAACCTGAAAATCATCGCTGCCTTGCCGGCTTTTTTCTTATTTTGTTCCATAAGTATCTCTCCCCTTTCTTTTTTCGTAAATTAATAAAAGTACTGATGCACGGCCATCAGTACTCTCATTATATCGAATGAATATATGGATTTCAATGGGAAATCATTTTTCTAATTAAGTTTGTTCCTCTTGTACAATACGTTTTCGCACCGTAGTCTCTTCTACTCTGTGATCTTTTATTGAAGTAACCATAATTTCAAGATCAGGTGTAAGAACAGAAACTTGTGTGCCATCATCTGGCACATAACAAAGTTCACCAAGCACATAGCCGCCGAAGGTATCATATTCATCAAGCGGAAGTTCCACATCAAGTTCCTCTGCAACCTCATCTAGTGAAGCTGCACCCTGAATGCGCCACAGGCTATCACCAATTTTTTCTATATCACTTGGCTCAGGCTCTTCATCATGTTCCTTCCACTCACCAACGATCAGCTCAAGCAAATCTCGCATAGTAACTATTCCTGCCATTCCGCCATACTCATCAATTGCGACCGCAAAATAGTTTCCTGTCTTTTTCATATTTGAAAACAATGACGCAGCTTTCATATTTTCAGGAATAAAATAAGGCTTTCGCACGCAGTTTTTCATCACGGCTTCCCTTGAATGGTCTCTTGATCTTAAATACTCTCTTGCATCGAGCACACCAACAATATCATCAGTATCCTCTCCGCACACAACATAGAAGCTATGACGGTTTTCGTAGATTACTTTTTCCCATTCCTCACGGCTCTCATCGGCATACACACAGACAACATCTTTTCGATGCGTACAGATTTCATCGACAGAAACATCATTAAACTCAAACACATTTTGTATAAATTCATTTTCCTGTGTATCAATCGTTCCCTTCTGACTTCCAGACTCTGCCATCAGGCGAATCTCTTCTTCCGTAATTTGAGTCTGACGATGTGGATCAACACCACATAAACGAAGAAGCGTATGTGACGCGGCAATTAAAAGCCAAATTAGTGGAAAAAAGACAATCTGCACTACATAAACAATAGAAGAAAAACGAACTGCCATCTCTTCTTCTTTTTCTGCTGCCAAACGTTTTGGCACCATACGTCCAAAAATCATCGTTACAATGCATAATACAAGTGAAATTGCAGTGACACAAAGTCCATCCAATACATTTGGATTTATTGCCTGTCCGCTTTTTCCAATAAAATCTTCTAGCGGTTTTCTAAAAACAAGCGCCGCATATGCACTTCCTAAGCATACACTTGCCATTGAAACAAGCTGCATAGCTGTTAAAAAACGCTCCTGCTTTGCCTTAAATCCAGATAAAAGCGCTACTTTTGCTTCATCCTTTTTTGCCATCTCTTCTAATTGATTGTCGTTTAATGAAACGATTGCCGTTTCTGCACACGTAAACACTGCGTTCAGTGCGATCAGAATGACCTGCAGAATAATTGCCCCTATCATGCGAGACCTCCTTTCGAAACTCTCACAAAAATCTGCTTATTCGTATCCGTATCCGCGCTGCCGTCGTCTTCCATTATGGTTTCCTCCTGTTTTTAAATAAATTACTATGTTCATTTTTTGATAGCTATTTCACCATGTTTTTTATTGAAATAATATCCTTTTTATTGTAAGATGGAAGCATGAAATTGTCAATGTATTTCGCATATTATAATGAAAGGAAACCATTTCTATGAGTAAATTTACACTTGACTGGAAGCAATATGCTGCACTTGCAAGACAGGCTGCTGCTGAGGGCTGCGTGCTTCTTGAAAACAAAAACAATACACTTCCTCTTGCCGAGGGCGAGACATGTGCTGTATTTGGCCGTACTCAATTTGAGTATTATAAAAGCGGAACCGGATCTGGCGGTCTTGTTAATACAAGCTATGTACATGATCTTGACTATGCCCTTACAGAATCTTCTCTTATAATTGATGAGGAAGTAAAAACAGCTTACAAAAACTGGTTAAAAGATCATCCTTTTGATTTGGGAAATGGCTGGGCACAGGAGCCTTGGTGTCAGGTCGAAATGCCGCTTAGCGATGAACTTGTATCTGGCGCTGCTTCCCGCTGCCAGACTGCACTTATCGTAATCGGCCGCACTGCTGGTGAGGACCGTGACAATGCTGCTGAGAAAGGAAGCTGGTATCTGACAGACGGTGAAGAGGCTATGCTTGAAATCGTATGCCGCCATTTTTCACGTACAGTTGTTATCTTAAATGTTGGAAATATCATTGATATGAGCTTTGTTGACCGCTATGAGCCATCATCTGTTCTTTATATATGGCAGGGCGGCATGGAAGGCGGTTCTGGTGCCGTCGATGTCATCACCGGAAAGGTTCCTGCCAGCGGACGCCTCAGTGATACGATTGCTTATCATATTGATGATTATCCATCTACCCGGAATTTTGGCTGTGAGGATACCATTCGCTATGAAGAAGATATCTATGTAGGCTACCGCTATTTTGAAACATTTGCGAAGGAAAAAGTTCGCTATCCATTTGGCTATGGTCTGTCTTATACTACCTTTGATGTACAGGCTGCACTTGACATGTGTTCTCTGCCAGCCGGACTTGCAAAGGGCGAAGTTTCCAAAACCGATACCTTAAATGTTACTTACGATATTACAAACACAGGCGATGCGGCAGGTAAGGAAACAATACAGTTTTATGTACAAAAGCCACAAGGTTTTCTTGGAAAGCCGTCTCGCGAGCTGATTCGTTTTGCAAAGACTGAACTTCTTGAACCTGGTGAGGGTGAAAGCGGTATTCTTGCGATTGACTTTTATGCACTTTCCTCCTACGATGACAGCGGCATTACAGGACATGCGTTTTGCTACGTGCTTGAGGAAGGCACCTATACAATTTTAGCTGGTACCAATGTGCGAAATGCAAAGGAAATCGGAAGCTTCGCGCTTACAGAAACAGTTGTTTTAGAAGAACTCTCCCAGCAGCTTGCTCCTCGCCGTCATCTTGAGCGCATGACTCCTAAGACAAATGAGGATGGTACACTTGTACCTATTATTCAGGCTGCTCCTGTTTACTTACAGCATTACAGTGAGGATACATGTCCGCAATGTGCTGACTATACTGGTGATAAGGGTTATAAGCTTGATGACGTAAAACGCGGCATTGTTTCTATGGACGAATTTCTTGCACAGCTGTCTGATCTCGATTTGTGCCATATAGTAAAGGGCGAAGGCATGTCAAGTCCAAAAGTAACACCTGGAACTGCTGCTGCTTTCGGTGGTCTGACACCAAATCTTACATACTTTGGCATCCCGGCTGGCTGCTGCACAGATGGTCCGTCCGGCCTTCGCATGGACTGCGGTACTAACGCATTTAGTCTTCCTGGCGGAACCTTGCTTGCCTGCACGTTCAACACAAGCCTGAACGCTGATCTTTTTGAGATGGAAGGAATCGAGATGAGAAATAACCATATCGAAAGCCTTCTTGGACCTGGCATGAATATTCACCGCTGTCCGTTAAACGGCCGTAACTTCGAATATTTCTCTGAGGATCCACTTTTAAGTGGTGTGATCGCCGCCTCTCAGTTAGAGGGAATGGGACGCGCTGGTGTAACAGGAACAATCAAGCATTTCTGCGGAAACAATCAGGAGTATCACCGTCGTTTTGTGGACAGTGTCATTTCTGAGCGCGCAGTTCGTGAAATCTACTTAAAGGGCTTTGAGATTGCTGTAAAAAGCGGCTATGCAAGCTCTATTATGACTACCTACGGAAGCGTAAATGGTCTTTGGACTGCTGGAAACCATCAGCTTAACACAGATATTTTGCGTGGTGAGTGGGGCTTTGAAGGCATCGTTATGACAGACTGGTGGGCTGAGATCAACAATGCACCAAAGGACAAGCCATCTCATGAAAAATTTGCTGCTATGGTTCTCGCGCAGAATGATCTCTACATGGTAACATCTGATACAACGCAGGTAATGGGTGATCTTGAAGCTGCACTTGCAAGCGGTCGTTTAGAGCGCCGTCATCTGACTCGCTGTGCTGAAAATATCTGCCGCTTTTTGATGAACTCCCCTGCTCTTCTTCGCCTTACTGGCAAAGAAGCAGAGATTGAGCTTGTAAATGTACCGGAAAATGCACAGCTTACTTCTGATTTTGATATCGTATATCATGATATCAAGGGAGTTACCACACTTCCTCTTACAGGAATTTCCAGCGAAAAGGGCGACAGCCATATGTTTGGAATCACAACCGAGGGCTTTGGTACTTTCCGTATCAGCATCACAGCTTCCTCAGAGTCCACACCACTCGCTCAGATGCCGGTATCTGTCTTTGTAGACAATCAGCTGTTTGGCACCTACAGTTTCAACGGAAGTGAAGGAAAGGAAGTGACACTCTCCAGAGAGGGCGGTGTATTTGGCTTCCACCACTATGTACGCCTTTACTTTGGTCAGGGCGGTCTTACTCCAATTTCCATAACATTTGAGCCAATTGATATTGTCACTAGCTTTAGCGATAAAGATTGATAAAAAAGAGGCGTTCAAAGTTCGGTTAACTCGCACCGGACTTTGAACGCCCTTATTTTGTTTCTATTTTCCTTAGATTCCCTTATACTTCTCGCTCTGTGCCTTAATAAGCTCAACATCATCAAAATAGTTGATCTTCATTGCACTCTTTACCTCAGACAATGTCTGTGCCGCAACCTCTCTTGCAGCCTCGGTACCCTTGCGAAGAATGTTATAAACTTCTGGAATATCCTTCTCGTATTCCTTACGTCTCTTACGAATCGGCTCTAACTCTTCCTGAATGATGTTATTTAAGAACTTCTTTACCTTTACATCGCCAAGACCGCCTCTTGTGTAATGAGCCTTTAATTCATCCAGATTTGCATAATCTGGCAGATATCTCTCAAAGTGCTCCGGCTTACAGAATGCATCCAGATAAGTAAATACTGTATTGCCCTCAAGATGTCCCGGATCGCTGACAAGAAGATGCTCTGGATCGGTATACATGCTCATGATCTTCTTCTTTACATCTGCTTCACTGTCAGACAGATAGATACAGTTTCCAAGAGACTTACTCATCTTTGCCTTGCCGTCGATACCTGGCAGACGAAGACATGCCTGATTAGTAGAAATTAAAGCGCTTGGCTCAACTAATACTTCGTCATATACTGAATTAAACTTGCGGACGATTTCTCTTGTCTGCTCGATCATCGGAAGCTGATCCTCTCCAACTGGAACTGTCGTCGCCTTAAATGCAGTGATATCTGCAGCCTGACTGATCGGGTAGGTGAAGAATCCAACTGGAATGCTTGCCTCGAAATTTCTCATCTGAATCTCAGATTTTACAGTAGGATTTCTCTGAAGTCTTGCTACGGTAACGAGATCCATATAGTAGAAAGTCAGCTCACACAGTTCCGGAATCTGGGACTGGATTAAGATATTGCTCTTTGCCGGGTCTAATCCGCAGGAGAGGTAATCAAGTGCTACCTCGATGATGTTCTGACGAACCTTCTCCGGGTTTTCAATATTATCTGTTAATGCCTGTGCATCTGCAATCATAATAAATATCTTGGAATATTCACCAGAGTTTTGCAGTTCTACTCTTCTTCTTAAAGAACCTACATAATGTCCTACGTGAAGTCTTCCTGTCGGTCTGTCACCTGTTAATATAATCTTTTCCATGGTCTGTTTTACCCTTTCCTAGTTACTGTCTCCAGTCGTATCGCCGACCTTTGAACCTTGATATAATCATATCTCACTTTTTGCTGTACGTCAATCCATATCGTCAAACTATACAACTAGTGATTTACCTCAACACGACAGCTTCTTGTCGTGCTAAGAATTGTCTTGCCATAATCATCCTGCTGTGCCACGCACACCTCAAGACTTCCTCCAAGTTTGAAATCTTCTATCTTAATCAGATTCTGGTGCTGTGAGGTTGGCTCATACTGCTTTCCATTTATGATTACAATTGAAAACTCATTAAAATTGCTTCCATACAGCCACATTGTACCATCTTTGTATAAAACACGATCTAATGTTATTGGAAGAATGCCCATCTTAAGATTCTTCGGCTGATACGGATTTTCGCCTCCAAATACCTCTTTATCACCATACAGCATATCATACTCAATAACAGCCATTGAGTCTAAATATGCACTTTCGTTTGCATTCTGTTCCTTAAAATATTTCTGATGATAACGGAACATAATTCCCTCATTGATGCCCATTCGCTGCATTACATATGCACCAAGCTGGTATGCCTCGACGTTTTTATCCTGCTTTTCCATCTGGAAATTACTCCACAAAATATATTTTGTTGTGAAGAGATTTCCCTGGTTCATATCAGTCTCCTCAATTCCAAGACTTGGCAGGTGATCACCATACATAACAAGAATACACGGCTCATTAAAGTCATTTAATTGTCTTGTCAGCTCAGCTACAAACAAATCCATTTCATAAATCTGATTTGCATAGTAGGTCAGCTGATTTTGTCTGGCCTCATCATCTTCTTTTAACGTCACTTTGATGTGAGGATCCTTAAGTACCTCTTCTGTCGGATACGCGCCATGTCCCTGCACAGAAATTGTATAGATAAAGTCACTTGTATCAGTTGACTCCATCGCCTCGATAATGTTGGTAGTAAGTACTTTATCCTTTGCCCAATTTTCAGGCGTATATGTCAGGTTATACATATATTCCATGCTCGTAAAGGTATCAAAGCCTAGACGTGAAAATACCATGTTTCGATTATAGAATGTAGCAGAATTGTTATGAATTGCATGAGATGTATAGCCAATGTTGTCATAACAATACGGCAGGCTCTCACATGTCTGCTCACGAAGTACTGTCTGATATGGATATTCGCCGCAGCCGAAGAAATCCAAATTCATGCCTGTCAAAATCTCAAACTCTGTGTTGGCTGTTCCCGCACCGACAGATGGAACGCTCAAAAAACCAGACGAGCATGTATCAAACAAGCGATGGTAATTAGGAATCGGATCTTCATTTACTGTCACATCATTCAAATCAGTAATATCAAAGAATGACTCTAACTGAAGATAAATAACATTGACGCCTGCATCGTACTCTTCGATTGGTGCCTTTGTCTCTTCTTCATATTCTTCTGGGACAGATACTTCCTCTGGTGCCGTAGTTTCCACTGGATCAATCTCTACTTCAGTGTTTACAGGCACAACCTCTTCATCCAGGATATTTTCTACCTTTTGCGCATCGTAATTATCAGGCTTTGAAATTCCAGTGCTGATGTATGAATTTGTAAAGCAGTAGGCAAGACCATAAGTCTGATAAGCTTCCGCGATATTGCTGAAATTACGCGGCAAAATTGCAGACCAGCGGCCAACACACCAAAAATAAACTGTTAACAATGCCACAGTTACTACACTTGCCGCACCCTTTTTGTAATTTGGCCTTTTTTCAAGACGTGCTGCCTTTTTAAACAACACAACTATAAGCACAATACACGCTGCAATCACAGCACCGATTGCTACAAATCCAATTCCTGATACATAATGGTTCATGACCTGCATAGCAGAATCAATCAGGCTTAAATCATGCCAGTTAAACGGTGTTGTTCGAAACAAAAGCAAAACAAAATCTGTCACACCTATTGCGCCCCAAAAAATCGCCACAAGTCCTCTGACAAATCCCCACCTTCTTGTCAAAAACATAAGCGAATATGTTGTAAGCACAAGCATAAAGTTCATTAAAAACAAATGCGGTGTCACAAATACAAAATGAAGCAGACTAAATAATGATTTTCTGCTGAGTAATTCCAGCAGCAAAACAGTTACAATTGTACTACCAATCCACACAGCAAGCGGATGACAATCAATCCTCGTCCATCCCTCTTTTTTAATCTTCTCTGCAAAGGATTTCTTTTTTCCCTTCATAGAAATATTTTTCTCCTCTCAGTCGAAATCACTTTCAAATGTTTTTTACTTTTCCCCTTGTTTACCAATATCAATTTTTTTATAAATTTTTTTATCATTTTTTTCCAGACGAATCTCGTCAAGCGTTTTCTTAACATCATCAGATGTCTCATGAAACAAATAGACTTTACCGCTGTCTGACTTTGTTGTGCACATTTCGCGAATCTCATGACCGGCACTTTCAATTTGCTTTTTTAAGCCAAGTGCTGACATACGCACACCACCCTGTCCAAGAATGATAACCTGCTCAAGACCATCTGATGTAGCCACAGTTACGCGATGCTTTCTTCCCATTGCATGAACTGTTTTTTCAATATATTGATCTGCTGTCTCTGCCTCTTTTGTGTACACAATGTAAATATTGTGGTACTTTTCAACATGCTCTGTGCCTCCTGGCACCTTATAGGCATCAAACACAAGAATCAGCTTACACTTGCTGTAACCCTGATAATTACTTAAAATATCCATCAATGTAAGCCTTGCTGCCGCAATATCTGTCTTTGAAAGCTCATTTAATTCTGGCCAGCCAAAGATAATATTATAGCCATCTACAAGAAGATATTCCTCTTCTTGCTGCTTTTTCTTTGTTGGGCGATATGTAGATGCTCCCTTTGGCGCTGAGGATTGATACTGCTCCTCGTCATCTTGGCGATACACCTTTACAGGTCCATAGGTCCTCTCAAAGATCTGCTTTAGCTCCTCATTCTCTGCCTCATAGTCTTCAAGAGAACGTACTATTTCCTGCTTAGCACGTTTTGCCTCATTTGCTGCACGAAGCATTTTCTCTTCTTCTGATTCCCGCTCCATACCTTCAATATGCATATAATCTGGCACTTCATACCATGGAACAACAAAGCCTGCTCCATGCGCGCAAAATACTGAGTCTGGCGTATTTGACAGATCTGCTTCCGGCAAATACCCGATGCGTTCCACTACCTCTTCCTCATTGTGGCACGGTGCATATCCCTTTAATGTACAAAAAAGACGACCATGACCTCTGCTGTAGGCAACGACCTCTCTTTGATAGCCCCGCATCGTTGATACTGGTGCTGTTCCAGAAAGTATGCTTAGCTCTCCTTCCTGCTCAGGAGCAGAAAACGTACCGCACATCTGCTGAATATCAGTCATTGCTCTTCCAATACATTCTGATGGAATTTCAAGACGGTACGCGTACACAGGCTCTAAGAGTCTGCTCTTTGCCTGCATCAAGCCCTGTCTGACAGCACGGTAAGTAGCCTGTCTAAAATCTCCTCCCTCTGTATGCTTTATGTGAGCACGGCCTGCTATAAGTGTGATCTTCGTATCGGTCAGCTCTGAGCCTGTCAGCACACCCTTATGTTTTTTTTCTTCTAGATGCGTTATAATAAGGCGCTGCCAGTTCTTTGAAAGCAAATCTTCGCTGCAGTTTGTCTCATAAACCATTCCGCTGCCTGGTTCTCCCGGTTCTATTAAAAGGTGAACCTCTGCATAATGACGAAGCGGTTCAAAATGACCGATTCCCTCAACAGTATTCTCCACAGTTTCCTTGTAAATAATGGAACCAGAAGTAAAAAAGGCTTCCACGCCAAAGCGCTCACGAATCAAACTTTGCAAAATTTCAATCTGCACCTCACCCATGACTCTCGCATGAATCTCAGAAGTCTCCTCCTGCCATACAAGCTGCAGCTGCGGCTCCTCCTCCTCTAACACAGAAAGCTTTCTATACATCTCGTGAATATCAATCTCTGGCGAAAATGACACGCAGTATGTAAGAACAGGTTCCAAAATCGGCGTTTGCGCCTGAATCTCACAGCCTAAACCTTGTCCTGTCACAGTATCATTTAATCCAGTTACGGCACAAACCATACCAGGCTGAGCCTCTGATACTGATGTAAATGAAGCACCTGAGTAGACGCGGATCTGATCAATCTTTTCCTCACCAATCACCTGCTTTGCTTTAAGCACACCGCCTGTCACCTTTAAATATGTCAGTCGTTTTCCCTGTGCATCACGTGCAATTTTAAATACACGTGCTCCAAACAAATCGCCATACACTGGTACTGTCGTATACATCTCAAAGCCTTCCAGAAATTCTGTTATACCCTGCATCTTTAAAGCTGAGCCAAAATAACATGGAAAAAGCTTTCGATCCTTGATCTGCTTTTTTATATGTTCCAGTCTAATCTTTCCAGTCTCAAAGAACTGTTCCAATAATTCCTCGTCTGTCTCTGCCAGACGCTCATCGAAATTTTCAAGATCAGAAAAGTCTACGCAGCGGCCATCAAGACGTTTCTGCAGCTGCAGCAGCGTTTCTTCTTTATCAGCACCTGGCTGATCCATTTTGTTAATAAAAAGAAATACAGGAACATTATACTGCTTTAACAAACGCCACAGTGTCTGCACATGACCAGACACGCCATCTGCAACACTAATTACCAATATTGCATAATCAAGCACCTGAAGTGTTCGTTCCATCTCTGCCGAAAAATCCACATGGCCTGGCGTATCTAAAAGCGTAAGCTTTCTGTTTTTCAAATTTAGCTCTGCCTGCTTGGAAAAAATCGTAATTCCTCTGTTTTTCTCAAGCTCATACGTATCTAAAAATGCATCCTTGTGGTCAACTCTTCCCAGCTTTCTTGTGCCGCCTGTCAGGTAGAGCATACTCTCAGCCAATGTTGTCTTTCCTGCATCTACGTGCGCCACAATTCCGGCAACGGTATGTGCACATTCTTTTATCTGAGCCGTTTGCTCCATCTTAAGCCCTCCTGGTCATTTACTGAATCTGGTTATAATATTCGTTTGGAACATATCCGGTGACAGCTACGCCATCATCACGATACTCCTCTGTTACAATCTGTCCATACTTGCGAAGCAGCTGAATTTTTCCCATCTCATCGTATCCATAGAGACGCTCCACATATTTTTTGCGATTTCTCAGAAAAGAAAGAAGCACCTCGCGCAGCTCGTCAAGACCTGTGCCATCTTTTACTGAAATCTCAATTGTGCGGTCTGCCTGCATATCTCGCTCGAAAAGATTTTTTTCTTCTTCTGATAACAGATCCTGCTTATTCATAAGAGTAAAGATTGGTTTTCCCTCTACACCTAACTCCTTTAATGTCTGGTATACAACCTGCATCTGAGTCTCATGCTCTGGATTTGAACAGTCTACAACATGAACAATCAGATCAGCATGCTTTGCTTCCTCAAGCGTACTTCGAAATGCATCAATCAAATGATGTGGAAGCTTATCAATGAAGCCTACTGTATCCGTCATTAAAAGCGGCTCATCATTGCCTAAACTAAGCAGTCTTGTTGTTGGATCAAGCGTTGCAAACAGCTTGTCCTCTGCAAGTACCTCTGAACCAGTCAGCTTATTTAACAAGCTTGATTTTCCAGCATTTGTATATCCCACAATTGCAGCAACTGGTATATGCGTATCATTTCTTCTTTTTCTTGTAACTTCTCTTGTGCGCTTTACCTGCTCAAGCTCCGACTTTAACTGACCTATACGCTGATGAATCAAACGTCGGTCTGTCTCAAGCTTACTCTCACCTGGTCCTCTTGTACCAATACCACCGCCTAATCTCGACATAGACTGACCCATTCCTGTCAGACGATTTGCACGGTAACGAAGCTGTGCCAGCTCAACCTGAATTTTTCCCTCACTGCTTCTTGCGCGAGATGCAAAAATATCAAGAATTACCATTGTACGGTCAAGCACATTAAAGCCAAGCTCCTGCTCTAGATTTTTCATCTGAGCTGGTGTAAGCTCATCATCACACACAATACCGTCTGCGTCTAACTGTGCTGCCAGCTGGCGAATCTCTTCAATCTTTCCTTTTCCAACATAAGTAGCTGAAATTGGATGATCAAGATTCTGATAGATAGAGCCGACGGCCTCACCGCCAGCTGTATCCACCAAAAGAGCAAGCTCCTCCAGCGATGCTCTTACTCTGCTCTCCTCTGCCGTATTCACCGCAACTAAAAGCAGACGTTCTTTTTTTTGTGCTGTTTCTATCATAAATTACATTTACCCTTTCTTTCTTCGTCCTTTTTTAAGATGCCTTTCATTATAAACAGATAAGCAATCCAAAGGAAAATTCCAGCAGTCACCCATGCGCTTGCATTAGCAACACAGATACCTGTATAACTTTTTGCCCTTGCTGCCATGAATGCAAACACACTTCTGCTGATCAGCTCAACGACACCTCCAAGTGTAGGAAACAGTGCATATCCACATCCCTGAAGTACATTTCTATAAATAAAAATCATACCAAGCGGAATAAAGCAAAGTCCACAGATTTGAATATACTCGCGCACATAGCCGATCACCGTGGTCAGATCACCGTCAAAGAACAGTGATGTCATAAAAGGAAGTATAGCAAGAACGACAAAGTAAATAATTACAGCATAGCTGCAGCTAAGAACCATTGCTGTCTTTTGGCCTTTTCTTATACGCTCAGTAGAATGTATGCCCCAGTTTTGTGCACTGTATGTTGCCATTGTCATGCCCATTGCCTGAAATGCCTGAGTCACAAGCTGCTCTACCTTGCAGGCTGCTGTATAAGAAGCAACTACTGTAGAGCCAAGCAGATTCAATGCTGCCTGTAAAATCATTGTTCCGATTGCAGTGATAGAAAATTGGAGAGCCATTGGAATACCAATATTTAACTGAATTTTCGCACCAATTGGATCAAGCTTAAAGTGCTCCTTCTTTAGCTTTAGTATATCTACTTTTGTAAGCAAAAATACAAGACATAAAATTCCTGAAACACCCTGTGAAATAACTGTTGCAATGGCAGCACCAGCTACGCCCCATGACAATACCATGATGAAGAACAAGTCAAGAACAACGTTTAACAGTGCTGATAAAATCAGAAAATAAAGCGGAACTTTACTGTTTCCTACTGCACGTAAAATGCTAGCTGTTAAATTATACAATGTTGTAAATATAATACCCACACAGATGATAACAATATATTCCTTTGACATATCAAAGATATCCTCTGGCGTCTGCATTATGCGAAGCAGCCAGTCCATGCCAAGCAAGCTCGCAATTGTCATAATAACAGTCACAATCAAGCCAAGCACAAAAGCATTGCCGACACTCTTTCTAAGCCCTTCATAGTCGCCTGCTCCATAACGCTGTGATGACAAAACAGTAAAGCCTGTCGTCAATCCATTCATAAAACCAAGAATGAAAAATACAATTGTTCCGGTTGCACCTACCGCAGCAAGTGCATCTGATCCAACACCTTTTCCTACTATAATCGTATCGACCATATTGTAAAGCTGCTGAAATACACATCCTAACAATACCGGAACTAAAAACTTTAAAATCAGCTTTAATGGGCTGCCTTTTGTCATATCAAGATTCATAGTGTTTTCCTCCTGTTTACTTAAACCTCCTCTACTACAAAGCCCCATGGTGCAAGCGTCAAACGATCTTTTTTCAAAACTGCGCCCTCCTCTTTGAGCACTCTTGATACCTTTGACGCCTCTTTTGGCAGCTTCACGCTCTGTTCCTTTCCTGAATAATTAAACAGATAGCGAATCTTTTTTCCCTCCTGATTTACACCCTCTTTTATGATAACTGGAAATGCAATTTCCTGCTTCCAGCCCCAAAGTCCTGCCTCTTTTACAATGCTGGCAGTCAATTTCTTTATGTATGCACTGCTTGTCTTGCAGGCGATATAATAGCAAGTACCTTTGCCCCAGTTGGCTCAACTAACTCCATAAAGTCTTGTACCTGCAATTCATCCTTTGACACGCCAAATGTTTCACCAGACAGACCAACATTTTTTGGTGCAGTAAAACGATCATACCAGGCACCCATGCACTCAGAAAGACCTGCCGGCTGTCTGTCACAATTCACCTTGACATGCTCATCAGTAAAGCCTGTCTTAAAGGTAGCAACAAGTGTACCTCCATTTGCTGCAAATGCTGATAAACGCTCAAATACTTCCTTTGGCGCACTATATAATGCAGGGACAAAAATCACTTTATATGCATCGAGATTAGTTTCATCTGTCCAGATAATATCACACTCTATATTCTGCTCATAAAGCGCATCATAAATCCAGCGCACAACATCATTATAGGAAGTTTTTCCGCCAGGAATTTGGAACCAGTTAAGCGCAGTTAATGCTTCATTGCTGACCATAATAGCAACCTGATTCGTTTTCTTTAAGTGAATCAATTTGTCACTTAAGACCTCAAATGATTTTCCTATCTGGCTAACTTCACGATAAATTGCATTTTCCTGCAGATCATGACTTAAAATACCTTTCCAGTATGTTTCACATGCATTGTGAATTGAATGCCAATGCCAATACATCACACTGTCAGCTCCGCTTGCAAGATGAGAAAATGCCTGTAATTTAAGCTGACCTGGATATGGTGTCCACTCTGGAAAACCTTGTGCTTCTGTCTCAATTACAAGATAATTATCCTTTTTAAGTGAACGTGTCATATCACCACAGAAGGAAATTTCCTTTCCTGTCAGATCATCCTGTGATGGATGATAAATATCACAGCCTGCTATTGTAAGTGCCTTTGATGCAGCCGGATGGTCAACATCTGTTTGAACACCGTAAGAATGACCCTTCCATGCAAAGTCAAAATTATGAGTAACAAACTGATCCTCGCGCATATATTCCTGCACAATGCTTCTTTGCCACATCAAAAATTCCGTTACAAGACTTCTTTGAAACTGCTCAAATGCACAGCCAAGGCTTCCATTTATAGTACCTCTTACACTTGGAAACTGCTCCCAGCTGTTAATTCTGTTACTCCAGTAATCCAGTCCGAAATCGTGATTGAACCTCTCAATATCTCCCTGATACTGCTTCTTAATCCATGATACAAATGCCTGCTGTACATTTTCGCTGCTCGTACCAAAATGCTTTGTCTCATTGTCAAGCTGAAATCCAATAACGCAGGAATAGTCCTTTACCACTTCCATCAGCTTACGAATAATACGCTCGCAGTAGAAACGGTAAGCGTGATGTGTTATGTCCATAATCTGACGCGCACCGTATGGACGTCGCCCACTCTTATCTGTCACCATGATATCCGGATACTTTTTTGCCATCCAAGCTGGTATTGCATATGTTGGTGTTCCGATAATAACATTAATTTTTTCGCGTTCACAAGCTTCTAGTACCTTTGTGACATGAGAAAAATCAAACACTCCGTCTTCTGGCTCTTCTGTGCTCCAAGTCGACTCTGCAATCCTGATTACATTGATTCCTGCCTTTTTCATCATAGCAAGATCCTTGTCAAGCCGTTCATACGGCATATACTCATCATAATATGCACAGCCATATAATAAATGATCCATCACGCTTTCCTCCTGCTGTTTTTTAATTTATTGCTCCTGCCACTTACGCACCATGGCAATCTCTCTTGCATAACCGTCATCCTCGTTAGGTGTCTCAAGAATAAATGGACGACCCTGAAGCGCTGGATGAGTGACAACTCTTCTTAAAGCTTCCTCTCCAATTTTTCCAAGACCAAGCTTTTGATGGCGATCCTTATGTGCACCGCAATCATTCATACTGTCATTTAAATGTACAGCACACAGTTTGTCAAGACCGATCAGACGATCAAACTCAGAAAGAACTTCATCAAGATGATTAACGATATCATAACCACCGTCCCACACATGACATGTATCAAAACAAACACCAAGTTTTTCCTTACATGAAACACGGTCCATGATTTCTTTTAATTCCTCAAAGCTTCTTCCGACCTCGCTTCCCTTTCCGGCCATCGTCTCAAGTAAAATCGTTACGCTCTGTGTACTGCTTATGCACTCATTTAACGCTGCTGCTATAAGCTCAATGCCAGCTTTGCTTCCCTGACCAACATGTGAGCCCGGATGAAAATTGTAAAAGGCACCTGGCAGATATTCCATACGCCTTATATCATCCTTTAGCATCTCCACAGAAAATTTGCGAATATCCTCCTTTGCTGCACAAACATTCATTGTATATGGTGCATGTGCAACAAGAGGACCAAATGAGTGATCTTTCATCAGTGTCAGAAGACGCTGTACATCTTCATCTTTTATCTCTTTTGCGCTTCCGCCTCTTGGATTTCTTGTGAAAAAGGCAAACGTATCGCCGCCAAGCGCTACTTCCTGTTTGCCCATCGCCTCATATCCCTTTGACGAAGAAACGTGATTTCCAATATAAATCATTCTCTATGCTCCTATCACTCTAGCGGCAGACCAATTGTATAAACACCATTAAATACACCGCCAACCTCTAGCATTCTTTCATATGCGCGCTCCTGAAGTGTACCTGTGAAATCATCTGCATCGCATCTTCCATGCCATGGCTCTAAGCATACAAATGGTGCATCGCTCGTTGGTGACCACAGTCCAAAGATTGGCTCATCAAACTGCATAACTACATACTCCTGTCCATCCGGATAAGCCAGTGCCAGACGTGATGCCTGATCATCCTTTGAAATAATAGCATCTCTTGAAAACAGATCAGCTGTAAGCGGCAGGTCACGCGGCAGTACAAAAGTATCATCCTCAAGTGCCATTGCATTTTCTGTAACACGATAGCAGGTAAATGTTCCTTCAATATTATCGCCTACGTGAAGATGATCTGTATCTGGACCAGCCTCTAGTGTCATACTGGTGAAAAATGCCGGGTGTGCACCAATTGAAAAATACATTTCTTTTGTATCTGTGTTGATTACATTCCAAAGTACAGTTACTTCTGTTCCCTTTAACTGATAACCAACCTCAAGACGGAATGTGAATGGATAATTTTCCATTGTCGTCTCGTTAGATACAATTGAAAACCACAGCGTATCCTGTGTCTGACTGTCCAATGTAAATTCCATATCTCTCGCAAATCCATGCTGTGTCATTGTATAAGTCTTTCCATTATAGCGGTACTCTTTGTTTTTCACACCGCCGACAAACGGAAACAGAATTGGAGAATGACGCTTCCAATACTTTGGATCTCCATCAAATAAATATTCCTTTTTTGTCTTCTTGCCAACCAGACGCACAAGCTCTGCGCCGTGACTTGCAACCTCCAGATAAATGTGTTCGTTTTCTAATTGATATACTGCCATTTTTTCCTCCTACATATTTTTTATTGTATTCATTGCATCTTCATAGCTGGTAAACACATGTCCATTCATTTTATTTCGCACTGCACCGTCAATATTTTCCTGTTTGTCATCAAAAAACAGACATTCTTCTGGCTTTAATGAAAATAATTCAAATAACTTCTGGTAGATCGCATCATCTGGTTTTATCATCTTGTAGCGAAATGATAATAGCACACCATCTGCCTGATCAATAAATGGAAGCTTTTCTCTGCTATCATGCAGCTGCTGATCACTGAAATTGGACAATAGATACACACGATATCCCATTGACTTAAGCTTTGGCACCCATGTGCTTGTGTACGGATACTCACCAACTGTACCATTTATATTTTCCATTACCATATAAATTTCTTTTTCAATACCAGGATCGTTCTCAATGAAGCGAGCCAAAAGTTCTTCTTTTGTCAGAACACCTCGGTCAATCTCGTTCCAGTCATCATTTAAAAAGACTGCATCTGCCAGACGTTTCTTTATTTCATCTGAAAATCCAAAATGATCCAGATGCTGCCGCCATGAAAACGGAATCAGTACATTTCCAATATCTAATACAATATTTTTAATCATTACTTTTTTCCTTTCTCAAGTAAACAAACTGTTTCCACATGTTCAGCCTTTGTCCACGGGAACATATCGACTGGTGTTGCCTGCTTTGTGTGATAGCCTTTCTTTGCCAGATATTTAAGATCTCTTGCCAGTGTCTGCGGATTACAAGAAACATATACAATGCGCTTTGGATTTAAAACAGCAACTGAATCCATAAATGCTTCACTGCTTCCGCTTCTCGGTGGGTCCATGAAGACAACATCGGCATGACTTCCCTCCTCTGCCATCTGTGTCATCTGTTCTCCTGCATCTCCCTGAAGAAAATGAATATTTGTCACATGATTTGCTCTTGCATTGGCAATTGCATCCTTTACAGCAAGCGCATTTAATTCAATTCCAAGTACAGTTTTTGCTTTTGATGCCGCAGTCATTCCAATAGTTCCAATTCCACAGTAAGCATCAATCGCAATTTCCTCACCTGTCAGATTTGCCAGCTCAACAGCCTTTTCATACAGTTTTTGTGTCTGCACTGGATTAATCTGATAAAAGGACTGCGCTGAGATACGAAAACGGTTATTACAAAGCACATCTTCAATATAGCCTTTTCCGTACAGTACAATATTTCTATCGCCAAGCACCATACTTGTCATTCGGTCATTTACATTTAATACAACACTTGTAATCTCTGGATGCATTTTTAAAAGTGCTTTCACAAAGTTATTTTTTGATGGGAACACTGGTGAAGTAACAACAAGAATCACTAGTACTTCACCTGTTGTAAAGCCTCGTCTGACCATAACATGGCGCAGCAGACCATAACGTGTGCGCTCACTGTAAATCGTAATCTTAAATGATTTGAGCAGACCTCTTATATCGCATATAATCTGATCTGCGGTCTGATCCTCTAACAGACAGGAATCTACCGGCACAACACTGTGACTTTTCTCCTCATAGATTCCAGAAAAAATTTCGCCTTTTTTATAGGAAAATGTTGCTGTCACCTTATTGCGGTAATGGTATGGATTTTTCATTCCGATAATTGGATTTACCGGACAAATTCCTTTTAGTTGTGTTCTCACATACTGTTCTTTTTCTGTAAGCTGTTTCTCATAACTTCCGTTAATATAAGTGCAGCCGCCGCACATACCGGCCGCTGCACACTTATTTGCATTTTTTGTCTTCAATTTAGTTTTCTCCATCTGTTGATTCATCTGTTAATTCATCTTTTGACGCATCTTGTTCCTTACTCTCGTCCAGATCGCATTTTGACAGAATCTGACTGCTTAATCCCTGCAAAGATGCCAGATTAAACTCCTCGTTTCCAGATACAGACATACCATGGCGCGCTGCCAGATCACTTGTGTAATCAGCCAGCGGATATGTTGTGACAATGTCATAATATTCACTAGATTCTCTCTGCTCATAATGAGTTACAACAAAATCAAGTGAGTAATCTGAAATATGAGTTCCATCCTCTTCCTTACTGATTGTTACATTCGCCTGACCGCCAAGCATATTTTCCACTGTATTCTGGATTGACTGGAAATTGCCAAGTGAATAATAAACAAGAGTACGATCTCCATTTTCTGCTGTGATCCATTTAACAGGTTCTACTACATGAGGATATGATCCAATAATCAGATCAACACCATTGTCCGCCAGAAACTGTGCCTGACGCTCCTGCTCCTGCGTGTAGTCCATGCTGTTTTGCTCGCCCCAAAATGGAAATGCGATAATAAAATCAGCTTCCTCTCTTGCCTGCTTTAATATATCAGACAGCCAATCCTCATCATACTGATTTAATAAATATGGACTTGCATCCAGATCAGCTGTCTGGTTAGAACCATAGCTATAATTAATCATTGCAATCTTAATGTTATTTGTCTCCACATAAACAGGCTCATCCTTAGCCTCTCTGGAGTTATTTACACCAAGAAGCGTAATATTCGGATATTTTGTACTAAAATAGCTCATCATCGTATTCAGGCCGGCACTGCCTTCATCCATGATATGATTATTAGCAGCAAGAACAACATTGATTCCTGCATCTGCCATACCATCCGCAAGTTCCACTGCAGTGTTGAAAATACCTGTCTCAGTAGAGGTCGCCCCAAGTTCAATACCACCTAACACAGTATCCTGACTAATCACAGCAAGATCGGCTGCCTTAAAGATATCAGCCATATTTGCAAAATGCTTAGTAAAATCATATGTTCCATCAGCATTCTTTGCGCTTAATGTACAGGAACGATGCATAAGATTGTCTCCTACTGCGACAAGCTTAGCACTAGTTGGCTTAAACACCTCCTCCGTAACCACTTCTGTATCTGCCTGTACCTGATTTGTCGGTGCCTGTCCATCCACATCAATCGGATATCCCGGATCTTGTACCGGTGTCTGTGAACTAATACTTGCCTTAGCACTCTTAAAACCAGCTAATAAAATACTTCCATAATGGTATCCAAAATAACCAATTACAGCCACCGTAACTAGCATCTCTATTCCCAGTATCATATATATAATTTTAAAAGAATCCTTCTTTTTCTTGCGGGATTTACTCATTCTTCTATTACTGCAGCGTTCTCACTGCACTCCTTTCCATTCTTTATGGGAATTTCCCCTTTGATACCAGATTGCATCGGATTTCTGACCTTTTGACCCTGATATCATCTTATCACATTATAAAACAGCAGGCATAATTTTACAAGATCTTTCTCTGAAATGTCAAGCATGAAAGTTACAGTTACAGCATACCTAATTTTATTACAGTTCACAGGACGCCCATTCGCAAAACTATAATATAAAAAAATAAGCATCTATTTCGTTTCCAAAATAAACGCTTACTTTTTTTACATTACATCACCTTTAAAACGGCCTGTACAATCCATGTAACTCCAACGAATGTAATTGCACCAAACATCAGATATACTGTACGGATCGGCATTGACGTTCTCCATAAATGTCTTTCATCTATAATATCTGTGATAAATTTCATCTCTGACTCGGAAAGCTTTGACTTATCAAGTGTCATGATCTGCTCATCTTTTTTTGTACACAGAACAATTTCTTCCTTGCGGTTATATGCGCCAAGTACCTGGGACCACTCATACTTGCGTTCTTCCTGTGCCTCAATACGATAATTTACGATCTGCTCTTTTGTGATTCGTATATGCTTACCTGTCTTTTTTAACCACTCTTCATTTTTAGAAGCTCTCTTGAAACGACTGATATGATTATAATTCATATAGACAACAAGAACAAGTAATACAAAGCCCATACCGCCGTTAATAATGGCTGTGTTGTTTGTTCCCGTCAAAATCTGAGGGAGTGCTGATGATATCATTAACATAGAAAATGCATACATAACAGCTGTCAGAAACACATAGCTTTTCTTTCTGCAGTACATATTCCATATCGACATCTCGTAGAATTTTTTTCCGTCCAGCAAAACGGAACAATCGACCTGATACATCTTTTCCTCTTTTCCGTGCTGCAAATCTCACAGCACCTTGTATTCTTCTGAAAAATCAGCCACAAAAATCAGCCATGATCCAATTTGCGACCTCCATGCCTTTAAGCGTGAGCGCAACATGTGTCTCATCTGCTTTCATCATCCCCATCGCAGTATATTTCTTAACTACTTCCCCATATACTTCATTAAATGATTTGCCAAAGCGTTCATAAAATGACGACAGTCTGACACCTTCTTTTGTGCGAAGACCAAGAAAGGCCATCTCCTCCATTTGTTCCTGCAAAGAAAGTATATCACATTCCGCAAAGCATTTGTCTAAAGACGACGGATCATTCCAGTCAATCTCTGAAAACGCTTTTGTATCAGTAATGACCTTCAAACGACAATAATCACCTGATGAATTTGTTTTAATATACGAAGCAGCACCTGTACCGACACCAAGATATTCTTCACAGTGCCAGTACTTTAAATTGTGTCTGCATACGCTTTCTGGCAATGCATAATTGGAAATCTCATAGTGCTCATAGCCAGCCTCACCTAAAAGTTTCCAGGTAAGTTCGTCCATCTGCACCACTTCATCTTCAGAAGGAAGCAATTTCGCGGCATCCTTTTTCTTTTTTTGGGCACAATCAGTTTCACCATACTCATCAAAAAAAGGTGTTCCCTCTTCGATGATCAGGCTATATGCTGAAATATGCTCTGGCTGAAGTGCGAGCACACTTGTCAGCGTATTTTGATATGATAAAACTGTCTGACCTGGAAGCGCACTCATAATATCAATATTGATATTAGTAAAGCAGGCATTACGAGCCGCTTCAAAGGTATCTAAAAATTCTTCCCATGTGTGGATTCGCCCTAAAAGCGCCAGTTCCTCATTATCAGCTGACTGCAGTCCTATGCTTAGGCGATTGATTCCTGCTCTTTTGTATGCACAAAGCTTTTTTCTCGTGACAGTGCCAGGATTACATTCAGCAGTAATTTCAGCATCATCTGCAACATAAAAAGACTCTCGCACCACATCCATCAATGCCTGCATCTGATCAGATGATAACAAAGACGGCGTACCGCCTCCTATAAAAATACTGTCTACAATATAATGTTTCCCTGACTTTTTTTGTCTCAGACGTTCACCAATTGCTTTTATCTGACCATGCAGACTTTTCAGATATGCTTCACGCTCTGAATCACAGGCAGGCGCTGACAAAAAATCACAGTATCGACATTTTCGCACACAAAATGGAATGTGAATATAAAGGCCAAGCATCTTATTACTCCTCATCAAGCTTGAGTACACTCATAAATGCCTTCTGCGGAATCTCTACGTTTCCGACCATACGCATGCGCTTCTTTCCTTCCTTCTGCTTTTCAAGAAGCTTCTTCTTACGGCTGATATCACCACCGTAGCATTTTGCAAGGACATCCTTGCGCATTGCACGAACAGTCTCTCTAGCGATAATCTTGCTGCCAATTGCTGCCTGAATCGGAATCTCAAAAAGCTGTCTCGGAATTTCATCCTTGAGCTTTTCACACATCTTTCTTCCTCTCTCGTAAGCACTGTCTGCAAATACGATGAAGGAAAGTGCATCGACGGTCTCTTTATTTACCAGAATGTCAAGCTTGACAAGCTCAGATCTCATATAGCCCTTTAATTCATAATCAAACGATGCATATCCTCGTGATCGTGACTTAAGCGCATCGAAGAAATCGTAAATAATCTCATTTAATGGCAAATCATACTTTAATACAGCGCGGTTCTCCTCGATATATTCCATACCAAGGTAAATACCTCTTCTTTCCTGACAAAGATCCATTATGGCTCCTATATATTCACTAGTTACCATGATTTCTGCTGAGACAACAGGCTCTTCCATATGTTCAATTGCAGATGGATCCGGCATATTGGAAGGATTTGTCAGCTCCATCATTGTCCCATCTGTTTTATAAATATGGTACACAACGCCTGGTGCCGTGGTTACAAGATCAAGATTGTACTCTCGCTCAAGACGTTCCTGAATAATTTCCAAATGGAGAAGACCAAGGAAACCACAGCGGAAGCCAAAACCAAGTGCAATAGATGTCTCAGGCTCATACTGCAGGGAGGCATCATTTAGCTGAAGTTTTTCAAGCGCATCTCTAAGATCTGGATACTTTGCACCATCAGCTGGATAAAGACCACAGTACACCATTGGATTAACCTTTTTATATCCAGGAAGCGGCTCTGCTGCCGGATTATCATTATTTGTTATTGTATCACCGACACGAGTCTCACGCACATTTTTGATGCTTGCTGTAATATAACCAACCATTCCTGCTGAAAGCTCATCACATGCAATAAACTGTCCTGCACCAAAATAGCCAACCTCAACGATCTCTTCTACTGCTCCAGTTGCCATCATTCGCACAGTATCGCCTTTTTTAACAGTTCCCTCCATAATACGGCAAAATACGATAACACCGCGATATGAATCATACTTTGAATCAAAGATCAATGCTTTAAGCGGTGCGTTCGGATCTCCCTTTGGTGCTGGAATTTTGTGAACTATTTCCTCTAAAACGGCTTCGATATTTATTCCATTTTTTGCTGAAATGCGCGGTGCATCCTGCGCCTCTATGCCAATAATATCTTCGATCTCAGCCGCCACACGGTCTGGATCTGCACTTGGCAAATCAATCTTATTGATAACTGGAAAAACATCCAGATCATGATCTAACGCTAAATACACATTTGCCAATGTCTGTGCCTCAATTCCCTGTGCAGCATCGACAACCAAAATGGCACCGTCACAAGCTGCGAGGCTTCGTGACACCTCATAATTAAAATCGACGTGTCCAGGTGTATCAATCAAATTGAAAATATACTCCTCCCCGTCATTGGCCTTATACATGGTGCGCACAGCCTGTGACTTTATGGTTATGCCTCTCTCTCTCTCAAGATCCATATTGTCCAGAACCTGTTCCTGCATCTCTCTGCTGGTCAAAAGGCCTGTCTTTTCAATAATACGGTCCGCTAACGTGGACTTTCCGTGGTCTATATGCGCAATAATACAGAAATTGCGAATCCTGCTCTGTTCTGATAATGACAATTTGTAACCCAACCTTTCATAGAAACAAGCAGCAGCTGCCTTTGCAGCTGCTGCCTGGTAGTGTTTGCTCGTTGTGCCAGATTATACCAGCGCAACAGTCTCTCTTGCGATTGCCAACTCTTCGTTTGTCGGGATAACGCAAACCTTAACCTTAGAAGCCGGAGTAGAGATCATTGTGTTCTCTCCTCTCTTCTTGTTTGCCTCATGGTCAACTTCAATGCCTAAGTAGGTCAGACCGCTTAAGATCTTCTCTCTTGCATTTACGTCATTCTCACCAACACCTGCTGTGAATGCAATTGCGTCTACACCGTTCATAGCAGCAACATATGCACCGATGTACTTAATTACACGATAAATAAATGCCTCGTTTGCTGCCTTTGCTCTCTCATTTCCTTCATTTTCAGCCTTTGTAACATCACGGAAGTCACTGGAAACACCAGAAATACCAAGAACACCAGACTTCTTATTTAAGATATTTAATACCTCATCAACAGTCTTATTCTCCTTGTTGCAGATATACTGAACAACAGCTGGATCAACATCACCACTTCTGGTACCCATGATCAGACCTTCCAGAGGAGTCAGACCCATACTTGTATCTACACACTTACCGCCAATTGATGCAGAAATACTTGCACCGTTTCCTAAATGACAAACGATAACCTTGCAGTTTTCTGGATTCAGGTTTGCAAACTTAATAGTCTCCTTAGATACGAAGCTGTGGCTTGTTCCGTGGAAGCCATAACGACGAATACCATACTTTTCATAATACTTGTATGGAATTGCATACAGATATGCCTTCTTTGGCATACTCTGTCCGAATGCAGTATCAAATACTGCTACCTGCGGTACGCCTGGCATAGCTGCCTCACATGCCTCAATACCAATCAGGTTTGCTGGGTTATGAAGAGGTCCGAGATCGAAGCACTCTCTGATTACTCTCTTAACATCCTCATTTACAACGATAGAATCGCTGTATACCTGACCTGCGTGCAGAACGCGATGGCCTACTGCTGAGATTTCCTTGATATCGGTGATTACACCGTGATCCTTATCTGTCAGTGCATCCAGCACAAGCTTTACAGCAATCTGGTGATCCTTCATCGGAGACTCTACTACATAGTCTTCCTTTCCAGTTGGCTTATGAGTCAGCTTAGAACCATCAATGCCGATTCTCTCGCAAAGTCCCTTTGCCAGTACCTCCTCCGTCTGTGAATCAATCAGCTGATACTTCAGAGAAGAACTGCCGCAGTTAATAACTAATACCTTCATAATTTATCTCCCATCTGCTGCCCATGCAGCGTTTGTATCGTTGCTGTCCGTAGGGCAGACTGTCCCCAGACCGCAACAGGCTAATTCTATTCTACCGCGTTTCAAAAAGGTTGTAAAGTACAAAGTTGCCCGAAAGTTTACTGAATATTTGGATTTGCATAATAATAATCTGCTATATCCTGCTTCAGCTTATTCCATGCATCCTCGTGCTCCACATAATAAAGCGGGCAATATTTTCCATCACAGTCGAAATGGCGAATCACATGATCTGGCGTCAGACCTTTTTGCTGTAAAAGCCACGCTGTAAGCTTTACAAGTGTATTGTATGTAGTATCTGAAAACTTACCTGTCTCATCTGGATGACACACTTCGATTGAAATCGTATCTGGATTTCTTGAACGAACTGCATATGCCATCTCATTAAGTGGAAGACACTGTACTACCTCACCATCAAGCCCTACAATCAAATGTGCACTTGCCTGACGGCCAGCACCCTCTACAGCTGGATTATCAAGTGAATCAAAATAATCCCTGTTTGCCTTTGCAGAGCTTCCAGGATTTGCCACATAATGAATTGCAATATCATTTACAGCATCAAGGGCAATTGCTGGTCTTGACACATTATTAATATGGATCAAATCAACAGTAATCCAATCTGGAATAACAATACCAGACGGATCTATGACATGCTGCGCTGTATCAACTGCATTTACTGTCGCAGCAACAGATTCTGCCGGTTGCTGTACCTGCTCTGTTTCACCAACTGTCTCCAACGGATTTGTCTCTTGAATCTCTTCCTGTGTAGTTGGCACAGTAGCTTTCACTTCTGGTTCATTTGCCTCTTCAATTTGCCCGCTTGTTATCTCCTCCTGTGAGGTCTGCACAGGCATTGTTTGAAACAGTTTATCATCTTTTTTATTGCAGGATCTAAAAAGAACTGCTATCACAATCAAAGCAGCAACTGCTATCACTGCTGCTGTAATCCGCTGCTTCAATGCCTGCCTTTGCTGCTGCAGACGACGTTCTTCACGCTGTTTTTTTTCATATTGTATGCGACGCTCCATGTCATAAGTGCCATCAGCTTCCTTAGCACGTCTTTCGGCATTGCGCCTTTGATTTTCAAATGCTTTCTTGCGTTCTTGTTCTGTCATACCTTTTTACCTTTCATACAGAGGAAAGAAAAAGATTTACTTTTTTCTAATCCTATATTACAATAAGAATGCCGTGTTGTTTACATATATACGCCGGCCAAATGGTCAAACGCATTATTTATTATATGCGAATTTGAATCATCTGTAAAGTAAAAAGGAGCACATTTAATATGAAAGACAAAATCATGAACTTTCCACTGATTCGTTTTATAATCAATCTTAGAATATGTCAGTGGGCTGCCAATAATCCTGTTTTGTCGCGTTTTTGCAACTACGAAGTCATTAGCTACCTTGTCTGTGGTGTCCTTACAACCATCGTCAGCTATGTAAGCTACTTTCTTGTCCGTATCTTTTCTGGAGTCTTGATTTCTCAATGTATCTCCTGGGTGCTCGCTGTTGCATTTGCCTACGTCAGCAACAAGATTTTTGTTTTCCTGTCAGATGACTGGTCTGTGCCTGTTTTAAAAAAGGAACTGATTCCTTTTATAAGCTGCCGTATCTTTTCCTTTTTTGTCGATACTGCCTTCATGGAAATTACAGTCAGTCTTCTTTGCTGGAATGAACCGGCAATGAAACTGTTGTCTAATGTATTTGTTCTATTAATAAATTACATTGGCAGCAAGCTTCTTGTTTTTAAGAAAAGAAGCTAGTCACAGAATGATCAAAAAACAATGCTATCATAAAGATATATTTTAAAATAAGAAAGGATTTGTGCTATGAATTTGAATTTTTCAAAAATCATGCCGCAGCAGGCACATTCGAAGCGAACATGGAAGGATCGTTTGCCTTATCTTCTGGCTTTTTTTATTCCAGTTCTTTCCATGATTATGATCTTTATCGGAAAGGAAATCTACCCATTTGGCGACCGTTCTTTTTTGCGTACTGACCTGTATCACCAATATGCACCGTTTTTTCAAGAGCTAAAGGATAAGCTTGCAAACGGTGAAAGTTTGTTTTATACATGGGATATCGGTTTAGGTACAAACTTTATGGCAATATTTGCCTACTATCTTTCCAGTCCGCTTAACTGGTTTTTATTCCTGTGTCCAAGCTCACTTGTCATTGAGTTTATCACATATGGAATTGTATTAAAAATGGCGCTCTCTAGTCTTACGATGACCTGGTATTTAAACAGACACAACCACACAAACAGCATCGCAGCTGCCTTTTTCGGCATCTTTTATGGCCTAAGCGGCTACATGGCTGCGTACAGTTGGAATATTATGTGGCTTGACTGTATGGTTTTGCTTCCTGTAATTTTCCTTGGTTTAGAGCGGCTGATCAATGATGATAAATGCTATCTGTACTGCATCAGTTTAGGTCTTGCCATTCTTTCCAATTATTACATTGCAATCATGATCTGCATTACGCTTGTAATTTATTTTGTAATCTGCATGATTCTCGCAAAGGGAAAAAATTTTAATTACCCTAAAAAGATTTTGAATTTTGGTCTGTTTTCTATTTTAGCCGGCGGACTCGCAGGTGTTGTGCTTTTCCCTGAGATTGCAGCACTCTCATATACAGCTTCCGGCAACTTTAGCTTTCCAAAGGACTGGTCTTCCTATTTTTCTATGTATGACATGATTGCACGTCATCTTGTTAATGTTGAGGTTGAGATCGGACTAAAGCATTGGCCAAATATTTACTGCGGCGTTGGCATCCTGTTGTTTGTCCCGTTCTATTTTATGAACAAAAAGGTTTCCTTCAAGGAAAAGATTTCTTATCTTAGCCTGATCATTTTCTTCTATTTGAGTTTTAGTACCAATGTGCTTAACTTTATCTGGCATGGTTTCCATTATCCAAATTCTCTTCCGTGCCGTCAGTCATTTATCTACGTTCTGTTTTTGCTTGCGATGGGATATAAAGGCTTTCTTGGCTTAAAGGACCGCCCTAAAAAGCAATACTTAAGTGTTTTGCTTGGTGTTGTTGGCTTTATCATTTTGGCTGAAAAGCTAGAAGCCTCCTACACAGGAACAGGCGATGGACAGTATTATCTGTTCTCCTCATTCTATTTAAGTATTCTCTTTGTGGTAATTTATGGCATTTTAATTCATTTATACCGTTCAAAGGGCAAAAACTGGCGTATGCCGATTACTGTTGTTACACTTATCATTATTACTGCTGAAGCCACAATCAATATGTCGTATACAAGTGTTACAACAGTAGGAAGAACAACTTATAAGGAATATGATTCCAATGTACGCACACTTACCGCTGCTGCCGCAGCTGATGATGACACTGTATTTTACCGAACAGAAAAGGTAAACAACCGTACGAAAAATGATGGTGCATGGCTTGATTATCCTTCTGCATCAATCTTTTCATCAACTGCTTACGCGCATTTGACTTCTTTTTATAAGAAAATTGGTTTAGAGTCATCAACTAATGCATATGGAACTGCCGGCTCCACGCCTGCTTCCAATATGCTCCTTGGTATCCGGTACTCTATATACACAGACAATGATCCAAAGCCAGAGGATACTTCGCTTAGAAGCTTTTATCAAAGCACCGATAATGTAGACCTCTACAAGAATACTTATGCACTGCCGTTAGGTTTTCTTGTCTCTGATTCATTAGAAGCAGATTGGGATTTAACAGCAGATGATCCTGGCATAAACTGGAACAATCTTGTTCATTCACTTGGTATTGCTGATGACTTATTTGTTTCGCTTGACGTGACAAACAACGGAACCACTAGCGTAAACGTTACAACAACAGAAGGCGGCTACTACTGCTTTTATTCTGCTAAGTCTGGACCTTCTAAAATTCGAATAAGCCATCATAATACATCAAAAACCTTTGACAATTTAAGCCGAAGCTTTTTTATGTCATTTGACTATCAGACAGACGGCTCACTCTTTACTATCACAAATGATGATTCTTCTAGTTCAACCATCATCAATTTGTCCGCATACCGTCTGAATGAGGATGTGCTAAAAGAGCTTTATGAAATTCTTGACGAGTCACCGATGGAAGTTACTTCCTACACAAGCACAAGTGTAGATGCAACTATTACTGCATCTACTGATGGACGCGTTGTAACAACAATTCCTTATGACACAGGATGGACTGTCACTGTTGATGGAAATACGGTTGATATGACAGCCTTTAAAGACACATTCGTCTCCTTCGAAATTTCTGAAGGTACACATACCATTCATCTTGATTACACACCAGATGGTTTTTATCTCGGTCTTGCAAGCACGCTTATCTGTATTATTTTACTGATTATGATTGCTGCACTGATTCACCTCTGGAAGAAAAATCAAGCAGATGAAGCTTCACTTAATGATCAGGAGGAAATTTCTGCTTCTCAGGCAACTGCTTTGGCTGATTCAGAAGATCTTGAAAATGATTTATCTGAACCTACAGATGGTGCTTTAGATGATGAAACAGATAATGAAATCGAGACGGATGATTCAGTAATAGTTGAAGATGATGATCTAGCTGATGAATTTTTTGAGGAAGATTCAAACGAACCAGAAAAACCTTCAGAAGAAGAACTTTCGGAAGAATTTTCAAATAAAGATTTTTCGAAAGAACTTTCAGATGAAATGCTTTCGAATAAAAATTTTTCAAAAACAGATGAAAAGCGTGATTTATCAGCAAAAAAAAGTGTCAGTCTTGACAGTATTGAGCTTGATTTAACTCGCAGCCGTCACAATTCACTAAAATCAAAAAAGGCAAACAAAGACAGTCAACAAGCTGTCAGAAAAGAGGATTGATTATGAAATTATGGGGTGGACGCTTCACCAAAGAAACAAATGAACTTGTAAACCATTTTAATGCATCACTTCCATTTGACTGTCGCTTTTATGCACAGGATATCCGAGGCAGCATCGCACATGTGACTATGCTTGCAAAATCAGGCATCCTGACAAATGATGAGCGCGACCAGATCATCAGTGGTTTAACTGGTATTCTTTCTGATATCAACAGTGGCACACTTAAATTCGATGACGGAAGTGAAGATATTCACAGCTTCGTAGAAGCTCATTTGATTGAACGTATCGGAGAGGCTGGAAAGAAGCTTCATACAGGCCGAAGCAGAAATGATCAGGTTGCACTTGACATGAAGCTTTACACAAGAGATGAGATTGATGAGACTGATGGTCTTTTGAAAACTCTCCTTGAAGAATTGCTCACCATTATGAAAGCAAACCTTGATACCTTCATGCCTGGCTTTACTCACCTTCAAAAAGCTCAGCCAATTACACTTGCTCATCATTTTGGTGCATATTTTGAAATGTTTCGCCGTGACCGCAGCCGTCTGGCTGACATCCGCCGTCGTATGAATACATGCCCTCTCGGTGCAGGTGCACTGGCAGGAACCACTTACCCGCTTGACAGAGAGTACACTGCTTCTCTTTTGGAATTTGACTGCGCAACTGTAAACAGCATGGATTCTGTTTCTGATCGCGACTACCTAATTGAATATCTGGATGCACTCTCAATTATTATGATGCACCTGTCACGCTTCTGTGAAGAGATTATCACCTGGAATACTAACGAGTATCAATTTGTTGAAATTGATGATTCTTACAGCACTGGATCTAGTATTATGCCGCAGAAAAAAAATCCTGATATTGCAGAGCTGATCAGAGGAAAAACAGGACGTGTTTATGGTGCTCTTGTATCTCTTTTAACTACCATGAAAGGTCTTCCACTTGCATATAACAAAGACATGCAGGAGGATAAGGAGATGGCATTTGACGCATTTGATACTGTTAAGGGCTGCATTGGTCTGTTCACTGGCATGATTGCTTCTATGACATTCCGTAAGGATCGCATGGAAGCCAGCGCAAAAAATGGCTTCACCAACGCTACAGATGCCGCTGATTATCTTGTAAATCACGGTGTTGCATTCCGTGATGCACATGGCATTGTTGGTCAGCTTGTTCTAATGTGTATTGATAAAAACTGCTCCCTTGATGAGCTTTCTCTTGACGCATATCGTTCCATCAGCCCAGTATTTGATGAGGATATATATGACGCAATCAGCATGAAGACTTGCGTAGAAAAGCGTCTTACAAAGGGTGCTCCAAGTCGCACTTCCATGGAAGCGCAGATCGCTTTTTGCGAAAAATATCTTCTTGAGAATTAAATTGATTTTGCAGATAGATTTTTGAATAGCTACATAGAGAAATGGCACGAATCTAAACTTGATTCGTGCCATTTTTATACTTACCAAATGCTTCGATCTGTTTCTTTTATCTTACCTTATTTTTGATTTCCTCATGGATCTTTTCAACAAATTCGTCAAGTCCAACTGTTGTAGTATCCATTTCCCCATGAAGTCTATAGGAGACTGACTTATTCTCCATTTCGTTAAATCCGATTACAAGCAGATACGGTACCTTCTGAACCTGACCTTCGCGCATACGATAACCAAGCTTTTCTGCTCTGTCATCTAACTCAACACGAACATTTCTATCCTCAAGATTCTCACAGATCTGTCTTGCATACTCCATGAGCTCCTCGTTATCTGTCTTAACAGGCATAACCTTTACCTGAACTGGTGCAAGCCATGTTGGCAGATTTCCCTTTGTCTCCTCAAGAATATATGCCATGAAACGGTCAAGAGATCCCAAAATTGCTCTATGCAAAACAACAGGAGTCTTCTTCTCTCCATCCTTATCAATGTAAGTCAGTTCAAACTTAGCTGGCAGACAGAAATCAAGCTGACATGTAGACAATGTATACTCGTTTCCAACAGCTGGCTTTACATTTACATCAAGCTTCGGACCATAGAAAGCAGCCTCACCAATCTCCTCTGTATACTCGATTCCAAGGTCATTCATAACGTCTCTAAGAGCATCTTCTGCCTTATTCCACATCTCATCGTCGTCGTGATACTTTGTCTTGTTTTCCGGATCTCTCAAAGACAGAACACAACGATAGTCTGTAATACCGAAATCCTTATAGGTGCTAAAGATCAAATCAACAACCTTTGAAAACTCATCCTTGATCTGCTCTGGTGTTACAAAAAGATGCGCATCATTCTGGCAGAAGTGACGGCCTCTCTCAATACCCTTTAAAGTTCCACTTGACTCATAACGGAAATCATGAGCAATCTCACCTATACGGATTGGCAGATCCTTATAAGAATGCATACGGTTTGCATAGATCATCATATGATGCGGACAGTTCATCGGACGAAGAACAAATGCCTCTCCATCTACTTCCATAGCCGGGAACATGTTCTCCTTGTAGTGATCCCAGTGACCAGATGTCTTATACAGATTAACTGTTCCAACACACGGTGTCATAACATGCTGATAGCCAAGCTTTCTTTCCTTATCCTTGATGTAGTTTTCAAGCTCCTGCCAGATTACATAACCCTTTGGAAGGAACATTGGAAGACCACGGCCTACCAGATCGTCTACCATGAACAAATTCATATCTTTACCGATTTTTCTGTGATCTCTCTCCTTAGCCTCCTCAAGAAGCTTTAAGTGCTCCTCTAATTCCTCAGCTGTCGGGAAACATACACCATAGATTCTCTGCAGAACCTTATTGTTCTTATCTCCCTTCCAATAAGCACCAGAATGCTTTAACAGCTTAAAGTAACGGCAAAGCTTTACATTGTCAACATGAGGTCCGCGGCAAAGATCTGTAAAATCTCCCTGCTCATAACATGTAATATTTCCATCTTCCAGATTGGAAATCAGATCAAGCTTATACTCATCATCCTTAAACATCTCCAGTGCTTCTTCCTTGGAAATCTCCTTACGGATAATCTTAAAGCCTCTCTTTGCAATCTTCTTCATTTCCTTTTCGATTGCAGCCATGTCCTCTTCCTTAAATGCATGATCACCGAAATCAACATCATAATAGAATCCCTCTGCAACAACTGGTCCTACCCAGAATTTTGCCTGTGGATACAGGTGACGGATTGCCTGTGCCATCAAATGTGCACAGGAATGATTCAATGTGTTTAATGCTTCGTCTTCTTTAAAGTTTACCATTTTGATCTCCTCTTATCTTTTTACATTTTATTTTCCATCGGTGACAGAGCAGGATACAGGAACATAAAAGTTTAACTTGTGCAATATAAAAAAGCACCCTCAGGTATCTCAATACCTAAGGGTGCTAGCGCACGGTTCCACCTTATCTTTCACTCTTTGCTTATAACGCAGCAACACGGCAACGCTTCGAAGTTTTTTACTTCTTTCACGCACAGCTCAGGAATGGTCTTCATACAGTATTCCCATAAACCGCTTCCACCATACACGGCTCTCTCTGAATGATCTTACTATACTACTCTTTCCGTCATTGCTTTTATTTTAAAGATTTCAGATTTCATTCTACCACGGCTTTTTCTAATTTACAATAGCTTTTGTAAATTTATTTTTTATTTTGGTTATTTCCATAATTTCCATAATAGTAACCATAATTTCCCTTGCCATAATAACTGGAATCCTTTTTGCTGCCGACCATGTTCTGGACAACACCAATTACATTTGCACCCACTTTATCCATCTCAGACTTCATCTGCGCCAATGTCTTCTTCTTTGTAACACCATTTTCAACAACAAGCAATGCTCCATCACAAAAAGATGCCACAATTGCTGCATCTCCCACTACGCAGATCGGAGGTGTATCAAAAATAATATAATCATAGGAATCTCTAACTTCTGCACAAAGATTTTCCAACCACTTTGCAGACAAAAGTGCAGATGCATTTGGAACAAGCTTTCCACTAAACAATACATGCATATTAGGAATGCCAACATCATAAATAACCTGACCTAGCTCTGCATTTCCAGAAAGATACTCAGAAAGTCCAAGCTTTACACCTTCTAGTCCCATACGTCTTTGAAGCACTGATTTTCTCATATCTGTATCAACAAGAAGAACCCTTTTTCCCACCTGTGACAAACTATATGCCAGATGGAACGAAATAAAAGATTTTCCCTGATTTTCAAATGCACTCGTAACTACAATCGTTTTCACATCCTTGCTGCTGTATAAAATTCCTGTACGCAACTGGTAAATAGCCTCGGATGCATTAAATGGTAAATCCTCAGGCCACATAATTTTCTTCTGTTTTTTTCCTTTGTAATCTGGAATCGCACCAAGAATTGACAAACCAGTACATTTTTGAATGTCTTCATCACTCTTAATTGATGTGTTGGTAATAACAGATACTGCTACAATGCCACATGCAATCACAATTCCTGCCAAAATGCCAATTAATGCATACGATAAAACTGAGCGTCTCGTATTTTCCGCAAACAGATCATCTGCCTTATCCAAAATCGTTGGTTTACTGCTTCCTAACACATGAGGAATTTCATCCACACTGACAGACAAAATTTCATTTGCAATATTAACTGCTTCTCTTACTGTTCCTGCCGTCACATAAATCTTTAAAATGCGAGTACTATCTGGATTCTCGACAGAAACAATGTTGTATAATTGTTTGTAGGTAAGATCTAGCTTCAAATTTTCAATTACCTTATTCAATACAACTCTACTTTTAATGATACCTTCATAGTCTCCTGTTAGCGCAGAACCTAGCTGTACATCCGACATGGACACTTCCTTATTGCTGTCAATGATACACATTGATGCCTCTGCTTGATAAGCATCCTTAACAATAAACTTACCGTACACACCTAACGCTGCACCAAATATAATTGCTAACAGTACTATCCAATACCACCGCTTGCGCAATGCTCGAAAGATTTCCATTAAATCAATGGTATCTTCTTCTGCACTCGCCCCCATTGCTGTAATTTCTTTGCTCTCCATAAATCACACACTCCATAGACAAATGTTTTATTTGCCGCCTTTTTTTGTTTTTCTGCTTTATAATAATAAACATTTATCATTTTGTCAATACCATTTTTTCCAAATATAGCTAAATCTGTTTTCTCACAATTCGGTATTCATCTCGATATTGAAAATGAGGGCAGATATAACGATCTCCATAGAGACTTGCTTTTGCAATATCATCCTCGTCAAAGAAAAACTGACAGCCATAGGATTCTTCATCCTCATCATATTCAAAATATGCACACTCCTCACAAGATGTTCCCTTCATCGTTTCCCTGCCTTTCATTTTCAAAAGTTTTTGCATTTCATCTCAATACAATTCATGCAAACTCATTTAAATCTACAAAATCAAATTATAACTACAATTAGTCGTCAAGTCTTCTCATCTCTGTATATGCCAAAAGGAATGGACCAACACCCTTTGCATCATCCTCAACTACTGGTTCAGACATATAGTATTCGTAAGTTCCATCTCTCATCTGCGGACCACCAAGACCAGCAACCAGACAAATTCCTCCAAGACTCAAGCGACCATCCTTCTCCTTTAAATAGCGATCACAAATTCCGTGGAATGCCTTCTCTCCAAGTTCTCGGAATCGCTCTGGCAAAAAGCCAAGTCTCACGCCTTTAAGCATTGAATATGCCATAATTGCACTTCCACTTGTCTCAAGATAGTTTTTCTCACGGCCACCCATATTGACAACCTGATACCACATGCCGCTCTCATCCTGAAACTTTGCCATGGACTCCATCAGGTCAACAAAAACCTGCTTTAAGCGATCATAGTCTGGCTGATAGCTATTATCTGCCTTCGTCAATGTATCAAGAAGTGCCATTGAATACCAGCCAAGTGCACGCAGCCAAAAATTCTTTGAAAGACCAGTCGTCTTATCACACCAGAACATTTCTTTTGATGAATCATAAGCGTGATAATAAAGACCTGTTTTTTCATCTCTCATATTCTTTACGACATTGAAGAACTGGTTAAAGATATCTGGATAGTTCTTCTTGTCATTAAAGCGTGTCTCATATTCCATATAAAATGGCTGTCCCATATAAAGTCCGTCAAGCCAAACCTGATTCGGATAAATCTTCTTATGCCAAAAATTACCTTCACTTGTTCTTGGCTGACCTTTAAGCTGTCCATAAATTACATCAATTGCCTTGCGGTACTTTTCCTTACCAGTAATGTCATACAGCAAAAACAAGGTCTTTCCTGCATTAACATTATCAATATTATAATCCTCCGGATTATATCCCTTTATCGTACCATCTTCCTGCACACGATGGTCAATATAAGCTTCCGCAAAATCAAGGTACTTTTTCTCTCCTGTAATCTTCCATGTCTCTATCATAGCAAGGATCATACATCCGTCAATGTAGTTCCAACCGGACTTTCCACCCTTTCTTGCTGCCTCAATGTTCCATGCCGGTACATCGAGTGTGCTGTTTTTAATAAGATCGTCCAGGTAAGCCTCTATAATCGGCATCTTCATCCTCTATTCCTCCCTTTTCGTATTTTTATTCGTTGTCTATTTTTCTTTTTTTGCCGGTATGATTGTTTAACTGCGTCTATTATTTTCTTATATGTGCATTTTTGCGAAGTACCTCAACTACCTGATCTACATACTTTTCACAATCATCTGGATCACTTGCCTCAACCATAACACGAATTAATGGTTCTGTTCCGCTCTCCCTTACAAGAATGCGTCCGCGATCTCCCAGTTCCTCTGTGATTCGTGCAACTGCTGCCTGAACATCTGCATCTTCTCTTGCTGCTGCCTTATCCATTACTCGAACATTTGTCAGCTTCTGAGGATATGACACAAAACCACGTCTTAACTGAGAAAGTGTCTGCTTGCCTAATACCATTACTTCCATCATCTTGATTGCCGTAATCAGTCCATCTCCTGTTGCTGCATACTTGCTGAAAATAATATGACCAGACTGCTCACCGCCAAGACGATATCCATTTTCACTCATGCACTCATATACATACTTATCGCCAACAGCTGTCTTTTCATAAGAAATACCTACTGCATCAAATGCTTTATACAAGCCAAAATTTGACATAACAGTTGTAACAACAGTATTATCAGCAAGCTCTCCCTTATTTTTCAGATATTTACCGCAAATATAAAGGATTGCATCACCATCTACTACATCTCCATTTTCGTCTACGCAAAGACAGCGGTCTGCATCACCATCAAATGCAAATCCAACATCAAGGTGCTTCTCCTTTACCAAAGCCTGTAGTCCCTGAATATGAGTAGAACCGCAATTTGTATTAATATTAGTTCCATCTGGCTCGTTATTGATCACATATGTTTTTGCACCAAGTGCATCAAAAACATTCTTTGCAATCATCCAAGCACTTCCATTTGCACAGTCCAGACCGACACGCATATTTCTAAATGAACACAGTGCCAGAGACATTAAATATCCAAGATAGCGGTTTCTTCCTGCTGCATAGTCTACGGTACAGCCAATATTTTCCTTTGTCGCATATGGCAGATTATTCTTATCTTCATCAAGATACTTTTCGATCTCATCAATGACATATTCCTGCATTTTTTCACCCTTATCATTGATCAGCTTAATTCCATTATCATAGAATGGATTATGACTTGCAGAAATCATAATTCCACAGTCAAAATCCTCTGTACGAACAACATATGATACGCTTGGTGTTGTGGTAACATGAAGAAGATAAGCATCTGCACCAGAAGCAGTTAAGCCTGCAACAAGTGCATATTCAAACATGTAGCTGCTTCGTCTCGTATCCTTTCCGATTACTACCTTGCACTTATGCTCCTTTCCAAAATACCAGCCAATAAAACGACCTACCTCAAATGCATGCTCAACTGTTAAATCTACATTTGCCTCACCGCGAAAACCATCTGTTCCAAAATACTTTCCCATTAATTCTGTCCTGCCCTTCGTTGATGTTTTTAACTTTTATCTATGCAAAGCTTCCCAGCCATTCATAGCAGATGCAATAACTTTATCCATATCATAATACTTATATTCACCAAGGCGGCCGCCGAAAAATACTTTTTCCTGCTGTTGTGCCTTCTTTCGATACTTCTGATAAAGTATCTGGTTTTTCTCATTATTTACCGGATAGTAAGGTTCCATGCCTTCCTTCCAGTCAGTAGAATATTCCTTTGAAATTACTGTTTTAGGCTGTGTTCCAAACTCAAAATGCTTATGCTCAATTACTCTCGTATAAGGTGTCTCTCTGTCTGTATAGTTAACAACTGCTACACCCTGATAATTATCTGTATCAAGCACTTCTGTCTCAAAACGCACAGTACGATACTCAAGTTTTCCAAAGCAATACTCAAAATACTCATCGATTGCTCCTGTATAAACTACTTTATCAGCCATTGACATCCATTTTTCCTTTTCTGCAAGGAAATCAACGCCTGTCTTTATATCAGCACCCTCAAATAATGCATCTATCAACTTATTATAGCCGCCAATCGGGATTCCCTGATATAAATCATTAAAATAATTATTATCATATGTAAAGCGCACTGGAAGTCTCTTTATAATAAAACTCGGAAGCTCGCTGCAGTCGCGTCCCCACTGTTTTTCCGTATAACCCTTTACAAGCTTCTCATAAATATCTCTTCCTACAAGCGCAATTGCCTGTTCCTCAAGATTTTTAGGTTCTCCCGTAATCTCTGACTTTTGTTTGTCAATGATTGCCTTTGCTTCCTGTGGTGTACTAATTCCCCACATACGGCTAAACGTATTCATATTAAATGGCATATTGTAAATCTCACCCTTATAATTAGCTACCGGGCTGTTTGTATAACGATTAAATTCTACAAAAGAATTTACAAAATCCCATACCTTGCGATCACTTGTATGGAAAATATGAGCACCATATTTGTGAACATTAATTCCTTCAATCTCTTCACAGTAAATATTTCCGCCGATATGGCTGCGTCTTTCTAACACAAGGCAGCTCTTTCCTGCTTGCTTTGCATGCCAGACAATAACTGCTGAATAAAGTCCAGCTCCTACTAATATATAATCGTAATGCTTCATAATCACCTCTTCCTTCTGCATTTTTGAAATCACATATAATAATTGCGCTCCCATCTGTCATAAAACGGCATAGGGCGCAGAAAACAAAGCTTTGCCGGATCTGCATTATGATATAAATCAATCATTTTCTGACGCTGCTTTGGTGTGAGATTAATCCACTCCATATAATCAAGCTCACAATTAGCCATCGGCGATGAACAGCACTGACAGTCCAGTTTTCTAAGCAGACTTACCATTCGCGTTGCTTTGCACTTTGGGCAAATAAATACATACATCATAATAATCTGTTAACCCTTCCTTTTCCATCATTTTTATTCATAGATGGTAGATTGCAGATAGCTTTTATTTGCCCCAAAATCAACAGCCAGAACTTCCTGATTAGCCCCCATAATTGCATTGCTCCATGTGCCGTCCGCCGGAACTCTCGCCTGAACCATATCATAATTCAGATATAAAACTGACTGCATCAGCAGTGAGCACATTTTGGAATCTGAAATATTTGTTGAAATATCTGGCAAAATAGATTCTACTGCTTTATAAATCGTAACTACATTTGCCTTTTTAACCTTCTCCAACAGTGCATTCATTACAGTTCTCTGTCTCTGTGTTCTTGCAAAATCATTTCCAATCTTACGGATTCGTGCATAGCCAAGCGCCTGTTTTCCCGTCAGTGTAATCTGACCGCCAGCAAACTGTTCGTCCACAAAGCCATCACGATCTGCGACTCCACTAACCTGATTGTATTCTGCAATATAGCCATTAATCCATTGCACCTCCGCCTGTTCCACATTGATAGTAACACCGCCAAAAGCATCAATAACATCAACAAAGCTAAAAAAATCAACCTGCGCATAATAGTCAATGCCCAGCTTATAATTTTCTTCAATTGTCTGAATCAGCAATGCCGCTCCGCCTCTTGAATACGCCTCATTTATACGATTCTCTCCATACCCTGGAATTGTCACATAGCTGTCACGCATAATAGATGTCATAACAAACTTTCTTTTATAAGGATTGATCGACACAACAATCATCGCATCTGATCTGGCATCATTTGAACCTGCTACTCTAGTATCAGTTCCAATCAGCAAAATATTGGTAACGCCTTTTTGTGTCAATACATCAGCCTGTCTTTCATATGAAGTCTCATATGGCTTATAATTGGTCTGCGCAATGGTTGTACGCAAAAAAACATAAACACCGGCAAGCGCCACAGCCATAATAATCAATATAATGATCAGCACCTTAAGCAGCTTGTGTAAAAAGCCCTTTTTCTTTTTTTCTTTTCGTGGCTTCTTTTCCGCCTTTTTGACCGTTTCCCTTACTTTTTGTTTTGTTTGTTTAGGACGTTTCTTTTTTTCTGCTTCCGGCACTGGCATCTTCTTTTCAATTTCAGGAGCTTTCTTTATAGCTTCATTCGATGCCTCTGGACCATAAATCGAGCGCTCATCTACAGGTGATGTTTCATTTGCTGTATTTGACTTTGGCCTGGTCTGTTTTCTTTGTCTTTGAATGGGTTTGTCAGTTGACAAATCTTCATCCACAGCTTCATCCACAGACACTTCTCCTGCCTCAAGCTCCTCTGCCTTAATTCTTTCTTTTATCTCATATGCCTGGCGCAGTATTTTTTTCTCTTCTTCTGTTAAATCTGGCATACTCGCCTCCTTTTTAGAATAGTTAAAAGTTACGGTAACTATTATAGTATAGAAACGCTTGATTGGCAAGAAATATCTGTATCACAGTTCACGGATCATGTTACGAATGCCCTTCGGTGCAATGGTTTCGTCGCCGGACCAAACTCCGCAGGCTCCTTTTATATTCTTTCTTATTATACATTACTTTGAAAGACCTGCTCCAAGTGTCCGGCTCGTGAAATCCATTCACCTTCGGACATGCTGCAAATATTGGATATCTCGTGAACATCAACCAAATATGGCCTGTCATACCCATTTGAATATGACAGGCCATCTTATGTACAAAATTTGTAATTATTCAGCTACTGTTACAGCTGTTTCTTCTTCTTCAACTGGTTCCTGTGCAGCATAGAACATTGCAACAGTATTCTTTACAACATCGCGAAGCAGTGTTGCTGTCGGTGCCTCTGTATCAGTAATGGTAACACCATCTTCCTGTGTGAAGCTGCCAGCCATGGAAACTTCTTCATTTCCATCATTTGCTGTCAGAGCAAGGCTCAGTCCATTGTCAAGTAATGTCAGTGCAACATTCATTGTAACTGTCTCGCCATCCTCTGTAGCAGTCATATCCATACCAAAACCATTATCCTGTACGGTAATTGTTCCGTTTGCATTCATGATCTCAGTTCCGTCCTCTGTTACAACATAGTTAAAGGCTGTACCATCAAAGGACATATCAACCACAACAGTTGACTCACCATTTACAACAGTAACATTCTCTGTCATAGTACCATCTGCATTTACTGTAGCTGTACCATTTATAGTAGCACCCTCATCAAGCATCTGCTGAATCTGATCTGAAAGCTTGCTTCCATCCTCTGTCTGAAGTGGTGTTACATCAAATGAAGATACCATCTCCTCAACCAGAGAATTCATCATATCAACAATCATCCCCTTTGCATCTTCAACAGAAACATCTGGTGAAGCCATGTTGATTCCCTCTGCTGCCGCCTGAAGATAATCATCAAATACTGTTACAAGCTGTGATGCATCTGTTCCCTGAACCTGTGATAATAATACTGACATAGCATTATCAACTACATTCTCAACTGCCTTAACAGTGTTTACAATTGCCGGTCCGTCAAATGTAATTGTAGTAGAGCCATCTTCAGCCGTCTGAATATCAAAATTTTCTTCCAGTGCAGTAAAATCATTCATCATAGAATCTACGTCAAAATCAGTCTCTGCTTCAGTCTCTAATGCTGCAAAATCAATTGCCGGAATCTCAACCCAATCCTGATCAATACCAAACATTGGAAGCATTGAACTGATGTCAGAACCTAACAATTCACCATATGTACTTGCAATTTCAGCGACATTAATATAAAGATCACCAGAAACAACGCGAAGTACATCATTAAGACCATAGACTGTATCAGCCTCTTCTCCTGTAACAGATGCCGGAAGCGTAACATTTGCTGAAACACTAACGCCATCCTCTGCAAACTGCTCTGCAGTTACAGAAAAAAGCATAGACTCTCCATCTGCTGTAAGAGAAAACTCGCCTACATATGTAGATGGTGTAAACGCTGTTTCACTTTCTGCCATTACTGGCATTGTACTTCCCGCAGCCAACGCCGCACTCATAATTACCGCAAATTTTCTTTTCATACCTCGTCCTCCTAAAATTAAAAATTTGACAACATTGGTTATCTGATTTGTTTTTCTTCCCCTTCTCATATGTGTGTCGTCTTTATTATATCACATTATGAACAATTTGTTCAAGTAAAAAAAAGCTAATTTTATTTTTTTGGTAATTTTTTATTTTCCTCTTGACAACTTTACATTATTGAAGTAAACTACGTTCAAACAAGAAACCTGTGATTAAGAGTAAGTAGTCATGGTTGCGTGTTCACAGAGAGCTACTGTTGGTGGGAAGTAGCAGCACAGATTATGATGAATGGGCTTATGAGGGCGGCCGAACGCGATTTTCGTTAGTAGCAGCCGACGGGGTGCGCAGCCCGTTATCCGTTGCGTATCGCATAGTTGTGCAGATTTTTCACATGAATGTGCGAATTGAGTTGGATGCATTAGCATCAATATGGGTGGCACCGCAGGATTAACAGTCTTGTCCCATTAGGATTGGGATAGGGCTTTTTTTGTTACCAAAATTTCTTTCTCCCGATCTATCTAACTCACTAACTGATGCCTACGAATTGCTCCGTTGCCTTGCAACTTTTGCTCCTGGCATCATACAAATTTTATTCATCAAAAGGAGAATACGATTATGAGAAAAAATTATTTAACCTGTGCCGCACTGATTTCTGCAATGAGCATGAGCACCATTGCATCTGCACCTGTATTTGCATCCGACAATAGCGATGCCCAAACATTTAAGATTGGTATCTGCAACTATGTTGATGACGCTTCTTTAAACCAGATCGTTTCTAATATTGAAAAGCAGCTTGAAAAAATTGAAAAAGATTCTGACGGTGCTGTTTCTTTTGAAGTCATAACAGAAAATTGTATGGCTGATGCCACTGTTCTTGATCAGATCATTGCAAACTTCATCGCAGATGACGTGGATTTGATGGTTGGTGTTGCCACCCCTGTTGCCATGGCAATGCAGGCAGCTACCGAAGACAACGAGATTCCTGTTGTTTTTGCAGCTGTATCTGACCCAGTTTCTACTGGACTTGTAGAGTCCATGGAAGAGCCTGGTGCAAATATCACTGGTACTTCTGACTACTTAGACACAACTGCTGTTATGGATCTTTTATTTGCTGCTGATGAAGAAGCCGATCATATCGCCCTTCTATATGATCAGGGTCAGGATTCTTCCACAACTGCAATCGAAGAAGCTAAGAAATACCTTGATGATAAGGGTGTTGATTACACAGAATACACTGGAACAACAGTTGACGAAGTTATGTTAGCAGCTGATTCTATCATCGCAGACGGTGCTGACGCAGTCTTTACACCATCTGACAACACCATCATGACAGCTGAACTTTCCATCTATGAGGAATTAGCAGAAGCTGGCATTCCGCATTATGCAGGTGCTGATTCTTTCGCATTAAACGGTGCTTTCTGTGGATATGGCGTTGACTATATTAATTTAGGTGTTGAGACAGCAAACATGATTAACAGCATCTTAGTTGACGGTGAAGAACCTGCAAAAACACCTGTCATGACATTTGACAATGGTATTGCAACTATCAACACCGAAGTATGCGATCAGTTAGGCTATGACTTCGATGAAATCAGTAAGACATTTGAGCCACTCTGCACTGCTGTAAAGGGCATCGAGACTGCAGAAGAATTTGAAGAAGAATCAGAAAGTGAAACTGAGACTGAAGAAGAATCTACAGAGGCTCAGGAAAAATAAATTTTAGTAATAAAAATCAAAGGGGTTTTCTCGTGGATATTCAAACATTATTGTCACTGGGACAGACTGCTCTTGAACTTGGTTTAATCTGTTCCCTCACAGTTCTTGCATTATTTTTAAGCTATTCCATGTTAAATGTCTGTGATCTTTCTACAGATGGATGTTTTACTCTGGGCGCCGCAGTCGGCGCTCAGATTGCACTGATGGGTCATCCATTTTTAGCAATTCTTGCTGCCATGGGGGCCGGTATTCTATCTGGTTTTGTCACCGGCACATTGCAGACAAAATTTGGCATTAACAGTCTGCTTGCCGGTATTGTAGTCAATACTGGTCTTTACTCTGTCAACATTGCCGTTATGGGCGGTTCCTCTCTTTTAAATATGAACAAAACTGTTACGGTATTTACAATGATGAAAGGACTCCTCTCGGGCACGCCGCTTGCCAGCTATTATAAACTGATTGTGGCACTGATTGCAGTTATTCTTGTCGTTGCGCTGCTGACATTGTTTCTTGGTACCCGTCTTGGTCTTGCAATCCGTGCAACTGGAAACAACCCGATCATGGTAAAATCTTCTTCTATTAATACTGTTTTTACCACCATTGTTGGTCTTTGTGTTGCTAATGCATTTACCGGTTTGTCAGGCTGTCTGCTTGCTCAATATCAGAAATCCGTCAATATTGACATTGGATCTGGTATGGTTACGATTGCACTTGCCTCACTGTTAATTGGTGCAACAATCCTCGGACGCGGAAAAATTGTTACACGTGCCGTTGGTGTCGTACTCGGTTCCTTCATTTTCCGCCTTGTCTACACCATCGCACTTCGTTTCCATCTTCCGGCATTCATGCTCAAGCTGGTATCTTCTATCATTGTCGTCATTGCTCTGTCTTTCCCATATTTGAAGACACAGCTCCCAATGATGAAGCGCCGACTAACTCATTCAAAAAATAATAGATAATTTGTACCTGACTGCAAAGCAGGCTACGGAAAGGCATTTGTAAGCTATGCTTGAACTAAAAAATGTTTCGAAAACCTTTAATCCTGGTACGGTAAATGAAAAAAAAGCCCTTGATAAACTTTCTTTAAATTTAAATGAAGGCGATTTTGTTACCATCATCGGTGCAAACGGTGCTGGTAAATCTACGCTGTTTAATGCAATCTGCGGTACCTTCTACACTGATGAGGGACAGATCATTCTTGACGGCGAGGATATAACACTTCAGCCAGACTATATACGAGCAAAAAAAATCGGTCATCTGTTTCAGGATCCCATGAGCGGCACTGCTCCTGGCATGACCATTGAAGAAAATATGGCTCTTGCAGGTTCCAAAGGCGGCTGGCTCTCTCACGTAAGCAAAAAAGAAAAGGAACTGTTTCGTGAAAAGCTCCGTCCTTTGAATATGGGACTTGAAGATCGCATGCATCAGCCTGTCGGACTTCTCTCTGGCGGACAGCGTCAGGCTCTTACTCTTGTAATGGCGACCATCAACCCGCCAAAGCTGCTGCTTCTTGATGAGCATACTGCAGCTCTTGATCCTGGCACTGCCGAGAAGGTGCTAAATCTAACCAAGTCTATTATTGCTGAGCACCATTTAACTTGCATGATGATCACACACAACATGCAGTCAGCTCTTGAACTTGGAAATCGTACTTTCATGATGAACAGCGGACACATCATTTTCGATACAGCAAATGAAGAGCGCTCAAAGCTTACCGTAAATGATCTGCTTGAGCGCTTCAAGGAAGGTGTTGGAAAGCAGCTTGACAACGACCGCATGCTGCTCTCCTGATATTTAACTATTAAAAATTTATATTTAGTTTTGCCATCTGATCTGCTCACCACACACAAGTGGGAAGCGGATCAGTTTTTTTGCGTTCAAATCTTCCTTATTCATATCCACTGCTGTAATCTGATGATTCTCATATGTTGTATAATAATAAATTCCCTTTGAAGCATTACAGCAAGAGGTGTAAATAGTAATCTCATATGCACCTTCCTTAACTTCACAGCATCCTCTTTGCTGATCTACCGAACCAAGTATGTGGAAAAACTGGCTCACACTCTCTGACTCCGAATCACCTGAAAGTGAATTCATCTTCACAAAAGAAACACGAACAAAACGAGATTCTGATGAAAGATCACCCGGAAGACCAAGTGCACCCATTCCACGGCTGTAAGCCTGAAGCGGCAGCTCATTAGCTCCGCCAAATGTGTTCTTTGGCTGTTTTGCTGAAAGGCCCATATAGCGATTTAAACCAGCCAGTTGTCTGTCAAACGTCGGATTATTTGTTAAAACACCAACTGGATTGTCATAGATCTTAATGCCCTCACGTACAGACTCTAACGTAATTGCCTCATCACGATCTGCAATAATCCAGTGAAGTGATGACACCGGCATTGATTCATGAAAAGAAATATTTGTAATGCAAATGCGTTCAAGTAGTACTCTTGCCTCTTTTACGCTCGTGCACTGACCTAAAATCCACGGAATCAATTCAAACTGTGCCACGTTGTCTTTTCCCTCTGCCGGTTCTGTATAAAATGCATTGCCGACAAAATTAAGACCTGCCATTCCAAGACCCTTTTCATTAATCGCATCATAATACAGCGGATACTCGCCTGCCACATGTGCCATACCAATCAATGCGTACTTTGTCTGATATGGCTGTCCGTGGCGCATCATAAATGTATAACCACGCGGTGTTATCGTTACTTCCTCTCCATAAGAACACTCATAATCAAGTGTTCTTCCCATATAAAAGTCCTTTGTCTTATAGGTTGCTGCTGTACACATAATTTGCCTCCTTATTGCTCTTCCTAATTGTTTTTTGCTTTTTCTGTTTATTTCTATTTGTTCTGCTGCTCTTTTCTTTTGATTTTGCTCTTTTTCTTTATTTTTTTATGCTGTCAATAAATGGCTCTGCAAGATCCTTTAGCTGCTCTATCTGTTCATCAGTCAGCAACAGTTTCGGCGCTGTTATCGTATTTTGCTCGTCTAGTTTATTTGCCGCTGCATGTACTTCTGTCTGAAGACAATTTCCATCATCATCTGAAATGGTTATTGTAAGAGTAAACGTATAGTTATCTTCTTTGTCTACAAAAAATGACAGCTTAGCATCTGCCTGCTTTGGCTGGATTCCTACAAGCTGTGCAAAATAATCAGCATCGATTGTAAACTCGGACGCTCCATCATTCTTGCCACTCACCTTTACGGCTGACCAAAGCTTTGGATCAAATAAATGATCTGGTTCAGCTAAAAACAGCACTGCATCCATTCCACCTGGCATTTTTAACGAATTCTCAACTGTTACGCCTGTAAGATCATAAATCAAACTAGTAAGCTGTTCTAATGTAACACAATGATCTTTAATCCATCCATTGTATGCTGCCTTTAGTAAAAAGCTTTTGTCAATCTCATCACCTGCAAGTGCAGATATAATTGAGTCTATCCCAAAATAACATTTTCCATCCACCAGATAAAATGTCGTTAATGAAGTCTGCTTATCTGTTATATTTTCCTTTAGCTGCAGTTTTAAATTTTTTTGTGCACTATCACCTGTTGCGGTAAATTTTGCTGTAAGTGAATCGGTGTTTAGAAGTTCCTGAACAAGATCTGTTACTGGCTTTAGCTGATCTGATGGTTCAAATGTCATCGCGCAATCCGCTGTAATCTCATAGCCATTTCCTGCTACCAGCTTTTGCAGTGTCTCGATGGTCTGTCCTGCATTCCTAATAAAATGCATATAGAAAACGATCGCTCCAATCAAAAAAACTGCCAGAACAAGTCCCACTGCAAGCACTGCTTTTTTTCTTTTGCTCATATACCCACTTCCTTTCAACTAGCTTACAGGACTTTAGTCCTTTACAAAAATTATAAAGCCTTTGATCTTTTCTGTAAACGGACAAAATGACTCTTTTGTAAGGCTATTAAAAATTAGGGAGATTTTTTCTCTCCCCTATAATTCGAGTAAACAAGCACAAAAATAAGGCGTATACCTTATTCAGATATACGCCTTTTCGGTGTACTAACGGTGTACTAACCGACCGTTATTTGACACGTTTTGTTGTTTTCTTTGGTTCCGATTTTCTTTGATTTTCCTTGAAAAATTAGAACTTACCAGCCTTAGCAGCTTCCTCGATGGAAACAGCTACAGCTACAGTCATACCAACCATCGGGTTGTTTCCTGCACCGATCAGACCCATCATCTCTACGTGAGCCGGAACTGAAGAGGAACCTGCAAACTGTGCATCAGAATGCATACGGCCTAAAGTATCGGTCATACCATAGGAAGCCGGACCTGCTGCCATGTTATCTGGATGCAGAGTACGTCCTGTACCACCACCTGATGCTACGGAGAAGTACTTCTTACCAGCCTCGATACGCTCCTTCTTGTAGGTACCTGCAACTGGATGCTGGAAACGGGTCGGGTTTGTGGAGTTACCAGTGATGGAAACATCTACATTCTCCTTCCACATGATAGCAACACCTTCCGGTACGCTGTTTGCACCGTAGCAGTTAACCTTTGCACGAAGTCCCTCAGAGTATGACTTGCGGAATACTTCCTTTACTTCGTTGGTGTATGGATTGTACTCAGTCTCTACATATGTAAATCCGTTGATACGGGAAATGATCTGTGCAGCATCCTTTCCAAGACCGTTTAAGATAACGCGAAGAGGCTTCTGGCGAACCTTGTTTGCCTTCTCTGCGATACCGATAGCACCCTCAGCTGCTGCGAAAGACTCATGACCTGCCAGGAAGCAGAAGCACTCAGTCTCCTCTTCCAGAAGCATCTTGCCAAGGTTTCCGTGTCCAAGACCTACCTTACGGGTATCTGCAACAGATCCCGGGATACAGAAGGACTGAAGACCCTCACCGATAGCAGCTGCAGCGTCAGCAGCCTTACGGCAGCCCTTCTTGATTGCGATTGCTGCACCAACGGTGTAAGCCCAGCAAGCATTCTCAAAACAGATCGGCTGGATACCCTTGATCTGAGCATATACATCCAGTCCTGCATCCTTTGTAATCTTCTCTGCCTCTTCGATAGAAGCGATACCATAGCTATTCAGAACCGCATTGATCTGGTCAATACGTCTCTCATAGGACTCAAATAAAGCCATTTTCGTTACCTCCTGTATTATTCTTTTCTTGGGTCAATGATCTTAACTGCATCAGCAACACGGCCGTACTGACCCTTTGCCTTCTCCCATGCAGTATTCGGATCGTCGCCCTTCTTAATGAAATCAGTCATCTTTCCAAGGCTTACGAACTGATAACCAATAATCTGATCCTCTGCATCCAGAGCGATACCGGTTACATAGCCCTCTGCCATCTCAAGGTAACGAGGTCCCTTCTGAAGAGTACCGTACATTGTACCAACCTGAGAACGAAGACCCTTTCCAAGATCCTCAAGACCTGCACCTACAGCCAGTCCATCCTCAGAGAATGCACTCTGGGAACGACCATAAACGATCTGTAAGAACAGCTCTCTCATAGCGGTATTGATTGCATCACAAACAAGGTCTGTATTCAGTGCTTCCATAACAGTCAGACCCGGAAGAACTTCAGCTGCCATAGCTGCGGAATGGGTCATACCGGAACATCCGATGGTCTCAACGAGAGCCTCCTGAATGATACCCTCCTTAACATTGAGGGACAGCTTACATGCGCCCTGCTGAGGAGCACACCAGCCAACTCCGTGTGTGAAACCGGAAATGTCTTTCACTTCCTTTGCCTGCACCCACTTTGCTTCCTCCGGAATCGGAGCAGCACCATGATGAACGCCCTGCTTTACAACGCACATCTCTTCAACTTCACGTGAAATAACCATTGCAAAAACTCCTTTCAGTTCTGTATGTTGCACCTAAAAAGGTGCTGATTATGGCTTTGCCGACTGCTGATCAACAATTACAGCCATATCTTCAATATGTGTCTTCGGCATACCAGGCTGCAAAACGCAGTATACCTCATACACTTCTATTTTCTCACAAAATGCGCTGTTCGTCTAGTCCTTTTTTTTTATTTCTCGCAAAATGTTGCAGTTTTTACTATTATTTTCAGTATTGTTTTTTATTTTTTTCTTTCAAGCGTCCGAATCCTCTGGATTAGCTGCCACGCAGTCTCATGCAATGCCTCATTTTGAAGCTGCAGTCTGGCATTCTCCTGTTCATAATAATCAAGACGTTTTTGAAGTGCGGCTGCCTGCTCTCTCCAGTCTTGTTCTTTTTGCTCATGATATACCATCTAAGTTCCTCCCTTTCTGCTGCCTTGCCTATTATGTCAATTTTGGTCTCCTGCCATTTTATGGAAACTTTATGGTTACATCATACTCCATATATGGTGCTTTTTCACGCAAATTTTCTCGCATATTTCGACTTTTATGTTACAGTTCATAGATAAGCCAATATTGCGGCAAAAAAAAGCCGCACACGGAATTTCTTCCGCATGCGGCAGTCTATTGTACCGGTCAGGCCGGCTTTGTCTCATATTTTAGTTCAGTGCAAAACGATTTAACGCTACTTCGAACTGGTCATCTTTCAGTGGGTATCTGACAGTTAAGCTTCTGGTCAAATCAAGGCTGAAAACACCCATAATTGATTTTGCATCTACAACAATACGGTTATAACCTAAGTCTACGTCAAAGTCACATTTGCTTGCCTCTGACACAAAGTCCTGGACTGTTTCCCGAGATAAATGAATTTCTCTTGTAAACACTGCTTTCACTCCCTTCAATATCGGTGATGTCTTTGTCTTTTTGTTACCCTCTGCAGCGTACCGGTTCACTGCATTGACATACTTATAGCACATTGTCTTTATTTTGTCAAATCAACCGGTTAACCTATTTTTTTGCATTATTTGCCTTTTTTATCCAAAAACCTCATTTTCTTTTTTCTTTTTTATGCACTTTGATACTTTTCTCTTCATCATCATTTAATCATTGATTCCGTATTGAATTATTTTCATGCTCGTTTGCACTCGATTCTTTGCATTTTTGCAGAATTTTCGATTGTTTTTCTTGTTTTGCAGTCATAATCATTCAAACTTCGTCAAACTCTGCTTTATTCTCTGTTGTACTGTCTCCACCAATGTACACTTCAAACTTTCCCGGCTCGCTGCCATACGTCATATCGATCCGCCAAAAACGAAGCATAGGCTCGATGATCTCAAACGACACCTCACGGCTCTCACCTGGCTTTAGTGTAATCTTCTCAAAGCCTTTTAATTCACGTACTGGGCGCACCACACTGCCGCTCACATCACGTATGTAAAGCTGAACAGTTTCCGTTCCCTCACGGTCGCCTGTATTAGTTACCATAACTGATGCCACCCATGCTGCTTCTGCCTCATTTGCTTTCGTATTTGTTTCCCGCTTAATGACAGTTACCGGTGAATAAGAAAATGTGGTGTATGACAATCCATAGCCAAATGAATGCAGCGGACGGTACTCTGTATCAATATAGCCTATGCAAAATGCCTTAGGATCACCCGGATTTCGCGGTCGGCCCCCTTGAAACCGATTATAATACAGAGGCTCCTGCGAGGAGACATTTGGAAAGCTCATAGCAAGACGACCTGTTGGTTCTTTTACTCCAAATAATACGTCAGTAATCGCTACAGCTCCTTCTGTTCCTGGCATCCACACATACAAAACAGCCTTTGCAAGCGATTCAATCAAAGCGACCTCGATTGGACGTCCGGCAAACAAAACAACGATTACATTATTGTTAACTGCCGAAACCCTTTTTAGAAGTTCCATCTGAATCTCTGGCAATGTGATACAAGTTCTGCTTGCGCCCTCTCCAGTCTGACGGAACGATTCGCCCAAAAATAATACCACCTTTGATGCAGATTTTGCAGCCTGTACAGTCTGCTCAATTGACGCTTCTGCTTCATCTGGCGTCATGCCTTCCTCCACATAATCACGAATTACTTCCTTATCATAGAACATGCTGCAGCCCTTCATAAAATGACAAGCATTTCCTATATGCTCCTGTATGCATTCCTGTACTGTTTTTATATTGTCGTAAGTTGCAGGGAACGACCACGCACCGCAAAGCGCTCTGGTATCCACATATGGACCTGCGAACAAAACATCTGCAACTTCCTGTTCAGAAAGCGGCAATGTTTTATTTTCATTTTTCAAAAGGACAAATGTTTTTGATGCTGCCTCACGCGCTGCTGCACGATGTGCATCGCATAAGATCAGATTTTTCTCGTCCTCCTCACTTGCATCCTTATATGGATTCTCAAAAAGGCCAAGATCATTTTTTAGTTTAAGAATACGAAGCACCGCCTCATTCACAAGTGTTTCATCTACCTCTCCAGATGTTACAAGCTCTTTTAAGTAATGAAGATATACATCCGACATCATATCGATATCCACGCCTGCCTCAATGGCAAGCTTTGCTGCTTCTCTCTTATCCTCTGCGATACCATGTGGAATCAATTCTTCTACTGCTGAATAGTCAGAGATTAAAACACCATCAAAGCCTAAATCTTCTCTTAATACCTTTCGCATCAGCCACTTATTTGCAGTTGACGGCACACGATTCAACGTATTAAATGAAGTCATTGCCATACGGCAGCCGCCATCCACAGCACCCTGATAGCCGCTCAAATAATCTTGACGTAAGGTGCGCTCTGACAGCTCCACATTGTCATACTCACGACCACCCTCTGGATAGCCGTAGCAAGCAAAATGCTTCAAACAAGCTGAAATGTTTCCCTTTTCTTTTAAATTCTCTGGCGTTTCACCCTGAAAGCCCTCTGTCATCGCCTTTGCAAAACAATAGTTCAGATATGGATCCTCACCAGGTGACTCCATAACTCTTCCCCAGCGTGCATCTCGCACCAGATCTGCCATTGGCGCAAATGTCACATGAAGACCCGATGCCGCTGCCTCCTTTGCCGCTATCTGCGCGCCCTTTCTAGCAATCTCTGGTTCAAAGCTGCAGCCTTGAGCCAGTGGAATTGGGAAAATTGTCTGGAATCCATTGATTACATCAAGCATAAACAGCATTGGAATGTGATGTGGCTGCGTGGCCATTGCATTGTCCTGAATCTCCTTTAACTTTGCTGCACCACTTGTTCCGAGAATTGTTCCGCAAAGCTTCATATCCTCTGGCTCGATTTTTGCGCTTCCCATCGGACCTGTAATGAGCATATCCGTTCCATAAAAATTTGCCGTCAGCTGCACCATCTGACCAATTTTCTCCTCCAGACTCATGTCTGCCAGAAGATCTTTTAACTGTTGTTCTGTCATCGCACTTCTCCTTATTTTTCATTTTCAAGATAACTTGCACGCTCACCGCCTATAAACTTTAATCTCGTGCGTGCGCAAACCACATGTGCCTCTCCAATGTGCTTTGTGCCGATACGCACTGGAACAGCAACTGGACGAAGATGCATGCCAATTAGTGTATCGCCAATATCAATTCCAGCGTGAGCCTGAATTGCCTCTACTGCCACAGGTGCCTGCAGTGCAGCATAAACAGCCGTCGCAAATGAACCGCCTGCTTTTAACTTTGGCACTACATTTACCATTGGAAGGCGATATTCTTTTGCTGCTGCCTTCTCAATGATGATTGCACGATTCAAATGTTCACAGCACTGAGCTGCCAAATAAATCTTCTTTTCCTTGCAGCAGTTAAGAAATGTTTGTGCCACTGCTTCTCCAATCTCTGCACTTGAATATGAGCCAATTCTATGACTTGCGATCTCACTTGAAGAGCATCCAACTACTAAGATATCGCCCTCTTCCAATTTTGCCTGTTCCATCAGTTCATCAAATACTGCTTTTGTCTGCTCCTTAATCTCATCAATATGTGTGTATTTTTCTTCGGATATTCCATTCATAGTTATTGCCTGCCTTTCATCAGTGTCATTCCATATTTTTTCAAATCAATTTTTCCATCTTCGCTCATCACGCCTTCCGCTGCCAGACGTGATGCCTGAACACCTGGGCCGCCAAACACAAATTCACCTGCCAACTCACCTTTTGAATTGACAACACGATGACACGGTATGGTAGATGGATCTGGATTTTTGTGGAGTGCATTTCCAACGGCTCTTGCCATACGCGGATTTCCTGCCATTTGGGCAACCTGTCCGTATGTTGCCACCTTGCCTTTGGGAATCTTCTTTACAGCCTCGTAGATACGCTTTGTCGGGCTGTCTGTCACCATACGGTAGCTCTCGTCAATCATATTTTTAATGGCATCATCTGGTACCGTTCCATCTAAAATAATCGTACTCCAATGCTCCTTATTCAAATGATATCCTGCTGTTACGGACGCAAAGGCAGACCTCCAGTAGTCACGCCACTCGGGGTCTGCCTTTACATTTAAATTTATATAGCCATCTTTCTCATAAGTCCACAAGAAAACTTTTTTGCTGCTCTTAATCCGCACTAACTGCCAATTAGGATCATGAAACGGTGCATCCTGACAAGTATCTGGATAAGACAGGCCAAACGCCAAAGCTTCTTCTCTCGTTGTCATATTCTTCACTCCAATCTTTCGCAAATTAAATCGCTTTGCTATTTATTGGAATGATAACACACTTATGTTTACAAATCAAGCGCCCACTTCACTGCATAATACAATGCCCAATCTTGATCATTTGCCCATGGATCATAGTAATGTGCCTTTTTGCCATTTACTGTATCTGGATAGACCATCGCGCAGGATGCCATGCCATCTATAAAGAACAGATTCAGACAACCTCGAAGTGAAGCCTTTGCCTTATGCTCATATGATTTGTCTCCCGTAATCTGTGCGTAACTTGCAAATACATCACCGCTGAGTGTACTCCAATAATGTGGAAACGTATCGCCATAGCACTCATATTTTCCAAACCAATAACCGTCCCAATGACGAATCGCATTCTCAAACAAGTGATAATCGGCTTGTTTTCCATTAAACAGCTCCAAAAGTTTTAATTGTTTTCTTGCTTCTTCAAGATATTTTTGCTCCCCGCTTATCTGGTAGGCCTGCAGCAGACAACTTACCGCTGGTGCAACAATGCTCTGCTCATATTTTACCTCTGAAGTTGGATAATTGACGCTAGTCTGCGTAAGCTGATCAGCATGATTTAAAAATGCTTGTGTAAATGCTTCTGACTGTGCTTCAAATCCCGCCTCGTCAAGAAGTGTCTTTAATTCATACGCTTCAATTCCAATGGCATAGAAATGTTCACCACCTGAGCGATAATATCCCATCATTGTCTTATAGGCATTTAACAGATAACGCACGTCCTTCTTTAAACGATACAATGCAATCTGGAAATTTGCCACCCACGGATAATTATAGAGACGATGCCAGTCATTATTTCGATTGATATCGTTATATACCACACCAGTATTCTCATCATACAATTCGCGGTATACATATCTTTCGTACGCATTCAAGCTTTCCATACACTTCGCATCTTCAGGATGACGCTTAAGATATTGTGCCATTATTATGCCCATTGCCAAACGCTCACGTCCTCCATTATGATCAGCTTTGTGACTATAATAAAGTGCATCCTCCTCGCTGTCATATATCAGATACGCACCGTCTAATGCACTGCCTTCTTTTTTATACTGCTGCTTTGTTGCAAGGAATTGACTTCTGCGCGTCAAAAGTATATCTACTGATGCACTGCAGTAAAAGAGAGCATGCGTATGCTTTTCTCCTGACCAAATATCAAAGCGATACTCTCCTTCTTTTTCTGCTGGATACTGATACCAGACAGAATAAGCAGGTTGTGAATATTTATCATTCGTCTCATCAATGCGAACATGTTTAATTTCTTTTTCATTGAATTTTACAAAAAGCTTCTGCGCCATTTCTTTATTTTTTGTCTGGACACAAAATTCAAAGTTTTCTCCCTGAATGCATGTCATCTGCTCTGCCTTCACAAGCAAGAATTCATCCTCATTTAAAAGTCTGTTGTAAAAATCATCCTTGCCCTGATGCCAAAAAAGCTTCCAACGAATCTCCCTCTTCTCACCTGGCTCAAATACACCAAGTTTTGGATAAAAGAGAAAATCACCGCGATCTTCGCTTCTAGCTGAAAAATCACGTTCCACACCATAGCCTATGATGCTTCCCTTTGTTAATACAAGTCCCAGATGTGGCGCTCTTCCTCCCTGGCGAAGTGCCATCACATAAGTAGCATTTTCGCCGATAAACAGATGTGCATTACAGCGCTTCTCAAGACCAACCTCTGCCTTTTCATAGCTGTCATTAAATGGCACATAGATATATGCATCCTTCTCCTTGATAAAAAGAGGTTCCCCTGATACATTTTCAAATGTGTAGCATTCCTCTAATTCTCCATTTTCCAAAACAGACAATGTTCTTGTAACATTCAATCCCATTGGAACTTTTACACTTCCCCAGCACTTTTCACCTTCAACCCAGTTCATCTGCGATGGGTCATCCTTATGGCTTAAAAACCATAAGCCTCGCTCATCATTTCCAATAATCGATTCACCTACACATCCAACTGTTGGCATATTCATTTTGTCTCTCCTCCATTCTCATCTTCTTACTTTTATTATTTCTCGCACACTTCAATGATGGTCTGTGCCTGACGCAGTCCATCTCCGAACGCATGCACACTTACTCTTCCTGGCTTGCAATAAAGTTCAAGCATTACGCTTGCACAGCCATGATACAAATGAACACTGTCTTCCTGATATGGCTCATTGCTGCAAATATCACCATTATCAACACCAACTATCTTCGCTGCTCCCTCTACTGCAAAGTGAACCTTGCCGCTCTCACGGAAACACGAATTACCATTTTCATCCACAGCACGAACTGTCAGCAATAAGTGCTGTTTCTTCTCTGGTATACCCAAATTTACAGTACTTACGCATTCCTTATGATCACACTCCTGGTCAAATGCCAGTGCGACTGCCATACCTGGTGTCACCACTTCATGGCGGCAAGCCTCTTTGCCATTTTGATAACCAACGACCGTAACCGTTCCCGGTTGCCATGGCAAAAATCCTGTAATGATACCGTTTTTGCACTCAGATGGGCGCGGAATGAAAAACTGCTTTCCATTCAAGAACAAATGAACCTCATCACAATTTGACGCAATCATATACGGAATCAACGTCTTTCTGAATTGTGGGAAATGCCAATGATCTGCATAGATTGGACTGTCCCAATGCTCCTTTACTCCTTCATCGTCAAGGGAGTAATCCATAACAGAAAAATGAACAACAGGTTCTTCACTCCAGATGCTCTTTAACATATAAGCAATTGGCCGATACTCATTGTTTGTATGAATCAGCGCTCCGCTCCACCCCTTTGCAGGATAGCCCATAGATTCACCCAGATAATCATATCCAGTCCAGATAAAGCTTCCTATACAATAATCGTACTCAAAAGGAATTGCTGACGGAATCTGTTCTGTAAAGTTTTGCATTTGATCATAATGACCGCAAAAATACTCATATACCTCAGTTCCCAAAATTAATTTATCGGGAATCTGTTCATGAATCAGCTCATACCACTGCTCCTGATAATTACATGAAATGATATCGACAATTTCTGCGATCTTTGCAATGCGGCTGACACGCTCCTTAGCATCATAAATCTCTGTGTCGCTGACTTCGTCAACAAACTGCTGAATATCTTTGATCTTACTCAAATCAACATTGCTCTCCCGCTTAAAATGAGGATTCATTGCATATGTGATTGGACGCGATGAGTCGAGGCTACGAACCTTATCGGACAGCTGTTTTAAAATCGCAAGCATAGAATCCTGTCCCTGATTTTCAACTTCATTTCCAACACCCCATATCACGATGCAGGCGCGGTTACGGTCACGCTTTACCATTGCTTCAACATCTGATTCCCAGTTTTTGTCAAAGTAGCGTCCATACAGTCCGCCCTTCCATTTATCAAAACATTCCTCATATACATAAAAGCCCATCTCATCGCACAGATCAAGAAATTCCTCTGAGTAGGTGTGATGTGCTGCACGTATTGCATTGCAGCCAAGCTTCTTTAAATGAGTAAGACGCTCTCTCCAAATTTCTTTTGTCACAGCTGTTCCAAGGCAGCCTGCCTCTTGATGCAGACAAACACCTTTCAACTTGGTTGGAACACCATTTACAAACATTCCTTTCTTCGCATCAAATATCACCTCTCTAAGACCTATTACAAGTGATACACTATCGCTTTCTGTAGAAACAGTCAAACGATAAAGATTCGTATTTTCTGCTGACCAAAGCTTTGCATCTTTAATATAGAAGGTAAGCATTCCATTCGCTCCCTCTGCAATGAAAACTTCATTTTCCAATGACTCATTCTCTTTATTTTGAATCAGACGTAAAATTCCCTGCACAGCACTGCTCTGTCCAGTCTCGACCTGAATGGCGGCAGTGAATTTTGCAGCACTCTCTGTTTCTTTTGAATCCTTTGCACATTCTGTTTCTGCGATTTTTTCTATTTTGCTATGTACTTGAATATTCCACAAATCAAGATGATTTTCTGGAACAATACGAAGTGTCACGTCGCGGTAAATTCCGCATCCGCTGTACCAGCGGTCTGCTGGTGAAACAGAATTATCAACACGCATCAACAGCTCATTATCACCACTCTGCACAGCTTCTGTAATATCCATTTTAAATGAACTATAGCCATATTTATGACTGCCAATTTTCATACCATTTACCCAAAGCACTGCGTTTTCATACACACCGCCAAAGTAAAGAAGATAACGTTTACCTTTATTCTTTTCCTCAATATTCAGAGTCTTCTTATACCAGCCAATTCCCCAGCGGTCACGAAAGCCCTGTGACATTCCATCTTCCATTACTTTATTAAATGGCCTGCTTACTGCCCAGTCATGTGGAAGGTCAACTTCTGCAAATTGCAAGTTTTCCAACTCTGTGCGAACATCTTCCCCTGACTGTTTTCTTTGTAATTCTTTTTTCTTTGCTGTCTTTGCATCAATTGGTGTGCATGGCAAAAGTGCAAACTGCCATCCACGATTGATTAGCTTTTCTTCTCTCATTATTCTGCATCTTCCCTTCTGTTATCTTAAAAGTTTAGCGACACATCCTCACATCGCTTAATTGAAATATGACCAGCAGTATCTGATTTTTCTTTTCCAAAACGAATATTAGAAAACTTAACATGCTTAATCTCATGTCCAATCTTATCAAAACCACATAGTTCAATTGCATCGCACTCATGCCATTTTGCTTCGTGATCCTGATAGATGCCAGTCAATCGAAGATTATCAAATGTACAGTCACTAAAATACGGCTGGTCTGGTCCTGCAATGCCGTCATCATTGTAGCCAACGCTGTGCATCAGAACACGTGGAAATACGCTGTCATATACATGAATTTCCTTTACATATCCGCCGCGCTTTGCTGTACCCTTGATCTCAAAACCACACAGCGCTGCCTCCATATCGCAGTCCCAGATTTTTACATCCTCTACACCACCTGACATTTCACTTCCGATCGTGATGCCATGACCCATCGTACAGCGACAGTCAAACACACGAACACCTTTTGTCGGAATGTTCACTTCATTTCCCTGTGGATTTTTGCCTGACTTGATAGAAACAGAATCGTCTCCGGTGTTAAATACACAATTGAAAATCACACAGTCCGATGAAGAATCCGGATCCCATCCATCTCCATTCCAGATGCCATGAGAATAAAATGTGCATCCGTGTGTTACAACATGATCACAGTAGATCATGTGAATATTCCAGCATGCACCATCACGAAGCGTAACGCCAGCTAACTCTACATTTTTGCAGTTGCTCATATTAATCAAGCGCGGACGCACTCTTGCCGGGATCGTCTCTGGCTTCTCGCACTCCTTGATCTTATCGCCAAGCGCGGCCAGATAATCTTTTAGATTTTCTGTCTCAGAGGCTATGATACGCTCTGCTAACACGCGGCCGCCGCTTGCAATCGTTCCCTTTCCACGGATGGCAACATTTTTGCAGGCAAATGTACTGTCATAATCAGCACGGTGCATTCCCTCTGGGTCAAGTACGCCTAAGTTTAACAAACTACTGTAGCACTCCATCTCAGTTCCCTCAAAACGACTCCAAATTCGTGGAAGATAATCTTCTGGATTAGAAGTTCCCTGAAGAACGGCGCCCTCAGCTAAGTACAACTCCATATCGCTGTGAAGACGCAGCTCACCTGTCATAAAAGTACCACTTGGAATCAGCACGCAGCCATCTTTTGGACAATCATCAATCGCTGACTGAATTGCTTTTGTATTTAATGTTTTTCCATCTCCAACTGCATTGTATGGTGCCTTTGTGATATCAATTACAACGCTTCTATTAAATGTATACATTGTGATCGTCTGCTGTTTAATTTCCTTCTCGATCTGCACCGACTTGCTTCCATCTTCAATAAGCGCAATATCAACTTGATAAATTCCTTTTACTAAAATCTCATACTCCGTATTTGCCTGTAAATTTTCTATCGTGTAATGCGTCTTTTGCGTGCTGCCAATTAATGTAAAATCAGCCTCCACCTGATCCGCACTTTTTAAAAAGATTTCATATGTTGTTCCAAGTCTTCCCTGTGGACGCTCCCAATAAAGGGTAATACTATCTGGTGCTGATTCTGCGCGCAGCACTGAAAAATTCTCTCCCATAAAAATCACCTTTCCAATAATATTTTTATCTTGTTAGCATCATTATATGGTAATTTTTACGATATTTCTATAGCCTAAAATTTTGATACTATGCACTTTTGACTATTTTCCCCTTATCTGCAAAAATAGGTGCACAGCCAGATTTTTCCTGACTATACACCTATTAAACAATTTTATTTATTTTTGATTTTTACTCAAACTCCGCAGTATCCTGATAAATCATTTCAAGTCCATCTTCTGTTTCCTTTAACGGATAAACAACATAACCAGACTCAAAATATTTGTCACCGTCACCGCCCCAGCGGTCTCCTACATACAAAAGCTTTCCATTTACATTTAAAAGGAATGCGGACTGACTGTCATATGTTGTCTCATCACCAATTTCCTTTAATGAACTCCAACGTCCCTCGATTGAATCAGCCCATGCATATTTGCCCTGGTTTGGCGCCCATCCGGTACAGAAAGATGAAATCATATAATAATGATATTTTCCCTTAATTACAGCTGGAGCCTCACGATACTCACCCTGCCACAGACGATGGACAAGACAATCTACATTCATATAGTCATCTGATAAACGATACACATGAAGATCAGCATTATCTCTCGATGCAGAAATAAAATACGATGTTCCATCCTCTTCCTGATAAAGAGTGCAGTCTCTTGACATATAACCATATGGATTGAAATGACCATGATAAGTAAAATCACCATCTGGTGTATCACATGTTGCAATAGCAACTGCTGCATCAAGATAATTTTTTCCATTTTCAAAATGAGCCCACATAACAAATTTGTTTGTCTTCTTATTATATAGTACCTTTGGACGCTCCAGATTTACTTTTTTTCCATCCTCGTTGATCAGCTTTAGCGTAGTACGCACGCGATAGCCTTCCATCTTCGAATTTGTTGTCAGGATATGATTTCTAAACTCCCAATCTGTCAAATTCTGTGAGCGATAGCAGCTGACATAGAAATTATCTCTTCTATCCTCACCATACCAATAATAATAGCCCTCATGGAAAATCATATATCCTCCATGCGCGTGAATCGGATTTCCCTGTGTATCCTTCCATACAATTCCATTCTTTAACATATTTTTCCCCTCTTTCCTTTTAATTATAAATTTAGAATACAAAATTTCCGTGATCAAATACAGTTACTGTACTTCCATCCTGACAAATACCTTCAATATGCATCTGTCTTGATCCAAACATGAAATCCACATGAGTCATAGATTTATTTGCACCTGCTGCAGCTAATTCCTCATCTGTCATCTCAGTTCCTCCCTTTACATTCATAGGATAAGCGTCTCCCAATGCCAGATGGCAGGATGCATTCTCATCAAATAAGGTATTGTAGAATAAAATTCCAGTATTTTTGATCGGAGAGTCATAGCTGATCAATGCAACCTCGCCTAAATAACAGCTTCCCTCATCAAATTCAACAAGGCTCTTTAATACATCCTGTTCCTTCTTTGCACCGTAATTAATAACCTTGCCATCCTTAAATTCCAGCCAAAAATCTTCAATTAATTTTCCCTGATAGCTAAGAGGCATTGATGCATATACCTTTCCATTTACGCCTGTCTTAAGCGGCATACAGAAGTTTTCCTCAGTCGGCATATTCGGGTTGAATAACACACCCTTTGTGGAATACTCACAGCCACCGCCCCAGATATGATTTTTCACAAGCTCTACTGTCAGATCAGTTCCAAGCTCATTTGTAAAATGAAGTGCTTTGAAATTATACTCATTTAACTTCTTTGAATGACCAAGAATCTCTGCATTATGTTTATTCCACTCTTCTACTGGATCATTCTCCTCATTTACACGCACACTCATTAAAATAGCATCCATGAGTGCTTCAACTGCTTCGTCTTCTTTTTTGTCTGGAAATACCTTATTAGCCCAACCTGCAGATGGCAATGCCACGATACTCCACTGACCGTCATTGTTCATCGTGTATTTCTTTAACGGTGCATTCTTTTTGCTATATGCAGCCTGAACTCGCTGAATCTTAGTTGGATCAATATCCTTCATTAGCCCAGGCGTATCAGAAATGACATGAAGATAGCAGCATCCTTTTTTATGCTCCCAATCTGTCATATCGTACTTCCACTGTGGAGTCTCCTCTAACGTCTCTGTGCTTGCATACTGATAATTCATCAGATTATCCTGCTCATCATGCCAGTTTATTTTAACATATCCGGCACCAGCCTCATATGCTGCCTTTACACACATTCTTACAAACTCATAATCAGTTACGGATGCACTGATTACAAGCATCTGTCCTGGCTGAACATTTACGCCGCTCACTACTGCCAGCTTTGCGTACTTTTCCATTACTGCCTTACTAGCCATCTTTTCTAACCTCCCTATTTTGCCTCGTAAAGAGACATTCGCAATCCATTTTCAGTATACCAGATATAGAAAGAATTTGGAAGATTACAGAAAAATTTTGGAGGAAATTTGTAAACTATGTTACAGTTCATGGATAAGCCAATATTACGGCAAAGTCCTAAGGTGAATGGATTTCACGAGCCGGACACTTGAAGCAGGTCTTTCAAAGTAATGTATAATAAGAAAGAACATAAAAGGAGCCTGCTGAGTTTGGTCCGGCGACGAAACCATTACACCGAAGGGCTTTCGTAGCATGACGCATGAACTGTAACTAAACTTCCATCATTTTGATAAGAATACGCATTGACTTCAAGTGGCCTTTAAGCAGTATAATAAAGATACCAATTATTGAAAGGATGGATTTTTTATGAACACAATTTCTCCAGAAGTAAAAACTGCACTTGTAACAGGAACTGATCATGGTGTTGGATTTTCTCTTGCAAAAAAACTTCTCTCACGCGGCTATTTTGTAATCGCAGTTCGTGTAGATGAAACAGAAAAGCAAATTGATGCTTTACAATCTTCATATCCAGATCAAATGGCAATTGTCTGCGCCGATATCGGAAGTGATGAGAGTGTTTTTAAAGCTTCAAATGATATCAAAAACTTGACTGATCACATTGACCTGCTAATCAACTGTGCCGGGATCCTTGGTGACATGAGCAAAAATCTAGGTGATGATCTTGATTTTGATGAAATTTCACGCGTGATAAATGTAAATGCCATCGGTACGCTTCGCGTAACCAATGCTCTTTCTTCACTTGTGTTAAACAGTACTGAAAAAACGATTGTAAACATCTCTTCTGAGGCTGGAAGCATTGCCGATTGTTGGCGCACTGGATGGTTTGGCTATTGTATGTCTAAGGCAGCCAATAACATGCAGTCTGCTCTTGTTCACAATAACATAAGAGAACTTGGCGGCAAAGTCTTTGCGATTCATCCAGGTCATGTCGCTACATATATGCGCGGTCATCTTGACACTACTGCAAAGATCACACCAGATGTTTCTGCTGAAGGAATTTTACATGTTGTTTTGGATATGCCTCATCCAATTAATTCGCGCCCACTTTATCTGGATTACGCGGGAAAAGAACTTCCTTGGTAAGGCAAATATTTATTATAATTAACTGAAAGGATAACAAACTTATGAAAAAGAAAATTCTTGTAATAGGAAATTATACTGACGCAATCTATCATGGCTTAGCAGGTGTTGACAAGCGCCTGACATCCATTTTATCAGACTACGAACTCATTTGTACTGACGATACGTCAAAACTTCTTAGCTTAGAAAAAGATCATATTTCAGGTATCATCTCTTATCTTGATATCTGGCAATCAAAACTTTACGATGACGAAGCTAACGCTTTCGAACACTTCGTAGCAAACGGCGGCGGTGCACTTTTACTTCATAATGGAATTAGTATTCAAAGTCAGGATCGTCTTCTAACACTTGCTGGCGCAAAATTTCTTGGTCACCCACATCATGAAGTTATCCGCTTTGAGCCGTCTGCTCATCCCGTCACAGAAGGCTGCAAAAGCTTTTCTCTTGATGAAGAACCTTATCAATTTGAGTTTGTGCCAGATAACAAAAAAATAATCCTTACCTACCAGTACAAAAATCAGAAATATCCTGCCGGATGGTGTAAAAATTCAGGTAAAGGACGTCTGATTTATCTTTGTCCTGGTCACACGCCTGAAATTTTTGACTGCCCACAATATCAGCAGCTTATCCGCCAAAGTATGGATTGGACGCTTGGCAACTGAAATAGGTTAAAATAGATCAAGTATTTTTTTGGCATTTTTGCACAAAAACAGTTTTTTAAATATTTTCGTCACTTGTAAAGAATAACATTCCATGATATGATAGTTCAAGGTTCTTAACCAATATTACTATTTTATATTAGGGGTGTATTATGCAACAAAAAAAGAATAGCTTCAGCGGCTCGATTGGTTTTGTCCTTGCAGCCGCCGGAAGCGCAGTCGGTGTCGGAAATATTTGGCGCTTTCCTTATCTTTGTGCCAAGGATGGTGGAGGATTATTTTTAATCATTTATCTAGTTTTAGTTCTCACATTCGGTTTCGTCCTTCTGACAACTGATATCGCTATCGGACGAAAAACAAAGAAAAATGCACTGAATGCCTATGCCGCAATAAGCAGTAAATGGAAATTTCTTGGATATCTTACTTTCCTTGTTCCTGCACTGATCATGACCTACTACTCTGTAATTGGAGGCTGGATCGTCAAATATTTAACTGCTTATGTAGTTTCTGGAACCGAGGCTCCTGCACAGGATGGCTATTTTACTTCCTTTATCACATCAAATGCAGCGCCTATTGTATTTATGTTTATTTTTCTTGCGTTGACTGCATGGGTTGTTTATCTTGGTGTTGAAAAAGGAATTGAAAAGTATTCTCGTATTTTAATGCCAATTCTGCTTATTTTGATTATCGGTATTGCAATCTTTTCCTTAACGCTTTCTTATGAGACTGAAGATGGCACAGTCCGTACTGGTCTTCATGGTTTAGCAGTCTACCTGATTCCAAATGTTGAAGGTCTTACTGTTAAGCGTTTTCTGGAGATTTTGCTTGATGCGATGAGTCAGCTTTTCTTCTCCTTAAGTGTTTCTATGGGTATCATGATCACCTATGGCTCTTATGTAAAGGATGATGTAAATTTAAGCAAGTCCATCAACCAAATTGAGATCTTTGATACTGGCGTTGCCTTTTTATCTGGTCTTATGATCATACCTGCTGTGTTTGTCTTCCTTGGAACTGACGGTATGACCTCTGGTCCTAGTCTGACATTCCTTTCACTGCCAAAGGTATTTGCCTCAATGGGAGCTGCCGGTCGTTTTGTTGGAATTGCATTCTTCTTGATGCTTGGCTTTGCCGCACTTACTTCATGTGTATCTGTTATGGAAACACTAGTTGCAAACTGCATGGAGCTGTTTCACAAATCAAGGAAGAAAATGTGCGTCATCATAGGCACCTATTCTCTCGTCACCGCAGTTATTATCTGCCTTGGCTACAACGTGTTCTATTTTGATTTGAAGCTTCCAAATGGTTCTGTTGGACAGCTGCTTGATTTGGCCGACTATATCAGCAATAGCTTTTTAATGCCGTTCATCTCGCTGCTTACCAGCATTTTGATTGGTTGGGTTATTGGACCAAAGTGGATTACAGATGAAGTCACAAAAAATGGTGAGTCATTTAAACGCGAAAAACTCTATGGAATTTTAATGCGCTATGTCGTTCCTGTTGTAATGTTAGTTCTGTTTTTCATGTCTACTGGACTGTGGGATATCATTTTTTAATAAAGCAAACTTCTTTGTATAATTAAGAGGATATGAGAAAATCACTCATATCCTCTTTAAAAATCTCAATATTTAATTTATAGGTGAAGAATTTAAATTTTGTTTACTGTTTTTCCAGAAATTCCAGGTTCTGTCATCTGGACTGGATCCATAATCTCATCCATCTGCTCCTTTGCAAGAAGACCCTTCTCAATGATAAGCTTTCTTACGGACTCACCTGTTTTAATAGCTTCTTTCGCAATCTCAGCTGCCTTCTGATAACCAACATATGGACAGATTGCAGTTATAATTCCAACACTATTCTCAACAAAATAGCGGCAGCGAGTTTCATTTGCAGTAATACCGATTACGCAGTTATCTACAAATGTATTTACAGCATATGCAATCGTATCAATTGACTGGAACAGACAATAGAAAATAATTGGCTCAAATGCATTCAGCTCTAACTGTCCTGCTTCTGCTGCCATTGTAATTGTCATATCATTTCCAATAGCATTAAATGCTACCTGATTTACAACCTCAGGAATAACTGGATTTACCTTACCTGGCATAATGGAAGAACCATTCTGCTTTGCCGGAAGATTAATCTCTCCAAAACCTGCTCTCGGTCCCGAAGACATAAGACGAAGATCGTTTGCAATTTTTGACAATGTAACTGCACATGCCTTTACTGCACCAGATACTGCTACGAAAGAATCAAGGTTCTGAGTTGCATCAATCAAGTCATATGCCTGCACCAGATCCATACCGGAAATTTCGCTTAAGTTTGGAACAATGCGGCGAAGATAAGATTCATCTGCATTTAATCCAGTACCTACTGCTGTACCGCCCATATTCAAGGTGCGCATCTCATCCATTGCCTTATCCATACGATTTAAATCACGTAAAATTGCAACACTGTATGCCTTAAATTCCTGTCCCAGACGAATCGGAACTGCATCCTGCAGCTGTGTTCTTCCCATTTTGATAACGCCATCAAACTCATCTGCCTTCTGCTCTAAAGCACTGTGAAGACGAAGCAGCTGCTTTTTAAGCTTCTTTAACAGGCGAAGTGATGTCATCTTTCCTGCTGTTGGAATAACATCATTTGTAGACTGTCCGCAGTTAACATGATCATTTGGATTAACAACAGAATAATCGCCCTTCTTTCCGCCTAGAATCTCAATTGCTCTATTTGCAATAACCTCATTTGCATTCATATTTAAAGAAGTTCCTGCACCACCCTGAATCGGATCAACGATAAAATCCTCACGAAACTTTCCTTCAAGAATCTCATCACATGCCTGAACGATTGCCTGTGTACGTCTCTTGTCAAGAAGACCTGCCTCACAGTTTGTGATAGCTGCTGCCTTTTTGATGTAAGCCAAGCTGTTAATAATCTCTGGGTGCATATTTAATCCTGTAATATGGAAATTCTCTGCTGCACGCAGTGACTGTACACCATAATAAACGTTTTCAGGCACATCCTTAGTTCCGATTGAATCCTTCTCAACACGAAACTCCATTTCATTTTCTGTCATATCATTCATCCCTTCTGCTTCCTTATATACCTTTTCATTCATTTCTTATTTCCTCCACTTTATCCCTAATAGCACTTTGGAAGTTGCAGTTCACGTGTCATTTTACGAAAGCACTAAGGTGTAATGGTTTCGTCGCCGGACCAAACTCCGCAGGCTCCTGTTATGTTCTTTCTTGTTATACATTACTTTGAAAGACCTGCTTCAAGTGTCCGGCTCGTGAAATCCATTCACCTTAGTGCTTTGCTATAAATATTGGCTGAGCCGTGAACTGCAATCTTTGGAATATTTTTAAGATTTAATATCTTACCCTTGTCTTCATTATAGATTACCAGTATAATATAATCAAATACATATACTTTTATAGTTATTATAGTGTTTAAGTTATAGTATTTTTAATATTTTTTACAAAAAAACACGATAAGGATGGTATTTTTATGTTTCAGGGAATGGAATATGTTTACCAAGTTTACAAGGATAAAAGTTTTTCAAAAGCAGCTGCGAACCTTTTTATTTCACAGCCTTCTTTAAGTGCTAATGTAAAACGAGTAGAAAAAAAGGTTGGTTTTCCTATTTTTGACCGCAGCACAAAGCCGCTTTCTTTGACGGAGTGCGGAAAAGAATACATCCGATGCGTAGAAGAAATTCTCGCAGTGGAAAAGGGATTTTCGCAGTTTGTCTATGATTTTGACAATTTGGAAACAGGAACTTTAACGCTTGGCGGCAGCAATCTGTTTTCATCCTGGATTTTGCCATCTCTCATTTCAAACTTTGCACCACGCTACCCAAACATTAGAATCAATTTAATTGAAGAAAATACAACACAGTTAACTGAACTTTTGCAGAAGGGTATTGTAGATCTGATTTTAGATAACACAACTCTTGACTCTGCTGTCTTTGACAGCAAATTATATAAAGAAGAACATCTTGTGTTGGCTGTTCCACACTCTTTTTCAATCAACAGCGAATTAACCTCCTTTCAGATTCCAAATGATCTGATTGAACAAAAAGATTTCCAGATGGATTCTGTGCCAGTTGTTCCGCTTCGTTTATTTTCAGATCTTCCATTTATTATGCTGCGAAATGAAAATGATACCGGAAGACGTGCCCGCCTAATTTGTCAGGACAGCAATTTCAAACCCAATATCATTTTAAATATGGATCAGCAGATGACTGCTTATAACATCTGCCAATCTGGTCTTGGAATCTGCTTTATCGGTGATATTATTTTAAGCCGTATTCCGCGCAACAAAAATGTAGTCTATTATCGGCTGCCTACGCAGCATAATACAAGACGCGTCTGCTTCTACTGGAAAAAAGGACGTTATTTTTCGCGTGCCATGGAAGAATTTTTAAATGGCTGCTGTCGTATTGATGAATCTTTCAGTGTATTTACATGAATAGTTGAGTGCTCAATTCTCTTAAAAAATGGGCTGCAACCTGTTTTCACAGATTACAGCCCATTTT